>Ga0126380_10000825_pt1 | contig 11001 bp, 10 predicted proteins | sample PanSoiMetPlot_26_FD_92544 | JGI IMG/M metagenome (GOLD analysis project Ga0126380, IMG submission 92544) | Tropical forest soil microbial communities from Panama - MetaG Plot_26 | ecosystem: Environmental > Terrestrial > Soil > Tropical forest > Bulk soil | place: Panama | collected 2016-02-17
GCTTTCGCGGTGCGTTTGCCGGAGCGCGTCTGCAGCATCCACAGCTTGCCCTGCTCGACCGTGAGCTCGAGGTCCTGCATATCCCGGTAATGACGTTCGAGTACGTTGTAGATGCGCTTGAGCTCGCCGTACGCTTTGGGCAGCGTGTATTCCATCGACGGCTTGTCCGATCCCGCTTCCTTGCGTGCCGCCTCGCTAATCTCCTGTGGCGTGCGGATGCCGGCTACAACATCCTCTCCCTGGGCATTGATCAGAAACTCGCCGTAAAGCTTTTTCTCGCCGGTCGACGGATTGCGTGTGAAAGCGACCCCCGTTGCAGACGTGTCGCCCATATTGCCAAATACCATGGCCTGGACGTTTACCGCCGTGCCCCAACTTTCGGGGATACTATGCAGTCTGCGATAAGTAATGGCGCGCTGGTTCATCCATGAGCCGAATACGGCGCCGATCGCACCCCAAAGTTGCCGGTGCGGATCCTGCGGAAAGTCCTCACCCAGTTCGTCCTTCACACGTTTCTTGTAGCGTGCGACCAGCTCGGCCCAATCGTCGGCTGAAAGGTCGGTGTCGAGATTGTAGCCCTGTCGCTCCTTGTGATGGTCGAGCAATTCCTCGAAATGTTCATGGCCGACGCCAAGCACGACATCCGAATACATCGTGATAAAACGGCGATAGCTGTCAAAGGCAAACCGCCGGTCGCCGGATTTTTTCGCAAGCGCCTCTACGGTCTCATCGTTGAGTCCGAGATTGAGCACGGTATCCATCATACCGGGCATCGAGGCGCGCGCTCCCGATCGCACTGAAACGAGCAACGGATTGGACTTGTCTCCGAATGTCCGGCCGGTGATGCGGCCGACATGCGCGAGCGCCCTCTCTACCTGAGGGCGCAAGTCCTTTGGGTACTCCTTGTTGTGCTCGTAATAGTAAGAGCAGACATCGGTCGTAATCGTGAAGCCGGGAGGGACCGGCAGCCCCAGATTGGCCATTTCGGCCAGTCCAGCGCCCTTGCCGCCCAGCAGATTGCGCATCGACGCCTTGCCCTCGGCGCGGCCGTCGCCAAAGCCATAAACCCACTTGCCCTTGCTTTTGGACGGGCCCGCAGCCGCCTTCGGCTTGGACTTCGGCCTCGGCTTGGGCTTGAAGGCCCTGCCTGTCAGCCTTTTTTTGCTCTTTGCAGCGACGCGCGAACGTTTTCGTTTGGCCATAGGTCAAGCAACGTTTATGGGACGACGGCCCTTAAAAGCACCGCCCAATAGGCCGGCGCAAGTCCGGAATTCCGGTTAACGGAAAAGTCCGAGGCCCAGGATGCCGATAACGATCAGGTAGATAGCGACAATAAAGTTCAGCAGGCGCGGCATGATAAGAATAAGAATGCCCGCGATGAGCGCGATAATAGGCTGTAAGTGTCCGATACTGACGGTCATGATGGGTTCCCCTATTGGATGGCAATCGAACAGAACGAAGAGACAGGCGTAGCAGTTCCCCACCAGTAGCCAACTTTGATTCGGTATTGTGGAGCGCGGTCAGGCGACAATCACCCTTCAATCTTAGAGAAATCCGCGACGGCGCGTGTCGCCTCACGGATTTCATTGAGTAATTTAAGCCGGTTCTCTCTCAATGCCTTGTCATCGACATTGACAGTGACCTTGTCAAAAAATGCGTCGACGCGGGGTCTAAGCTTGGCCATTGCACGCATGGCCGCGGCAAAATCTTCCTCGCCGACAGCGGCCGAGGCTTCTTGCTTGACGACGCCGATGGCTTCCGCCAGCGCTTTCTCTTCGGGCAATTGGTAACGTTTCGGATCCGGGGCCCCGGTGTATTCGCGTTTGTCTTTTTTCTCCTCGATGCGAATGATATTGGTGGCACGCTTATAGCCGGCCAGCAGGTTTTTCCCATCATCAGTATCGAGGAATTTTCCGAGCGCTTCAACGCGGCGGACAATCATCAACAAGTCGTCCTGGCCCGAGAGCGAAAAGACAGCGTCGACCAGATCATGGCGAGCTCCCTGTTCGCGCAACTGTACTTTCAAGCGATCGGCAAAGAATGAGAGCAGATCCGACGTTGCAGCGGCAGAGGCATTTACAACTTCATCCGCAGAAAATTTATGAACTCGCGGGGTCAAAGATCTGAACCACTGAGCCAACCGCGTCTCAACGATTTTTCTAAGGTCCAGGCGGAGTTCATTATCCAGAATTATTCTAATCACCCCGAGTGCGGCCCGGCGTAACGCGTATGGATCTTTAGATCCAGTAGGCGGTTCGAAGATGGACCAGAACCCGGTCAGCGTGTCGATCTTGTCGGCAAGCGCGACCGCGATCGAGACCGGATCGGCTGGCACGAGATCGTCCGGGCCTTTCGGCTTGTAGTGATCCTCCGATGCATGCGCGACCGCTTCGTCTTCGTCCTGCGCCTCGGCATAATAGCGGCCCATGAGGCCTTGAAGCTCCGGGAACTCGCCAACGACTTCGGTCAGCAGATCGGCTTTGCACAACTGTGCGGCGCGCTCGGCTTTGGCAACGTCGGCACCAACCAGAGGGGCAAGCTCGCCCGCGAGCGCCGTGATGCGCGCGATGCGTTCCGCCTGCGTGCCGAGCTTCTCGTGGAATACGATGTGCTCGAATTTGGGAAGCCGATCTTCCAGACGCCTTTTCAGGTCGGTCTCGTAGAAGAACTTGGCGTCGGAGAGCCGCGCACGGATGACACGCTCGTTGCCCGCAACGATCGCCTTGCCGCCATCGGTTGCCTCTTCGTTTGCGACAAGAATGAATTTGTTGACGAGCTTTGTTGTCTGGGGATCGCGCAGCACAAAACATTTCTGGTTGTTGCGGATGGTCGCGCGGATCACTTCATCAGGGATCGACAAAAAAGCCTGGTCGAAACTGCCCATCAACGTCACCGGCCACTCGACAAGGCCAGCGACTTCCGCAAGCAGACCTTCGTCCTCGACAAGCTCGAAGCCCTGGGCGAAGGCGAGGTTCTTGGCATCGGCAAGAATGATATTGGTCCGTCGCGCCGGATCGAGCACTACTTTGGCTTTTTCGAGCTTAGCAACGTAGTCGTCGAAGCGCTTCACCCTGATTGGCGCGGGCGCCATGAAGCGATGGCCACGTGTCTCGTCACCAGCCTTGATGCCATCTATATCAATCGGCACCACCGCGGGCTCTTCGGTCTCCGGACCGAATGTCGCAACGATGGAGTGCAGAGGACGCACCCACGACAAGGAGCCTGAAGTTCCAGATTGCGGGCCCCAACGCATCGATTTTGGCCAAGGAAACGTAACAACGGTTGCGCTTACCACATCTTTGATGACGTCTATTGCCATCCGCCCCGGCCTGTCGATGACGGCGACATAAAAATCGCCCTTCTTGTCGGGTTGCACTTTCGCTTCGTTGATGGATTTAAGGCCCGCTGCTTTCAGAAAGCCGGCGACAGCATTATCGGGAGCGCCGACGCGTGGTCCTTTCTTTTCTTCCTTTACATCGGGCTGGTTGGCCGGAAGCCCGTGCACAGTCAGCGCAAGCCGGCGCGGAGTGACGAAGGCACTCGCCCCCTCGTAGGTCAGCCCTTCGGCGACGAGCCGATCGGTGACCAGCTTTCGCAGATCCTCGGCCGCGCGCACCTGCATGCGCGCGGGGATTTCCTCCGACAGGAATTCGATCAGGAGATCCGGCATTACAGACTCTGGGGGAGCGAAAACATGCTGGACTAGCAGGGCGGGCGCGAATTGTCACCTTGCGCCGGATACTCCCCCGCCTTCCGTTGCGAGCCACGCCTCGCCGCACGCTTTCGCCAATTCGCGCACGCGCAAAATATAGCTTTGGCGTTCAGTCACCGAGATCACACCGCGCGCATCGAGAAGATTGAACACATGGCTTGCCTTGATGCACTGGTCATAGGCGGGCAACGCCATCAGATGACGTTCCTTCTTGCCGCCTTCCCAACCGGCGGCGAGATATTTGCGACAGGCAGCCTCCGCCATCTTGAATTGTTCGAAGAGCATCGCGGTGTCGGCAAATTCAAAATTGTGCCGGGAGTATTCCTGCTCCGCCTGAAGAAAAACGTCCCCGTATGTGACCTTCTTCGCGTCGGTGCGGCCATTGAAGTTGAGCGCGAACACGTTGTCGACGCCCTGAACATACATGGCCAATCGCTCAAGCCCGTAGGTGAGTTCGCCCGAGACGGGCGCGCATTCAAAGCCGGCGACCTGCTGGAAATAAGTAAATTGCGACACCTCCATGCCGTCACACCAGCACTCCCAGCCCAGGCCCCAGGCACCGAGCGTGGGGCTTTCCCAATCGTCTTCCACGAAACGGATGTCGTGGATCTTTGAGTCGATGCCGATTGCTTTGAGCGAATTGAGGTAGAGATCCTGAATATCGGGCGGCGACGGTTTCAGGATCACCTGGAATTGGTAGTAGTGCTGCAGCCGGTTGGGGTTTTCGCCATAGCGCCCGTCCTTCGGACGACGTGAAGGCTGCACATAGGCAGCGTTCCACGGTTTGGGTCCAAGCGCGCGCAGCGTGGTGGCAGGGTGAAACGTCCCCGCGCCCACCTCCATATCGTAAGGCTGCAGAATAGCGCAGCCCCAGTTCGCCCAGTATTGCTGCAACGCAAGGATAAGTCCCTGGAACGACCGCGTTGGGTCCAGGGCGCCTTGATGCGCACGCTCGCTGGCACGAAGGTCGGCTTCAGCCATCGGTTGGAAACTGATTCTTAAGCACGGGAATAGATTCGACCCTAGAGGCGCCTCCCACGAGGGTCAAGTCGAGGCGCATTTACACGGCGTTGAATGGCGGCTGATACCCCACACGACCGGGAGACAAGGCACGGTCGCGGAAGGGGAACGCCGATGCTCGCTTTTCAAATCATTGGATGGGTACTGATCCTGCTGTTCTTCGGCGCGATGATCGGCAGCCATCATGGCGTGCCCAACCGCTAAGGTCAGCCGCCCTTCCTCATCAGATAGGTCAAATTTTAGAGCCGGTATTCGCCGGTCGACGGGTCACGACGAAGGGTTGGGCGATTTTCGGCATCGGTAATCTTCGCCTTCACCCGCCTCGCGTTCTCGAGCTCTTCGTTGATACGGCGCGCTTCCTTGATCGCCCAATGCACAACCATGGCGCCGCCAAGCGCGGCGAGCGACCATTTCACCAAGGGCGAAAGCAAAAACGACGGCATTCACGGCTCCGATCAGATAATCGACAGCGAAACTCGTTGGCGAAGGCGGCATTTTCGGGGCAGATCGCGTTTTGCGCAAGTATGCCGCAGTCAAAATGTCGACACCCGTAAACTATTGGATTTACGACGAATGGGCTAAACTTCGCGGGGCTTTTATTGAGGTGCCGCAACGGCCATCACCATGAATGGCCGGCCGGCCTGTGGAGGAACCATGAGCCGCCCTGTAAAAAATTGGGTCGTTTCGACCCTGTTCGCGACCGCGCTTGCGCTGCCACTGCTGCTGCCGCCGCCGGTCGCCGCAGCAGATGCCTGGCCGAATCGACCCGTGCGGTTCATCGTCACGCTCGGCCCGGGGAGCGGTGTCGACATCGGCGCGAGGCTCTTTGCGGACAAACTGTCGGAGCGCTGGGGCCAACCCGTCGTCGTTGAGAATCGCCCGGGCGGTGACGGCATGGTTGCCATCACCAGCTTCCTGAGCGCGCACGATGACCACACCCTGTTGGTGTCGCCGGTGAGCTCGTTCACCGCGCACCCTTATTTCCACGACAAGCTCCCCTACGATCCCCGCGACCTCATTCCAATCGCTCGCATTTCCAAAACCGTTGTCGCAGTCAGCGTGCCGACTTCACTCAACGTCAATTCCTTGAAAGAGCTCGAGGCAATGGCGCGCGCGAAGCCGGATCAATTGAACTGGACGACCGCAACCGGGTTTACCGATTTTGTGTTCGCCGGATATCTGCACACCGTCGGACTGAAAATGGCGAAGGTGCCTTACAAGAATCCGGCCGGCGCCGTCACCGATCTCGCGTCGGGAACGATTCAGGTCTACATGCCGGCCTATGCGATCGTACGCCCGCAAGTCGAAGCGGGAACCGTAAAAGTGCTCGCGGTTACCAATCACGAACGCGCGCCGGCTCTTCCCAACGTTCCGACCGCGGTCGAGGAAGGCTACCCCTCGCTCGAATTCGACGGGCTGGTCGGCCTGTTTGGTCCACCCAGAATTGCCGATGAGGTGCGCAACAAGATCGCCGATGATATCCGCAGCGTTGCCGCCGACCCCGAAATCATCAAACGGTTGACGGCAACCGGACAAATTGTCAGCCCTGGCAACGCCACGGAATTTGCCGCTTCGATCGCACAGCAGCGAGAGCAGGTGGCCGCGGTTGCCAAGTTATTCGGCAACAAGCCGGTGCAATAGACGTCCATGTCCGCCGGTTTGCGCCGGAACGAGCTGACACGATTACAATCCGTAGCGCCCCCATAACGCGCGAATTTCGAGCGCTGAGATGAGGTCGTCGGCCAATCCCGGCTGGCGGGTGACAGCATCGGCAAAGCTAACGCCAGGCAATCGCCGTCCGAACAGTGAACGCTCGGCGGAAACGAGGGGCGTATGAACCTTTTCACCAAATCGCTCGCGTAAAACCGATCGAAGATCGCCAATGCGATCAGCAAGACCGAATTCGATTGCCTTCGTTGCGGTCCAGAATTCACCCGAGAACAATGTCTTGTCGGGTCCGTTGAGTTTGGCGGCGCGGCGTTCCTTCACCAGCGCAATAAAATGCTGGTGAATATCCTGCTGGATCGCCTTGATCCGTTTTACGTCATCCGCCTTTTCCGGCAGGAACGGATCGAGCATCGCCTTGCGGTCTCCGGATGTGTAAAGTCGGCGCTCGATGCCAACTTTTTCCATGAGTTGATTAAAACCGAAGGAGGCGCCGACCACGCCAATCGATCCAACAATCGAAAATTCATTGCAGATGATTTCGTCCGCCGCGCAGGCCAGCATGTAGCCACCTGAGGCGCCGACATCCTCGACGAAAGCCAGCACCGGAAGTTTCTTTTCCTCTGCAAGCTGACGGATTCGCTGGAAGATCAAATGCGACTGCGACGGCGAGCCGCCTGGCGAATTGATGACGAGTGCCACCGCGCGCGCATGGCGCGCCTGGAATGCGCGTTCGAGTGAGCGCGCGATCGTGGACAGCAGCAGGCCAGGCCGCAGTGGGGTGACGACGCCAATAACGCCGGTCAGACGCACCACGGGGACCACCGGTATGTCCGTGCGGAATCGGCGCGGCACCAATCGCGCCAACGCGTCGATCACGCGTCTACTTGGATTAGGCTGAGGGGAGTCTGCTGAAATAGCCATGTACTCACTCAGATAAGGCATCGCTGAAGCGGTAGCCAGATATCATGTCGCACTTAATTTCAGCGATCTGCTCTCAAACTGTCCTTTGTTGCCTAATTTTTAACTTTGGAATGCTTTTTGCAACGTATCAGGTGCCACCTCGAAGTGGGGCTATTCAAGAGGCGGATCGATGGATCCCAAAATTGCACTCCTATTCATGTTAATCGGCAGTGTTATTGGCCTTTCGCACCTGAGCGAAGAAAGTTTGGGGCGTGTGCGGCGCCAGTTAGCGTCCAAGCGATGGCGCGAATTTATGCCGAAACGGCGTAGAGCTTAGGCAACTGCGCAAGGCACGACTACGGCTCCGCGATGTTCAGCGTTTTTCCTCCGCGTAAGATGGCTTCGGCAGCCGCCGTCGGCCGGTTATGCTCGTCATTGAGGGCAAGGGGAGCATAAGAGAGCTGCGGCCCCTCGCCCGCCTTCACGGCTCTCACGATGACGCGAATCGCGGGCGCCATTTCGCGCGGGAGCACCGGCAGCACAGCGATACGACCGAACGCCGGACGCAAGCTATCGAGCACCTCGTCCAAGCCATCTGCTCGCCAAATGAGCGTAAGCGTGCCATACGGCTTCAAAAGCCACGCAGCCGCGCCAATCCACCGCGCCAGCAGTCCGGGCGCGCCAACATGCGCGAGGCGGCGACGCGGGTCGGGTGAGACATTCTGGCGCCGGGCATCGTGGAATGGTGGATTCATCAGAACGCGATCGATCGCGTCGCTTGAGAGCCCGGCTCCCCGCAACACCTCCAATTTTTCTACGTCGAGAGCAATCGCTCTCACCCGGTCGTCCAGGCCATTCAGCCGCGCGTTTTCCGCCGCGAGCAAGCACAGGGCCGGGTCGATTTCGATCAGAGTCACCTTCAATTCTGGAATGCGGGCCGCGAGAGCAAGACCGGCAGCGCCAACTCCGGATCCGAGGTCAACGGCATGCTCGCCGGTACGCGCACTGGTCGCTGCCGCCAGAATGATCGCGTCATGCCCGACGCGATGGCCGCGCGATGGCTGGCGGATTCGAAGCCTGCCGCCAAGGATGGCGTCTTCAGTAATCTGGCCTTCAGCTTCCATCTGGACGAAGCTCATGACCGAGGCCAGCGTCCCTCAGAAGGCGCCGGGCGCGCAATTCATGATCCTCCGCAACCAGGACGCGGCGAGGCAGGATGCCGAGGGAGCCTTCCAGGACGCTCATATTCTGGTCCAACACTAAAGACTTTATTCCGGCACTTTCGAGCAGAGCGACCACGGCCGAGACCAGGACTGCGTCGTTTGTACGGATGAGTTCGCGCATGGGACCTATGTCCGGCTCAAGCGTTGGCAATACGCACCGCGAGAAGTGTTATCTTGATCAACCAATCCTTTGCCCACCGCAACACCACCGGGTTGGGCTGATTAAGACAATCTAACGCACTTGCCGCCTTAGCATAGCGTTCCTATGCTCGCGTTTTGTCATCGCCGGAGATCAATTTGGCCGTTGTCCTTCCATTTGAAAGTCCGAACCCAGCTTCGCTTAACCGTCTGGCGGAACTGGTGGCACCGGACATGGAGCGCGTCAACACGACGATTTTAGCTCGCACGGGCTCTGAAGTTGCCATGATCCCCGAGGTCGCCACGCACCTGATTTCTTCAGGTGGCAAGCGACTGCGGCCCATGCTCACTTTGGCTATGGCCAAGCTTTGCGGTTATTCCGGCGACGGACACGTAAAACTCGCCGCAGCGGTTGAGTTCATGCATACCGCGACGCTTTTGCACGACGACGTCGTCGATGAGAGCGACATGCGTCGCGGCAAGATTGCAGCGCGCATGCTGTGGGGCAATGAAGCGAGTGTCCTGGTGGGCGACTTTCTGCTTGGGCAGGCCTTCAAGATGATGGTCGAGGTCGGAAATCTGCACGCGCTCGATATTCTTTCCTCTGCGGCGGCGGTGATCGCGGAAGGCGAAGTGATGCAACTGGGGACGGCCAAAAACACTGCAACCAATGAAGACGAATACCTTGCCGTCATTCGAGCCAAAACGGCTGAATTGTTCGCGGCCGCATGCGAAGTTGGTCCGGCACTCGCTGCAAAGGAAAAAGTCGAACTGGCGGCCTGTCGTTCATTCGGAATGAATCTTGGGATCGCCTTCCAGCTCATCGATGACGCGCTCGACTATGGCGGCAAGTCCGCGAAACTCGGCAAGAACGTCGGCGACGATTTTCGCGAAGGAAAAATCACTTTGCCTGTCGTACTGTCATTCCGACGCGGCACGGAAAGCGAGCGCACTTTCTGGAATCGGACGCTCGCTGATGGCGAGATCCGCGATGGCGATCTTGATGAGGCAATTACTTTGATGGCAAAACACCACGCGATTGAAGATACGGTCGGCCGTGCACGCCACTACGGCGCAATCGCAACCGAAGCGCTGGCACTCGTGCCGCCATCTGAAATGAAGTCGGCGTTGGAGCAGGCGGTCGCATTTTGCATCGGCCGCGTGCACTGAGGCCCGCGCTAGGGATACGCGTAGTAGCCCGTCGCGGGATCGCGATGCATCCGGACCGAATATTGGGATCTGGATCCTGCCCCGTATATTTTCCGTAGGCGTACCGGAGGCGCATTGGGCTGGAGTGCAGGAGAAATCAGGCGACAGCCACTCCCGGGCCCAGCGATGTCGTCCGCAACCACCAGGATTTTTTCTCGCTGAGTCGCTGTGCTGCAGCCGCAGCTTCGGTCGGGGTGCGAAAAAGCGCAAAGCAGGTCGCACCCGATCCCGACATACGAGCGAGTTGGACCGCCGGCAAACTCTGTAAGGTGTCTAAGACTTCGGTGATGATTGGCGCGCAGGCGCTTGCCGCGGTGGTAAGATCATTTCCATCTCTCTTCAAGAATTCGATCAGGGTGTCAAATTCCCGCGGAATATCACCGACGGAGCGCGTTCTTTGCTCAATTGTCATTCTCGCAAACACGTCGCGCGTCGCCAAAGGCATGCCGGGATTGACCAGCACGGCGGGAAGCGGCGGCAGATCGAGCGGCCTCGATAGCACTTCACCAACGCCCCGCATGATGCGTGGCCGCGGATCGAGACAAACCGGTACATCGGCACCTACAGCGCGCGCGGCCGACATAAACCGATCGTCATCCAGCGACAGACCATTCGCACGTGCCAGCAGACGCAAGGCGGCGGCCGCGTCGGAAGAGCCCCCGCCAAGCCCGGCGGCAACTGGAATGTTTTTCTCAAGCAGGAAATACCCACCTTTCAGGCTACCGAAACGATCGCGAAGCGCGGCACAGGCTTTGAGCACCAAATTTTCAGAGCTTGGTCCGCTCATGCCGGCAAAGGGTCCCGTGACCTCGAGCCGGTCTTCAGGATCTGGCTGCAGTTTCAGGTTGTCGGCAACGTCAGCGAATGCCACCAGGCTTTCCAGCTCGTGATAACCGTCCGCTCGGCGGCCGCACACCCGCAATGTCAGGTTGATTTTTGCCGGAGCCCTTTCGAGCAGCGTCGCGCCCACGCGAAAACCTATCGCTTGCGCATCAGCTGTCAGCCGCCGTCGCCGCTTTTCTTACCGGCCTTGGCCTGCGACGACGTCTCATCGGGCAACCCGGACTTAAGCTTCGCCTCGATTTTCGGAAGCTCTTCAGGTTCAGGCTTGAGATCGCGCGCATGCGCCCA
>Ga0126380_10000826_pt1 | contig 10987 bp, 18 predicted proteins | sample PanSoiMetPlot_26_FD_92544 | JGI IMG/M metagenome (GOLD analysis project Ga0126380, IMG submission 92544) | Tropical forest soil microbial communities from Panama - MetaG Plot_26 | ecosystem: Environmental > Terrestrial > Soil > Tropical forest > Bulk soil | place: Panama | collected 2016-02-17
AGGTATTCGCGGATGAGTTTTTTGGTTTTCTTGGGGTCGCGGAGGAAGTCGAGGCGTATGAGTTCAGCGATGAGTTCGTGTTTATCCTCGGTTGCCATGTTGCTATTGAGGACGGCCTTGATCAGGTCGCGTTGGGCCATCGGACGCCTTGCCAGTAGTCGGAGGTTTGGGGCTGGTCGGGGATGCTGTCCCAGGCCTGTGTGCTGACGTTGTATCGCTCCATGATGCGAGCCTTAGCTTGTTCTGGCGTCTCGGGGCGTTTAGCGCGCGTAGGTTTGAGCCATTCGAGCGGCACCCAGATGCCCATGCGTGTTTTGTCTTCGACGCTGTGGCCATATTGAGCGCGGTCGGGCGGTTCGGTTTGAGCGCGCTCGCACATGGCGCGATATTGAGGAGCGAAGATTGGGACGAATACGTTGGGGATCATGCCATCGCCGCGTTCGAAGGCTTGGCGTAGCTCGCGAGTGATGCGATCGGCGACCTTGCGGCGTTGCTCGAGGGGTTCGCGCTCGTCATCCAATTGGTCGCGTGCGCGCTGGGCGAATTGAGCGGCGGATTGTTTTTCCCACGCATGGGCTGAGCGTATCATCTGCACTTCGCGTTCGAGCCACTTGATCACATCGGCTGCCGTGGGAATGAATGCTGTTGTGCTAGCAACACCGGTGGGCTCGACACAACTCAATGCAACTAAACTTGGATACTTGCATAAGATTGCAGCGATCGCGCCGATGTAACCATCCGAGATCATGTTCTTTGCATTTGGATAGACGACGAGCATCCGCGTGACCGCCTCAACGGCCTCCGACATTGTCAGGCGTTCTGAATACGCCGCTGCCAAGCTCTTGCTCGCGCTGCCGACACGCATCGGCGAGCCGCTTGCCGCGCTCCTCGATAGTCTCTTGCCGTTGTCGTCCGTTGCCATTGGTGTGCCCTCCATTGGACTTGCGATAGGGTGATGTTTTCCAGTTGCGCCAGGCTGCGTCCCAATCGGCGTAAAGCTTGCCGTTGGCTTTGGCGTAGTCGCGAAAGCGCTGGAACTCGGCTGCGTCGTCTTCGCGGATAATTGGGTTCCAATCATCGGGGAGTGGACGCTTACGTTTTGTCGCGCGCCCCGAAAGATTAGTATCGTTAGATACTAATCTTGAGGGTAAGTCTTTCTTTCTTTCTTTCTTAGAAAGGCGTTGTTCGCTCGGTAACGCGTTACGTAACGCTCGGTAACGCGTTACACGTTGATGCGATTGCTCTCGGTTGCGTTTACGCCGTTCTGCATCCCTGGCGATCACGGCGTGCGCCTCCACCAGAAGTGGCTTGATCGCAAGTAGCAGAACCTGTGCGCTGGCCCCGGCGGTGACCATGGCTTCAAGTTCGTCGATTGTGAGTGGCATGGGACCAACCCGAAAAGGGGAGTGCTGGGCGTAAGCCTTCCGGGTTGGTCAAGGCAGCGCGCCGTCGCGCGGTGTCCGACCCAGCACAACTGTTATCGACTGATTTGCCCTCCTAAGCAAGCACTCTGTTACATTTCCGACATATCCACAATGTCAGCGCAGAGGCCGCACACCAACACAACGTAAGCCATACTTACGCAACAGCAGCTTGAGCAATTGGCGCAACGAACGCACGTCACCGACAAAGCGCAACTCAATTGCGTAGGCGCCTCTCATCCCATCCGCTCGTGGATCATGCGTAACAGCATCTGCGCCTTGGTCATGGTCTCGCCCAGCTCGGCATGCAGTTCGCGCACCGTCTGCTGCTCCTTGGCGGGCTCTTCCACTTGCGCCAATTGCGCCACCACACCCTGCCGGCGATTGGCCGGCATCATACTCCCGATCGCACGCTCGACCGCCTCAAGGTTCTCGCTAACCTTCTCGTCCTTGCTCATGCTTGCTCCAATTCAGCCCGAATGAGAAAACGGATCGCTTGCGAGCGCGTGCATTTGCGCGCTGCACAATACTTGTCAAACAGCCTGATCTCCGCCGGCTTCATGCGGAACGCAACCAGCGGTAACGGGTTACGGCCGGACCGCGGGCGCCCGCGTTTGTTTTTTTGTATAACCACTATTGACTTCCTCCATTGGCGTCTGTATAACAGGAAATGAAATTGAGGGCAAGCTAATATGAAACACACCAAAGGACCGTGGGAAGTCACACCCGATGAAAACAACTTCATCTGGGCCAATGGATTTGGCATCGGCCAAGCCTATCGTTGCGGCGATCTGCATTTGATGGGAGCCGCACCCGATATGCTGGAGGCCCTGAAGATGGCCGAAGGCACAATCGCGACCTTCCGCCCAGAAGCTACCGTCACCCTGCAATGTATCCGCGCCGCTATCGCCAAAGCGCAGGGAAAACCATGACCGACGAACTACGCCATGCCCTCGCCCTCCAACACCTGCACAATGTCAGTGTGAGGCTCAATATGACTTCGGACGACGACGAGAAAATATACCCTAAGCCGGCATTGCTCAACGCCACTATGCCCATCGTGCCCGCCACACCAATGGAAATGCTCGGCCGCGCCATCCAAATGGGACAGACACCGGAAACGCTTGAGCGGTTACTGTCTTTGCAAGAGCGATGGGAGCGCAATGCCGCAAGGAAGGCCTACGACGAGGCAATGGCAGCGGCAGCGGCCGAACTACCGGCCGTGGTCAAGGACCGCACCGTCAGCCACGGCACGGGCAAGGCGAGCTATCGCCACGAAAGCCTGGCCGCCATCGAGAAGGCAGTGCGCCCGGTACTCTCCAAGCACGGCCTGCACTACCGCTGGCGCACCGGCCGCGACGGCGCCGAGGTCATATGTACCTGCATCATCTCCGGCCACGGCCACCACGAAGAGAATACCCTCGCCGGCCCCGCCGATACCTCGGGCGCCAAGAACGCCATCCAAGCCATCGGCTCAACCGTTACCTACCTTCAAAGGTATACGCTCAAGGCCGCATTAGGTATTGCTGCCGCCGAAGATGACGACGGCGCAGGCGGCGCCGATGTCGACACCGACATCTCGCACGAGCAAATCCTCGAACTCGAACGGCTGTTGAAACTAACCGGCCGCAGCGTGGAATTGTTCTGCCAGAAGTTCCGCATCGGAACCATAGGCCTGCTACCGGCCAGCAAATACACTGAGGCCGAAACGTTTCTCAAAAGGTATATCCCCGATGCTTCAACGCACTCCTGAATGGCACGCCATCCGCTGCGGCAAAGTCACCGCGTCGCGCATTAACGATGTGCTCGCCGAACTCAAGAGCGGTGGCGAGGCCGTCTCGCGCCGCAACTACCGGCGCGAACTGGTGCTTGAACGTCGCTGGGGCACACCGCAGGACAGCGGCTATGTCTCCTATGCCATGCAACAGGGCATCGAGAACGAGGCCGCGGCGCGCAATACCTACGCCTTCGATATTCAAATGCCGATCGAGGAAATCGGCTTCGCGCACCACCCCACGATCGAGCATGCCGGCGCATCGCCGGATGGATTGGTAGGCCCGTACGGACTGGTCGAGCTTAAGTGTCCCGAGGCAAACAACATGTTCGAGATGCTGGTCAAAGGTCCGCTCGACATCAAATATAAAAACCAAGTCATGTGGCAGCTAGCATGCATGCCGGAACGACAATGGTGCGACGTGGTATTCTATCGCCCCGGCGTGCCGGTGATCGAGACTATTCGCATCGCACGCGACAACGACAAGATCGCGCAGCTGGAGAAAGCAGTGCAGCGCTTCCTGATCACGGTCGATTATGAATACCAAATCCTGTGCAAGGTGTACCCGCGATGACACCAAAGCAAAAATTGATCGCTCTATGGGATCGAATCGATGCAGAAATGCCGCGCGAAGCGAGCCGGGCCGAGGTGCGCAGAAAATTCGTCGAGGAAGTACTCAAACAACCTGATCTGGCAGCGGAATTTTTGGCCGATCTCGGTGAACAATTATATTCTCGACATGCCAAAAAACCACACTAAGCAGTCTTTGGGCTTCCACAATGAGCAACGTCAGTATCCGCTCGGTCGAACAAAACTCCAAGATGTGGGCAATGCTGCACGATATCAGCGAGCAAATTGTGCATGGGCCGGAAGGCTTTATGCATACGCCCGATAAGGTTTGGCATGGCTTTCGGAAGTTTACGCCGGACGAATGGAAAGTTATTTGCATGCACGCGCTGTGGAAAGAAATGAAAATACTGCCAACCTTAGACGGGAGCGTCGTGCCCTATGGCAAAAATTGGTCAAGCCGAAGACTGTTGGTCGACCAAATGAGCCAGCTGATCGAGCTCATGTATGCCGTTGGCGCCCAATATGATGTGAAATTTGCCACCGATAAAGGGGTGATCTGGGAGTAACTTTTGGAGGGCATCACATGGAACCGATAACATGGACAATAAGGTGGCTGTTGCTGCCAATCGTGGTCGCAGCACTGTGTTCGGCAAAGCCGCAAGTAAAAGCACAATCATCCCCAGTCCCAATCACCCCGCCGCCGCAATATGACCCGCTGCTGCATCCCTACACGGGCAAGCTGACGATCCGCCGCGTCGATCGCGCCGACACGGCCAATCGCTGCTCCCGACAACTACGACAATATAGCAGTGACATCGCGGTCGGCTGCACCCAACTTAATCCCTACGAAAACAGTTGCGAAATATGGATACTCAACGACTACGAGATCAACCGCCTGGGTTTCGATTACGAAGCTGTGTTGCGGCATGAACTCGGCCACTGCAATGGGTGGCAACATTGACTTCACCACAGCATGATCAGCATGTGCATGATTTGCGCAGATTGCAGAAGGAAGTCGAACGGCTGCGGCGCGCGCGCTATCGTAGGGAGCAAGATCACGGCGACGGCAGGCCGCGTGTCAACCACAAAGGCGAGGATACATTGCTGGAACTACTCAAGGAGGGCAAACGATGAGCATACTTGCGATGGTTATTTTGGGCTGCGTTGCCGCCCAATTGCTGGGGTGGCTGTTGGAGCACGATCTGGCGTTGAACCTTGTGCTGTTGACGATCGCTCTCGGTATCATCTTCTTGCTGTGAACATGCGCGCTGAGTTCAGCAAGCAAACCAAGTTGCAAGCCTGGCGCCGCGCCGATGGGCACTGCGAAGGCTGCGGGCAAGCATTTGGGGAGAGACGGCCGGAGTATGACCACATAATAGCGGCCGCCATGGGCAGGGATAACTCAAATTCATTGGATAATTGTCAAGTGCTGTGCCCGAAATGCCACCGGGCCAAAACTTCGCTGGAGGATATACCATGCATTACAAAATCAAATCGCGTGCGCGACAAGCACGCCGGTATCCGCAGATCGCGGCGGAAAATACCGTCGCGGCCATTTCCGCCGGGACGATAACAACCCGTGGTGCATGTACCCGGCGGACGGCGCCGCCTCGCTTCCAGTGGCCTGGGACGAGGCGGCGCTAGCTTGGAGGGAGCAGCAAGACGTAGCAACGTAACTTAACCACTGGAGGGCTTAACATGCCAAATATCGTGAGAGTAAAAGTGCGTATCGAAGGCACCACTCCATTGCTGATGAACCGATTTCACGATGAGGCTGCAATGAATGCAACCTCAGGAACACGCGGCGCGCAAATCACGCAGTCACGCGGAACGCCGCAGGAAATCGCAGAGAAAAAAATCTATCGCGATCTCCAAAATAAAGCCTGCATCCCGCAACCGAACTTGCTCCGCTGCTTGGTCGAGGGCGGTTATTTCCATAAGGCTGGAAAGAAACAGCTGACGACCAAAAAAAGCAGCATACTTTATGCCTGTCTCGATATTGAAGGCGCAACCATCCCACTCAAACATAAAGAGCCGTGGCGGATTGATGTACGACCCATTGTTATTCCAAGCACTGCCGGTCGAATACTTTGCCACCGGCCGATCTTTGATGGTTGGTCGCTTGAATTTATCTTGCTTGTCGATGTCGGAATTATCGATGTAAAACTTTGTCGTAGTATTGTTGACGATGCGGGACAAAGGATTGGCCTGGGCGACTTTCGACCGTCATGCAAAGGACCATTCGGAAAATTTGTAGTTACCCTTTGGGCGGTTCAGGAAATTCCGCTGCAGGAAGCGGCGGAGTAGCCGGGCGCGGCGTGGCAGGGCAAGGCCGGGCGCGGCGTGGCAAGGGCTGGCGGGGCCGGGCCGGGCACTGCCTGGCATTGCATGGCGAGACGGGGCAGGGCAAGGCAGGGTGAGGCAGGGCAAGGCACGGCGCGGCAAGGCTTGGCGGGGCTTGGCCGAGCGTGGCATTGCTGGCCTTGGCTCTGCCCGGCTTGGCAGGGCGTGGCCTGGCCGGGCTTGGCGGGGCGGGGCGGGGCATTGCTGGGCAAGGCGGGGCTAGGCACGGCAAGGCAAGGCATTGCGGGGCCCGGCCCGGCAGGGCGGGGCAAGGCCGGGTACGGCAAGGCAAGGCAAGGCAAATGAAACGAGACCTGATCATCGCCGCCCTGATCCTCGGCTTGCTTGTGCTGAGCATCGCCGTGACCTTCGGCGAGGTCACCTCATGCCGCGATAACCCCGGACCCGGCAAATGGGTCTATCGTATCATCGACGGACACAAGTGCTGGTTCGAAGCCAACGGCATGCGCCGCGGGCGCGAAAAGCCGCGCGAAGAGCTCGCCTGGCCGAAATATTCAAACCCAACTGAGGAGATACCGCTCGATCGGCCGCCATGGGCGCAGCCAGAACGACGACATCCCGAAGGATGGGACCATCAGGAAGGCGCGGAAACAAAGTGATCTACCCAACCGGCATGTCATCTATATATTCTTGAACTTCGCGCAGCATCGTATCCGCAGCCTTCATGATCTCAACCTCGCGCCTTCCAACCGGACCATAGTGTCCCTTCAAATGTCGCAACGTGATGGCGCAGACCTCGGCGGCATAAGCCGGCTGGTACTTGGACATCTCTTGATGCTGGAAACCATCACCCGATCCGTAGCATTCCCATTGACTTGACGAGCAGGACACACCTTCCTCGAACGCATCCAGAAAACCTTGTGGGTTGCCGCCGCCTCGGCTAAAGGCATCGAATAGCGTCACGAAATGCTCAGAACAACCGCGGGCATCCCAGCTCGTCTGCCACGCGCCGGCCTCAGTCGTGTCGGAAGGCGGCCCGTAATATCCTACTGGCACGCTTTCGTCCCTGCCACAGCAGTGCTCGCCGCTGCTTTCCCGCATGCCCAAACCAAGGATATATACCCATAAATGTCTCAGCGTGTCTGCCCCATCTTCCTCGTTGCTCATCCCCACCGCATTGAACCGGCCGGCCTCCCACGATAGCACGTCGTGATCTGCATCGTGGCTGTTGGCCTTGGCCATGTCGACCGCCGGCGGATAACCCATTTGCCATTGGCGATAGGTATTGGCAAAGGCGAGCGCCACCCCAGTCGTATACCCGATAGGAGCTCGACCTCGATCGTCCCAACTATAATCGGCAATCACCGAAGTGGCCGCGATGTCCTCGATGTCCGATTGCGCAGCATTTGATAATAGTGGCGGCAGTCCGGGCGGCGGCGGCAATGGCTCAGCGTTGCTGTCCAATGCAGCCCAAGTCTGATCGCCAACCATCCCATCAACGTCCAAACCCCTCGAGCCTTGATAATTGCGTACCGCGGTATCGGTCAATGAACCGAAATCGCCATCGACATCGAGGTTGCAATCGGCAAGCTGGGCGTTCAGGTCTTGCTGTAATTCCTTCACATACGGCCCCTCATCGCCTTTCTTAAGTAGCGGCTTGTCGGTCATTTGTCCTTCTCCACGCCGGTGCACTGTTTCAACGTCAATTCAAGCAAGGTTTGCCAGCGATCCCCGTTGCTTTTTTGTATCCAAGCAACGATCCCCATGAACGAAAGATTGAACAGCACCAAGGCGAGGATCGCCGGTGTCGATTTCAGCGCGGTAACGATCGTCCGCGCGGTATCGCCCGCTTCCTCAACTGGTCCGCCGGGGCTCATTGTTTTTGCTCCCGTTGCAATGCGCGCAGTTCCGCTTTTTTCTCCATGCTGCGTCGTGCCGTGATATATGCGCGTTGCGCGTTGGCGTGACCCTTAACCGCGCCTTCTAATGCGTTGCCATCGATGATGGTTTGGCGAATGTAAACGTCAATGAGTTGCCGCACCTTCGCGACATAGGCCTCATCGAGAGCTTGGAGGTCCATCTCGTCCATCCGAGCGTCCCACTTCGTCGGCGGAAGCAGCAAGATCAATTCTTGCTCGGGCGCCTGCCCCTGCGCCTCCCAGCCGCCGCTGATCCAGCCGATGAAACTCAGGATAAAAAGAATGACGACGACGATTATGAATGTTGTGATAATCCTTTTTGTCAGTGATTGATGCTCGAGCGGCGGGATCAATGAAATACCCTTCCGAGGCCACCGATAAGCTCTGACGCAATCCAGCAGGCCACACTAGCCCAGCCCATGTGCCAGCGTCCCATCTGCGAACCGATAACCGCCGCGATCACCGCAAATACAAAAGCAAACACCAACAGGATCAAGCCAATGTTCTGCATGCTCGCCTCCCTTGTTATTGCCACAATCCGTGACCAAGATACCCGTCGGAGGGCACCATGAGACACATCCTAGGGTTGTTCGCACTTGCCGTCGTCTTCGTCGGCGCAATGATAACGCTTGTAATTGGTCTTGATATATGGTCGCCAATGGCAATCTTTGCCGGCGGGACTATTGCGGCATTTGTTGCTGTGGAGCTGGCCCAAGAGTTTGCCGAGCAGTATCTGCAGCCGAAAGCAATCCAGCCCGCGCCGCCAGCGTCTGCAGCCGCCTTAATGCAGCTGCCGTCGCCGGGCGATCGCCTGCCAATGAAGCCCGTCCCACGTCTGCGGCCGCCTTTGCGATAACCGGTCGCGCAAGCGCCTGCGCCGCTAGCCGCGCACCTACCGCCTGTGCAACCGCGGTCACAGGCGAAATATAAAAATGATGCAACGTCGCCAGAGTATAAACCGTCCGCGCCGTGCCGCTCGGGTTCGATAGGCGCGTGATGTGATCCTGGATGTGCTTAGAAATCACGGCAACATCATTCAATGTTGCAAGCTGGTTCGGCTCAAACATCGAGTTGCGCGCTGCCGGCGACAGATTGTTAAATGCCGTTACAAAACGATCGGCACTGAATTGGCCGGCAGCATCCGCGCCCATACGATTGATCAGTGCTCCCGTTACCTCGTTCCAAGCCTGTGGTCCCATCGTGCTCCTAGCAAGCGCCAGGCGCCGAACATCCGCCGTAGATTTACTGCCGGCGAAGGACATTAATCGGGAAAATACCTGCTCGGGACCTACCTCGCCTTTAGTGCCAATGACCTTCGTTAGTAAATTACGCTGCATTGCCGTCAACCGCGCTAGTGCATTGGCTTCCTCCCATTTGGCCAACGCTTGATCGCCGCCGGCAAAACTTACTACATCACGCAAATCCTTTGTCAGTGCAGTGTAAATCCTCTTGTTCTCACGCGGATTGATGCCGCTGGCGACAAGCTGCTCTGGCGTCTGCTCGCCAACATAAGACCGCAATCGCTGCAATCCTTCATAATCCATCGGACTGCGAAGCGCCTCAAGCACTTGATCTGCCGCCCGGCTGGTGCCTGGAATGCGCGCGTTCGCCCGCTCCGCAATAATGTTCTTAACTTCTTCGCCAGTATTCATCAGCCATTGCATCTTTTCTGGATCAACCAGTCTATCAACCTCCTGATAAGCTTTCTTTACCGGAACCTTGCTGCCAGTCGTGATCCAGCTTTCCAGTGCTTGTTTGGCCGCCGCGCCTCCGGTTTCCGCCGTACCAGCCCCGCCTCTGGCAACCTGAATATCTGCCAAAAGCTTCTGCGCCGATTGCGTGATCGGTTCGCCACTCCACGGCGTCTCCTTAAGGCCCTGCGCAAGACGCGCAGCAGTCTCGCCTGGGGTCGTTATGTAATACGGTGCCTCGATGCCGAGCCGGCCCATCGCCGCATTCGCCGCAGCTGCCGAAGTCTCTGCGGCAGCAGGCGCAGCCACGACTGACGGTCGTCCAAGCGGCACCCCACGCGGTGCCGGCAATGCCAAGGTCGCAGCCCCCAGCATGGTCCCCGCCGCTTCGCGCGCAGCTTCTGGATCGGCACCCCAAGTCAATTCCTGTGCCGCTGACGGCGCCTCCCTGATCGTGCGCGAAATGCCGGCAACCGTCGGCGGCGGATTTTCATAGACATTTCGAAAAAAACTTCCCAGCTTACTTGTTGCCCGTTCTAGAAATGGTCGCTCATCAGCGGGCCCCTGCGCTTCGCCATGACGCTCCTCTGGCACGCGGAATTGCGACCATTCATCCGCCGGAGCGCTGTCAATCCGAAATTGCGCCCATTCACTATCTTCTGCCATTAAGGCACCTGTCCTAGATCGCCATTTGGCATCCGAATGTAAGTGCCGCGGGGGTAGCGCAGTGCTTCAGTCGGAGTTTTCACCGTCACAGGATTTTCGCGCGTGCCTGTCCCAGCCTCTGCAGCACCGCCGCCGGGAAGATAGTATTTGCCGGCGCGCAGCTCCCGCGCGCGCTGTGTATTCACGCGCAATTGTTCTTCCGCCGCTCTAATTGCTTCATTATAGATCGACTGACGTGCCGCGTCAGGCTTGTCTATCGAATTGCGTAAATCATCAAAAATTTTCAATTGGCCGCGCGACGGCTTGGGACCAAAAGCTGTCTTCAATTTTTCGAGCGATGCCTCAGTCAAAAGCGCATTTAGATCATTCGTTTCCTGCGCGCCTTCGCTAAATGGTGCAGGCAGGCCAGCCGTATAAGGTGTCATCTTTGCGAAAGGCCCATATGCAGCCTTTGGAGAGAGCTCCTTCGCCCGCTGCATTGTGGTTATCAAGTTTTGACTTGCGATCACTGCATCATCGGCGCCTTGAATAGCCGCTTCCTCGCGCGAACCAATTTTACGAAACTGTCCTGGTTCGCCAATGGGCCTGATTTCCCCGGTTCGCCGGTTGATTGCAAAGGCGCCTTGTTCGGTAATCTGCGGC
>Ga0126380_10000827_pt1 | contig 10987 bp, 10 predicted proteins | sample PanSoiMetPlot_26_FD_92544 | JGI IMG/M metagenome (GOLD analysis project Ga0126380, IMG submission 92544) | Tropical forest soil microbial communities from Panama - MetaG Plot_26 | ecosystem: Environmental > Terrestrial > Soil > Tropical forest > Bulk soil | place: Panama | collected 2016-02-17
TCTGGCAAAGATAGAGCGAAGTGGCGAATGTCTTCCTCGGTCACCATCTGCCGGATGCTACGGCGCCCCATGTAGCTGCAACAAGACCATCCTGATCTGCATGCGTTGAGTGTGCCATCGGGATGGTCCGGCCCACGGCCGGGACGCTTGAAGGTAGCCCGCGCGAGGCTGCAGCTGCTAAACGCGGCGGGAGCCCGGTCACAGCGGACGACCCCAGGGTGATCGTTGACTACCTCCACCGCCATATCACCGTCAGTGACGAAGAGCACGGAGGATAACGCGCGCCGAGCCGCCGTTCTGCTCGGCTTCGCCGATCTTGTTGGAACCTGTACCGACCATGCAGATTGGGTCTTTCTGCGCGGCATGCAACCGGGGTTTAGCGTCATGACGGTCGAACTGGTAAGCGGACTGGTCTTACGGAGTCTGGGCGCGCTCCGTGCCGTTCTGCATGCTTTGCGATCGCTGCTCCGGACTTGCTGGTCCTGCGTGGTGGTTACACCGGGTCTCCGGGCTGCGGCCCGGGAGTGACCAGCCCGGCTTCGTAGGCGAGGATGACCGCCTGGACCCGGTCACGGAGGCCGAGTTTGCGGAGCAGGCTGGAGACGTGGCTTTTGACCGTGGCTTCGCTGACGAACAGCCGCTGGGCGAGTTCGGCGTTGGATAGCCCGTTGGCGAGCAGGCGCAGGACTTCGGTTTCGCGGGCGGTCAGTTCCGAGAGTGCGGGCGGGGTGGTGGTCTGCTTGGCGGGCAGCGCCTGGGCGAACTGGGCGAGCAGTCGGCGGGTCACTGAGGGCGCCAGCAGGGCGTCCCCGGCGGCGATCACCTGGATTGCCTCGACCAGTTGCGCGGGCTGGGCGTCTTTGAGCAAGAATCCGCTGGCCCCGGCCTGGATAGCGGCGTAGACGTACTCGTCGGCGTCGTAGGTGGTGAGGACGAGGATGCGGGCGCGGCTGCCGCTGGCCACGATCTGCCCGGTGGCCTCGATCCCGTCGAGGTTCGGCATCCGGACATCCATCAAGATCACGTCTGGGTCGGTGTCGCGGGCCAGCGCGATGGCCTGCCGGCCGTCTTCGGCCTCGCCGGCTACCTCGAGTCCGGCCCGGGCCTCGATGATCATGCGGAATCCGCTGCGGACCAGGGACTGGTCGTCGCAGATCAGGACGCGGGTGGTCATGGCGGTGGTCCTTGCGGTGGCAGGGGGAAGCGGGCGTGCACCTGGAATCCGCCCTGCGGGCGCGGCGCGGCGGTCAGGCTGCCGCCGTAGAGGGCGACGCGCTCGCGCATGCCGATGATCCCGCGGCCCGGGTGAGGGCCGCCGTCGGCGGCCGGCCCGGCTGGGTGGCCGTCGTCGAGGATGTCGATGGTGAGCTCTTCGGGGTGGACGGCCAGGGCCACCTCGGCCGTGGTCGCCTGCGCGTGCTTGAGGGTGTTGGTGAGGGCTTCCTGGATGACGCGGTAGGCGGAAGCGTCGATTCCGGCGGGCAGGCCCTCGGCGGCCCCATTAATGCGCACGGTCACTGCCAGGCCGGTGCCGCGGATCTGGCCGATCAGGGCATCGAGCTGGGCGAGCCCGGGCTGCGGGGCCGGCGGTGCGGGCTGGCTGGCTGGGCGGATGGCAGCGAGTACCCGGCGCAGTTCGGCCAGGGCCTGCCGCCCGGTGGCCTCGATCGAGCCGAGGGCCTGGCGGGCCTGGTCCGGTCTGGAGTCGAACACATCACCCGCCGCGGCGGCCTGAACGACGATCACGCTGAGTGTGTGGGCGATGATGTCGTGGAGTTCACGGCCGACCCTGGCCTGCTCTTCGGCGACCGCGCGGGCGGTCTGGAGCTGTTGCTCGTGCCGGTTTCCCGCGGCCCGGGCGCGCAGTTCCCCCAGGTAGGCGCCGAACACCCAGCCGGCGGCCAGGAACCCGGCCTTCAGCGACGTGACGCCGATGCCGTAGCCGCTGTCACGCAGCAGCGGCCAGGCCAGCACCACCGCGGTGGCCGCCGCGGCGCGGGTGGCGTCCCGGCGGCTGCAGCGGGCGGCGACGGTGTAGAGGGCTACCAGCAGGCTGAGCGGCTGGATCACGGTTCCGCTGATGATGGCGGCGGCCGCGGATGCGCCGGTCACGACGGCAAGCACCGGCAGCGGGTGGCTGCGGCGGAACACCAGCGGCAGTGTCTGCAGCACGGCCAGGGCAACGGCCGCGCCGCGGTGCGGGATGCCGGTCCGCAGCACCGCGACCGCGACGGCCCCGGCCGCCAGGGCCAGGGCCAGCGCGGCGTCGCCCAGGAGGGAAAGCCATCGCCGGCTTCCTCCCGGGCGAGACCGCGGATCCTCCTGGCAGGATATGCCCTGCACGCGCATGACGCTACGCCTGTGCCCGCTACCCGGGCATCACGCGTCGCGGGTACAGGTGCGCCACGCCCCGGCCACGAGCGGGACTACCGCCCAGGCCGCGATCACGGCGGCCGCGAGCATGACGGACATGTGCGGGCTGACCGGATCCGGGCGCCCGCCAGGCAGCAGCCCGGCGGGCATCATCCGGTCCAGCCCCGCCGTCAGCAGCCCCTCGCGCAGGACGCCGAGCTTGGCCACGCCCAGCACCAGCATGGGCACTGCGAACTGCCAGGCCACCAAGATCCCTACGATGGCCGACCGCGAGCCAGCCAGCGAGGCAAGCCCCAGGGCCATCAGGTAGGAGACGCCCGTCGCCAGCAGCACCCATAGCCCGCCTTCGACCATCACCGTAACGCCAGGCCGAGGGGAGGAGCCGGCCAGCAGCACCGAACCCGTGCACGCGGCGGCCCAGGAGACCGCCACCAGCGGCCACAGCAGGGCCAGGCCGCCGGGGATCCGCGCGGTGAACAAGGCCAGCCGGGACCGCCCCGTGGCTACCAGGTCCCGGAACACCCCGGCCTGCACGTCACCAGCGCCCATGGTCGCACCGACCAGCACGCCCGCGACCGCGCCCAGCGCCGAAAGGATGTAGGCGGCGTTGGCCAGGTTGCCCAGCCCCCCGGCCGGCCCGTACTTGGCCGGGTTCGTTGCGTGCAGGACCGCCAGAACGCCGCCGGTGAAGACCACCGCCCCCACCGTCAACAGGGCCGTCAAGGCAGCGAGCCCGCGGCGTTTGCGGACCTTCAGGAATTCCGCGCTGACCAGCCTTGCGGCCGCGGTGCCTGGCCGCGGGCGGGCGGGCCCGGCGGTCGGGTTGATCGTGATGGTGCTCATGCTGCAACCTCTTCCTGGAACTTGTGGGTGACCTGGAGGAATCGCTCCTCCAGGGTTGCTGCGGGCAGGTCGAGCCGGTAGATGTCCACGTCGTGCTCGACGAGCCGGCGGTTGATGTCGGCCGCCACCGACCGCGCCCGCTCGCCGGCGACCGGACCGAGCGCGACCCGGACCTGCCGCCCTTCCTCGGACACCGAGCGGGCCGCCGGGTGGCTGGCGAGCAGGCGCAGCGCCCGGCCCGGGTCGCTGACCTGCACGACCACCGAGCGGCTTCCCTGAGCCGACAGTTCGCCGACCGGGCCCTGGGCGACCACGCGGCCGCGGTCCACGATCGCCGCGGTGTCGCAGATCTTCTCCACCTCATCGAGCAGGTGCGAGGACAGCATCACCGTGCGGCCCTCCGCCACCAATGAGCGGATCATCGCCCGGAACTCCACGACCCCGGCCGGATCCAGCCCGTTGGTCGGCTCGTCCAAGATCAGCAGCTGCGGGTCGGCGAGCAGGCACCGGGCCACCCCAAGCCGCTGCCGCATCCCGGTGGAATACCGCGCCACCCGCTCGCCGGCCCGCTCGGTCAGGCCGACGCGGTCCAGCGCGCCCTCGATCCGGCCGGCCGCCGCGGGCTCGCGGGCCGCGGCGTTAATCCGCAGGTTCTCCCGCCCGGTCAGGTGGTCCAGGAACCGTGGCTCCTCGGCCATCGCCCCCACCCGCAACAGCGCGGCGGAACGCTGCCCGGGCAGCGGGTATCCCAGGATCTGCATCGACCCGGCGTCCGGCCGGGTCAGCCCCAGCAGCATCCGGATCAGCGTGGTCTTCCCCGCCCCGTTGGGCCCCAGGTAGCCGAATGCCGTGCCGGCCGGGACCCGCAGGTCCACCCGGTCCACCGCGACCCGGTCGCCGAACCGCTTGGTCAGCCCGGTTGTCTGCACCGCGTAGCCGCCAGCTGGGCTCATCTGTCCCGCTTCCAGTTCTTTCATCATTACCCTCTCCTCCGGTCACTTCATTTGCTAGCCCGAAACTACGGTCCTGGCCCGGCGCCAGGCATCGGGCAGCAGAACGAATTCCGGCGCCGGCCAAACGGAGCACGCGGCCTTCCAGATCCCCCCCGAAGGAGCATTCCGGAAGCAGCAGATCTGGCGGATAGAGCGCGGCCAGCAGCGAATGGCCGGCCCGCCGCTGCCGCTGCAGGTTCAGAACGTCAACCCGGCCACCACACGCCTAGCGGCGCGAATGTGGGCCCGGATCTCCGGGCGGGCACACAGAGGAGTTACGCAGGACAGGGCGAGCGCGCTCGCGAGTGTTGTCATCCTTTCGGCGGGTGCCGCTGATTGCGTCCTCCATTGGACTGGTGGCAGAAATCGCCCCTGTGCCCGATGCCTGGCAGGCGGCCCGGCCCTTAGCTTCGGTGGCAGTGAAATCCCCGTGGAAATACGCCGGAACAGCTGACGCGGACTGAAGATCTGCGATCGGCCGTATGGCCGGGTGTGAATGGAGGAGTGATGGGTCATAATCATCCTCGCCTGCGGCGCAGGCGGGTCGGTGGTGCCGTCGCGATGTGCGCGGCAGTGATGCTGAGCGCGGCAGCGGCCACTGGTGTGGCGGGTGCCGCAGTGGCCGGGACGGCGGCCCCGGGCTCGGCTGCCGCGGTCCTGTCGGTGCCGGGCGCTGGCGCGGTGCGGATTGTGCGGGACGAATACGGGGTGCCGCACATCTTCGCCTCGACGGCGCGCGCGTTGTTCTATGGCGAGGGATACGCCGTCGCGCAGGACCGGCTGTGGCAGGCCGAACAGCTGCGGCTGACCGGTACCGGAACCGTGGCCGCCGTCCACGGACTCGGCGGGCCTGGCTCAGTCCCGGGTGACCTGAAATTCCGCGAGTACACCGGCGGCGAGGGCCACCTGCGCGCGCTGGTGCGCGCGTTGCCCGCCCCGGCCCAGGTCGCGGTGCAGGCGTTCAGCGACGGGATGAACTCCTGGATCCGCACCGCGATCCGCACCCACACCCTGCCGCCCGAGTACGCCATCGAGCGCCTGACCCCCCGCCCGTGGACCCCCGAAGACGTCCTCGCGACCTGGTTCGTCCTCGAGGGCGGGCCAGCCAGCACAGCCTTTCAGTACGGCAGCTTCGGCGGCGACGAGGTGACCAACGCCGCCCAGCTGGCCCGCTGGACCGCGGCGCTGGGTGCTGGCGCGGCAGCCAAGGTCTTCGCCGACACGCACTGGCTGAACGATCCCACCGCTCCCACCACTATCCCCGCGGGGCCGGCCAGCAAGTACCGGGCTGGCACCCCGGCCGCGGCTGCTCCCGCAGCGCACCCCGTGCGGCCCGCCCGGGTCGGTCGCGGGCTGCTGGCTACGGTGGTGCGCCAGCAGCGGGCGACCAGCCGTACGCTGGCCCGGGTAGCCCAGGGCAGCCGGTGGCATTCCAACGCGGTCGTCCTGTCCGGCCACCTCACCAAAGACGGGGCGCCGCTGCTACTGGGCGGCCCGCAAGCCCAATACTCGGCGCCGCAGACGTTCATGGAGATCGGCCTGCACGGTGCCGGGTACGACGTCACCGGCGTCACCATTCCCGGCACCGTGGCGGTGCAGATCGGCGTGGGCGCCGAGCACGCCTGGTCGGTGACCTCGGGCGGGACCGATAACAGCGACTGGTACGCCGACACCATCGACCCGGCCGGCCACCCCGGGCAGTACCTGTTCGACGGCCGCTGGCAGCCCTACGCCTGCCGCACCGAGACCATCGACGTCTACCACCAGCCCGCCCGGCACTACCGGGTTTGCCAGGGCCGGCACGGCCCGGTCTACGCCACCTCCGGGCACACCGCGCTCGCGCTGCGCGACGCCGGCGCCGAAGGGATCGACGGCACCATCACCGGTTCCCTGGCCGTCGATGCCGCGCACAGCCTCGCCCAGTTCGCCGCGGCCCTGCCCCGGTTCGCCGGGAGCTTCAACTTCCTGTACGCCGACCAGGCAGGCAACATCGCCTACTGGCAGGTGGGTCACGTGCCCGTCCGGGCGCCCGGCGACGACCCGTTCCTCGTCCATCCCGGCACCGGCGGTGACGAGTGGCGCGGCTTCCTGCCCTGGCCTGCCATGCCGCATGTGATCAACCCGGCCCAGGGCTGGCTGGCGAACTGGAACAACAAGCCAGAGCCGGGCTGGCCCAACTCCGCCTACGGGTTCATCGACTGGGGCCCGGTGCAGCGCGTCCAGGCGCTGACCCGCCAGCTCGTAACCCTGCGTCCGCACACCGCGACCGCGGCCACCCTCGACCACATCAACCGGATCGCCGCCCAGACAGCCGAAAGCCCCGTCGGCAACGAACTCAACATTGCCGTGCACGCGCTCCTGCCCCGTCTGCTCGCCCAGGTGAATACCACGGCTGACCCGCGGCTGCCCGCCGTGATGGCATTGCTCTCACACTGGGACGGGCAGCGTACGGACCCCGACAAAGACGGCTACTACGACAGCCCCGCGGTCACTATCTGGCAACAGTGGTACCCGGCCTTCATCGACCGCGTGTTCGGAGCCACCGTGGGTCCGGTCGCCAGCGGGAAACTCGATGACACCATCCTCACCGACCTGGCCGTCCGGCTGCTGCAAGGGCCAGCCGCGGCGCTGCCGCTGCACTACGACTACCTGCACGGCAGATCCCTCAGCCAGGTCGTGACCGCGACCCTCATCCAGGCCCTCGACACGCTCACCACCCGGTACCACACCCCCGACACCGCACGGTGGCTGCTCCCAGACGTCTACACCACGTGGCAGTCCCTCGGCCTCGGCGCAGTTCCCCGCACGCCGTGGATGAACCGGGGCACCTACAACCAGATCGTCCACCTGGGCCACGGCGACAACCTCACCGCCGTCAACGTGATCGCCCCCGGCGAGAGCGGCCTCGCCGCAAGCCCCCACTTCGCCGACCAGCTCAGCCTCTACGCCACCTGGCAATACAAGCCCATGCGGCTAAACAGCCAGGACCTAAACGGGCACATCACCAGCGACATCGTCCTATCCGTACCCGGCCCGTGAACGTACTCTCCTACCCGGTTCACCGCCGCGGGCACCTCGCCGAAGGTATGCGTCACCGGCGCCGCAACACGAGGGTCGGTGATGCGGCGGCCCAGGGGAAGCCGGTTCACGTCTTTCAGCCGGGGCGGGGGGCTGGCGTCGGCGACAGCGTGGGACCTGCCAGCCGGCCACCTGGACCTGGGCGGTCAGCGGCGACGTGGCGGGAACGACGTATTCCTCCCGCAGGTCCGCGGCCATGCCCGCGATCGTCTCGACCAGCCTGCCGGCGTCGATCCTGGTGGGGAACTCGTTGTGAAAGTGCAGCCGCAGTTTGGTGATCGTCCGGTGCCGCCCAGCCCGGGTCGTCGGCGTCAGCGAACCGGGAGATGATCCATCTCAGCTGTGACAGCGCGCGGCTTTGCGGCTGGGACTGACCGCAGACGAGTTTCTTGAGCGCCGCCTAGCTCGGCTGGCCATGCTCCCGCGCGGTGGCGAGCTGAGCTTCGTAGAGGGCGGGAAACTCCCCGGATTTCGCGCGTCGCCTGGCCTCGGCCTTGAGGTGCCGGAGGCTGGGCCGGGCGGGCAGCGTGCGGGCCGGGCCGGTCATGGTATGGCTTTGCGCCTTGTGGCTGGCCAGTAAGCGGCGGCGAGGAGGATCAGCAGGGGGCCGGTGTTGGGGTCGGTCCCGGATCCGGTGAGGATGCCGCCGAGGTTCTCGCCGACGACCCAGATGACGGCCGCGACGACAACGGCAAGGACCAGGGCGGCCCGGGCGCCGGGGACCGGCAGGAAGACACCCGCCGCGACGAGGCCGAGGACGGCGGCGAGGACGACGGCCACCGTGGTGCCCTGGCCCGCGACCAGGTTCGCTGCGTTCCGGTCGAGTGACGCGAGCCAGCCGGGTTCACCCGAGGCCATTCCGGCGATCATGTTGCGCATGGCCTGGGAGGCCCGGCTGGCGGCAGGCCCGATGGCGAACCAGGCCAGGCTGCCCCACAGGATTAGCCAGAGCAGGCGCGCCGGAGTGGCGCCGAACGGGCGGGCCGCCTCGAACGGCCCGTCGCGGTCGGTGGGCCACAGCAGCACGGCGAGAAGCGCGTAGATGATCACCGCGCCGGGCCCGCCCATCACCGGGTTCGCCGTTCCGGCGAGCACGCCGCCGAGTCCTTCCCCGGCCCACCAGACCCCCAGGGCCCAGGGAATCGAGGCGGCGAGCGCCACCTTGACGGCCGGCCGCCAGGCGATGCCCACGGCAAGGAACAGCTGCACGCTGGCGAATGCCGCATTGGCCCAGGTGGGATGGTCCGCGACCAGGCGTGCGGACCAGGTGATGGGATCGGCGATGAACCCCGGATTACCGGCCGCCATCCCCGCGAGCATCTGGCTGAACCCCTTGCCGAACATGAACGACTGCAGCTGCAGCACGGCATCGAGCAGCCAGATCGCCGCCAGCCCGAGCTGCAGCCGGCGCCGGAAGCTGGGTGCTGCCCAGGTCCGCGGCACGCCGCGGGCGCCCCGGCTGGTCGGCCATGCCGCGGCCCTCGCTGACACACTGTTCTCACTCATCACCGAGCCCCCCTTCCGTGCCCCGTCAGGCCGTGCCGTTTACCGGTGCGTGCACCTGCTCGGCAGCGTGCACCACTTGCGGATCAGGCGCGTCGATCGCGGTGGGTCCGCCGGGGATCGGCACGAACCAGACATGGATCATCGCCGGGGTGACCTTGTGCACCGATCCCGGCGGGCAGGTGGACTGCCCCGGGCCAACCGCTCCGACCACGCCGAGCGACCCGGTCAGGCACAGGTTGGTGTGCACATGCCACTGCGTCAGGCAGCCGCCGGGCTGGGGGGTGGGACCGTTGGGCGTGGTGATGTACATCGCCGCCACCAGCACCGCTCCGTGCGGCGTGTTGGCGTACACCAGGGACTGCGGGTCCTGGTAATTAAGGACCGGCCCTCCGGTGAGCACCGCCTGGTAGTAAGCCATGTTCAGGTAGTGCACGACCGGCGCCCCCGGCCGCGTGACCGGCAGGTAGCCGGCCGCCTTCGCAGCCGCCAGGCTCTGGTACTTCTTCGCGTCCTTCCAGCTGGTGTTCACCATGCTGACGGCGGCCTGCTCCTGGGCCTTGGTGGGCGTCGCGGTGCAGGCGCTGGGATCGGCCATGCGCATGCCGGTCATCATCTGCATGTTGGTGTCGGGCATGGTGATGTCCCCCGCGGGTGTGTCGTTGGCCAACTTGACCGGCGAATCCGCCACGCCGGACATGTTCATGCCCGGCATTGCCCCCGACGCGGAACTGCCGCTCGTCCCCCGCGCTCCCGTTCCCTGCGCTGATGTGCCCAGGGCGGCCGGCGCGCCCGTGGCCAGGGCCACGCCGAGCACGGCGGCGGCCACCACGCCGGCCGACGCCGGCACCGTCACCAGACGCTGCCGCGGGACCGGGTGATCTGCCCTGACCGCCAGCAGCCAGCCACACCCGGCGGCCACCACCGCTCCCACGGCGATACAAAGCCCGTTCCCGACGGCGTCCCCGGCCGGATGCGTGGCAAGCTCCGCCGCCACCACGCCGGCGTTGAGGACCGCGCCGGCCCACAACATCGACCGGGACGTCCGGACGATGACCGCGACCGCCCACATCACCTGCAGCCAGGCCGCCACCAGCATGAGCACCCCGAACGACCAATGTGCCCCGAAGTTCTCGCTGGCCACCGCGAAATGCAGCACCGCGGCGGCGACGCTCAAGATCGCCAGGCACCAGGCGACGACCCGGCCCATGGGGACGGTGGGCTCGCTGCCGCCAGGCGGATTTTGCGTATGTAGCTGGGTCATGACCTCTGCCTCCCGAGGGGTCCACTGGCCGTAACGAACAAGAAGCGGATAAGTACCTGAGCATCGGGGCTTCCCCAGCCGGTTACCGGGTTCCAGCCGGACGCGGCCCGGTAGCCGGTGATCGTCCCCGTGGGGAACCGCACGGTGTTGGTCTCCGTGGTTATCGCGTGGAATGCCGCGCTGCAGGCGAGGCGACGGACCGCCGCGTCCGGTGCGATGGCGTGCACGATCTCGGCGTCACGCACCTCCCCCGCGGCCGCGCTGCCCCCGGCGCGCGCCACGAACTCCTCGACCGTGGTGTCGGCGATCAGCCGCCCGCGGCCGATAACCACCAGCCGCGCCGCGGTCAGCCGGACCGCAGGCCCGCACCGGTCGCATGTCTGGTTCATGCCGCCGCCTCCTGCCGCTGGGTTGCGGGCGGCGGGGCGATGAGCTGGCGGACCCAGCGCATCCGCGTGGCGGCCGCGTCGGGGTGGTCGCCGAACTCCTGTGCCATCCGGCCGGCGCAGCCGCCGATGCCGAACTGCTGGATGGCGCGGCTGATTGCGGTGGCGACCATGCCCGGGGTCGGGGCGTCTGACGGCTGCAGCGCGGAGGAGAACAGGGCCTGGCAGCGGACGCCGTTCCTGTCGTGCTGGGTGCAGGTGATCTGTGTGGCAGTAGGCATCTCACACCATCCGGTTCGGGTATCCAGGGTTGGTCTGCGGGCAGCGGGCCGCCGGCTACGGCCGCGGCCGGTTCTCCCGGTTACCGGCGGGCCCGATGATCATGGCCGGCCGGGTTCGCCCGGGCCGGCGCGCGCGGCGCCGCCGGTCGTCTTCGGCCGCCAGGTCATCGGTGCCGAGGAATAGCTGTGTGAACATCGGGTGCATGATGTCCCTCCTCGGCCGCGGCTGGATCGTTGGCGTGGACTTCCCGCAGCCGGAGGGACCCA
>Ga0126380_10000828_pt1 | contig 10980 bp, 6 predicted proteins | sample PanSoiMetPlot_26_FD_92544 | JGI IMG/M metagenome (GOLD analysis project Ga0126380, IMG submission 92544) | Tropical forest soil microbial communities from Panama - MetaG Plot_26 | ecosystem: Environmental > Terrestrial > Soil > Tropical forest > Bulk soil | place: Panama | collected 2016-02-17
CCGGAGGACCCCGCGGCGGACCAGGTCGGGCAGGAGCGTCTGCGCCGTGTCGCCGAACAGTGGAAGGTCACTGTCAGTCAACGGCATCTCCGCCGCGGCGCAGCACAGCTGCGGCCCGAGCACGTACGGGTTGTCCGGGTCGAGCACAGTCGCCTCCACCGGCCGGCCGAACAGCGCCTCCGGGTGATGCACGAGATAGGTGTCGAGCGGGTCGTCCCGGGCGACCAGCACGGCGAGCGCGTCCTGCCCGTCCCGTCCCGCCCTCCCGGCCTGTTGCCAGAGCGAGGACAGCGTGCCCGGGAAACCGGCGAGGATGACGGCGTCCAGGCCGGAGATGTCGACGCCGAGCTCGAGTGCGTTGGTCGCCGCGACACCGAGCAGGTCGCCGCTGGCCAGCGCAGCCTCCAGCGCGCGGCGCTCCTCGGGGAGGTAGCCGCCGCGATAGGCGGCGATGCGCTCAGCGAGCTCGGGGGCGGCGTCGGCGGCGTGCCGCCGCGCGGTCAGCGCAACCACCTCCGCTCCCCGGCGCGACCTGACGAAGGCCAGCGTCCGGGCGCCGTCCACGACGAGGTCGGCGAGCAGCCGGGCCGCCTCCGATCCGGCGGTGCGCCGGACCGGAGCGCCGTGCTCCCCGGTGAGCCCGGTCAGCGGCGGCTCCCAGAGTGCGAAGGCCGTGGCGCCGTGGGGCGACGCGTCGTCGGTCACCTCGGCCACGTCTACGCCGGTCAGCCGCGATGCCGAGCGGGCCGCCTCGGCGACCGTCGCCGAGGCCAGCACGAACGTCGGCGAGGCGCCGTAGGATGCGCAGACCCGCCGCAGGCGACGGAGCACATGTGCGACATGGGACCCGAAGATGCCGCGGTAGCCATGGCACTCGTCGACGGCTACGTACCGCAGGCGACGGAAGAAGGACGACCACCGGCCGTGGGCGGGCAGCATGCCCCGGTGCAGCATGTCGGGGTTGGTGAGCACCAAGCGCGCGTGGGCGCGCACCCAGTCGCGCTCCTCGATCGGGGTGTCACCGTCGTAGGCCGCCACGCGCACCGACGCCAACAGCAGCGACCGGAGCGAGCGAAGCTGGTCGGCAGCGAGCGCCTTCGTGGGGGCCAGGTACAGCGCCGTCGCGCGGTCGTCGGACAGTAGGGTGGACAAAACCGGCAATTGATAGCCGAGGGACTTTCCGGAGGCCGTGCCGGTCGACAGCACCACAGACCGCCCGGCGAAGGCGTGTGCCGCAGCTGCGGCCTGGTGGTCCCAGGGCCGAGAGATCCCCTTCGCCGCCAGCCGGTCGACCAGCAGCGGCGGCACCCACTCCGGCCAGTCGACGGCACGCCCGGGCCGCGCCGGCACGTCCTGCACGTGCGTCAATGGGCTCGGACCGGCGGAGACCACTCTCGCCAGCAATGCTCGGCCCAGCCGTCCGCTGCCCGTCGTAGCTCCGCTTCGGCCCACGCCGCTCACTCTCGCACGCCAGGATTTGGTTAGATCGGGTCCAGCAGTTGAGTCGCGAACTACCCTGACCACGTCACATACACGTGGAGGCATGGTGGACCTCAGCCTGAACACCCGCACCCAGGGCGAGCACACTGTGCTCGAGGTCTCCGGTGAAGTAGACGTCTACACAGCACCTGGCCTGCGCGACCGCATCACCGACCTGCTGGATGCCGGCCAGCACTCGCTGGTCGTCGACCTCGGTGGAGTCGAGTTCCTCGACTCCACCGGCCTCGGTGTGCTGGTGGCCGGGCTCAACCGAGCGCGCGAGGTCGGCGGCAGCCTGGCGTTGGTCTGCCCCCAGGAGCGCGTGCTCAAGCTGTTCCGGATCACGGGGCTGGACGAGGTCTTTGCCGTGCACAGCACGGTCGACCAGGCGCTCGCGAGCCCTGCGGCAGGCTGAGGCGCCGTGTCGCGTCCGGACGTGGAGGCGATGGCAACCGTCACCCTGCGGCTGCCGCCCAGCGCCGCGCACGTGCGCACCGCCCGCCTCGTCGCGGCGGCCATGGCTCGGCGCAGCGGCGTAGGCGAGGAGCTCCTCGACGAGGTGCGGCTCGCGGTCGGTGAGGCCTGCGCGAGGGCCGTCCGCCGCCACCTCCGGCACGGGGTCACCGAGCCGGTGACGGTCGAGTTCGTGGATCAGGACCGATTCAGCGTGACCGTAATAGATGTGGCGCCGGCTCCCGGCGCCCAGCCGGCGGCGAAGACGAGCAATGGGGTGTTCGGCCGGGTCGAAGTCTCTGCGACCGAGGCATGGGCCGACCCGACGGCCGAGTCCCTCGGGCTGGCGCTGCTTGGCGCCGTTGTGCAGCATCTGACGGTCGTGGACGACCCGGTGGGGGGCGGCACCCGGCTGACCATGTCGTGGCCACTCGACAGCTGACCGCGTCACGGCGGTGACGTCGGCACTTCGGATGTGACACCAGTCGCACACGTCAGACCCGGTGTTGGGTCGAGGGCGCCCGCTCCCGTAAACTCCGGCGATCTGCGCGGCCCGTGGGCTGACCGCCCTCCGCGCCGGATGCGACCAGCTTCCACCCGCCCCCTGTGGGTCCTGTGGCTGTTCGCCATCGTCGTCGACACAGGAGGACGCATGCCCCGGCTTTCCCTCGCGGAGGCCCCCAAGATCGCCGGCTTCGGCGACTACTTCACCGTGGTCGTCATCCTCGCGATTGCCCTCGGCGCGTTGGTGTTCGCCTACTTCCTGGTCCGGGAGGTGATGGCCGCAGGGCAGGGCACGCCGAAGATGCAAGACATCGCAAGGGCCGTCCAGGAGGGCGCGGCGGCCTATCTGAACCGCCAGTTCAAGACGCTCGTGGCCTTCGTCCTGATCGTCTTCTTCCTCCTCCTGCTGCTGCCCGTCAATGAGGGTGGCGCCGGAGTACGCATCGGCCGTTCGCTCTTCTTCATAGTCGGCGCGTCGTTCTCGGCTCTGGTTGGCTACATCGGCATGACCCTTGCCACTCGGGGGAACGTGCGGGTCGCCGCGGCCGCGCAGCAGGACGACCGCAGGACGGCCATGCGCATCGCCTTCCGAACCGGCGGGATCTGCGGCATGGTCACTGTCGGGCTTGGCCTGTTGGGCGCCTCTCTCGTCCTGCTCGCCTACAACGACAATGCCCCGACGGTCCTGGAAGGCTTCGGCTTCGGCGGCGCGCTTCTCGCCATGTTCATGCGGGTAGGCGGTGGCATCTTCACGAAGGCCGCGGACGTGGGTGCCGACCTGGTCGGCAAGGTGGAGCAGTCGATTCCGGAAGACGATCCCCGCAATGCCGCCACCATCGCCGACAATGTCGGTGACAACGTCGGAGACTGCGCCGGCATGGCGGCCGACCTGTTCGAGTCTTACGCCGTCACGCTCGTGGCGGCGCTGATCCTCGGCAAGGCGGCGTTCGGCTCCGAAGGCCTCGTCTTCCCGCTGGTCGTTCCCGCTATAGGCGTGGTCACCGCGATCATCGGCATCTTCCTGACCGACCCGCGCGAGTCGGACCGAAGCGGGATGACCACGATCAACCGTGGCTTCTTCGCATCGGCAGCGATCTCGGCACTGCTCGTCGTGGTCGCCGCATTCATCTTCCTGCCGGGCAAGATCAGTGACCTCACTGGGGTCAGCGACGAGGTGGTCGGGGAGGCAGGAGACCGTGACCCGCGGCTCATCGCCATCGGGGCGGTCGTCATCGGCTTGGTCCTGGCCGCCAGCATCCAGCTGCTCACCGGCTACTTCACCGAGACGAACCGGCGCCCCGTCCGTGACATCGGCCGGACCTCCCTGACCGGTCCCGCGACGGTCATCCTCTCCGGCTTCGCGGTGGGCCTCGAGTCGGCGGTTTACTCGGCGTTGCTCATCGGCGCCGCGGTGTACGGCGCGTCCCTGCTCGGTGGCGGCTCGATCGTCGTGTCGCTGTTCGCCGTCGCGCTTGCCGGGACCGGGCTGCTGACGACGGTCGGCGTGATCGTCTCCATGGACACGTTCGGTCCGGTCAGCGACAATGCCCAGGGCATCGCCGAGATGTCCGGCGACATCGGCGAACGAGGCGCCCGGGCCCTCACCGACCTCGACGCGGTGGGCAACACGACGAAGGCAATCACCAAGGGCATCGCCATTGCCACCGCCGTGCTGGCGGCGACCGCGCTGTTCGGGTCGTTCACCGACGCGGTGAAGGGCGCGGTCGCGAAGGCGGGCGGAGGCGGTGCGCTGCAAGGGCGCAACCCGTTTGATGTCCAGCAATACACTGGCGTGCTGAATGTGAGTAATCCGCACAATCTGGTCGGTCTGATCATCGGCGCGTCCGTCGTGTTCTTCTTCTCCGGGCTGGCCATCAGCGCGGTGTCCCGCGCCGCCGGGCGGGTGGTCTTCGAGGTACGCGAACAGTTCCGGACAAAACCTGGAATAATGGACTACACTGACCGCCCCGACTACAGCCGCGTGGTGGACATCTGCACTCGGGACTCGCTGCGGGAACTGGCTACGCCGGGCCTGCTGGCCGTGCTCGCGCCGATCGCCGTCGGCTTCGGCCTCGGCGCAGGCGCGCTGGGCAGCTACCTCGCCGGCGCGATCGCGGCGGGCGTGCTGATGGCGGTGATGCTCGCGAACTCGGGCGGCGCCTGGGACAACGCGAAGAAGCTGATCGAGGAAGGTGCCTACGGCGGCAAGGGCAGCGAGGCGCATCAGGCGACCGTCATCGGCGACACGGTGGGCGACCCGTTCAAGGACACAGCGGGACCGGCGCTCAACCCCCTCATCAAGGTGATGAACCTGGTCTCGCTGCTGATCGCACCTGCGGTCGTGCAGCTCAGCATCGGTACAGGAGCCAACGCCGGCGTCCGTTTCATGATCGCAGTGCTGGCCGTGGCAGTGATCGCTGGCGCGGTGGTGGTCTCCAAGCGACGGTCGGTCGTCATGGGTGCCGAACCGGCTACGACAGAGGTCTGAGCGTTCTCCGTCGGCCCGGCCGCGGGCCGGAGCAGCGGTCGGGTCGACGGAGAACACATCGGTATCCGTCGGGCAGCGGCTAGGGTGCCCGCCATGTTCCACAGTCGGGTGGTTGCCGTGTTTGCGGCATTCGTCGTCGGCGCGTCGGCTGGATGCGGGGCGAGCAACGGCGGGGGCGCCGAGCCGGGCGACTACGCGAAACCCGTCTGCGCCAGCTTGCTCACCTGGAAACGAGGCGTGACGAGTGACAGCGCTCTGCTGTCGAAGCAGTTGCAGGCCAGATCGCTCGACGTGCGGACCGTGAGGGCGAAGTACACGGCGTTCTTTCGCGGCGTCGTGACCAGGACTGACGCCTTGCTCATGGAAATCGGCAACGCCGGCGCACCCGCGGTCGACAGCGGCGCCGACTACGCACGGGACTTGCGGGCGGCGCTCGCGCAGGCACGTGCCGGGCTGGCGGCGGCCCGCGCCAGGTTCGCCGCGCTGCCGGCCGATGACCTGCGCTCCTACGCTGCCGGAGCAGCGAGGATCCGCGACCAGTTGGGGCAGGTGTTCGTCGGTGCCAGCGCGGCTCTCGGCCGCCTCGGCCGGACGTACGACGACAAGGCCCTGAACACCGCGTTCGAAGATCAACCCGACTGCAGGGACCTGGCCTGAGCCTGGCATGTGACCTCTGCCGTCAGGCTGAGCCCGCCCGTTGGAACCGAGCCGCTGGTACTGGTCTTCCGGCATGCCGCCCGCAGCACGGGCCGGCCACCGGCCTGGCCGTCTCCGAGTCCCACTCCGAGAACTCGAATGACACGCGGTGGCCGTGGGTGGCACTGTGCCGAACGAGCATGTGGCTGGCGAGGGGACCGGGCGGGCGGACCTTGCCGACCTCGCGCCGTTCCGTACCCGACTTCTATGGGTGTTTGATGCCCGGGCGGATGCGCTGGTCGAGCTGGCCGACACGCTGCTGTGTACCGAGGGCTGCTCGAGACGCTGGTCGCGTCGGCGCCGGAGCACCAGCGTGCTGTAGGCCGCTTCCGGCGGGCACTGGCTGGCCTGCCGCTGCCGCGGGCCACCGACGGGCGGATCGTGCTCGGGGTCGGTGTCAGCTCGTGGCTACGCCCGGACGCCGCGACGGCCCGCAACGGACACGACAACGTCCCGCCGAGATTGAACGCCAAGCCAAGCGTGGCCTGCCGAGCCCCCCGGTGGCTCGCGGCCGACAGGCACTGCTGGCCGCGGCACCTGGCCGCGCCACGCCGTGAGCCGGTCCCGACCGTCCTACTCTGCGCCCTGTGTCGGGTCAGCTGTCGTTCTTCACCGCCGGCAACCAGCCGCCCGCCGTCGCCGACCTCGAGGGTCTGCTCCTGGGTATGGCCCAAGTGGTCCGGCTCGGTGGCACGGCCCGGATGTCGGTGCTGGTCGACGAGCCGTGGCGGGCCGATGCCGTGCTCGCCGCCTACGCGGAACGTGGCCTGCAGGGCGAGACGGTCTCGACGCTGGAGGGGAAGACGGCGGTGCGCACTTCGTTCGCACGGCTGCTGCTTCCGATCGCGGCGCGGTGGGCGCGCGGCGCGGTCAAGACTGTCCCGCCCCTGTGGTCGCTCGATGGATCGAGGCTGCGGATGTGGGCAGTTGCCGCTGGGCGGCTCGACGACCACGGCTACCTGCTCCGGCTCGGCCACAGCGACGCCGCGGTGTGGGGGCCGGCCGGCGCGGCGCTGGCCAGCGCCGGCCTTCCGGCAACCTTCCTCGGCGCTCGGGCGCAGGGACCCGCGTACCGGCTCGTCGGCCGGCGGCGGCTGGCCCGGCTTCGCGAGTATGTCGGCGACCCACCGCCGGGTGCGCCGTCCCATGGCTGGCCAGGCTGATCCCGCCACCGGACGGCCACCGACGCGGCGGCGGCGGGCGCGGGCGCGGCGACCGGGGGCGGTTATCAGGCTCCACATGCGGGGCACGTTCGCACCTGGCAGCTCGGCAGGACACCCCCCGCCGGCAATCTGTGGATAACGGATCTGCCTGTGGACAGCGGTTGGCGGATGTCAGAACTCATGTCTACCGTCGCGGCCATGTCGATCGGATCGCTGACGACGTGGGCCGAACGGGCCGAGCAAGCCCAGCGGGTTCTCGTCGGTAGTTACTGGGATGCACGACGCCGCTCGTTCCGCGTGACGGACCGCTGGCGCCCGGGCCGGGCGCACTGGCACTACTGGTGGCAGGCCCATGCGCTGGAGGCCACTGTTGATGCCGCGGCCAGGAGTGGGTCCGCAGCCGCCAGGCAGCGGGTGGCAGAGCTCGTCGCAGGCATAGTGCGGCGCACTGGCGGGCAGGTCGTCAACGACTACTACGACGACATGGCGTGGATGGGCCTGGCCCTGCTGCGGGCCACTCGGCTAGGCGTGGTCGACGCATTGCACCTGGTCCGCCGGCTGTGGTCGGAGATCCTCGGCGGCTGGGACCAGCGCCACGGCGGAGTCGTCTGGCGGCGTGGCGACACGTATACCAACGCGCCAGCCAACGCACCGGCGGCGATTCTCGGCGCCCGCCTACACCAGTGCGCTCCGGCGGACGCCGACGAGGATCTCGACTGGGCCCGCCGTATCGCCGACTGGCTGCATACCACATTGGTCGACCCCACGACCGGCATCGTGTGGGACGGCGTGCACCCGGAGTCCGACGAGCGGCCCAGCGCCGAGGTCTACACCTACAACCAGGGGACCGTCGTCGGCGCAGATGTCGAGCTCCACCGGTCGACCGGCGACGGCGGATTTCTGCGCCGCGCCGAGCGCACGGCCGGCGCGGCCCTGACCCGGCTGACCGATCCGGTGACCGCGCTGCTGCCGGCCGAGGGTGACGGCGACGGCGGGCTGTTCAAGGGCATCCTGGCGCGGTACCTCGGCGAGCTCGTTCTGGCCTCGCCCGCCGGGCCGGCCGGGGAGACCAGCAAAGCCATACTGGCCACGCTGCACTGCAACGGGATCGCGCTCGCCGCGGCGGCAGCGAGCAGTCCGGTCGGGCCGGACTGGTCGCGCCCGGAGGCCGGCTCGGGAAGCCTGTCCACCCACCTGTCGGCGGTCCTGCTGCTGGAGACGCTGGCCCGCCTCGAGAGGCTGCTGCCCCAGGAGATCGCGCTCCCGCCTCCCCGGGCTGAGCCGGCGACGACCCGCCCGCCGCCCGCCCAGAGGATGCGGTGCGCCGCCGTCCAGTTTGACAGAGTACGGAGGTAGTACCGCACACTGCCCGCTGACCACTGCACTACCCAAAGCACCATCTCAAGTCTGGAGCGTCGTGACCACGACCGACACCGAAGCGCCCGCGACCTCGCTGCGGCGGGGCGGAGGGCGCTCAGCGCCGCCGGGTGGCCGACGGCTCGTCATCGTCGAGTCGCCGGCCAAAGCGCGGACGATCTCCGGTTACCTCGGCCCCGGCTACGTGGTCGAGTCGAGCATCGGGCACATCCGGGACCTGCCGCGCAACGCCGCCGACGTGCCGGCGAAGTACAAGGGCGAGTCCTGGGCGCGGCTCGGGGTCGACGTCGACAACGGGTTCGTCCCGCTCTACGTGGTCAGTCCGGACCGCCGTCAGCAGGTGACGAAGCTGCGCGACCTGCTCAAGGACGCCAGCGAGCTGTATCTGGCCACGGACGAGGACCGCGAGGGCGAGGCGATCGCGTGGCACCTCGTCGAGACGCTCAAGCCCAAAGTGCCGATCAAGCGGATGGTGTTCCACGAGATCACCGCACAGGCGATTCGCCGGGCCGTGGACAATCCGCGGACGATCGACGAGCACCTGGTCGATGCTCAGGAGACCCGCCGGATCCTGGACCGGCTGTACGGCTACGAGGTCAGCCCGGTGCTGTGGAAGAAGGTGATGCCGAGACTCTCGGCCGGCCGGGTGCAGTCAGTCGCCACCCGGATCGTCGTCGAACGCGAGCGCGCCCGGATGCGGTTCCGGAGCGCGAGCTACTGGGACATCGAGGGCGCGTTCTCGGTGCAGCCGGACCGGAGCCGACGCGATGCCGGGGCAGCAGCCGGCGACCCGTCCAGCTTCACCGCGACCCTGGTCGCACTCGACGGAGACCGCATCGCCACGGGCCGGGACTTCGACCCGCAGACCGGCCAGGCCCGGGGTGATGTGGTTCACCTCGACGAGGCGGGCGCTCGTGGCCTGGCCGCCCGGCTCACCAGCGCACGGTTCACCGTCGCCAAGGTCGAGGAGAAGCCGTACCGGCGGCGGCCGTACCCACCGTTCATGACCAGCACGCTGCAGCAGGAGGCCGGTCGCAAACTGCGGTTCGCGGCCGATCGGACGATGCGGATTGCGCAGCGACTGTACGAGAACGGCTACATCACCTACATGCGGACGGACTCCACCAACCTCTCTGAGGCCGCGCTGGGAGCGGCCCGACAGCAGGCGCGTGAGCTGTACGGCGATGCGTTCGTGCCGCCGGAGCCGCGGCGGTATGTGAAGAAGGTGAAGAACGCCCAGGAGGCGCACGAGGCGATCCGGCCGGCTGGGGACACGTTCCGCACACCGGGCCAGGTCGCCGGACAGCTGTCCGGCGACGAGTATCGGCTATACGAGCTGATCTGGCAGCGGACGCTCGCCTCCCAGATGGCCGACGCGGTGGGCACCAGCATGTCGGTGCGGCTCGCGGGGGCGAGCGCGACAGGCGAGCGGGCCGAGTTCGCCGCCACCGGCAAGACGATCACGTTCCCCGGCTTCCTCCGGGCTTACGTCGAGGGCAGCGACGACGACGCCGAGCAGGACGATGCGGAGAAGCGGCTTCCGCGGCTCGAGCGTGGCCAGCCGGTCACCGCCGACCGACTGGAGCCGCAGGGGCACACCACCAACCCGCCGTCCCGGTACACCGAGGCCAGCCTCGTCAAGGCGCTCGAGGAGCTCGGGATCGGCCGGCCGTCGACCTATGCCTCCATCCTGCAGACCATCCAGGACCGTGGGTACGTGTGGAAGAAGGGCACCGCACTGGTTCCTTCGTGGGTTGCCTTCGCAGTCGTCGGGCTCCTGGAGCAGCACTTCGCACGGCTGGTGGACTACGGCTTCACCGCCTCGGTGGAGCAGGATCTCGACGACATCGCCGGAGGCGAGGCCAAGTCGGTCGACTGGCTGACCAGGTTCTACTTTGGATCAAGCCGTGGCCAGGAAGGTGGGATCGCTCGCGCAGGCGGCCTCAAGCGCCTCGTTGCCGAGCGCCTGGGTGACATCGACGCACGCGGGATCAACTCCATCGCGCTGTTCGACGGTGTGGTCGTCAGGGTTGGCCGGTACGGGCCGTATCTCGAGCGCTCCGACGGCGCTCGAGCCAGCCTGCCCGAGGATCTACCTCCGGACGAGCTCACCGCCGACAAGGTGGAGCAGCTGTTCACTGCTCCCAGCGAGGACCGGGTGCTGGGGACCAACCCGGAGACCGGGTTGGAGGTGGTCGCCCGCGCCGGACGTTACGGGCCTTATGTGGCGTCCGGCGACCGCACGGCGAGCCTGTTCCGGTCGATGTCGCTCGACACGGTGACGATCGAAGATGCGCTTCGGCTCATGCAGTTGCCCCGGTCGCTCGGCTCCGCTTCAGATGGAGAGGAGGTCACCGCACAGAACGGCCGGTACGGGCCGTATGTGAAGAAGGGCAAGGAGTCGCGTTCGCTGGACAGCGAGGAGCAGCTGTTCACGGTCACGCTCGACGAGGCGCTCGCGCTGCTCGCTCAGCCCAAGCGCCGGGGGCAGCGTGCCACGACGCCGGCTCCCCCGCTGCGCGAGCTGGGCGCCGAGCCCGACAGCGGCAAGCCGGTCGTCGTCCGAGAGGGACGGTTCGGGCCGTACGTCACGGACGGCGAGACGAACGCGAGCCTACGCAAGGGCGACTCGGTCGAGGACATCACGCTCGAGCGGGCAACCGAACTCCTGGCCGACCGTCGAGCCCGAGGCCCGGCGAAGAGGCCGCCGGCAAAGAAAACCCCAGCCAGGAAGGCGCCGGCAAAGAAAACCCCAGCCAAGGAAGCCCCGGCAAAGGAAGCGCCGGCCAGGAAGGCGGTCGCCGCGAAAGCGGCTGACAC
>Ga0126380_10000829_pt1 | contig 10978 bp, 11 predicted proteins | sample PanSoiMetPlot_26_FD_92544 | JGI IMG/M metagenome (GOLD analysis project Ga0126380, IMG submission 92544) | Tropical forest soil microbial communities from Panama - MetaG Plot_26 | ecosystem: Environmental > Terrestrial > Soil > Tropical forest > Bulk soil | place: Panama | collected 2016-02-17
GGTGATCTTCGAGCAGCGGCTCGAGCTGATGCGCGACGAGACGGTCGACGAAACCATCGGCGATATGCGCCACGCGATGATCGAAGATCTTGTCGTCAAGCACGTTCCAGAAAATGCCTATCCGGAACAGTGGGATACCGCCGGACTGGATCGCAACCTGCGCGAGGTGCTGACGCTGGAGCTTCCAGTTCAGGATTGGGCGAAAGAGGAAGGCATTACCGTTGAGGACGTGCGCGAGCGCATCACGCGCCGCGCCGATGAATGGATGGCGAGCAAGGTGGCCAAATGGGGCCCCGACGTCATGCGTTACGTCGAGAAATCAATTTTGCTGCAAACCCTCGATCATTTGTGGCGGGAGCACCTCGTTATGCTGGAGCATCTGCGCCAGGTGATCGGCTTGCGCGGATACGGGCAGCGGGATCCGCTCAACGAATACAAGGCGGAGGCTTTCTCGCTATTCGAGGCCATGGTGGCGCATTTGCGCGAGGCAGTGACCGCGCAGTTGATGCGCGTCGAGGTCGTCCAATCACCGCCGGCCGATGACGCCGCTTCGCTGCCGTATATGGAAGCGCACAAGGTCGATCCGACGACGGGCGAAGATGAAATGGCGCCGGCTTTGGCACCCGCACTGGTCGGAAATGGCAATGGTGCGCAGGCGGAGCGCAAGTCGAACGACCCATCGAGCTGGGGCAAGGTGGGCCGTAACGAAATGTGCCCCTGCGGCTCCGGCAAGAAATTCAAACACTGTCACGGTAAGTTCGCTTAAGGGCGGCAGTCATCGTGCATCATAAACGCCGGCATTGCCGGCGTTTATTTTTTGAGCGCGCGCGCCAGGTCTTTGCGGAAAGCGCGGTTGCGCTTGAGATGCCATTCTCGGCTCATCGCGTGGCGTTTGCTCGCGCAGCGTTCTGAATAAAGCAGCACCCAGATCCGGCCGCGCGTCGAACGCGCACCTTTGCCGGCGTTGTGTTGAGCCAATCGGCGCGCGACATCGTCGGTCCAGCCGACATAAGTCAGGTGGCGATTGCTCGCGAGGGTGCCAAGCACATAGACGTAGCAGTCCATGCTTCGTCCACTCGTGTCGCGTGGAAACTGACTATCGGAAACTGTTGAACGAGCCGGCCGGGACCACCGGCTGCGCACCTGTCAGCAAGCCGTTGCTGCCCGCGGCAGGCGTCGAAGAAGCGGTCCGAATTTCTGGCTGTTGGGCCGGGGGCTCGGTCTTGGCCGGTTGCGGCGTGGCTGGCCACGGAGATGTCGGTGCGGACGTCGACGCGGGCGCGGCCACGGGCTTCGTTGCAGCTTCGCGAGGTTTCGCGGCGGGTGCGGGCGGCGACGCAGTGGTGTGCAACGGTACGGAAGCGCCAGCAGAGGCCGTGCGGACCGGAGCGGCAGGAGATTGCTTCGGCTTAATTGTCAGGTCGGCAGTCCTCGCGGCGACCTGCTCTTTTTCACGTGTTGACGAGTCAGCTTCCGACTTGGACCCATTGAACCAAGTGCCGATCAAGCCTGCGATCGTGGTTGGCTTGCTCGTGGGGGCCTCGCCTTGCTTCGGCTGCGGCGCAACCCGCGGCATTGGCACGCTCGCCACCGCAACTGGCGCAGTGTCGGTCGCTGCAGGTTCCGGCTGTGCTGGCGCTTGAGCGCTTGCCGCTGGCGGAACGACCGTTGTGGTGCGCGGCAGCGCACCCGGCGCAGTCGCAACGCGCGGCAACGCACCCGGCGCACCGGTGGTGGTGCTGGCCAATTGAATGCGGCCGTTGTTGTCGAAACCGCTTTGCGGCGAGAGCTTGGCAACGAACACGGGATTCATGCCGCCGTCGATTCCGGCGCGCGACGCGACCGTCGATACGCCGCTGGCAATGTATTCTGCCATCTTGCGCTGTTCTTGCCGCTGATGATCATTGACGACATCGGCGATGTTCTTGTCGAGTTGATAGGCCGGACATGCGCCCCTCGCATTGAACGACTTCGAATTGTCTGAGGCGTCCGGGTCGAAGACATAATGCCTATCGCAAACCGCAACCTTTGGTTCCCGATGGGTCGCATCGAAATGGTCGTAGCCCTCTTTCAGCATCTTCCAGAAAGCGAAATTGGGATTGTTGCGATGCTTGGCCATGTTTAGCGCGGTCATACGGAACGGATAGGCCTGCAACTGGAATGCCTTCTGCCCACCAAAGAACGACTCGCGCGCGAGCGAATAGATTTCCTGGATTTGCTCGTCTGTCATCGCGTAGCAGCCGCGCGAAGAGCAGTCGCCATGCACCATCAACTCTGAGCCGGAGTAACCCATCGCGCGGTCATAGGCGTTTGGAAAGCCGGTATTGAAAGCAAGATAATAGTTGGAGTTCGGATTCATCTGCCCGGGGGTGATGGTGTAGAAGCCTTCGGGCGCCTGACGGTCACCTTCTTTCTTCTTGGGGCCGAGATCGCCCGACCAGCGGCAGATTGGATACGTCTTCAGAAGCTCGAATTGACCGTCGCGGTTCTGCTTCCAGACTTCCAGTTCCGATTCTTCCTTGAAGATACGGGCAAGGATCGGCGAGTCCTTGTCCATATTCTTGGACGCCATCTCGGCCAGCATTTTTTCGGTCAGTGGTGCCTGCGAGCGGCCAGTCGGCACAATGTCATCGGCGTTGCAGCCAGCAAGGGCAATCGCAGCCACCACGGCCGCAGACGCAAGAAGCGCGCGAGCAAAACGTCGATTCAAGCCTGATTCTCCCCAGAGGGGCGGGCCCTCATTGCGTAATCGTTATCCTTAAGATGTGGCATCTGCAAGGCGGTCCACACCGTTCAGTACTACCTCTAACCCTTTGGTAAAACAAAAGTTAACGGCCCTGCTTTTCAGCTTATGCTGCGTCCCATTGTGAGGAACTTGTCCCGGCGCTGTTTTCGCACCGCTTCTCGGTCGAGCCCCTCCAATTCGCTGAAGGCGTGGGCAATGGCCTCGCCGGTTGCGGCGACGGCCGCTTGCGGATCACGGTGGGCACCTCCGGTGGGCTCCGGCACCACGGAATCGATCACGCCGAAGCGCACCATGTCCTGAGCGGTGATCTTCATGTTGGTCGCCGCCTCCTGCGCCTTGGCGGTGTCGCGCCATAGAATTGATGCGGCGCCTTCGGGGGAGATCACACTGTAGATGGCGTGCTCCAACATCAAAACCCGATTGGCGGTGGCGATCGCAATCGCCCCGCCAGAACCGCCTTCGCCTAGGATCACCGCGACATTCGGCACGCCGAGTGACAGACATGTCTCGGTGGAGCGCGCAATCGCTTCCGCCTGCCCGCGCTCTTCCGCGCCGATGCCGGGATAGGCGCCGGCTGTATCCACGAGTGAGATCACCGGAATGCCGAAACGGTCTGCCATTTCCATCAGCCGCACGGCCTTTCGATAACCTTCGGGGCGGGCCATACCAAAATTGTGCTTGAGCCGACTTTCAGTGTCGGAACCCTTTTCATGGCCGATGATGCAAACGCTCTCGCCGCGGAAGCGACCGAATCCCCCGACGATTGCAGCATCGTCGCCAAACTTCCGGTCGCCGGCGAGCGGGATGAAATTGCTGATCAAGCCTGAAATGTAGTCGAGGCAGTGAGGCCGCTGCGGATGTCGGGCGACCTGCGTTTTCTGCCAGGGCGTGAGCTCCGCGTAGAGCTCCTTCAAGGCCAGTGCAGCTTTCGACTCGAGCCGGCCGATTTCCTCGCCGATGGCGACAGCGTCCCCTGTCTCGCTCATCGCGCGCAATTCCTCGACTTTGGCCTCGAGCTCGGCCACGGGCTTTTCGAAGTCGAGATAGCTTCGCATTGGGTCCAGGTTAAACCGTGTTTTCGGGGCGAACTGACGCGGGCCGAGCCTTTAAGTCAAGCAAACGGGTTAATTTCGCTTTTATGAATGTTTTTGGCTAGCTGTCCGCCAATGGATGCAGATCGCGCACCAGCGTTTTCAGCCGTTCTTCCAGGACATGAGTGTAGATTTGCGTAGTCGAAATGTCGGCATGCCCGAGCAGGGTCTGCACCACGCGCAGGTCGGCCCCGTTGTGCAAAAGATGGCTGGCGAACGCATGGCGCAGCACATGCGGGCTCAAGCGTTCAGGTCTGATGCCGCAAACCTGTCCGAGGGTCTTGAGTTCGCGGGCGAAATGCTGGCGGGTCAGGTGTCCCTGTTCGCCAAACGACGGAAACAGCCATTTCGATTTCGCGCCGTGCTCGTTTGTGCCAAGCAGTTCTAGATACTCGGACATGGCGCGCTTAGCCTGATTGTTGAGCGGCACAAGCCGCTCCTTGTTGCCCTTGCCACGGACGATCAGCATGCGCTGGTCGCGCTGCGCTGCCGATGATGGCAATGCCACAAGCTCGGACACCCGCAGGCCCGTGGCGTAGACGACTTCGAGCAGGCACAGCAGGCGCGTCGCACGTAGCCGCTGAGCCAATGGCAGATCATTGTTCTCGCTATTGACTCGCGCGCGCTTGAGAAGCGTATCCACCTCGGCAATCGAAAGCACCTTGGGGAGCGTCCGTTCACGCTTGGGGCCTTCCAGCACGGCAGCGGGATCGTCAGCGCGTTTTCCCTCTGCATAGAGAAATTTGTAAATCTGGCGTACCGCGGACAGGCGGCGGGCCAGCGAGGATGCCTTTAACCCACGCTTTGAAAGGCTGGCGATAAATCCGCGCAGGTCATCGGTCGTCGCATTAGCGACCGTACGTTTTTTTTCGCGCAGATGTGCCGATAGATCATCGAGATCGTTGCGGTAGGCGGACAGCGTATTGTCGCCGGCGCCACGCTCGGCTGCGAGCATGTCGAGAAATAATTCGACCAGGGCTTCGTCGGATGGTCTTGGCCGGCGGATCATCGCCTCGCCTGGTCTCCGGCGTCAGTCATTTTTTGAGGAATTTGTCGGGTGGAACGGTCACGATGATCTCGCGGGGCTTATATTTTACAAAGTTGGCAAGCGAGAACACGGCACCGTATCCTATTCCGATGAGCAGGCCGAGAAAGACCAAAAATCTGAATAAACTCGGCATGACCAATCCGGCGAACGTTTTGTGCTTCAACGCCTAGCGATTTTAGGCGAGCGAGTTACGACCACGTTCCGGAACCGCCGACAAGACTGCTCTCGCGGTTGTCGCTATAGCTGGTATATGGAACCGTGGATTCGCTTCGGAACCATAGCATGGTTGACGGTGCCATTCAAAAACCGGCGGGAAATGGCTTGGAATCGGCGGTGGTCCGCGCGCTCGGGAGCCGCTCGATCGTGCTCGTCGGCATGATGGGTGCGGGCAAATCATCGATTGGACGAAGGCTTGCCGGCCGCCTGGGAATTCCGTTCATTGATGCCGACAGCGAGATCGAAAGCGCTGCGGGCATGACGATACCTGAGATTTTTGACAAGCATGGCGAGCCGTACTTCCGCGCCGGCGAGAAGCGTGTCATTGCGCGGTTGCTCGACAACGGTCCACAGGTGCTGGCGACCGGTGGCGGGTCCTTGATGGATGCGCAAACTCGTGCGCTCATCGGCGAAAAAGGTGTTTCGATCTGGCTGAAGGCGGATATCGACGTGTTGCTCAAGCGCACCAAGCGTCGAAACGACCGCCCCTTGGTGGAAAAAATCAGGGATCTGCTACCGGCCCGCGAACCGCTCTACGCCCAGGCCGACATTATCGTCCAGTCGCGCGACGAACCGCACGACAGGATTATCGATGAGATCATGGCTCAACTGCCGAAACGCCTTGGCCTTGGCGAGGAGAAATCGCCATGACGGCGCCGTTACGACAAACCGAGTCGACCACGGTGAAAGTCGCACTTGACGCGCGCGCGTATGACATTGCGATCGGTCGCGGCTTGCTCGCAAATCTGGGTGACCGAATCAAGATGTTGCGACCTGGCGCGCGAGTCGCGATCATCAGCGACGAGACTGTTGCCGGGCTGCATCTCAAAGCTGCCGAAGGGTCACTCCACGCGTCAGGCGTCGATAGTGCGCGTATCGTCGTGCCGCCGGGCGAAAGCTCGAAGAGTTACGCGACATTCGAGAAGATTTGCGAGGCGATTATCGCTGCGCGCGTCGAGCGCAATGACCTTATCGTTGCGCTTGGCGGCGGTGTGATCGGCGATCTGGCCGGGTTCGCGGCCTCCTCGGTGCGGCGTGGGCTCGATTTCGTTCAGGTCCCGACCACGCTTCTTGCGCAGGTCGATTCTTCGGTCGGGGGCAAAACAGGCATCAATTCTCGCCAGGGCAAGAACCTGATCGGTGCCTTTCACCAACCGGTGCTGGTGATCGCCGATACCGCATTGCTCGATACATTGCCCAAGCGCGAATTTTGCGCCGGATATGCAGAAGTCGCAAAATACGGTCTTCTTGGCGATGCCGCCTTCTTCGCTTGGCTCGAGGACAACTGGCGGGACGTATTTGACGGCGGCCCTGCACGCGAACACGCGATTGCAGTTTGCTGCCGTGCCAAGGCTGGCATCGTTGCGCGCGATGAACGTGAAACTGGCGAACGTGCACTCCTCAATCTTGGACACACCTTCGGACACGCACTGGAAGCCGGCTGCGGATTTTCCGATCGATTGCTGCACGGCGAGGCAGTGGCGCTGGGGACCGCGCTGGCATTCGAATTCTCAGCCCACAAAGGTCTCATTTCAGCCGCCGAAGCCGCGCGCGCCAGCGCACATCTTGCGGCGGTCGGCCTGCCCACCCATCTCAAGGATGTTCCCGGCGGCGCGCCGCGGGTCGATGTATTGATGGACCTGATCGCTCAAGACAAAAAAGTAAGACGTGGCACGCTCACATTTATTTTGTTGCGCGGCATCGGCCAGGCGTTTGTCGAAAACAACGTCGATGCGGCCGAGGTGCGCGCCTTTCTTGACCGCAAACTAAACTGAATTAAGCGATGACCACGAGCGACTGGCTTTCTCTTGTCATCGTTCTGATCTGCCTGCTGCTTTCAGCGTACTTTGCCGGCAGCGAAACGGCGCTGACTGCGTCTTCACGCGCCAGCATGACGCGCCTGGAAAAGCACGGAAACCAGCGGGCCAGCCTCGTTAATCGCCTGTTACAGCAACGCGAGCGGCTGTTCGGCGCGCTTCTTTTCGGCAACAACGCGGTCAATATTGCCGCGTCCGCGCTCGCGACCGGCGTGCTGACGGCCTGGTTCGGCAATGCCGGCGTAATCTATGCGACCGTGGTCATGACAATTGTCGTTGTCGTGTTCTCCGAAATTCTGCCGAAGACGGCGGCATTCAATGCACCCGACCGTATCGCCCTCGCGGTTGCACGGCCAATATACTTGTTCGTCAAATTGTTCGGCCCGGTGCTGATGGCAATCGAAGCGCTCGTGCGCTGGCTGCTCAAGCACGTGGGGATGACCGTGGGCGAAGATCAGCAAGTCCTGTCCGCACGCGAGGAATTGCGCGGTGCTGTCGATCTTCTGCATCGTGAAGGTGACGTGGAAACTCTCGACCGGGACATGTTTGGCGGCGTGCTCGATTTGCGTGAACTTGCGGTGTCCGATGTGATGATCCATCGCACGAATATGATCACGCTCAACGCTGACGATTCTCCGGAAGACATTGTTAACGCGGTCATCGCCTCGCCGGTCACGCGCCTGCCTCTGTGGCGTGGGAATCCGGAAAATATTATCGGCATCCTGCACGTGAAGGATCTATTGCGAGCGCTGCACGCGGTCGACGGGGACTCGTCCAAGGTCGACATCGCTTCGTTGCTAACACCACCCTGGTTCGTGCCCGATACGCGGCCGGTGTCGGAGCAGCTCAAGGCATTTCGCCGCCGCAAGACGCCTTTCGCGCTGGTTGTGGACGAATATGGCGAAGTCGAGGGATTGGTAACGCTCGAAGATATCCTGGAGGAGATCGTCGGCGATATCACCGATGAGCACGACGTCGCGATGCCTGGCGTTCGACGGCAACCTGACGGGTCCGTTAATGTCGACGGGGCAGTACCGATCCGCGACTTGAATCGCGTGATGGACTGGAATTTACCGGACGAGGAAGCAACGACGATTGCTGGACTGGTGATCCACGAGGCACGCTCAATCCCGGAGGTTGGGCAGAGCTTTACTTTCCACGGATTTCGTTTCCGGGTCTTGCGCCGCGCGCGCAATCGCATCACGGCGTTGCGTATTCAACCGCTGCTGCGAACCCGGCAGGCCGGAACCTAGACGCCGCCTTCGCCCGGCGCGGCGGCATGAATGGCGAGCGCGTGCACGCCGCCTTCGAGTTCAGCTGACAGCTGTTGATTAATCATGCGGTGTCGTTCGAGCCGGGTCTTTCCTTTGAACGCATCCGACACGATATAAACGCGGTAGTGAGTTTGCCCGCCCGGCCGGTGCCCGGCATGGCCTTCGTGCTGGTGAGATTCGTCCAGTACCTTGAGGCTTTGCGGCGCGAAAGCCTCGGTCAACTTCTTTGTGATGAGATCGGCAGTCCGCATGGTACCGCTTAGGAGAGGGCCGGCTGCGGGTCAATGGGCGTGTAACACAATCAAGTCTTGAAGGCGTCACTGGCAAAAGCGCATAATGTCCGGTCATGAAATTCGACTCACCCCTTTTTGACGGGATCCGCGTCAAACCAGAAAAAGATCGCCGCCCAAGGACTGGCGGCCCGACTTGCGAATGGCACGGCTGCAAGGAAAAAGCGGCGCATCGGGCGCCGAAGGGCCGTGGACGCGAGAACGAATATTGGCGCTTCTGTCTCGATCACGCCCGGGCGTACAACCAATCGTATAATTTCTTTGCTGGCATGAGCGACGCCGCGGTGATGGCGTACCAGAAAGACGCCCTTACTGGTCATCGCCCGACGTGGAAGATGGGCACCGGCAAGGGAAACGTGCGGCCGGATATGCGCGCGTTCGGAAGCCACGCCGACCCGTTTGGGCTGTTTGGCGAGGGACTGCGTGCGGAACAGCGCGCGCGCGCTGAAACTCGTCCTATCCGCAATGCCGAGCGTAAGGCCCTCGAGACGCTGGGCCTGGACATCGACGCGACCTCGCAGCAGGTCAAAGCGCGGTTTAAGGAATTGGTAAAGCGCCACCATCCGGACGCCAACGGCGGCGACCGATCCACCGAAGACCGGTTGGTAGAGATCATCCAATCGTACAATTACCTGAAATCAGTGGGATTTGGTTGAGGCCTGATTTTGGCCCTAGCAACCCAGCCCCGCCTTTCGGACAGGGCTCACAGCGCCTATCTTATTGAAATAATTGATGGTGCTATTCAGCCGCGGCGGGTTTTTTGCTGCTAGGGCGTCTGCTAAGTTGCGGCCACCATCAGCCGGACCGTTTGAGTCGGACAAAACCAGGGGCTTCGGCGTTCCGAAGTCACGGAGGACCAATGACCGCCGCAATGCAAGACAATGTCGCCCTGCCAGATATGAAGGTCTCTGTCAGGCAGGTTTTCGGAATCGATAGCGACATGGAGGTGCCTGCCTATTCCAAGGCTGATGAGCACGTGCCCGATATCGATGCGGACTACCGGTTCGACCGTCCGACCACGATGGCTATTCTCGCCGGCTTTTCGAAGAACCGTCGCGTAATGGTCACCGGCTACCATGGCACCGGCAAGTCGACCCACATCGAGCAGGTCGCGGCCCGCCTGAACTGGCCCTGTGTGCGCGTCAATCTCGACAGTCACATCAGCCGCATCGACCTGATCGGCAAGGACGCCATCGTCATCAAGGAAGGTCAGCAAGTCACCGAATTCCGTGAAGGCATTCTGCCCTGGGCTCTGCAGAACAATGTCGCGCTCTGCTTCGACGAATACGATGCCGGTCGGCCGGATGTCATGTTTGTGATTCAACGCGTGCTGGAAGCATCCGGGCGATTGACGCTGCTGGACCAGAGCAAAGTCATCAAGCCGCATCCTGCGTTTCGTTTGTTTGCAACGGCCAACACCGTCGGCCTCGGTGATACGTCGGGCCTCTATCACGGCACTCAGCAGATCAACCAGGGCCAGATGGACCGCTGGTCGATTGTCACCACACTGAATTATCTGCCGCACGACAACGAAGTCGAAATCGTGCTGGCCAAGGCCAAGCACTATCGCAATGAGCAGGGCCGGGACATCGTCAACAAAATGGTACGGGTCGCCGATCTCACCCGCAACGCGTTCATGAACGGCGACATTTCGACCGTGATGAGTCCGCGCACCGTGATCACCTGGGCGGAAAACTCCGAAATCTTCAACGATATCGGTTTTGCGTTCCGGCTCACCTTCCTGAACAAATGCGACGAATTGGAACGACCGATCGTCGCTGAGTTCTATCAGCGTTGCTTCGGCGTCGAACTGCCGGAATCCTCCGTGAACGTGGCTTTGTCCTAATTTTTTGCCTCTCCCGGTGGCGGGAGAGGGAGACGCCTGATGGCCTCAAACATCAAAGTCAAACCGTCGTCGAAGGAATCGCCGACTGAGCCATTTAAGCGGGCGGTGACCGGATGCTTGCGCGCACTGGCGCGCAAGCCGGAGCTGGAAGTCGCCTTCGCCGCTGAACGCCCGGGGCTGATGGGCGGCAAGGTTCGTTTGCCGGAACCACCACGCAAACTCGGCAAGGCGGAGGCCGCGGTGGTTCGCGGCCATGCCGATTCAATCGCTCTGCGTCTTGCCTGTCACGATCCCGCCATGCATCGCCGGCTACAACCGGCGGGGCAGCAGGCGCGAGCCGTGTTCGAGGCCGTCGAACAGGCGCGCGTCGAAGCAATTGGCGCGCGCCGCATGGATGGGGTTGCACAAAATCTCACTGCAATGATCGATGAGCGCTTTCATCGCGGCAAGTTCGATCAGATCACTGAACGAGCTGATGCGCCTATCGAGGATGCCCTGGCGCTGATGGTGCGCGAGCGCCTGACCGGTATGGCTCCGCCACCGGCAGCCAAGAAGCTTGTTGATCTGTGGCGGCCGTTGATCGAGGACCGCGCCGGCAGGGATCTCGACCGTCTCGAGAATCTGGTCGAGGACCAGCGCCAGTTCAGCGA
>Ga0126380_10000834_pt1 | contig 10952 bp, 9 predicted proteins | sample PanSoiMetPlot_26_FD_92544 | JGI IMG/M metagenome (GOLD analysis project Ga0126380, IMG submission 92544) | Tropical forest soil microbial communities from Panama - MetaG Plot_26 | ecosystem: Environmental > Terrestrial > Soil > Tropical forest > Bulk soil | place: Panama | collected 2016-02-17
AGCCGCGATCGAGGCGCGCGAGCAAGACGTGATCGTGACCATCGCCTATGGCGAGGAACGCGAGCGCGTCGCGTATGACGTCGTTGTCGTTGCCATCGGCTTCGACGGGCGGTGGTTCGAGGCAATCCTGGGCGACAACGCGAGCGCCCGGTACCGGGCAGCGCTCGGCGGCGAGCTCGAGCGCCACATCGATGTCGACCTGTCCGTGGCAGGCCTGGCTCCGCCGCTGCACCTGCCGGTCATGGCGGGGCTTGCGCAGGGGCCGGGGTTTCCGAACCTCAGCTGCCTCGGCCTGCTGAGCGACCGCATCCTGCGCCGCTACGTCGCGATCAAAGACCGTGGGACCCTGGCGTCGGAGAGGAGGGAGCGTGCCTGAAGTCAGTGACGAGGGCTGGGAGCGGGACGATAGCGTGCGCCGCACGATCGTCCTTCCGGGTGATCTTGCCGAGCGGCTCGCGGCCGAGGCCGGACGCCGGGGTATCTCGCTGAGCGATCTCATCGCCGAATACGCCGAACAAGGGCTGCGCCAGGCCCGCTAGCGCCGAACGGCACCGCGCGGCTTTGATACGACCGCCGGCGAGGTGCAATGGGCGGTTTGCCGGTACGGGCGAGCAGGAGAGCGGGGCGAAAGTGGGAAGGGCCAGGGCATGACCTCAACGCTGGCCGCACCGCTGGCCCCGTTCGCCGACGCCCTCCCGGTGCCGCAGCGGCTGGTCGCGGCCCGGCAGAACGGCCGGCTGAGCGTGCGCGGGCGCCGCCCTAAAGGAAGAATGGTTCATAGCCGGGAGCCGCGCGAGGCCAAGGCTTCACTGCTTGCCAGGCCTCCGCGATACCAAGCAGGATCTCATCTCGAAATCTGGGTCCGGTGAACTGAATACCGAATGGGATTCCGTTCGTAGACAGGCCAGCTGGAAGCGAGATCCCTGGCAGCCCAGCCATGTTTAGGACCACGACGTTGAACCCGTCCGACGCCGATATCCGGCCGATGCGGGGCGTTACTCCGTCGGCGAGCCATCCTTCCTCGCAGACCGTGGGAGAGGCGATCACCGTGTCCTCCCCAAGGAGCTCGTCCAATGCCCGCGCATACTGGAACCGCCGGCGGCGCGCCGCCAGATACTCGTCGAGCGAGACCGTGAGCGCGTATTCCATCGTGCTTCGGAATCCGTGGTGGAACCGGTCCATGTTGGCCTGAACCCATTCACGACCGAGCAACGTCAACTGCTCGACGCCACAGAGCCGCAACCAATCTCGGTCAACAGTCGGTTCTTCCCCGGAAAAGGGAGCGTCGATAACGTCGACTGGCAGGCGTAGGTCCCTCTCAATCGATCGAAGAGCCCGTCTGAACATCGCGTCCAGGGACTTTGGCAACGGGCCGTACCCGACGAAGCGGTCCAGGGCCAGGACACGCGCCGGCCGCCGGCCTGGATGGGACGGGGGGGTGGGGAGAGCAGTTGGGTCGCCAGCCACCGGGCCTGCCTCAAGGGAGAGAAGCAACCTCAAGTCCGGAACGGAGGACGCGAGCGGCCCGGGGGTGGACAGGTCGATCCACGCGGGGATCGGATCTCGCCCAATGACGCCATTGCTGGGCTTGATGCCCGCAAGCCCGCAGAAGGCCGCGGGGATCCGGATCGAGCCTCCGCCATCGGTTGCCGTCGCGATCGGGGACATGCCCGCCGCCAGGGCCGCTGCGGAGCCGCCGCTTGAGCCTCCGGGAGACCAATCGGTGCCCCAGGGGTTGCGCGTGGGCCCGAACAGGCGATTGTCCGTGTATCCCTCGAACGCGAACTCGGGCGTGTTTGTCTTCCCGACGACGATCGCGCCGGCGGCCTTGAGTCGTCTGGGGATGAGGTCGTCGCTTGTTGCGGGCTGAGCGTCGGCGAATAGCAGCGAGCCGTGCCTGGTGGGCATCCCTACGGTGTCCTCCGTATCCTTGACAAGGAACGGGATGCCCGCGAGCGGTCCCAGGTCTTCCCCCGCGCTGAGACGTCGATCCACGTCTTGTGCCTCGGCCAGCGCTTCGTCGGTGCGCACTGATACCACGGCGTTCAGCGAGGGGTTCATCCGTTCGATCCGACCGAGCGACGCTCTGACGAGTTCCGCCGCCGAAACGCGCCGTTCACGAACCGCGATGGTCAGATCAGCCAGCATGTCTAGTACTTGAGAAAGTGGCCCCGGAACTGAAACTCCTCATCGGCCTGTGAGTACGCCTCCCACTCCGAGCGCCGCACCGCGAGGTAGGAGCGGACCATGAGGTCACCGAGCGCATCGCAAAGGACCGAGTCGGTCGCCAGTTCATTGAGTGCTGCGTCAAGCGTCGAGGGATAGCGCTGGACTCGATTCAGCCGCCGCTCCTCGTCCGACAAGGCGGCCGGGTCCACCGCGACCGGAGCCGGCGGCTCCAGCCCCCGTTCGATCCCGTCGATCCCGGCGGCGATGAGCCCGCCCAGCGCGAGATACGGGTTGCAGGATGCGTCGGCGGGCTTGTACTCGAGGTTTGTCGAGGCTTCCGCTCGGTGACGGTGAGTCGACGGCACACGGATTGCGGCCTCGCGATTGTCCGGTCCCCAGCAGGCGAACGCCGAACTCCAGTGCTGTGGCTCAAGTCGTTGGTAGGAGTTGAAGGAGGGCGCGGTGAGGCCCAGAAGACCGGGGAGGTGATCGAGGATGCCGGCGATGAACCGTTCGGCCGTCGACGAGAGACCGAACCGCCCGGAGGGGTCGTGGAAGAGGTTGCGCTCAACCGCCGAGTCCCAGAGGCTGAGGTGGATGTGGGCACCGTTCCCCGCCTGGTCCGGCCAGGGCTTGGGCGCGAGCGAAGCCGCCAGCCCAAAGCGCGTCGCCACCCCCCTGATCGTGTCCCGAACCATCACCTGCGTGTCGGCGGCCGGAACGGCCGGGCGAGGCGTTACCGAGAGCTCCTGCTGGCCGTGGCCCAGCTCCGGCAGGTACTCCTCGACCTGGATGCCCTGCTTCTCCAGGGCCTCAACGATCCCGTCGATGACGTCCTGGGCGTTCGTCATGCGAACAGTCGAGTTGGCCACCCCTTCGTCTATGGGCATGAATCCCCCCTCTGCCCGGCGTGCCAAGCTGAACTCGTTCTCAACGGCGCACGAGAGCACCATTCCGTGATCCGCCAGGCGTTCGCTCATCCGCTTCAGGAAGTTCCGTGGCCCAGCCTCATACGGAGCGCCATCCAGGCGGACGTGATCGACCAGCATCGCCGCGGTGTTCGGCGCGTATGGCAGGACGGTGAACGTGGTCGGGTCCGGGACGAGCCGCAGTTCGCCGACACACCCCATCCCCTCCACCGCCTGGAGCTGGTCGAGCGAGTTCATAGCCTGGAGGGCGAGGTTGAGGGCCATCCCCTCCCTGATGCGGCGCGCAAGACCCTCGACGTGGGTGGCCTTCCCACGAATGACCCCACCGTTGTCGCAGTACAGGAACCGCACGAGCCGAACGGCAGCCTCCCGGCAGGCAGCAACGACCTCCTCCGGGGTCATCTCGGATGAGCCGATGGGAATGTCCACCCCCTGGACGCCTCCCATCTCAGTCACCGGGATGGGAGGGCTGGCGCGCGGTTGCTCGTGCGACTTCCAGCGTGTCGCGCTCCGGAGATCAAAGACGGCGTCCTCGTCGTCCCTCGCGGGACGGCCAGTGGCGCGCGGCGGTCCATAAGCCTCAGCCTTCGACTCGGAACGTCCGCTCGACGCCGCTCGAGCCAATATCGATCACGTGGCCGCGGAGGATCCCGAACGCCGCCTCGCTGCCCGGGTTCAGGCAGAGTGTGCTTCCTAGCTTGGTCTCGCCGGCCGATTCGTGGATGTGCCCGTGGAGCCCGAGCAGCGGCCGGAACTCCTCAATGGCCCGCCGCACACCGGTCGAGCCGACGGGGCCGCGGAGCAAATCGCCAGCGGAGACCGTCGGCCGCAGGTCAGCATCGAGGAGCGGGGCGGTGTCCAAACCGGAGTTGTGCGGCGGGCAATGGATGAGGAAGATCGTCCGCCGCGGGTCCCGGGCCTCCTCGGCCAGCCTCGTGAGCTCCTCGGCGAAGTTGTCGTCAGGCACCTCTCTCGGCGTGCGCCAGGGCGTCGGGTTGGACTTCCCGGAGCCGACGACCTGCAAGTTCCCCGGTATGTCCAGGACGCGCCCGTCGGCATTCACGCAGTACTCGCTCGCCGCAAGGACCGGGTCGATGTCGTAGGGATCGTCGTTGCCGGGGATGAGGTAGATCGGGACCCCCGAACCCTCCATGCGCTCTGCGGCAATCCTCATCCACTCTCCGACACGGGCGCGGATGTGGGCGACGAACAATTCGTGAAGTGCGGTGCGGTCGCCGTGGAGCCGGTCGATCTCGTCGTGCGTTGTGTGAAGCACGTAGTAGCCGAGGTTCGCGATATCCTGCTCAAGCTTGGCGAGCTCGCCTTCCGATCGCGCCAGCCGCTGCTGACCACCAAGCTCCGCCTCGTATCCGCGGTCGGTCTGTACGACCGGCACCATGGCCTTCCCCGTAAGGTCGCCCGCGTAGAGCACGACGTCGGCTTCGTACAGGCGCATCCGCGCGGCGTTCAGCATCTTCCGCCACGCCTTCTCTGACGCGTGGATATCGGAGACGACGTATAGGCGTACGCCCCGTTTGCCCATCCGCGACGCTACTCTGGCGGAATCTCTTGGTACATCATGGCCAAGTTCACCCCTGCCCTTCGGTTCCGGACCGTCTGCACAACGTAGATCAGGATTGCGACCACGAACGCGCCAATGGTGAACGAGAGCCCCGTTCGGTTGTAGTAGGCGAGCCCACTCTCGCCGGTTGCCCGACCGACGAAATCGGTGACCGGCTTGATCCCAGCGAACCAGTACGTGATCGCCATGATCGCTAGCCAGATCAGGCCGAAGAGGGGCAGCCACAGCCGCCAGGGCGCGCCCCTCATGAGATCTTTCCTCGTGAAGGGCGCGACGATCGCGTTGACGGCCGGCATGATCCACGTGAGCGCCGCCATGAAGATGCTGAACCAGAGGGTCGCCACGAGGTTCAGCTTCCCCTCAGGTGGGGCGAGGCTGTCCGGGAGTAGCGGGAAGTTCATGAGGATCATTAGCACGCCCACAATGCCGAGGCAGGTGAGGATGGCGTTGATCGGCGCTCCCAGGCGCTCGTTCACCTTCCCGAACCACTCGGGCACCTGACGGTCAAGGCTCCACGCTAGCGAGACCCGGCTCATGAAGGCGATGTAGGCCGGGCAGAGTACGAACGGTGAGATCACGCCGCCGAGGCTCACAAGCAGCCAGACCGGCCACAGGCCCGGATGGGCGATCGTCGCCCCCAGGGGAAGCGTATTCGGCTGTCCAAAGGGCGTGTGGGGGTCCCCGCTCCAGAACATCACGCCCCACCCGAGCTGACCCGGCACGCCCAGCTTCCTCGAGAGCACATCGACGAACACTGAGTTCGTGAGGACGGCGACCCCGAGTGCGCCCAACACCGCGATCAAGACTCCTCGCCGGATGTTCCCCCGGACTTCGCCGGCAATGTAGGCGCTGTACTGGAAGCCGATGTAATTCAGCAGGACGACGCCCATCACGAAGGGGAACAGGGAGTTGAAGATCTGCACGCCGTGACCGAGGACGCCGCCGCTCTCCGCCCCCTGGACGAGCTGGCTGTAGGTAATGCCATTCGCGTACTTCGGAAGGTTGGCAGCGAAGTCCGCTTGGTGGATCGACAGAGCGCCGAACACGAACAACAGCACGGCCGAGCCGATAGCGACGACCGCCAGGGCTGTCACGATCTTGTGCAGCCGCCGGGTCGGCTGGATCACCACCCAGAAGATGAGAGCGAGGACCACCATCGAGGCGACGAATCCCGGCCAGCCGGTGATCACCCCGTTCTGCGCGTACCAGTTGTTCGCCTTCTCGAAGAAGTCGTTTCCCGTCCCGACGCCGATAATCAGGCCGCTGATCTGGACCGTCCGCAGGATCACAGGGATCTCGAAGGCCACGATGGCGAGCGAGGCGAGCACGAGCGTGAACGACTCGACCCAGCCGAGAAAAGGTCCGGCCTTCGGGATGAACCGGCTTGTGAACACGTAGTCTCCGCCTGACCTCGGCATCACGCTGGTAAGGGAGGCGAAGATGAGGCCGAGGAAGATCGCGGCAACTCCCACGATGATGGCCGCCCAGCCGTAGGTGGTGAATCCGGCCACACCGATGGGCACGAACGCCAGTGTGTAGAACGTCGCGTACCACGCAACGCCGGTTCCCATGAACGCCGCGGCGTTGAAGAACAGGGCGTTCGTCACGCTCACCTCACGGACGAGGCCGGAGGACTGCCGGACGAACAGCTTCCTTCCTGCGGGCGGGACGCTGACCTCGCTCATGTGCTTTCCCTTTCGCCCAGGCTCACGGTCTGCGGAGCCGTCAACGGACCTAAAGGACCGCCTTCTTCAGGACTCACCATGCACTCGTGGTCAATGCGTCGGGCGGTGGCATCTGGGAGACCGAGGACGCCATCGCGAACCCGCCGGGCACATCTTGGGAATGGGGCTACCGGGCCAAGTATGGCCCACCCGCAGGCTCAGAGCTAGCGCTCGGGTGATCGTGGTGTCCTGGGCTACCGACGGCGGGCGGCTCCCTGGATGATCATGGGCTGTGACATCACAAGATCAGCAGGTAGGCGCCGCGGCTACCGTAGGCGATGGCCGCTGGCTGGGAAGATTCCAGAACGAGCTGCGGGCGCTGCTGGAAGCGCCCAGTCGCCTTTAGTCGTGCCCCTCTTCCTCCGGCCGCTGGTACCAGCGCTTGCGCTCCCCGATCCGGGCGCGAACCTTCCAGCGCAGCGTCTTCTGGACCGTGTCGGCCGCTCCCCGTATCCGCCGAAGGCCACTGAGCACATCGTGGCGCGCACCGGCGGGCACGAGCTCGGGGTGCTCGCCGCCGGCGAGCTCGTGGGCGTGGTCCACCGTGCCGGTGAGCGTCCGCCACCATCCCCAGTCGTCCGCGACGATGGCGCGGATCCGGTCGAGCCCGATGGTGCCGGGCGCGTCGCCCTCAGCCACCGGGTAGGCGGCGAGCAAGTACAGGACGTCTTGCACATCCTTCTCGTTGATCTCCACAATCTGGAGCTTCGAGAGCAGCAGGTCGGTCACATCGAGCGTGAAAGGCATCCGCTCGATCCGATCGCGGAATTCGAGGACATGACACATCTGGAGCGTGTCCACAAGCACGTCGACCGCTCGACCGCTCGGCGAAGCGAAGTACAGCTGCTTGTGGCCATAGAGCGCGTTGAAACGCCGATCCGGCTGGTATCCGAGACGGACGAGCAACTCAGTCAGCCGGGAGCGTGCCCGCGACGTCGACGCTAGGTCGAGGTCCTGCCGGTTACGCAAACGCGGCGGGAAGTCCGGGCAGAGCAGGCGGACCGCCAGCCCGCCGAGAAGCCGGAGCGGGACGCCCTCGCCCTTAGCCCGCTCGACCAGCGCCATGGCCTCCTCGAGGGGGTCCGCTTCGGGAGCGCCGGGGGAGCGCTGCACGCTGGACATCTTCTACCCCTCCGTGCGGAAGTGCCGCTCGACGTTCCGGGCCTCACGTCGACGATGTACCGCAAAGAATCCCAAATCCGCATGAGTTCGCCAAGCCGATCTCGATCCTGGCGCCTGCCCTGGCCAGCCCTCAGGTACATGGCCGGCAAACCCCAGGCCGTGCCGGACTTGCGGTGCCCGGGACGCTCCTGGAGATCAGCGCAATCGCGGCAGTCGCGACGGATTGACTTGGCGCTAGGTGCCCCTTCGCGCATGACGACGGCGAGAGGGCCAGGCCGCACGAACATCGTGCCGGAGTGTGGCGCAGGCTGGTTCCACAGCGATGCGCCGGGCTGGCTTCGGGGCATGGGTCAGTTGGCCGGGACGATTATCAGGCGCACGACCTTGTCCTGGGGAGCTTTCGCGGACACCGTCAGCACGACCCACCCGCCCCGGGGGTGGACGTCGTCGGTGCCGGGCGCGACGGGGGCGTAGATGGCGCGTACCCCGTTTTTGAGCGTGCGGTAGAGGCCGGGGTAGCCGTTGAGGTGGACCGGGTCTGCGCTGGCGGGCTTGGTGTCCGCCCAGCCGATGCGGACGAAGACGCAGGTTCTCTTGTTCGTCCAGAACCAGGCGCCTGCCGGATTCGCCGACTTGCCGACCGGGGCGGTCGCGTTCGCCGGGCAGTTCGGTGGGGCGCTGTGGTGGTGGAGCGCCACCACCTTGTAGCTGGCGGGCCTCACCGGCGCCGGCGTGGTCGGCGCCGTTTTAGGTACGGCCACGGCAGTGCGGCTCGGAGTGTGGTTCGGATTGTCCCGTCCGGCCAAGGCGAGGCCGGAGCCGACCGCGAGTGCGGCGGCAGGCACCGCCACTCCGACGGCAAGGTGGCGCCGGCGGGCGCGGACATACCGGCGGCGGACGACGCGGGCGAGGTCCGGCTGGGGGTCGAGGTCGGCCGTGGCCTGCGTGAAACCGCGGCGCAGCACCGTGGTGAGGTCGTCGTCAGTTGGCATGATCGTTCTCCTTCACGTCAGTGGGGTCGCCGAGCGCCTCGCGCAGCTTGGTCAAGGCGTGGTGGGTCTGGCTCTTGACGGTTCCTGGACTGCAGCCCAGGGCGTCGGCGGTCTGCTCGACCGAGAGGTCCTGGAAGTAGCGCAGCACGAGCACGGCGCGCTGGCGTACTGGCAGGTCCATCACCGCGGGCAGCAACACCTGCTGTAGCAGCACGTCCGTTTCCGGGGAGGCATAGACCGGCTCGACGGCCGCGGTGCTCTCGTGCGGCCGCCGGAACCGGTCGCGCCAGTGGTTCTTGGCGAGGTTGACTACAGCCCGGCGGGCATACGGTGCAGGCTCGCCGCGGATCCGCCGCCACCTCCGGGCTACCCGCAGCATCGCCGCCTGCACGACGTCCTCGGCGTGGCCGCGATCGCCGGTGAGCAGGTAGGCGGTGCGCAGCAGCCCAGGCGAACAATCGCGTACGAACTCGTCGAAGTCGCTACCCGGCATGTCCATCAGCACGCCCGTAACGACACCGTCTGGGGTGAAAAGGTTGCATCGGCATCGTGGGCTGACCGCATGCTGAAGCCTCGGGCGAACCGAGCACTCATGGGCGCCTGCCCTGGCCAGCATGCCCTGCGCAGGCCGCGGGCGGCCGGATTGGCATCCGGCGTAGGGTCTTGGGCGTGGGGCCAAACGAGCTGAAGAGGACCTGGTTCCATCGGGCGCTGCTGCGTGCGGGCATCGAGCACGAGAGCTGGCGCCCGGGCCGGGGCGTGGATGAGAACAGGCGGGTCGTGGAGGCTGTCTACAGCTACTACGGCGAGCTGTTCCTGGCGCACCCGTACCTGCTGTGGGCCGGCATGGCGAGCATGATTGGCCCGGCCTTCTACGCCGGGTTCAGGGATCTTGGGTTCGTGCCCGACGCGGTGCGCGCGGCGGTGCTCGGTGTGTTCGGGCGGGCGTCACGGCGGCTGGCCCGCCGCGTCGCAGGCGATCTCGGTTTCTACGAAACAACGTTTCTCACCATGCAGAAGAAGATCTTTGAGGACCAGGCCACCATGCATGAGGCCTACCTCGCCGGTGGGCTGCCGCAGGTCGAAGAGTTCTACACCGCGCGCATCATCGACCTGGCCACCCTCACGGCCTGGCGGCAGATCGACACAGGGCGCAGCGACAGCGACCAAGCTGCTGTGGCCGATGGCAACCGGACGCTGCTATTCCGTGAGCAGCATGACATTATCGACCGGTTCTACCTCCAGATGCTCGGCCGCGGCGGGCTTGGCGGCCCGGCGTTCACCTACCTGCTGACTCTCGCCGGAGCGCCCTCGGTTCCCGGTGCGCACTCCTACCCCGAGCGATACCCGCTTACAATCGCCGCGCGGCTCCCGCGCGGCCAGATCAGCGCCCGCACACCACTGGCCGACGGGAACATCGCGGTATTCGCCAACCGCTGGCAGCTGATCGACACCGACACCCTGCCGCACTACGTCGCGTTGATCCGCGATGACCCGGAGCAGGCCCGCGCCCTGGTGGCCACCCCCATCCAGGTACGGATGGCCGGCTACCGGCTGCTCGCGCGCGCCCCCGCGCTCACCGCCGCAGCGCTCACCCGCTGGCATCTGGACATCACCGCCGCTCCCGGCCCGCTCTTCCGCGCTGCGGCCGCGCCGGTACGGGCGGCCGCGGCCGAGGGCGCGGTGATCGACCTGACGCGCCCGCCGACCCGTGAATCCGCCGGATTCGCCGCCGGTGCCAGTAGCCGGATCTGGGAGAATCCTGGTCATCGGCCGGTCGAAGTGGCCATCAGCCTGCCTAGCGGCCGCGTCTATCACGCCGGGGCAGTGATGGCGGCAATGCTCAGCCCGGCCGGCACCCGCGACCCCGACCGCCTCACGGTCCAGCTTCCCGCCGCCGGCCTGGACGCCACCGGCCAGTTGCTGGAGCAGTACGCCGTCGCCTGGGGCTTCCCGTCCAATGAGGTCACCGCATGGCGTGCCAGCTCGGCGCCTGGCGCCTCGGCCGGCCCTGAGGACGACACCGGCGCGTTCAGTTACAGCACGCGCGTCTTTACCGGTACGGATGACGGCTTCGTGCACGTGGAATTCCAGGTCTCCCACCATCTACGCGAAGGCGACTTTGTCATAACGGCCCTATTCACGTGGGACACGCCTTCCCCTTGAGTGATATCCGATCACCCGCGTCCCGGCCAACACGGCGGGAGCCGAGTCAGCCCGGATCGGAGTTTCCCGGTGCTCTATGTTGTCCGGGCTAATGGCGCCCCTGGGGGTGCCTACCGTGGGCCGGGGCGTACCTGGAGACTTCTGGTTTGCGCCTATCTCGGCCAGCTGCCTCAAGCGCCTCCGACAAGGCCCGCACGTCGTCAGCGGAGTTGTAGGCGTGGAGCGAGACCCGGATACGGCCGCCGCGGGAGCTGGTGATGATCCTGTG
>Ga0126380_10000835_pt1 | contig 10950 bp, 11 predicted proteins | sample PanSoiMetPlot_26_FD_92544 | JGI IMG/M metagenome (GOLD analysis project Ga0126380, IMG submission 92544) | Tropical forest soil microbial communities from Panama - MetaG Plot_26 | ecosystem: Environmental > Terrestrial > Soil > Tropical forest > Bulk soil | place: Panama | collected 2016-02-17
GGTCCCCCCGGCCGGGGACACATAACCTCGCCTTGTGATCATGACCTAGCGAGCGCCATCACGGCACCTAAGTCAAGATCACGACGAGGAAGGGCGGAGAGGCCGGGCAACGGTGGTGACGGCCATGGAGATCCGGCCCAGGGGAGGGCCAGATCTCCATGATCATTTAAGCAAGCTCGGCGTGCAGGGCGCGCGCGGTGGCAGCCAGTTCCTCGGTGGCGCGCTGGTGCAGCGAGCTGCCGAAGGTGATCCGGGCCACCCCGGCCGCCGCCAGCTCGGCCAGCGACGGGCCGCCGGGCCAGCACATCGCGTTGACCAGGCCGCCGATGTCGGCGACCAGCCCGGGCAGCGCCGCGAGCGGGGCCAGGATCGGATAGCAGCAGTCGGCGCCGGCCTCCAGGTAGCGGCGGGCGCGCTCGACGGCATCCTCGATGGCGTCGCCCGCTCCGGCCGGCCGGGGGCGGACGAACACGTCCACTCGGGCGTTGATCACCAGCGCCTCCCCGGCCGCCGCGGTGAGCGGGCTCACAGCTCGTATGTCCCGGGCACCCAGGTCCGGGTGCTGACCCCGACCGTGTTCCAGGAGTTGATCGCCACCAGCAGGCTGACCAGGGCGGCGACCTCGGCTGGCTGGTACTCAGCGGCCAACTCGGCGTACGCCTCGGTTGGCACGCGGGTCTGGGCCAGCAGCGTCACCGACTCGGTGAAGGCCAGCGCGGCGCGCTCCCGCGCGGTGAAAAACGGCGTCTCCCGCCATGCGGGCAGCGCGTAGATCCGCTGCTCGGTCTCCCCGGCGGCGCGGGCGTCCTTGGTGTACATGTCGATGCAGTAGGCGCACCCGTTGAGCTGGGAGGCCCGGATCCGCACCAGCTCGCGCAGCCGGTGGTCGAAGTTCACCTGGTCGAGCTGCCTGGTCGCGGCGTTGTCGAGGTGGGCAAGCGCCTTGGCGAACGCCGGGGCATGCGCGTCGAAGTCCAGCCGAACGTGGACCTGCTCGCTGGTGGCGGTCATGGTGAGCTCCTTCGCCCTTGCCGTCTCATGCTTCCGGATTCACACTAGGGAGCAATCAGCCCAACAGTGAGGTCCACTTTCGTGTCAGATTCATGGGCCATTTCCAGCCTGGACCTGCACCTCGACCTGGCCGGCCCGCGGGTACGGGCCAGCCTGGAGTCGGCGTTGCGCGAGGCCGTGCGCGGCGGGCGGCTGCTGCCCGGCGCCCGCCTGCCGGCCTCCCGGGCGCTGGCCACCGACCTGGGCATCGCCAGGAACACGGTCGCCGACTGCTACGCGCAGCTCGTCGCCGAGGGCTGGCTGTCGGCTCGGCGGGGGTCGGGCACCTGGGTCGCGGAGCGGGCGCCGTCGCCGCCACCTGCCGCGGGCGGGCCGGCGCCGGCCGCGGCCCGCCGGGTCCGCTACGACCTGCGCACCGGTGTTCCCGACGTGTCGGCCTTTCCCCGGCAGGCCTGGCTGGCCGCCGGGCGCAAGGCACTGGGCGCGGCCCCGGCGTGGGCGCTCAGCTATACCGACCCGCGGGGCCTGCGGCAACTGCGCGAAGCGCTCGCCGGATACCTCGCCCGCGCCCGCGGCGTTGCCGTCACCCCGGACCGCGTCGTGGTCTGCGCGGGCTTCGCCCAGGGCCTGGAACTGCTGTGCGAGGCACTGCGCGCCCGGGGGGCGACCACGCTTGCTGCCGAGGCGCTCGGGTATCCGCGGCAATGGCGTATTGCAGAGAAAAGCGGCTTGTCCGTGACGGCGGTGCCAGTGGACGACAGCGGCGCCGTGCTCGCCGGCCTTGGCCCGGCGGATGCGCTCCTGCTCACCCCGACACACCAGTTCCCGCTCGGCGTGCCGCTCGCGCCGGCCCGGCGCCGGCAGGCCGCCGACTGGGCCTCCTCGGCCGGCGCGGTGATCGTAGAAGACGACTACGACGGCGAACTGCGCTACGACCGCCCCGCGGTGGGCGCGCTGCAGGCGCTCGCGCCCGAGCATGTCGTGTACGCCGGCACGGCCAGCAAGAGCCTCGCGCCCGGGCTGCGCCTGGGCTGGCTGGTCGTGCCGTCCCGGCTGGTGGACGAGCTCGTGGCGGTCAAGACCGCGGCCGGCTGGCTGAGCAGCAGCCTGGACCAGCTCACCCTGGCCGAGTTCCTCACCTCCGGCGCCTACGACCGGCAGGTGCGCCGGGTCCGGCTGGCCTACCGCCGGCGGCGGGACCGGCTGGTGGCCGCGGTGCGCGCGGCGGCGCCGCAGGTGCGGGTCACCGGCATCGCGGCCGGGCTGCACGCGCTGCTGCGGCTGCCGCCCGGCCAGGACGAGGACGCCCTCGTCGCCCGGGCGGCCCGGCACGGCCTGGCCGTCGAGGGGCTGAGCTCCTACCGCCTGAGCGCCTACCGCCTGGGCGCCTACCGCCTGGGCGGGACCGGCCTGGACGCCGGCGGGACCGGCCTGGACGCCGGCGGGACCGGCCTGGACGCCGGCGGAGCGGGCCTGGACGGCGGCCCCGCGCTGGTGGTCGGATACGCCACGCCGCCGGGTCACGCCTACAGCACCGCGGTCGCCCGGCTCTGCGCGGTCCTGGCCGCCGACGGGTAGCCGCAGCGCGTCAGCCGGGGCGCCGTGCTGACCGGGCGAAGTCGAGCGCCTCGGTGGCCAGCGGCAGCCACGGCAGGCTGGAGCTCGGATCGAGGCTCAGCCACTCTCGCATCGGCGTGCCCTTGTTCGCGTCGAAGTGGACGCCCTCACCGTCCCGGACCAGCGCATCGACCCGCTCCGCCGGGAGCTTCACCACCAGCGCGCCGCGCACGTGCATCGCGAAGATCTTGCCCCGGAACCGGAGCGCGGACCGGCCGAACCCGCTGCCGCCTCGTGGCGGGGTGACCCCCTCGGTGCCGACCAGCTCATCTACTAGGTCTTCGAACCGCTGCTGCGAGACGTCGCTCGCGGCGCCCTCCTCAGTCACGGCGCCAGGGTAAGCCCCGGTGCCGACAAACGCGGCGCGGGCCGCCCGGGCTCGCCGCGGCACGACCCGCGCCGGGCCGAGGCGCGCCCTTCTGCCCTCCCAGGTTTTAGCTACTTTCTTTGCTGGGTGGTGAACCGTCCGCGCTCGCGGTACGTGAACCCGTCTGGGCGCGCCCTGCGTCATGGGCGCGCGGCTCGAGGCAGCGGGAAACCCAAGAACCGGGGAATGAGGATGATCCCAATGACGCAATTCCGCTTGTGGCCTGCGCGCGTAACACGGCGCGGGCTGTCCGTCGCCACGATCGTGTCAGTGGGCGCGCTGGCCGCCGGTGCGCTCGGCGCCGCACCGGCCGGGGCCAGTGCCTCCCCTGGCGGCTACCGCCAGATCAACCTGGTATCCGACCAGCCGGGCAAGGCGCACCTGCCCGACGCCGACCTGGTCAACGCCTGGGGCCTTGCCGCGTCCCCGGGCACGAACGCCGCGCCGGGTTCGCCGCTATGGGTGGCCGACAACGGCACCGACAAGGCAACGCTCTATCAGGGCGCCAGCGCCACATCGGTGACCAAGTTCCCGCTGGTGGTCAACATCACCGGGGCCGCCCCGACCGGCCAGGTGTTCAACTCCGACCCCTCCGCGTTCATGGTCAGCGACGACCACGGGAACTCGGGCCCGGCCCTGTTCATCTTCGACACCGAGAACGGCACGATCGACGGCTGGAACCCGAACGTCAACCCCAACGGCAGCAATCCGTCCACGATGACCGAGGTAGGCAGGAACAACGGCGCCAACGCCGTATACAAGGGCCTGGCCATCGGCAAGGTGAACGGCAAGAGCTTCCTGTACGCCGCGAACTTCCGGTCCGGGCGGGTCGAGGCCTACGACAGCACGTTCACCCCGGTTGAACTGCCCGGCGGGCTGTTCGTGGATCCGAAGCTGCCGGCCGGCTACGGGCCGTTCGGCATCGCCGAGATCCGGGGCAAGCTGTACGTGTCGTTCGCGAAGCAGGACCCCGGGCTGATCGATGACGTTCCCGGGGCGGGCAAGGGCTTCGTGGACGTGTTCACCAACAACGGCGCGTTCGTCAAGCGGCTGATCACCCGGGGCGCACTCAACGCGCCGTGGGGACTGGCCCTGGCGCCGGCCAGCTTCGGCCGGTTCGGCGGGGACCTGCTCGTCGGCAACTTCGGCAACGGCATGATCAACGCCTACAACCCGATGACCGGCGCGCACCTGGGCCAGCTACGGCGGCCCAACGGCATGCCGATCCACATCGACGGGCTCTGGGCCCTGATGTTCGGCAACGGTAACGCCGCCAAGACCGGCGAGCTGGTCTTCTCGGCCGGGCCCGTTGATGAGTCCCATGGCCTGCTCGGCAAGATCGTCGTAGCGCGCTGACGCTCGACCGGTAGCGGCCGCTGGGTGACAGCGCTGTCACCCAGCGGCCGTTGCCATGCCCGCTGGCCTGCATCCCGGCGGCGCGAGGCGGCGCCGGCGCGGTGGGATAGCGGGGCGGTGGACTACGTCGCGCACTTCGGCCGTGAGGTCGCCGCGTTCGAGACTGCCGCCCGCGCCGCCCTGGGCGCGCGGCCCGCCCCGGCCGTCCCGTCTTGCCCTGGCTGGCGGGTCAGCAACCTGGTGCTGCACTTAGGCACGGCGCACCGGTACGTGGCCCGGGTCATCGCCCGGCGGCTGCCGGAACCGCCGCGGAGGAGGATCTGGCCTGGCTGGCGGCGCCGGGCGAATGCGCCGGCTGGCTGCCGCCGGGAGAAGTGCCCGGCGGCGCGGCCCGGCCCGCGCTGGTGGACTGGTTCGCCGCCGGCGCCGCGGACTTGCGGGCACAGTTTCAGGCGGCCGGCCCGGACGAGGCCGTGTGGACCTGGTCCGCCGACCACACCGTCGGCTTCTGGCAGCGCATGCAGGCCATCGAGGCCGCGGTGCACCGGTGGGACGCGCAGGGCGCGGTCGGCGCGGCCGAACCGGTGGACGCCGCGCTCGCCGCCGACGCGGTCGGCCAGACGTTCGAGATCATGGTCCCGAAGCGCCCTGATCCAGGCGCCGCAGGGCCAGGGTAAGCGGTTCGGCTTCCGCCGTACCGACGGTAACGATTATTGGGCAATACGATGCGACGGCCCTGCCGTGGTCCCGCATGACGGGCCGTGTGACGTGGAACTCTACGGCACCGCGTCGGACCTGATGTTGTTCCTGTGGCAGCCAGGGATTGTTGTCGTTGTGACAACGCCTACATTCTTTTGTGGGCGCTGTCACAACCACCACAAACGTGATGAGCTGGCGGGCGGGGCTAGGCGATGGAGCGGGTGGCCGCGGCGCGGCTGGCCCGCCACGCGGCCTCGGCCTCGCCGATCGGGGTGGACGCCGGGCCGCGGACGAACGGCCAGATCTCCTCGGCGATGCCCCGCCAGTCCGCCGTGGCGGTCAGCTCGCCGAGCAGCGCGAACAGGCCCAGGTTGATGCGCTGCAGTATCACGTAGGAGCGAGGCACGCTGACGTAGGCGGCGACCGGGCTGCGCAGGTCGAAGAACCTGCGCACCACCGCGGAAGCGTAGTCGCCGGTGATGGTCAGCCGCCCCGGCCTGCGGACCGTCTGGTAGAACACGGCCAGGTGGTCCACGACTACGTCGGTGCTCAGCGGGGCGTTCGGCACCAGGAACCCGGCCTCCTCCATGGCGCGCCGGAACGCCTCGGGGTCGTTCTCCACGCACAGGTTGCGCACCATGGCCACCAGCGGGCGCAGTTCCTCGGCGGTGAAGTGCTTGACCAGCCCGAAGTCCAGGAACGTGACCCGGCCGCCGCCGTGGAACAGGTAGTTGCCGGGGTGCGGGTCGCCGTTGAACGCGTGCGCCTCGTACAGGCTGCGGAACACGAACCGGTAGATCGTCTCGGCCGCCAGGTCGCGCTCCTCCTGGGACCAGGTGGTCAGCTCGGCCCACCGGGCCCCGCCGGACAGTTCGCTGGTCACCACCCGCCGGGCCGACAGCTCACCGACGATCCGCGGTATGTGGATCGTCGGGTGCCCGTCGTAGAAGGCGGCCATCCGCTCCTGGTTGTCCGCCTCCCTGCGGTAGTCGAGCTCTTCGAGCACCCGGTCCCGCAGTTCGGTGACCAGGGCGTTGACGTCCTGGCTGGGCGCGGTCACCTTGAGCATCCGGCGCAGCAGCGCGACGTTGTCCAGGTCGGCGGCCATGCTCTCGGCGATCCCCGGGTACTGCACCTTCACCGCCACCGCGCGCCCGTCGTAGGTCATCGCGCGGTGCACCTGCCCGATCGACGCGGCGGCGATCGGCTCGGGGTCCCAGCGGGCGAAGGCCCGTTCCGGTGGCTGGCCGAGTTCCTCAATGATGACTCCGGCGGCCAGTTCCGGGCTCATCGGCGGGACGCTGTCCTGCAGCCGGGACAGCGTGCGCCGTACCGAGGGGGCGAGGCCGTCGTCCACGTAGCTGGCCATCTGGCCGAGCTTCATCAGCACGCCCTTCATGGTGCCCAGGGTGACCGCGACGTCCTCGGCGGTCTGCAGGGCAAGGTCGGTGCGCAGGCGTTCCCGGTTCTCCCCGGCCGCGGCGAACAGCCGCGGCGCGTTGCTGGCGTAGCGCGCCCCGCCCCGGGCGGCCAGCCGGAGCGCGGCGATCCCGCGCCGCAGCCGCAGCCCGGCTCTCCCTGTCCTCCGGCGGGCCAGGATCAGCGCCGCCGTACCGGCGGCGGCGAGCGCCGCCCCGGCGAACGCCCTCCTTCTGCGCGCAGCCCCCGGGCGCGCCGTTCCGGCTCGCTTCATCCGCGCGGTGTCACGCCTGCCGCGCGGCGCGCATCCGCAAGGTGATCCGCTGCCTCGCCTCGAGCACCCCGGGCTCGCCGAGGAACACCGCATCGAGGACGCCGAGGGCCTGCCGGATCTCGGTCTGCCGCGCCGGGGTCAGCGGCGCCGCCGGGTAGTGGTACATGTCCTGGGCCCAGGACGGGAGCGTGGCGACCACGCCCTCCCTGACGTCGGCCCAGATCTCCGCGATGTCCTCGTCGAGGCCGGGCGGATCGAGCAGGTAGGCCATCGATTCCGCGGCCGCGGGCGTGCAGCGCAGCCCGGGGCGGGACGCGGTGAGGTAGCTCTCCAGGTCACTCACGCTGGCGGGCACCTGGCCGGCGGGCACGCCGACGAGTTCCGCCGCGGCGACCATCTCCGCGACGTAGCCGTCGGCGTCCGGCGCGGACAGCGGCGTGCCGAACGCCCCGGCCGCCACGATGCCCGACTCCACCAGGGTCGCGTGCACCCACAGCAGCAGGGCGGGGTCGCTCGCCTCGTACCGCTGGCCGGTGATCGTGTCGGTACCGGTGATGTGCTCGTGGATCCGGCGCACCCGGGCCGCTGCCCGCTCCGCCGTTGCGCGGTCGCCGAACGTGACCGTGGCGAGGTACCCACCGGTGGCGGCGAGCCTGCCTACCGGGTCCTCGCGCCAGTTGCTGTGCTGGTCCACGCCGGCCATCGCCAGCGGGTGCAGCGCCTGCAACATCAGCGCCCGCAGCCCCGCGACCGGCCTGCCCAGGTCCGTGCTCACCCGCCAGGTGACGCTGCCCGGGCCGAAGAACCCCGCGTCGTCCGGGTCCTCGGGCACTCCCGACACGTATGCCGCCGCCGACCGTTCGACCAGGCCCGCAGCGGCGGCGTACGCCTCGGCCGTCACCTCGCCGCCCCGGCCGGGGAAAAGCCACTGCTCAACCTCATACCAGCCAAACTACCCACCGGGCCGGCCGCGTCCCGCGCCGCCCCGCCCGGTGCCCGGGCCGGTCCCGCCGGTCCCCGCGCCTTTAAGGGCCCCGTTTGCGATGGATCCGGCGCGCCAACCTGGCCGGTTCTCCGGGCCCGTTTTTGATCGCATCTGGTGCCCCGGAGCCTTGTTCCCCGGCACATCAGCCCATACCCCCATTTCGGGGGTACCGCTATAGGCCCCGGGAGAGGATAATGACGGCATGCGGGCACGGATTCTGGCAATAGGGGCGGCGGTTTGGACTGCCGCGAACGCCGGGATTTACTTGTTGGTCATCAGCGCCCAAGGCAATTCCCCGGCTTGGTGGTATCTGGCGATACTGGGGACCTCGGCCTTCTTGTTCGCCCTTGCCGCCTGCCGATTGTGGCCAGTGCCCATGCTTATCACCGGGGCGGTCCTGCTGACCGGGGCTGCCCTGGTAGCGGTTCTGTCGATAGGGCTGCTGCTGGTCCCGGGGGTACTGGCCGCGATCGCGGCGCTGGGTCCCACCCGCCGCCCGCCGGCCGGCCAACCGCGGCGCGCCCGGCCCCGGGCCGGAATGCCCGCGGGCTGACCTGCCGCGGCACGGCCCGCGCCATCCGGGCATGCGCCACCGTTCCACTCATGCGCTACCTTGCTTGCGGCCCGGCCAAGATCGCGGCAGCGCGTGCCGCCGGCCGGGGATTCCCCCGTGCTACCGGCCCTGACCAGCGGCTTCTCCGGATGGGCGGCGCTTGCTAGCGCAGGCCGGCGAACAGGTCGCCCTCGGGCAAAGGCGCCCCGGTGGTGTCGCTGGCCCGGATGAAGCTTTCCCTGCCGAAGGCGGCCTCGGCGATGTCAGCGGGAATTTTGCTGAACCACGATTCCTGGATCTGGCTGGAATGAGCGAACAAGGCATCCCGCTTCCGGGGCAGCACCGCCCTGGCGTCAATTGTGGTCGTGATCCGCCGCTCGGCCTCCTCCATCTCGGCGCGCATCTCCGCGGTTATCTCCCGCGGGCCCGGCACGTCTGCCCCGAGTTCTCGTAGCGCCGCCCATACCTTTTGCCAATCACTGGGGCGCATCGCGGTGAGGTAAAACTTGGCCGGGATGCCCGTGGCGCCCACCGCGGCGGCGGCCGCGCGGGCCGCGTGCACATGATCGGGATGCTGGTAGGGGCCCTCGGGGTCGTAGCTGACCACGACCTGCGGCCGGTACTGCTCGATCAGCCCGCTGATCCGCCCGGTGACCTCCTCGAGCGGGACGTTGCAGAACGCCTCCGGCTGGTCCTTGTAGTCCCAGTCGGGCATCCCGGAGTCGTGGTATCCCAGCGGTTCCAGGTCGCTGACCCCGAGGATCTTGGCCGACTCGCGCAGCTCGGCCAGCCGCAACTGTGCCACCGTCTGCGCGTCGTGACCGTCCTGACCGGGCTTCACGCCACCTGGCGCGTCGCCGAACTCGCCGTTGGTACAGGTCACCACCACCGTCCGGATGCCCTGTCCGGAGTAGGTGGCGAGCACGCCGCCGGTGCTCGAGGCTTCGTCGTCGGGATGCGCGTGGACGGCCATCAGCGTCAGTTCATCTGCCATGTGCACAGCCTGCCTGATGGAAAGGACCCGCGCGAACCGGCCCGGCGGTCGCCGGAATGGTAGGCAAGGGGGTGATGGCTGAGCCCGGGAATGCGCGCGCGGCGCTGGCCGCCGCGCGCGAGCGCGCCGTGGCCCGGCTAGCCTCGCTGGAGCGTGAGTTCGGCGGCATCGTCGAAGCGGCGCGGGGCGCCGGGACCGACGACGAGCACGACCCGGAGGGCGCGACGCTCGCGTTCGAGCGGCAGCACGTGGTCGCGCTGGCGCAGGCCACCCGGGAGCACCTGGCCGACATCGACGCGGCACTGGCCCGCCTGGCAGATGGCAGCTACGGCATCTGCCGGGCCTGCGGCCAGCCGATCGGCGCAGAACGGCTGGCCGCACGGCCCGCGGCGCGGACCTGCATCGGCTGCACCCGACGCCGGTAAGCTGTGGGGATGGGCGAAGAGTCGGTTTACGCGCGGCTGGAGCCGCTCCTTCCGCTGGTCAGCAAGCCCATCCAGTACGTCGGCGGCGAGCTGAACTCCGTCGTCAAGGACTGGGACGCCGCCGAGGTCCGCTGGGCGCTGATGTATCCGGATGCCTACGAGGTCGGCATCCCCAACCAGGGCGTGCAGATCCTGTATGAGGTGCTGAACGGCCGCGACGGGGTGCTCGCCGAACGCACCTACAGCGTGTGGCCGGACCTGGAGCACCTGATGCGCGAGCACCGGGTGCCCCAGTTCACCTTGGAAGGGCACCGGCCGGTGCGCGCCTTCGACGTGTTCGGCGTCAGCTTCGCCACCGAGCTTGGCTACACCAACCTGCTGACCGCGCTGGACCTGGCCGGTATCCCGCTGTCGGCCGCCGACCGGGGCGAGCGCGACCCGATCGTGCTGGCCGGCGGGCACGCCGCGTTCAACCCCGAGCCGATCGCCGAGTTCCTTGACGGTGCCGTGCTGGGCGACGGCGAGCAGGCGGTACTGGCCATCACCGAGCTGATCAGGGGCTGGAAGCAGGCCGGGCGGCCCGGCGGCCGGGATGAGCTGCTGACGGTACTGGCCGCCAGGGGCGGGGTGTACGTACCGCGCTTCTACGACGTGGACTACCTGCCCGACGGGCGGATCCGGCGGGTCGCGCCGAACCGGCCCGGGATGCCGCACACGGTGGCCAAGCACACGGTCATGGACCTCGACAACTGGGCCTACCCGCGCCGCCCGCTGGTCCCGGTGCACGAGTCGGTGCACGAGCGGTTCAGCGTCGAGATCTTCCGCGGCTGCACCCGGGGCTGCCGGTTCTGCCAGGCCGGGATGATCACCCGGCCGGTGCGCGAGCGGAGCATCACCACCATCGGCGACATGGTCGAGCAGGGGGTCGCGGCCAGCGGCTTCGGCGAGGTCGGCCTGCTGTCGCTGTCCAGCGCCGACCACAGCGAGATCAACGAGATCGCCAAGGGCCTGGCCGACCGTTACGAGGGCGCCAACCTCGGGCTGTCCCTGCCCTCCACCCGGGTGGACGCGTTCAACGTGACCCTCGCCAACGAGCTCAGCCGCGGTGGCCGGCGGTCCGGCCTCACCTTCGCCCCCGAGGGCGGGACCGACCGGATGCGCAAGGTGATCAACAAGATGGTCACCGAGGACGACCTCATCCGCACCGTCACCACCGCCTATGCCAGCGGCTGGCGCCAGGTGAAGCTCTA
>Ga0126380_10000836_pt1 | contig 10949 bp, 9 predicted proteins | sample PanSoiMetPlot_26_FD_92544 | JGI IMG/M metagenome (GOLD analysis project Ga0126380, IMG submission 92544) | Tropical forest soil microbial communities from Panama - MetaG Plot_26 | ecosystem: Environmental > Terrestrial > Soil > Tropical forest > Bulk soil | place: Panama | collected 2016-02-17
CAATTTCGTGCTCGGCGCCAAAGGCGTGGCCGGTCCCTGACCCTCCCAGCATTCACCCGCGTGTTACCCGTCCGCTGGGCGCCGTTCTCTACCGACACCCTTTCGGGGTATCCACCGGTTAGGAGAGCCGCCAGGACATTCCCGGATCACCAGCCGTGCAGGTGGCAATCACGAGCTGAGTTCCGGCGGTCGCGCCAGCAGGGGCCGCCAGGCACAAGCCAGACGCCGGGTTAACCAGGTTGATCCCCATTCCCGCGGGCATCAGGCGCCATTGCTGTGCCTGGGTGCCGTTACAGGAATACAGGTCGACCGGGCTGCCGCTGGCCTTAGCGCCGCCGCGCACGTCAAGGCATTTGCCGTTGATGCGCACGGTGCCGTCCGACTCTGCCTGCCAGGCCTGTGCCGGGGTGCCGTTGCAGTTCCAGATGTCGACCTTGGTGTTGTTCGCGGATTGGTTACCGCTGTCATCAATGCACATTCCGGGAATCTGCGACACCATCGGCCCAGCCGGGAGGGTCCACGACTGGCCCGCATGACCGTCGCACGGCCAGAGCTCCACATGCGTGCCATCGGTCTGGCTGAAGCGAGGATCGGCGAGGCACATACCCGACCACGGATTAACCAGAGTCGTCGGGTGCGAGCCGACCGCGGGGTTCAATCCCCGCGGGTATACCAGGTGCCATTGCTGCGTGGGCGCGCTCGCGCACGGCTCCAGTTCGACGATGGTCCCTTGGGCGGCGGTCGGAATCGTGAGGCACTGATTGTTGATCCGCAACGTGTCGTCCTGCGCATACGTCCAGGTCTGAGCGCTCGAACCGGTGCAAGCCCTGATCTCGGCCGGGGTTCCATTGGTCAGCCCGCCGTCCGACGCGGTCAGGCACAGCTCGCCACGCTCCAATTGGACCAGCCCCGCCGCACCCACGTTTGGCGCAGGACTCACCGTCCAGGTAAAGGAGACCGAGCCGGACTGCCCTGCCGAGCTCGAGGCGCTCACCGTGGCGTTGTACGTTCCCTTGGCGACCGGCCAGCCCGTGATCTGCCCGCTCGCGCCGATGCTGGTGCCCGGCGGCAGGCCCGCGGCCGAATACGACACGTCCTTAACGGCTCCCTTGTCGGCGAGCCTCAGCTGAAGGTCAACGGCGGCACCGGCCACGCTGAGCTGAGGGCCGGGATCCAGCAACGGTATGACGGCCGGGTTGAGCTGGTCGAGGTCGGTGTTCCCGGCGGCGTCGATCCCCGGCACGGTGCCGACGCTCGAGTACTGCCAGAACGCGTAGTTACTCCAGCCTCTCGGAAGCACCGGCCTGGGCGCGGAGGTGTAGTCCGGAACCCACAGAGGGAATTGCGCGAAGCGCGAAGTCCCGCCGGTGCAGTCCTGCCACCACGGCCCGGGCCCGTAGATGATCGGCTCCTGGCCCGTCTTGGCCTGTACCTCACTGCTGAACTGGGCGATCCACGATCGCATGGCGGACTGGCTGAGCCCGTAACACTCGGCGCCGTACGGGTTGTACTCAATGTCAAGCATGATCGGCGGCATCCGGCCGCCCGCTTTGGCGAGGTACGTGATGAGGTAGTCCGCTTGTGCGGTGGGGCTGCCGGAGCCGCCGTTGCCATTCGGGATCGCGAACACGTAGGCGATCACCGACAGCCCGGCGGCCTTTGCCTGGGCCAGGTCCTTGAGCGCGAAGGGATTCTTGTAGTAGGTGCCCTCGGTGGCCTTGACCGCCGCGAACTGAATGCCCGCCTTCGCGGCTCTAGTCCAATTAATTCGCTCCCCACCCGGGTGCTGATACGAAGCCACGTCCACGCCCTGCAAAGCCCCCGGGCGCGCCGAGCCCAGCAGCGTCCCGTTCTTCGAGCCCTTGTCCCAGCCGGCCAGCTGGCGGAGTACCTTGGGCGAGTGAGTGGCGCCGACGTTGAAGTGGTTCACCCGTTGCCGGTGGCTCTTCAGCTCGCTGTGGTGTTCGTGATAACGGCCAGCGGAGGAGTGTTCGTGATAACGCCCAGCGGAGGAGACCGCGTTCGTTTCGGCCACCGCAGCTACTGAAAGACCCGCGACCATCACTACGCCGAATCCGACCCGCACCGCAATCTTCGGCGGCCGCCAGCCCCGCAGTGCCCACATTCTGCTGCTCCTTCGGTCCCTGACTGCACATGCCTGGTAGCCATCCACCGCAGCTTCCGGGCTGGATGCCGGAAGATGACCGCCCCTCGAGCGGCTCTAGTCAAGCACCTATGCGACCAATAGTCGCGCAAGAGACGTTCGTGTCGTGTGTCGGATTTTGCGCTGCGGTGAAGATTGGGGTGGTTTAGCGGTCAAAGAAACGGGACCGCTTACCCGCCGGCCAGTGAATGCACCTGAGAGGCGATGCCCGCGAAGCTAGCCGGGGTTAGCGGCCTTGGGTGCAGGTGCCTCGCGTGGATGGCCGCAAGGAGCGTGTTCAGTTGGTGGCCCAAGTCCGGGGCCCAGTGCAGGAGCACGATCTCACCCGGCTCCAGGCCTTTGCCATTCCAGGTCTGGATCCGATCGCGGGTTACCGCGGCACTCCAGCCCACCAGGATCTTCAATCCGCCTTGGTAGGCCGCTGCCCGCACGGTGCGATTAACGGCCCCCGACGGCGGCCGGCCCATGAGCGGCGCCTGGCCGAGCCACCGCCCGAGCGCCCGCCGGGCCTGCCCCCACTCGGTGATGGCCTGGCTCAGGGTCAGCTTGGTGAGGTCGGGACGGGAGACCGGGTAGTCGCCCACCGTCCCTCCCGCTCCCGTGAAGGCCCGCCAGTACACCAGGTTCCGCTGGGCGGCTTGCTCGCTCAGGAACGCCGTGACCGGCAGGTGGGTTCGGCGCATGAAATCCAGGAGCTGCGGGCTCGGGGTCGAGCCAGCGTCCACGGTGATGTAGATGGCCTGTCCAGCCGGGCTGGCGGTGTTGTAAAGCGGGACCTTGGGCAGGGCGGGAATGGTCACTGGCACGACGGCCCGCTCGCCGTTAAGCGCGGTCAGCTTCAGCCGGGCCTGGCACCGGGCCGGGCTCCTGGCCACCGCAACCTCCGCCGAAGCGGGGAAACTGATCGTGTTTGTGCCGCACAGCGGCCCGCTCGGCCGGTGGCGCAGCGGGCTGGACGCCCGGATCAGCAACCCGCCCGAGCCGGAGCGCGACACCACGGCCCGCAGCCGGGGCGGGACGCTGACGGTCAGCGTCCGGCGGAACGACTGCGGGCCTTTCACCAAGACGACCAGGCGTGTCCGCCCGCCCGGCGGCACCGGTACCCGGACCTTCCCACCGTCCGGAGAAGTTCTCCTCAGGTGCCGCTTCCCGTTCTCCACCACCACCAGATGGCTACTGGCCACGACCTGACGGCCGGATGGGCCTGCGCCGGGGGTGAGGCGTATGGTCACGGTGTTCGAGGCCGGGGAAAGCGACCACACCACGCCGGGCCGGGCCAGCGCCCGTGCCGTGGCGCGCTGGCCCAGCCAAGCCACGACCAGGCCAGTCACGATCAGCAGCCCCGCCATCAAGAAGATCGGCACCCGGCGGGCGGGTCGCGGGCGGCCCAGGCGGGCCACCACAGGGCGCGGGACGGGGCTCGTTCCGCCGGTCTCAGCATCGTTGATCATGGAAGAGCCCGCTACGGTGGCATGCTGTCAGGCGCCCGGCACCATCGGCAGGCACGAGCATTTCCCGCTCATGACAACCCAGATTCGCACACTCCGCCGGCCGGGCCCCGCCCGCCACGCCGGGAATACCCCAGATCCTGCACATCTGCGTCATCGGCGCCGGCCACCGGAGAACTGCCGCGCAACCTGATCCCCGCACGGATCATTCTTCACAACCGGGACCATCCACGTTCACCCGTCATGAACGGGGCGTGCAAGACCGAGGACGACGATTTTGTCGGCAGAGAGCGCCCGAGCTCATGGAGGCGGGATGGACACCGAAGGTAGCGGACAGGAACTCTCCCGGCGGCAGGTACTGTCGACCGCTGGCCTCGCGGCCATAGCCGTTCCGCTTGCAACGCGGCGCCATGCCCCGGCGCTGGTCCGGCGGCCAGATCAGGCCGGGGCTCCCGGGCCCGAACAGGTGCATGTTCAGTTCGGCGCGGACGCGGCGACGCAGGTGGCGGTCTCGTGGGCGACCGCGGCGGCCGTGTCGCGGCCCCGGCTGCGGCTAGGCCAGGCATCGTTGGGCCACGGCCAGCAGGCGCCGGCTGAGGGGCGCGCCTACACCGAGGCGCTGACCGGGGAGATTGTGCAGACATACCACGTCCCGCTGACCGGATTGCACCCGGACACCCAGTACGTCTACGAGGTTCTCAACGATGGGGCCGCTCCGGTTACCGGCACGTTCCGCACCGGCCCACGAGGCCGGTCCCGTGGTTTCCGGTTCACGAGCTTCGGCGACCAGGCAATCCCGGCCGCGGTCGGCCTCGGCCTCGGCCCGTGGACGCCGAATGCCGGTTTCATCGTGCCGGCGGTCGAGCGCCTCGACCCACTGTTCCACCTGTTCAACGGCGATTTGTCCTATGCCAACGTCAGCGATGCCCCGGTCGCGACCTGGGCCTCGTTCTTCAACAACAACACCAGGTCCGCCGCGAACAGGCCGTGGATGCCGGCCGCTGGCAATCACGAGAACGAGGTCGGGAACGGCCCGCAGGGGTACCTGTCCTATCAGACGAGGTTCGAGCTGCCGGACAACGGCTCGGACGAGTTCCGCGACAACTGGTATGCCTTCACCGTCGGCTCGGTCCGGGTGATCTCACTGAACAATGACGACGTCTGCCTGCAGGACGGCGGGTTCAGCGGGTTCCGGCGCGACCACGTTCCGACCTATGTCTCCAACGGCGACAACCCCTACATCAACGGGTACAGCTCAGGTCAGCAGGAGCAGTGGCTGCAGCGCGAGCTGGCAAGGGCGCGGGGCTCGGACGAGATCGACTGGATCATCGTGTGCATGCACCAGGTGGCGATGTCGTCGGCGCACTTCAACGGCGCCGACCTGGGCATCCGGCAGAACTGGCTGCCGCTGTTCGACAGGTACGGCGTGGATCTGGTGGTTGCGGGGCACGAGCACCACTTCGAGCGGAGCTTCCCGGTCCGCGGCATCCTGCCCGGAAGCACGGTGCTCACCCCGGCGCCGCAAGGCACCGACCCCTCCCTGATGGACACCTCAACCGGCACGGTGCACATGATCATCGGTGGCGGCGGCCACTCCACGCCCACGCCGGTGTCCGACTTCGACATGCCGCACGACGGGGTCCTGATCACCTCCGTCGGCCCGGGCAGCCCGCAGGTGCAGCACCCCACGATCACCACAACCGAGCCCGCGCCGTGGTCCGCCTACCGGGACCTGCAGACCCCCTACGGGTTCGCCTCGTTCGACGTCGTGCCGCACGAGCCCGGCGGAACGACGTCGATCACGGTCACCCACTACGGCGCGGACCTGGGGTCCCCCGTTTACTCGCCACGGGATCAGTTCGTGATGCGCAAGTCGCTCAACGTGCATCGCCAGGGTGACCAGCTCGCCGGAGCCGCGACCACCCGCTAGGCGGGCATCGGCCGAACCCACGCCTTGCCCGCAACTACCAGCCCTCGGCAAAGGCAGGCGACCAGCCAAGAACGCAAAGCCCCGAACCCGCTGAGTGGGTTCGGGGCCATTCTTATGTATTGCGACATTAAATTGTGGGGCCGGTGGGACTCGAACCCACACTGTCAGAGACCTAAACTCTGCGCCTCCTGCCGTTGGGCTACGGCCCCTTCTTATTCTTGAATCTACCTGCGAATGTCGGGGTCTGCGAGTGGCAGTTCGGACAGAGAAACCGAAGGTTCTCCTTCCTGTTGTCCAGCCAGTCGCCGTTGATGTGATCCACGTGCAAGACTATCGGCTTGCCGTTCCACTCGGCCGCGACGCCACACGCCGCGCAGGCGTACGGCACGCCACTCTCGTGCAGTGCCCGGCGTAAGACGTGCGGCTTCGGTCGCGGAGAGCCTGGCGCACGCACAACCAGGACCTGCTCGGCGGTGAGCCGCCAGGCGCTTGGCTTTCCTCTCTTCGGGGCCACCCTCCTGAAATGCGACATGTCGATGTCGAATTGCTTGAGCTTGCGGCTGATGTGGGCGTGAGTGCCGCCAGCCAAGGGGATTTCTAAGTAGCGGAGTACGTCGGCGACGCTGTTGGAATTCGCCACCGCTTCGGTGAGCAGTTCGTGAGTGTATTTCTCGCGGTGTTTGTTGTTTGCCATGGGCCGACGTTATCGCGGGGGTCAGACAATTCCTCCCGTTGAGCGCAGGCCAGGAAGAGAAAGGCATCAGAGGCCGAGGTCCTGGCGCAGCCGGGCGACGTGCCCGGTGGCCTTGACGTTGTAGTAGGCCCGGGAGATCTTGCCGTCCGCGTCGACGACGAACGTGGACCGGATCACGCCGACTCGGGTCTTCCCGTAGAGCTTCTTCTCGCCGTAGGCGCCGTAGGCGTCGTGCACCTTGTGGTCCGGGTCGGACAGCAGCGGGAAGTTCAGCCCGTCGCGGTCGCGGAACTTGGCGAGCTTGGCGGGCGGGTCCGGGGAGATCCCCAGCACCGTCACCCCCGCCGCGGCGAGCGAGGCGATGTTGTCCCGGAAGTCGCACGCCTCCGTGGTGCAGCCCGGCGTCATCGCGGCCGGGTAGAAGTACACGATCACCTGCTGGCCGCGCAGCGACGACAGGGTCACCTGCTTGCCGTCGGCATCGGTCAGCGTGAAATCCGGCGCCTCGTCGCCCGGCTCCAGCCTGCTCACCCGTGCTCCCTCCTCCGGACTGACGAAGTCCCCCGGCGACTACCGTACCGGTGACGCGGTGCCGCGCACCGCCGGCCGCCGGGTGGTGCGCGCGCAACCCGGCGGCCGACGGTGCGGCGCTACCCGCCGACGGTGCGGCGCTACCCGCCGAGCAGCTCGGCGATGACCGGCGCCAGGGCGCGCAGCGCGCGGCCCCGGTGGCTGATCGCGTCCTTGGCCTCCGGGCTCATCTCCGCCATGGTCAGCTCCGAAGAAACCGGCACGAAGATCGGGTCGTACCCGAACCCGTTGGTCCCGCGCGGGGCGTCGGCGATCCGGCCGTTGACCGTTCCCTCGGTGACGTGCTCCTGCCCGGACGGCAGCACCAGCGCCGCCACGCAAGCGAAGTGCCCCCCGCGGCGGTCCGCGGGGACGTCGGCGACCTGGGCCAGCACCAGCCGCAGGTTCGCCTCGTCATCCCCGTGCCGGCCGGCCCAGCGGGCGGACAGCACCCCGGGCATCCCGTTCAGCGCGTCGACGTACAGGCCGGAGTCCTCGGCGACCGCCGGCACGCCGGTGTGCGCGACGACCGCCCGGGCCTTGAGCAGGGCGTTCTCGGTGAACGTGGCGCCGGTCTCGGCCACCCCGGGCAGGTCCGGGTACCCGCTGAGGTCGGTGACACCCACGTCGACGCCGCTGGCCGCCAGGATGCGCTGCAACTCGGAAAGCTTCTTCTGGTTGCGGGTGGCGAGGATGAAGCCCGCGTCGGTCATGAGCCCAGCGCGGCGCGCTGCAGCCGGGTCAGCTCGGCACATCCCGCGACGCCAAGGTTCAGCAGCTCGTCAAGAAGTTCCCGGCCAAACGGCTCGCGCTCGGCGGTCCCTTGGATCTCTACGAAACTGCCGTCCCCGGTGCACACCACGTTCATGTCCGTCTGCGCCGCGACATCCTCGTCGTAGCACAGGTCAAGCCGGGGCTCGCCATCCACGATTCCCACGCTGACCGCGGCCACCGAGGCGACCAGCGGGTTGCCCCGGCAGCGGCGGCGGCCCTGCAGCCAGCCGACCGCGTCGGCCAGTGCGAGGTAGCCGCCGGTGATCGCGGCGGTGCGCGTGCCGCCGTCGGCCTGCAGCACGTCGCAGTCGATGATGATGGTGTTCTCGCCGAGCGCCTTCGCGTCCACGCAGGCCCGCAGCGACCTGCCGACCAGGCGGGAGATCTCCTGGGTGCGGCCGCCGAGACGGCCCTTGACCGACTCCCGGTCACCGCGCGTGTTGGTGGCCCGGGGCAGCATGGCGTACTCCGCGGTCACCCAGCCCAGCCCGCTGCCGCGGCGCCACCTCGGCACTTCCTCGGTGGCGCTGGCGGCACACAGCACGCGGGTGGCGCCGAACTCGATGAGCACCGAGCCTTCGGCGTGCTCCAGCCAGCCACGCGTCATCTTTATCTCGCGCAGCTGGTCGGCGCTGCGCCCATCGGGTCGCGACATGGGCGTCAGCCTAGCGCCGATCCGGTGGTGGTCCGTGCCGCTCGGTCAGCAGGCGGCGCGGTCGGGCGCGCCGGCCTCGATCCACTGGTACACCCTGCGCACGCCCTCGGTGAGCGGGGTGCCCGCGCGCCAGCCAAGCTCGCTGGCGGCGCGCTCGGTGGCCAAGGCACTGCGCAGCAACTCCCCCGGGCGCGGCGCGGCGAACACGGGCCGCAGGTCCTGGCCGGACACGACGCCGATGATGGCGACCAGGTCCAGCACGCTCACCTCGACCCCGGTGCCGATGTTCCAGGTGCCGGGGCGGCCGCTGTCGCCGGCGGCGAGGAAGGCGCGGACCGCATCACCCACGTACACGTAGTCCCTGGTCTGCGTGCCGTCGCCGTAGATGGTCGGTGCCCGGCCGGCCAGCGCGCGGGCGCAGAAGATGGTGATGACCCCGGCCGCGCCGGCCGGGTCCTGCCGCGGCCCGTACACGTTGGCCAGCCGCAGCACCGAGTGGCGCGTCCCGTGCAGCCGGTTGTACAGGCCGATGTAGCACTCGGCGCAGTACTTCGCGATCCCGTACGGCGATTCGGGCAGCGGCAGCACCTCCTCCAGCGAGGGTATGGGCGCGTCGCGCCCGTACAGGGCGCCGCCGGTGGAGGCGAACAGCATCCGCGCGCCCGTCACCCGGGCGGCCTCCAGCAGGTTGACCGTGCCCAGGATGTTGACCTGGGCGTCGGCCGCCGGTGCGTCCACGGAGGCGCGGACGTCGATCTGAGCCGCCAGGTGGCAGATCAGCTCCGGGGCAAACCCCGCCACCACCGCGTTCAGCGCCGCGGTGTCGGTGATGCTCAGCTTGTGCAGCGTGACCTGCGGATCCAGTCTGCCGGTCCGGCCCGACGACAGTTCGTCGACCGCGATCACGTCGTCTCCCCTGGCCAGCAGGGCGTCCACGACATGGGAACCGATGAAACCGGCACCGCCGGTCACGAGTACGCGCATACCTGGTGATCTTAAGGCGAAGGCCCGGGTGGGCCCGGCGGTTATCCCAGGTCAGCATCCGGGCACAGGCCGCCACCTGGGCGGCCGCCGGCGCGCTGAGCTCAGCCCATGTCGATGGCGCGACCGGGCGCGGCGAGCGAAATCGGCCCATCGAAGGACGACTCGGACGCCTCCGCCAGCGTCTGCTGCTGGTCGTTCCACGGCACCAGGTGGGTGAGGACGAGCCGGCCCGCCCCTGCCCGGGCGGCGTGCTCGGCGGCTTGCCGCGCGGTCAGGTGCAGGTCCGGACCGGGATCCGGCCCGGACAGGTACGACGCCTCGCACAACAGCACGTCGGCCTGGCTGGCCAGGTCGACCAGCGCCGGGCAGGTACCGGTGTCGGCCGAGTAGGCCAGGGCCCGGCCCGCATGCTCCACCCGGAACCCGAACGTCTCCACCGGGTGGTTCATGTGCGCGAGCGTGAGCTGGAACGGACCGATCTCCCGCTTGCCCGGCTCCAGCGTCACGAAGTCGAAGGCCTCGGTCATGCCCGGGTCCTCGGCCAGCCCGTACGCCTGGGCCATCCGGCGCGCGGTGCCCTCCGGGCCATACACCGGGATCCGCGGATACCGCCGGCCGGGATCGTAGGTGCGCGCCACCCAGAACGGGCAAACGTCGAGGCAGTGGTCGGGATGGTGGTGGCTCAGGCAGACCGCGTCGATGCCATCGAGGGGGGCATGCCGCTGCAGCGCACCGACGGCGCCGCTGCCGAGGTCCAGCAGCAGCCGGAAGCCCTCCGCCTCGAACAGGTAGCAGGACGCCGGGCCGTCCGGGCCGGGGAACGACCCTGAGCACCCGATCACTGTGATGCGCACCCCGACCAGGCTAGTGCCCGCCCGGGGCGGCGGCCCCCGGAACCCCCGATGGCGTCGGGTTATGCGGCCGGGCCGCCACGCCCGCGGCCCACCCTGGCGATCTGGCGGCTCTGCGCGACCAGCCGGCCAGCGGAGTCCCAGACTTCGGACTCCTCGTCGAACCAGCCGCCGCTGACATGCCGGGACCGGGCCGCCACCCGCAGCAGCCCGGGGGCCGGCAGGCCGCGCATATACCAGGTGAGTTCCACGGTCGGCGACCAGCCGGCCCGGGCGATGCCGAAGATGACCGGGGGCAGCGCGTCCACCGCCAGGGCGAGCAGGTAGGCGTCGGGACGCCGCTCCTCGCGTAGCTGGAAGTAACCGCGCATCTCCGGCACCCCTTGCGGCCGGCCGCGCAGCCAGCCCGAGGTCGCGGGGTCCAGGCGCAGGTCGACCTGGCCGGCGTAACCGTTGCGCCGGGTCGCCCCGGCGAAGTCGGCGAACCCGGTGCACTCCTCGGCCGGTGGCAGCACCGGCGGTTCACCGGTCCAGGACAGGCCGCCGTCACCCGGGCCGCCGAGCCTCCCGGTGGTGACCGTGGTCTCCAGCACGCACGAGCCGTCCTGGATCAGCGCCGCGCGGGCGGTGGCCGCCGTCTTTCCCTGCTTGAGCCAGGTGACCTGGACCCTTGCGGGTGCCGAGCGGGGCACCCGCAGGAAGTGTGCGCTGGTCGCGACCGGGTCGGGGTGCGGTGAGGTGTCCAGCACGGCCCGCAGCACGGTGGCGAGCAGCACCCCGCCGTTCACCGCGCCGACCGTCCCGTCACCCGAGACGATCGCGAACCGCTCGTCGGGCCGGATGGCATACCAGCCGTCGCCTTCGGGCGTGACCGCTGTC
>Ga0126380_10000837_pt1 | contig 10942 bp, 7 predicted proteins | sample PanSoiMetPlot_26_FD_92544 | JGI IMG/M metagenome (GOLD analysis project Ga0126380, IMG submission 92544) | Tropical forest soil microbial communities from Panama - MetaG Plot_26 | ecosystem: Environmental > Terrestrial > Soil > Tropical forest > Bulk soil | place: Panama | collected 2016-02-17
GCGGGCTTCAATGCCGCGTTCATATTGGTGAGCAACTCGAGCGTTCGCATCGGCCGCGACGTCACGAAGCTGTCGGCCCATCGCGCCAGCACGCCGTCGGGGTCGGGATAGTGCTGTTCCAGCAGGTGGCCGAGATCAACGCGGTCGCTGCTCGAGTAGATAAAAGGGTAAGATTCAGCGTCAGGCGCGATCGGAAATTGCAGTCCGTTCAAGCCATAGCGCTCGACCTTAAGAGTGCTTGTGATACCGAGCGTTGCCGCTGGCGACTGGAAATCCACCAGCGCGACAGAGTTTCCGAAAACGTCATGCATCCAGCGAACAGTGCCGGGTGGCGACAACGTGAGCTCGGCGCCCACAAGCCGGAGATCGTGCGAATCGCGCGGACGCAACATCAGCCGGTGCTGGCCAAACGCCACCGGCCGCGCGTAGCGATAATTGGTGGCGTGACGAACCGTCAGAATCCGCATGGTTTCACCGTCCTCAAGCGCATCGAACCAGATGCAAGGGACGCACCACCGGCTAGGCTAGCCTGTGTCTGGCGAGCAGTTTGCTCACCGCGTCGACGAGCCCCGATTCCGGGACCGCGAATTGCGCCTCAGCCTGTTTCTTCAAGTATTCGTCGCGGTCCTTGGTATCGGCCAGCTTGGCGCCGAGGATGAGGTCCTTGATCTGAACTTCGCCACGCGCCTTCTCGTCGCCCCCCTGTATGACAGCGCACGGCGCGCGGCGCTTGTCGGCGTATTTGAGTTGAGTGCCGAGATTGTTCCTGGGATTGCCGAGATAAAGCTCTGCGCGAATGTTCGCGTCGCGCAAGGCGGACACCATGCGCTGATAATCCGCAATCCGGTCCCGGTCGAATACAGTCACCACAACGGGGCCGGGTACAGGCTTTTCGCTGATTTTGCCAAGATGAGTGAGCGCGGCTTGCAGGCGCGAGACTCCGATCGAGAAGCCCGTCGCGGGTACCGGCTCGCCGCGAAAGCGTGACACGAGGCCATCGTAGCGGCCACCGCCACCGACCGAGCCGAAGCGTACCGGTCGACCCCTCTCATCCTTGATCTCGAAGGTAAGCTCAACTTCGTAGACAGGACCGGTGTAATACTCGAGGCCGCGCACGACCGTTTTGTCGATGCGAACTTGGTCATCATATCCGGCAGCTCGTACCAGAGCGGCAATTTCCGAAAGCTCTTGTTCACCCGCGCCCGTCGACGTGGCCGTCTTTGGTCCGCCTCCCGTGATTGCCGCCACGACGCCCGCAATTTGGGAATCCGTCAACTCGGCTCCTTTTGTGAAGTCGCCACTTTCATCCTTGCGGCCTTTACCCAGAAGCATTCTGACGCCCTCGATGCCGAGCCGATCCAGCTTATCGACGGCCCGCATTGTGGTGAGGCGCTTCTCGGCGGGAATTTCCAGGACATCCATCGCCCCGTCTAAAATCTTGCGGTTATTGACCTTGACGACGTAGCTGCCGCGCGGAATCCCCAGCGCTTCCATCGTGTCGGCCGCGAGCATGCACATCTCCGCGTCGGCCGCCATGGACGCGGCGCCGACGGTGTCCGCATCGAACTGCATGAACTGGCGATATCGCCCGGGCCCGGGTTTCTCATTGCGGAATACCCAGCCATAACGATAGCTGCGGTATGGCATCGCCAGGTTCTGGAAATTTTCCGCTACGTAACGCGCGAGCGGAGCCGTGAGATCATACCGCAACGACAACCATTGTTCGTCGTCGTCCTGGAACGAGAAAACCCCCTCGTTGGGCCGATCCTGGTCAGGCAGGAACTTGCCCAGCGCATCGGTGTATTCGATGGCGGGCGTTTCCACCGGTTCAAAGCCGTAGCGCTCGAATACCAGGCGGATCGCTTCCACCATGTTGCGGGTAGCCTCGATTTCCACAGGATCGCGATCGGCGAGCCCCCGCGGAAGACGCGCCTTGAGCTTTTTCGGCTTGTTCGGTTTGTCGGCCATTTGCCGTTACATATCAGACAGTGACGCCACGGCAACGTTGTAAAAGTGCGTGAGCGGGCTTGCCATCCACCTCGTAATGGGTAAGGGCTAGAAGGCGCGAATGCCCGGCGTACCAAGCCGGGCAAGCCGACCGCAGACGGTGCAGGTCATGACCCAAGCACAAGCAAAAATCGCAATTCCCAACGATCTCGAGCCTTATTGGATGCCGTTCACCGCCAACCGCGGTTTTAAGAGGCGGCCGCGGCTGATCGTCGGCGCAAAGGACATGCATTACATCGCCGGCGACGGCCGCAAGGTGATCGACGGTTCCGCGGGGCTATGGTGCACCAATGCAGGGCATAACCGCGAGCCAATCGTGACGGCCATCCAGCGCGAAGCCGCCACCCTCGACTACGCGCCGGCATTTCAGTTCAGCCATCCCAAGGCATTCGAGCTTGCGAGTCGAATTGCTGCGCTGGCGCCGGCCGATCTCGATCACGTGTTTTTCTGCAATTCAGGTTCGGAAGCGGTCGATACGGCCCTCAAGATCGCGCTTGCCTATCACAATGTCCGTGGCAATGCCTCGCGGGTGCGCCTGATCGGCCGCGAGCGCGGCTATCACGGCGTCGGTTTCGGCGGCATTGCCGTCGGTGGCATCGTCAACAACCGCAAGCAGTTTGGTGCGCTGCTTGCCGGCGTCGATCACCTGCAAACAACCTATAATCGCGAGAAGCAGGCCTTCAGCATCGGCGAACCGGAATGGGGCGCCCATCTCGCCGATGATCTCGATCGGCTGGTGGCTTTGCACGATGCTTCGACGATTGCGGCGGTTATCGTTGAGCCGGTTGCTGCCTCGACCGGCGTCCTCCCGCCGCCCAAAGGCTATCTCGAGCGGTTGCGCGCGATTTGCGACAAGCACGGCATTCTGTTGATCTTCGATGAAGTCATCACCGGGTACGGACGGCTTGGTTGTGCGTTTGCCGCCGAACGCTACGGCGTCGTTCCCGACATGATCACCTTTGCCAAAGGGGTCACCTCCGGTTCCGTGCCGATGGGTGGGGTGATCGTGCGCAAAGGAATCTACGACGCTTTCATGAAAGGGCCCGAACACGTTATCGAGCTTTTTCACGGTTATACATATTCGGCGCATCCCCTGGCCTGTGCCGCCGGTCTTGCAACGCTCGATCTCTACCGCGAGGAGCGTCTGTTCGAGCGCGCGCGAAAGTTGGAGGAGGCCTGGGCCCGCGCAGCGATGGGCCTCAAAGGCTTGCCCAACGTGCTCGACATCCGGCCCGTGGGGCTAATGGTGGGCATCGATCTCGCCAGCAGGCCCGACGCCGTCGGAAAACGCGGCATTGATGCGCTTGAAATGGGCTTCTTCGAGCATTATTTCGCCTTCCGCGCCGTCGGCGACACGTTGGCGCTCAGTCCGCCGCTGATCGTGAGCGAAAACCAGATTGGCGAGATATTCGACAAGCTCGCCCGCATCATCAAGGCGGTCGCTTGACCGGTTCGGCGAACGACGGCCTTGGGTGAAGGATCGCCCACCCGACATTGAGGTTCGAGTCTCCGCGTAGATAGCGTAGGAGGAATGGCGGCTGCACAGCGGCATCTACGGCAACTGTCCTCAAGCCCGGCGGCACGGCGTTCAAATCGCCGACGGTCCACACGACAAGCGCACCTTTGGTCCTGAGATCAGCAAGATCGATCCACGGCGCCCGCTCAGGCTTGCCGTCGATCAGCACACGAGGGTGATCAGGTGCGTAATGCGCGACGTTGCCGCCGTCCCACATGCTGCCAATTACGTATGTAATTGGCCGCCCTGTTGCACTACGATAGCGTTGCGACAGTTCACGTCCTAGATCGCTTCCGGGAAAGAATACCGCGCGGTAGCGATGGTCGTAGTTCGGCAGGACCGCATAGTTGACGATGAACGCAAGCGCCAGGCATCCAAATACTGCTGACCAGATGATGAGAACTCGCGCGAGCCGGGGTTGGTCGAGTATGTGCCGCGCGAACAAGACCAGCCAGAGTCCGAGGAACAGCCAAAGCGGATAGCCCCACATCGCAACGGTGCCGCGACCACTGATCGCTGACATGGCCAGTGCCGTCACAATGGGTCCAAATGCGAGGCAGGCAACGATGCGCCGGTCGAATGTGTCGGCGCCAAGTTTGGTATCAGCGCCGAGCTGGCATGGGACAAGCAGTGGGAGCGCAATAAGCAGCGATGGAATGAGAAACAATGTCTGGCCAATGGCAAATTGAAGCGGATGCCAGGCATGATCGATCAGTCCGCGCGAGGGCAGGGCGCGGTGTTCGGCATAGGTGAAGGGCAAGAAATCATTCTGCACCAGCCAGACAATGTGTGGCGACATCGTGATAAGGGCCACGGCCGCGGCAACATAAGGACCTGGCGTCGCGAGCGTCTTGCGCGCTTCTCGATCGAAAAGGATGAACAACGCAAGAGGTACTGCAAAGATCATTACGAAATACTTCGCCCAAAGTGCCATCCCAATCGCGAGGCCGAGCAATAGCCAATGGCCGAGCCGTCCGCCCCGCAACGCGCGATGAAAGGCAAATCCGGCCAGCGCCCAGAATGGCAGCTGAATGACGTCATGATTGAACTTGGTGGCTGTGTAATTGAGGTAGTGCAGGCCGTCGACGATCAGCACTGCCGCCAGGGCGCCGGCCGCGCCGACGAGCGGCAGGGCACTGAGCCAGATCAACCAAAGAGCAATGACCACGGCAAGCTGGGCCAGCAGGTAGTAGGCGAAGTCGTGACCGATCAGCCGGAAGACAAATTCGACCATCCACCAGGGCAGCGGCGGCAGCTTGTCATAACCGAGCTGCCATTCCCGGCCATAGGTCAGCGCTTCGATGAGATCGAGTGGCAAATTCGCGTACAAAAGGGTCGGAAGTGCTGTCCACACCACCGTGTGAACAAACAGAATGGCAGCCAAAGCCTGCGCCGGAACCGCGGCGATACGGGTCAGGATGGAAAGGCGACGGGGCGCCGGCATCGGCTGGGAGGTCCGCAACGGCTTTAAGTTCTTGCGAATAACGAGCGAATTCGCTCTACCATAGCAGCACTTCGAGTTTGCGCGGAGCGGTGGCGTCGTGAACATTGATATTTGGCCGAGCGAATCAGCCGCCCTTGGCGGCATTGCGCAACCCCCCGCGGTCGGCCCAGGATAAACCGTATGCGTCGTATCAGCGCCATCTTCATTGCGGCCTGCGTCGTTCTTATCGCCGCCTCGATCGGAGCGGTGCTCTATCTCGGCTTCAACGTCGATGCGAGCACCTCGGCAATTGTGGCGCTGGCCGCCCTGACGGGCATGGGGCTTTTCAACTCGGTCAGCAACCGTCTGCGCGACCGAACCGATCTTGGCGATCAGATCGCTGATTTGTCGCGGGGCACGGCCGATCTCGCTCGCCAGGTGGCGGACATTGCCCGCCGTCTCAACGCGGCGGAAATCAAATTGGCGTCCCCGACACAGCGTGCGCGAGCGGCGAACGACCCTCTGGCCGCCGAAATCGGCGAACTTGGCGGATTGGTCCGACAGATCGCCGAAACGGTCGCCTCGCACGCGGCTGCGTTGCAAAAGCACGGTGCATTGTCGAGTCGGCCCGCTCCTGCAGGTCAAGCTAGCGTGCGGCCGGTCGAAAGTCCGCTCGCCGGCAGCGAGAACGGCGCGACTGCCGGTACCGAGCAATTCCGCGGCCTTTCGCGCGAGAGCGTCGCCGACCAGATCTCCAAGGCCATCGATGCGGACCGCATTGACCTCTATCTGCAGCCCATCGTGACGCTTCCGCAGCGCAAGGTACGTTACTACGAGGCACTGTCGCGCTTGCGCACGGAAGACGGTGAGGTCGTTCCGGCCATCGACTTCATCGGGATCGCCGAAAGCATCGGGCTGATACCGAAGCTCGACAATCTTGCGGTATTTCGTTGCGTGCAGATCACTCGCCGCCTGCTTCTGAAAAGCCGTGACGTCGGCCTTTTCTGCAATCTCAGCGCCGCCACGCTGACGGATGGGCTAATGTTTCGGCAATTCCTCGATTTCATGGACGCAAACCGCGCGCTCGCCGCTTCATTGATGTTCGAATTCACGCAAGCGGCATATCGCAGCTTCGGACCGATCGAACATGAGAGCCTTGCAGCCCTGGCCGAGCGCGGCTTCCGTTTTTCGATGGATCATGTCACCGACCTGCACATGGAACCCAATGAGCTGGCAAACGGCTCGTTTCGTTTCCTGAAAGTGCCGGCAAGATTGCTCCTTAACAAGGCTGTGGCCACGCACAGCGATATCGACCCCGAGGATCTTGCCGACCTGCTCGCGCGTTCCGGCATCGATCTCATCGCCGAACGGATCGAAACTGAGACGACAGTCGTCGACCTTCTCGACTATGACGTCCGTTTCGGACAAGGGTTCCTTTTCTCTCCACCCAGACCGGTACGGGCGGAAGCGCTGCAGGGTACGGGTGAGACCGGAAAGTCGGATCTTAGCGAGAGTCCGGGCGCTCTGCTGGCCGCCAGCTGAACAGGTCAGTCCTCCCTTGAGCCTCGCCTTGCCACTGCTTCCGCACTTCTCGGCGCTTGCGCGGGAGTACGATGTGGTGCTTTCGGACGTCTGGGGCGTCATTCATAATGGCATTGCCGCACATCTGCACGCCTGCGATGCACTCATGCGCATGCGGGCCCAAGGCGGCATCGTGATACTGGTCACCAACGCACCGCGCCCGAATGAGGTGGTAGCGCGCCAGCTCGAGCGCTTGCATGTTCCACGAGAGACGTATGACGCGATCGTTTCATCCGGCGACGTCACCCGCAGCGTTATCAAGCAGCGGCGCGGTCAATCGCTGTACCATCTTGGGCCCGAGCGCGACCGCTCGATATTCACCGGCCTCGACGTGCGTTTCGCGCCTGTGGAAACAGCCGATTACGTCGTCTGTTCGGGTCTCGACGACGACGAAACTGAAACTCCCGACGACTATCGGTCGCGGCTGGAATTCATGCTGTCCCGTAATCTGTTCCTGGTGTGCGGCAATCCAGACGTGGTCGTGGAGCGCGGGTCAACGCTGGTCTATTGCGCCGGGGCTATCGCTGATTTGTACGCGCGGATGGGTGGCGAAGTCCTCTACGCCGGAAAACCGTATCCGCCGATCTACGACATGGCCCTGGCGAAGGCGGAAAGCGCAGCGGGCCGGAAGATCGCACCCAGCCGGGTGCTGGCGATTGGCGATTCGGTGCGCACGGATCTCAAGGGCGCGCACACGGTGGGTATCGATTTCCTTTTCGTGACTTCAGGTATTCACGCCGAGGAGCTGGGCAGTCGCGAGGAACCCGACGGCGCCGCTCTGCTGGCGACATTCACCGCAGCCGGCGGCATGCCAAAGGCAGTCATGCGTGAATTGACGTGGTAGCGCTCAGGCCGCGGGCGCGGGAATTTGTTCTTGCTCGAATACCGTGTAGATCTTGTTCTTGAGCGTCTGGGCGTTGAAGGGCTTCACAATATAATTCGATACGCCGGCCTTTTTGGCGGCGATCACGTTCTCGGTTTTCGATTCCGCGGTGACCATGATGAAGGGAATTTCTGCCAGCGCAGGGTCGGCGCGCATCTGCTGCAACAGGGCAAAGCCTGTCATCGGCTCCATGTTCCAGTCGGAAATGACAAGGCCGTAGTCACGCCGGCGCAATTTGGCAAGCGCGGTTGATCCGTCGTTGGCATCGTCAACCTGCTCGAAGCCGAGCTGCTTGAGGAGATTATGCATGATGCGAATCATCGTGCTGTAGTCATCCACGACGAGTACAGGTTTGGTCAGATCGACGGCCATCGCGCATGCGCCCGCAAGGGGCTCTCCCCCGAAGGTGGTGATTGATAGCAACGGGCCTTGAACAACCCGTTAATTTGAGGGTTTGTTAACGGCGCGCTAACCGTAACTGTGCCGAGGGCTCGGCTTGATGAAAACCATGTGCAGATTTCTGACTACGCTCTGCTTCATCCGATCGGAAAAGCAATGAACAGGCCCGGTGTGCCGACAAGGCAGTTCCATGTTGTGCGGGGGGGTGCGGAGGGCATCGCGGCCGGGCCGCTCGCCGGCGCCGTGGTGGCGATCGGCAATTTCGATGGCGTTCATCGCGGGCATCGGGCAGTGATCAAGGCTGCCCAAGCGCGCGCGGGCAAACTCGGCCGCAAGGCAGCGGCCCTGACCTTCACGCCGCATCCAAGATTATTCCTGCGGCCGCAAGATTCGTTGTTTCAGCTTTCCAGCGAGCGCGACAAGCTTCGCCTTCTGGCGGGAACGGGGCTCGATGGTGCAGTCGTGATGCGCTTCGATGCGGCGCTTGCCTCCACGGCGGCAGAGGATTTCATCAGAACGATTCTCGTGGGCGCGCTCGGGATCGGCGGCGCCGCGATCGGCTTTGACTTTCACTTTGGAAAGAATCGCGCTGGCTCGCCGAAGTTTCTTGCCGAGGAGGGAGCGCGGCTCGGTTTTGCAGTCGATGTCGCCCCGCCGTTGGAGGATGAGGGCAGGCCGGTGTCATCCGGTGCCGTGCGGGCTGCCCTCGCAGCCGGCCGCGTCGTCGAGGCAACCGAGCTGTTGGGTGCGCCGTGGTTCGTGTCAGGCGAAGTCATTCATGGCGACAAGCGCGGCCGTGAGCTTGGATTCCCGACCGCCAACCTTAGGTTAAGCCCCTCTTGTGGTCTCAAGCACGGCATCTACGCTGTACGAACAGACATTGGCGGCCGACGCCATGACGGCGTTGCGAGTTTCGGCCGCCGTCCGATGTTCGACGACGGAGCCCCTTTGCTGGAAGTGTTCCTGTTCGATTTCGACGGCGACATCTATGGAAAGATCATCGATGTCGCGTTTATCGGGTGGATCCGGCATGAGCAGAAATTCGAATCCATCGAGACACTCAAGGGCCACATGGCTGCGGATGTGGCCCAAGCCCGTGACTCGCTCAAGCGCGCCGGTGATGCGTTCCCGGTGCTGGGGGAGCTGTAGGGACCGGGACGATATATCTCGGCCTTTCCGCATTCGGATCGGCCTGCTAGTAAGCGCGTATGCCCAAGTCTGAGCGAGATTATTCGGAAACGCTGTTTCTGCCGCAGACTGACTTTCCCATGCGCGCCGGCTTGCCGCAGCGCGAGCCGGAAATCCTGGCGCGCTGGCAAAAAGATGATCTTTACACGCAGCTGCGCGCGGCGTCGAAGGGGTGCGAGAAATTCATTCTCCACGACGGCCCGCCTTACGCCAACGGCAACATCCATATCGGCCATGCGCTGAACAAGATTCTCAAGGACGTGGTGACGCGTAGCCAGCAGATGCTGGGGTTCGATTCCAACTACGTGCCGGGCTGGGACTGTCACGGCCTTCCGATCGAATGGAAGATCGAGGAGGAGAACTACCGTTCCAGGAACAGGCCGAAACCGAACCTGTCCGATCCCGCCGCCATGGTCGCATTCCGGCATGAATGCCGCGCATACGCCGAACATTGGCTCAACGTGCAGCGAGAGGAGTTTATGCGGCTGGGGGTCGTGGGCGACTGGGCGCATCCCTACACGACGATGGATTTTTTCGCCGAGGCGCAGATCGCGCGCGAGCTGATGAAGTTTGCCGCCAACGGCACCCTGTATCGTGGCTCGAAGCCCGTGATGTGGAGCGTGGTGGAGAAGACCGCGCTCGCAGAAGCTGAGGTGGAATACGAGGATTACACCAGTGATCAGGTATGGGTGAAATTTCCGGTCGCAGATATTGCGCTCGAAGGCGATAGTAAAGACGACGTTGCCGTGGCTTTCGAGCTTGTTGGCAAGGCATCCGTCGTGATCTGGACCACCACGCCCTGGACGCTCCCCGGCAATCGCGCCGTCAGCTATTCGCCGAGGATCTCCTATGGGCTGTACCGGATCGTTGAGGCGCCCGCTGATAACTGGGCGAAAAGCGGTGATCTTCTCATCCTCGCCGACAAGCTGGCCGAAGCAGTCTTCAGGCAGGCCCGCGTCACCGCTTTTGAAAAAGTGAAAGCCGTAGGAGCGGACGTGCTCGCCGGCATGATCTGCGATCATCCATTGAGGGCCATGGGCTACGATTTTGCCGTGCCTTTGCTCGCCGGCGAGCACGTCACCGACGAAGACGGCACCGGTTTTGTGCATACGGCGCCGGGACATGGCCGCGACGACTTTGAAATCTGGACTGGCAACCGTGCTGCCCTTGAATTGCGGGGGATCAATCCGGCAATTCCTTACACCGTTGACGAGAACGGCGCCTTTACGGAAGCCGCGCCCGGCTTCGCCGGCAGGCGCGTGATCAACGACAAGGGCGAGAAGGGCGACGCGAACGAAGCGGTGATCAAGGCATTGGTCGAAGCCGGCATGTTAATTGCGCGCGGACGCCTCAAGCACCAATATCCGCACAGCTGGCGTTCCAAGAAACCGATCATTTTCCGCAATACGCCACAGTGGTTCATCGCGATGGACAAGGACATCGCGACGAAGGGGGATACGTTGCGCCATCGCGCGCTGTCGGCAATCAAGGTCACGCGCTGGGTCCCACCGCAGGGAGAAAATCGCATAACCGGCATGATCGAATCGCGTCCCGACTGGGTGATTTCGCGCCAGCGCGCCTGGGGCGTGCCGATCGCCCTGTTTGTCAAGGAAAAGCCGGACGGCTCGGTCGAGATCCTGCAGGATCCGGACGTCGAAGTGCGCATCGTCGAGGCGTTCGAGCAGGAAGGCGCCGATGCCTGGTACAAGCCCGGCGCGCGCGAGCGTTTCCTGGGCAGGCTCGCGAACGATTCATGGAAAAAGATCGACGATATTCTCGACGTCTGGTTCGACTCGGGCTGCACACACGCATTTGTGCTGGAGGACCCGCAACACTTCCCGACGCTTGCCGGCATCAAACGCAGGCTGGATGGCGGCAAGGATACCGTGATGTATCTGGAAGGCAGCGACCAGCACCGCGGCTGGTTTCATTCCTCTTTGCTTGA
>Ga0126380_10000839_pt1 | contig 10935 bp, 11 predicted proteins | sample PanSoiMetPlot_26_FD_92544 | JGI IMG/M metagenome (GOLD analysis project Ga0126380, IMG submission 92544) | Tropical forest soil microbial communities from Panama - MetaG Plot_26 | ecosystem: Environmental > Terrestrial > Soil > Tropical forest > Bulk soil | place: Panama | collected 2016-02-17
CAGCCTGTTCAGCGCGTCTGCGGGGCTAGGATTCACGGTGTTGCAGTTTCTGCTCTCCATCCTGGTTGCCGGCGCTCTTTTGGCGAAGGGAGAAGCCGCCTACAAAGTGACGTGTTTGCTGGCCAAGCGGCTGTTCGGCGAGAAGGGGCCTGAATTCCAGCAGTTGATGGGCGCTACGATTCGCAGCGTGACGACCGGAATTCTGGGAGTCGCGTTTATTCAGTCGATTCTCGCGGGGCTGGGATTCTTAGTGGCGGGACTCCCTGGGGCAGGATTGTGGGCGGTTATGTTTTTGATCGCGGCGGTGTTGCAGGTGGGGATGCTGGTATTGATTCCCGCGGTGATTTATGTGTTTGCGGTTTCGAGCATGACGAAAGCGGTGATTTTCTTGATCTGGTGCGCGATTGTCGGACTGATCGACAACGTGCTGAAGCCATTGCTGCTGGGGCGCGGCGTGGCGGTGCCGATTGTGGTGATATTTCTCGGCGCGATTGGAGGATTCGTCGCGCTCGGAATTATCGGGTTGTTCGTAGGAGCGATCGTGCTATCGGTGGGATACAAGCTCTTCCTTGCGTGGATCCATGAGGGCTCTCCGACGAATCAGGAAACCTGACATGTGTGAAACGCGGAGCGCGAGTCCATGAGTGGCGACGGCGGCGGCCCGAAGAAATTCGGTCCGATGTACCTGCGGAATCGCTATCGGATCTTGTTTTATACCGTGCTGTTGACGCTGGGGGGTGCGCCGGTTTTGAGCGCATTGCGGTTCAGCGGGATGCTGATCGAATCGCTGTTGGCGTTGAGCCTACTGGCGGCGATCATGCCCGTCGGCGTGAGGAGCCGGCCGTACTTGCTCGGTGGCATGCTGGCCGTTTGGGTAGCGCGGCCGCTCACCGTGTGGATGGAGCATCCGTTGTTTTCAGCTGTGACGCTCGGAATCTGGACGGCGATCGGGTTGCTGGCTACGGCGGTAGCGCTGCGGTTCGCGATGCGCGCAACGGCGGTGGATGCTGAACATTTGTATGCTGCGCTGAGCGCGTACTTGATGGCGGGAATTTTCTTCGGGTTGCTGTACTTCGTTGTGGAGCAGGTGAATCCCGGCACGTTCACGGCGCCGACACAGTTTACGCAGACGAGCGCGATTTACTTCAGTTTTGTCACGTTGGCGACGCTGGGGTATGGAGACATTGCTCCACGCGGCGACATCGCGCGAGGGATTGCGATTGTCGAAGGAGTGGGAGGCCAGCTTTTCTTGGCGGTGTTGGTGGCGAGGCTGGTGAGTCTGTACACAAAATCGGGTGACGACCAGAATTAAACCGGCGTTGCTCAAAGATGTGGCGGTTGAGATCCTTCGCCGCGAAATGCGCTCCTCAGGATGACAGGTGTTTGTTTTGTGGACCTTCGAAAGAGCGAGGTGAGTGGAGGTCTAAACCCAACAAACCCCAGACCCAGGTTCTAAAAACGAACCTGGGGCACCCGGCGGCCTCCAAGTCAGGCTATTTTTCGATTTCTTCGATGGGGTGGATTTCCCACCAGTGGGCGCCAACCTTGGCGTCGTATTGGGTGATGCCTTTGACGGTGATGGGCTTGCCGATATGCGGAACGTCGCAGGGAATCTTGGGAATGCACTTGGCGATGACACAGCGGTTGCGATCCATGCCGTCGATCTTGGGATTTTCGCAGATACGAATCGCCGTGTCGCCTTCGGGAGTTTTCTCAACTTGCGTGACGAAGCCGCTGACGGAAGCGCGGGTGTCCATGCGATCGGACCATCGGTTGGCGTCCTCGGAGATTAATTCGGTGATGGTGAATTCGGGATAGAGGGGCTTGGCAGGCTCGGCGGGTTTCACGGGAGTAGAGGACGATTTCGCGGCAGCCGCGGAGGGTTTGGAGGGAGTTTTTTTGGAGACGGGCTTGGGCTGCGTAGATTGAGCGGCGACGGAAACACAAAATGCCAGCGAAGCAACCGACAAGAGGGCGAGGGACAGTTTCATGAGACACCTCGGGAGTCAGGAATTCAGCTCAGCGTAGAGATGATGATAAAGGCGGGGGAGGCGGGTCGAGGGGGAAGATGGTGTAGGGATTCGGAAGTGGTACCTGAACGGTGGGACAGGTGCGGGGAATGGGAGGGGAACACTGGACGAGTGAAATCGTGAAGAGAAGACCGTGAAACGCGCAAGCTGTCATGTGGAGTTCCAGGAGGTGGCAAGACGCAGTGGTTGAGATCACCAAGAACGTTCCTCAGGATGTTAGTGGATTGTTTTGTGAACCTTGGAAACAGCGAGGTGAAGGGAGGTCTACACCCGCACCCTTGGAAAACAAAGGATGCGGCACCCATAGCCAAGACCCACCCTCAAACTTCGAGGCTGGGGCAGTCGAGCATCGCGGGCGTTATCTGGTGGCGGGCCGGGTGGAAACGGCCGCAGGCTTGGAGAGTTGTTGTTGGTAGTAGGCGACGGCGGTGGAGTATTTGGGGTTGGCGGGCTCGTTGGCGGCGGCTTGCTTCGCTAGCGCCAGAGCTTCGGCGGGATTTTTGGGGGCCATGAGGACGGCGAGGTTGTAGGCTGCGGCGGAATTGGATTTGTCGAGTTGGAGAGTTTTGTGGAGTTCCTTGATGGCCTCGTCGGACTGGCCCTTTTCAGCGAGGAGCAAACCCAAATTGAAATGAGCGGCAGCTTCGTTGGGATCGGCGGCGATCGCACGGCGAAGTGCGCCTTCTGCTTTGTTGAGCTCGCCAAGCTGGCTATAGACGACGGAGGCGTTGACGAGAGGAGCGGCGATGCCGGAGCGAAGAGTGGCGGCGCGTTCGTATTCGGCGACGGCTTCGTTGAGTTCCCTGCGATTGGCGTGGTAGTTGCCGAGGTTCACGTGCTGTGCGAAATCGTCCTGACGCGTATTGAGTGAGGCGAGGTACTCCTGCGTGACGGATTGCACAGAAGCGCGCAGAGGCTCGTCGATGGAGTTCAGGGGGACGGCACTGAGCGCATTGGCGGCACGGATGCGGACCAGGCGCGTGTCGTCTTTGGAGGCTTGCGCAATGAGATTGATGGCGTGAGTGTCGAGGCGCTGAGATAGGACATCGATGGCGGAGGCGCGGACGAGAGGCGAGGGATCTTTCACAGCGGATTCGATAGCGTCGAATTTTTGTGGGTCGGGGCAGGCGAAGAGCAGACGGATGAGCGAAGCGGCGAAAACGGAATCGTGGTTCGGGTCCTTGATGTAGGCGAGGATCTGGGGAAGCTTGGACCAGTCGCGCTTGCGCGCGGCGTCGATAAGTGCGGCTTGCGCGAGGATCGGGGCCTGGTAGTCGTCTTTGTGCCATTCGCGGACGAGCTTGTCAGCCCAACGCGGGTCTTTCTCTTTGTGGCAAATGTTGCAGGCATTCGGTGAGCCGTAAGCAAGGGTGGCGGCGGGTGCCGGAGGACGCATGGAGTGGTCGCTGCGGCGCATGTGGGCGTAGTCCGTCATCGCCATATGGCACGAGATGCAGCGACTGCCGAGGCTGTCAGCTTTGTGATGCGTGTGGACGGTGGCGTTCTTCACGCGCTCCTCGTGGCAGGGAAGGCAAGCAGCGTTCGGATCGCCCTGGGCATAGCGATAACGTCCGGAAGAAGTGTGGCAATGGATGCAATCGAGCTGGCCGGATTTCACGCAGGGACTGAGAGACCAGGACGTGTAGGTGTAGTTTTCGCCGATATCGCGGCCGTCGGGATAGTAGTCAGGATTTTCGTAAGCGGCGAGAGAGAAATGGTCATAGAACTTGTCGCCGATACGGAAGCCGTCGGTGAGGAGAGCAGCTTTGGCGTGGCAGGAGCCGCAAGAATCGTTGCGCTGAGCGTGGGAAAGATCCTTGAAGCTGATGAGCCCGAGTTCGCTGGGAGTGTTGCCAGACTTTTCGGCGGCTTGGTACAGACGGACGTGCTTGCCCGCGGGGCCGTGGCAGGTTTCGCAGTTAATACCAGCTTCGCGCCAGGTGGTGTGGTAGGAATCGCTCGCGGGAACGTAGTTAGTTTCGATCTGGCTGACATGACAACCGTAGCAAGAGGTGTTGAAGGTGAGGGCGCGGTCGCGCCAGACCACGGGCTCGGACCGGGAGATATTTTCGTGCATGGTCATGCTGCGGGTGGAGTCCATCCAAATTTTTTCGCGGACATCGTAGGCCAGGGGGAGGACCTGGAGATAGCCGCGGTCGAGAGGGGTGAGGAAGTAGTAGACGTTCTTGCCGCCGAGAGTGAACTCCATGGGATAGCGATGTTCGCCGGAAGCGGACTGCTCGACGATGGAGCCGCCTTGATCAGTGAGATCGGTTTTGTAGAGGATGGCGCCGATACGGACGGCGGCGTTGTTCGGGAAACCGGCAGTGTGGGCGAGTTCAGGGGTGTATCGCTGCATGGCGAGACCGTGGAAGGAGCTAGACCAGAGGTCGTAGAACTTCTTGTGGCAGGAGGCGCAGGTGGCCGAGCCGACGTAGTCGTTGGCGGAGACAGTGGCGAGGGATTGACGAGAGCGCTGAAGCAAATAAGCGCCGATGGCGACGGCGATTATGGCGACGAAAGCGAGGGCGAGGCGTAGGCGAGGCATTTGGGTTCAATCATCCTTAAGACAAATGAAGAATGGACTGTGGCGTAGGGAGACTCTATCGCGGATGCTGATGGAAGGCCACTGAAGATGAAGATGGAAGAGAAGGACGGGGCCGGAAGCTCATCGAATCGATTCGCTCCGGTCAATGCGACGAGAGCCGGCCCGGACCTATCAGCGAACAGTGCAGGTTAACCGCACACCCACAATCGACAAAACCGTAGCGAGAAAGCCTCTCAGAAATCCCGCGCAGGTCCTGATCCTTTCGACCCGGATGACGATTCCCGCCTGTTGCGGGGAATATAAGGCAGTGAAACAGTGGTTACAACTAGGGATTTCCCTAAGTGCATTGGCGGGAAGGGATGTGATAGAAATTATGGAAATTAGGGCAAATTGATGGTCCTATAACCTCAGGAGATACATACGATGCGCCCGCCCAAATCGCATGTAGGGTTGTGGTTGTGTGTGGTTGCCAGCCTTTGCAGTGTTCCTTCCTTGTTCGGACAGAACGCGCCAAAACCAGCGCAGATAGGGACGCCGTCGACTGCCGCGGTGTTCAATGCCCCGACGGAAACGAAAAAATGGACCGGGGACCTCGATGAGATGCTGAAGCGGCGGGTGATTCGCGTAGGCGTGCCGTATTCGAAGACGCTGTACTACACGGTGAAAGGCGTGCAGTGGGGCGTGGCGTATGAAGGCGGGAAAGAGTTCGAGAAGTATTTGAATGCCAAATATCCGCAAAGAAACAAGAACCTGAAGATCATTGTGATGTTCTTTGTAACGCCCCGGGAGGAGGCAGTGGAGCGTTTGAACCAAGGGACGCTGGACCTGCTGATCGCAGGTTTGACGATCACACCGGAGCGGCAGAAGGTGGTGGATTTTTCGAACGCAACGGTGTCGGGCGTGAAAGAGGTGGTGGTGACGGGGCCGGGTGGTCCTGGGCTGAAGACGATGGACGATCTGTCCGGGAAGGAAGTGTTCGCTCGGAAGACGTCGAGCTATTGGGAGCATCTGGAAGGGCTGAACGAGCAGTTCAAGAAAGAAGGAAAGGCGCAGGTGAAGTTGACCGCAGTGCCGGAGGATTTGGGGGACGAGGACCTGCTCGAGATGGTGAACGCAGGCCTGCTGCCGGCGACCGTGGTGAACGATTGGACGGCGAAACTCTGGAGCAAGCTATTGACGAAGGAAGTGGTGCACGAAGACCTAGCAGTCGCAACGGGCGAATCGCTTGGGTGGGCGATGCGGAAGAACTCACCGAAGCTGCTGGAGACGGTCAACGCATTTTTGAAGGTCAAAGGGCCGGGCACGAAGTTTGGGAACGAGTTGCTGACGAGGTACACGGGATCGACGTACATGCTGAAGCAAGCGACTTCTGAAGCGTCCATGAAGCGGTTTGAAGAGACCGCGGACATCTTCAAGAAATACGCGGCCGATTACAGGACCGATTACCTGCTGATGATGGCAAAGGGGTATCAGGAATCAGGGCTGAATCAAGACGCAAAGAGCCCGGTCGGCGCAATCGGGGTGATGCAGTTGATGCCGGCTACCGGGGCTGAGATGAAGGTGGGAGACATTCATAAGGAAGCCCCGAACATTCATGCTGGAGTGAAGTATTTCTATCAGATGATGACGAAATTGTACGGCAACGAGCCGATGGATGATCTGAACAAAATCCTGTTCACGTTTGCGTCGTACAATTGTGGCCCTAACCGGGTGAAACAGTTACGAGCAGAGGCTGCCGAGAAGGGCTTGGATCCAAACGTTTGGATCAACAACGTGGAAGTGATCGCGGCGGTGCGGGTGGGTTCGGAGACGGTGAATTACGTGTCCAACATTTACAAGTACTACGTGGCATACAAACTGATCGCGGTGCAGGAAGAAGAGAGAGCCAAGGCGAGAGAATCCTACGGGAAAAAGCCGTCGTAAGGAACGCGTAAGACGATAGCTTTGAGCAAGCTGACCTCAGACTGGACGTAGAGTAGCTTCCGTCCGAGAATCATTAGCGTTGGGCGGAGAATCCAACTTGTACAAAATTGGATGGACGGTACGCGTGTGCGTGGCGACAGGAGCCTTGCTGGTGTTCTTCCCGTGGCGAATGGCAGCGCAGGGAGTGGAGTTCTTGCCAGAGGTGGACACGCATCTCACGCTGGACTCGAAATGGCGGGCGTATTTGCAGGCAAAGAACGACCGGGACGCCGGAGCATCGAACCAATTTTCGATTGGACCGAGCATACAGTTGTATTTGAAGCCGCTGTTGAAGCTCCACGACGTGACGGCATTCGATCTGGACGACACCAAGAAGCGGGTAATGGTGCTAGAGACGGGCTATCGGTATCTGACCGCGCCAGGAGCGCCGACGGACAACCGGATGGAGACGATTGCGACGTTTAACCTCCCTTTAAGGGGAGGATACCTGATAGCCGACCGAAACCGCGCGGACCTCGACTGGAAGGGCGGCGGATTCACGTGGCGCTACCGGAACAAGCTGACGATCGAGCGGGCAATTGCGATTGGGTCGTACCATGTGATCCCGTACGTGGCGGCAGAGCCGTATTACGAAAGCAAGTACCAGAAGTGGAGCACGACAGCGTTGTACGCAGGCTGCCTGCTGCCGATGGGCAAGCATGTGCAGTTCAATACGTATTATGAGCACGAAAACAACACCGGGAAAGCACCGAACACGCAGCAGAATTCTGTGGGGTTGGTGTTGAACTTCTATTTTGCGTTGAAGGACAGGTAGTGGCCATGGAACGCTGGTGCAGGAGTGCGGTGAGCTTCGCGGTGGGAGTTGTGTTGAGCGTGATGGCGGGCAGGATTGCCGGGCAAAGGCCGCTTAGCGGCGGGCAGACGGGGAGCGGGAATAGCCTGGCGCTGCCACTGACGATGGAGAAACACGTCGGGGACCTGCATGAGATGTTGAAGAGGCACGAGATCCGAGTCCTCGTGGTGCACAGCCGATCAGGATTCTTTTACAACGCCGGACGGCCGGAGGGCATTTTTTACGAGACGTTTGAGGAGTTCCAGAGATTTGTGAACCAGAAGTTGAAAAGCGGCGCGTTGAAAATCAACGTGACATTTTTGCCGGAGAGTCCGGAGCATCTGGAGAAAGCGTTGCAAGAAGGAGAGGGCGATGTGATCGGGTATGCCGTGATCGTGACACCGGAGCGGCAGCAGGAAGCGCGGTTCACCACGCCGATTGACAGAAATTTGAAACAGGTGGTGGTGAGGGGGCCGAAGTCGGCGGTCGTCGAGAAAGCCGAGGATTTGAGCGGGCGGGAAGTGTATGTGAACCCGGTGACGCCGTATAAGGCGAGCCTGCAGAGGTTGAGTGACGCGCTGGTGAAGGAAGGGAAGGCGCCGATTGCAATCAGGGATGCGGATCCAAACCTGGTGGACGAAGATTTGATCGAGATGGTGAGCGCGGGATTGATTCCGGCAACGGTGACGTTGAGTCTGCGGGCAACTTTCTGGGCGAAGGTGTTCCCCAGCTTGAAGGTCAGTCCGGAGATCTCGGTGAAAGACGAGGGAGCCATTGCATTTGTGACACGGAAGGACAGTCCGGAGCTGATGGCACTGCTGGATGAGTTTGTGAAAACGCGAGCGGTGGGAACATCGTTCGGCAACACATTGCTCCGACGATACACGCAGAACACCAGTTGGGTGAAGGATTCGACTTCCACAGAAGAGATGAAGAAGTTTCAAGAGTACGTGAGGTACTTCCAGAAGTATGCGAAGGAATACGGCTTCGATTATCTGATGTTGATGGCACAGGGATACCAAGAATCGCGGCTGGATCAGAATGTAACGAATCCGAGCGGGGCGGTGGGGATCATGCAGGTGATCCCGAAGTATGCAGAAGCACCGCCGATCAGCGTGTCGAACGTGAGGCAGGCGGAAGGGAATATCCGCGCGGGCACCAAGATGTTGCGGAACATTGTGGATACATACCTGAACGATCCGAAACTGGATGACCTGAACAAGACGCTGTTTGCGTTCGCGTCTTACAACGCTGGACCGAACCGGATTGCCGGCTTGCGGAGGAAGGCGACGGCCGAGGGGTTGGATGGGAACCGGTGGTTCGGGAACGTGGAGTTGGTAGCGGCGCGGGAGATTGGGCAGGAAACCGTGCAGTATGTGAACAATATTTATAAGTATTACGTGGCGTACAAGTTGGTGTTGGAAGAGACAAGGGCAGCACACTGACAAACCGTGCTTCACACCCAACGGCGTTGTGAGCCTCTAGAGGGGACGATCGTGGAAAACGTGATCAGTCAGCGGGCGTGGCGGGCGGATGGTCTGCTGTTGAGCTGGCGCGCCGTGGAGCAACGGGAGTTAAGAAGCGAACTCCAGGTTGATCATCCTGGTGCTGCGTTCGTCGAGCTGCAAAAAACGTGGCGGCTTTCTTGCCGGGCAAGACGTCCTCAAAAAGTGGGAGATAGCGCGAACGAAGCTGGACGATTGTTTCGTCGAGTTCGAGCCAGCGACGCATGAAGATGAGCGAGTCCGAGTCATCGTTGGACAGGGTGCGGTAGCTCGGAATAGCTGTGAAGCATAGAGAAGCGCTCGTCTTCGATGTCCTTCCGCTCCGCAGCATATTTCTGATGGCCAGCACAAAACTTAATCGCCTCGGGCTCACTCATGGGAAGATTTTGGCCGATGAGTTTCTGTTTCTGATTACGAAGGTCGTGACGGAGCATATTGTGCTCGTAGGGGGACATGCCTCAGAACCGCTGAAGGCACAGAATTGATGTCGCGGCAAGGTGAGAGCTAGAAAGAGTAGGTGAGAGAGAGGTTGATGGTGGGATCGGTGAAACCGAAATTGAAGAAGGTGGTGGAGTAGTTGAACCGTTTATAGGTAAAGCCGATGAGGATGCCGCGCTGAACGTCGACTGAAGTTTGATACGCGCGGGTGTGCTGGATGGCACAGCCGAGTTGCACCCAGGGCCGGGGTGCGTAGGTGAGTTGGGTCCACGTGTAGAAAAAGTCGCCGTCGCGAGAGTTTGTGTCGAAGATATATTCATTGGAGCTGAAGAGCTGGAGCTTCTTGTAGGTGAGGGTGAACTCCAGGCCTGGGGCAATGCCGTCGAAGTGACCGAAAACGCCGCCGAGCATGGGGGTAGCGGCGAGGGTGAGAGTCTTGCCGAGGTTGAAGTCGTAACCAATCCAAAGAGAGCCGGTGTGGATGCCTTCGTAGTTGTAACGGCCTTCGAGATGCGTCCAGTTGTGGTCCGCAGTGAAAGTGGGCGAGCCGAAGTCAGTGCCGTGTGCGACGAGAGTGCCGCTCATATTGAAGGTGTAGGCCCAAGGGGCGGGGCCAGCGGAGGCGGATTTGGACGTGGCGGGAGGGGTTGTCTGCGCCGAAGCAGCCGCGGCACAGAGACAGACAAAGACGGGCGTCAGAACGGGAAGTCGCATTGATGAGATTCAAGCGGAGCGAGAGTCTAGAACCTGGTTGGGAGTTTAGCATTGAAGGTTGCAGGGATGGCGCACTGGCCAGAAATGGAGAGTGCGCCTCCCTGGGGAGGTGCACTCTTAAGGTTGCGACTGCCTTGTCCCTAGACGCCGGGTCTCGCGCTTGGCCGCACGAGTGCGTGGTAAATGAGCAGGACCACGATGGCGCCGACCACAGCCACAAGAATGCTATAGAGGTTCAATCCGGTTACGCCCATGTGACCAAAGGTGTTGAACAGCCATCCCCCAACAACCGCGCCGATGATGCCAAGAACAATGTCCAGGACAACGCCTTCGCCGGTTTTGTTGACGATCTTACTGGCGATGAAACCCGAGATCAGCCCGAGAACGATCCAAGCCAAAAATGACATTGAGTCCTCCTGTTTGCCCTGTGAGGGAGAAGACGCAAGAGTGCGAAGCTCTCCTTTCACCGGGAAGAGTGTGGGAAAGCGCGACGGCCATAGACATCGGTAGAAAACATGGTTTTGGGGTACGCGATTTGCCCTAGGCCACGCGGCGAGTCTAGTGCGCAGTCCGTAGCCTCAGCGCTGGAAGCCTAGGATTTTTCCCGGCCAATTGCCTGACTGAATCGGTTGCGCCATTCCGAGCACAGGAATTTCTTGGTCGAAAAGCAAGGAAAAGAGAGATTCCTCACTCTGCAGACTCCACTCGGAATGACGGTTGTGAGTTTTCCGCAAGCTGTGAAGTCGTGGGCTCCCGTCAGCGAAACCATGTGGAGAGGGACCGAAGGATCCCACGTGCAAACGCGGGCCGTGGGGCGGCCGGCATTCAGCTCAATCTCGCCGTCGGCGAAGAAATACTCACCGGGATGCATGCGGCCTCCTCATTGGATGGGATCGTGCACGGTCACCAGCTTGGTACCGTCCGGGAAGGTGGCCTCTACCTGCA
>Ga0126380_10000840_pt1 | contig 10930 bp, 5 predicted proteins | sample PanSoiMetPlot_26_FD_92544 | JGI IMG/M metagenome (GOLD analysis project Ga0126380, IMG submission 92544) | Tropical forest soil microbial communities from Panama - MetaG Plot_26 | ecosystem: Environmental > Terrestrial > Soil > Tropical forest > Bulk soil | place: Panama | collected 2016-02-17
ATGCTGGCTGGGTATGTGCCTGTGGCCAAACCAGTGAAGGTCGTGCTGCTTGTTACGCCACTGTGAGTCACTCCATTGACCGTAACGGAATAAGGCGAAGTACCGCCGCTGACGGTCACTGTTACGCTCCCATCGGATCCGCCATGGCAACTTACTGGAGAAGTTGTTTCGGAAGCAGTAATTGCAGCCGGTTCACCGACCAGAACGCCGGTCGCAGACCCGGTGCAACCATTAGCATCGGTAATGCTGGCTGGATACGTGCCGGTAGCCAAACCAGTGAAGGTCGTGCTGCTTGTTACACCACTGTGAGTCACACCATTGACCGTAACTGAGTAGGGCGAGGTGCCACCGCTCACGGTCACTGTTACGCTCCCATCGGATCCGCCATGGCAACTTACTGGAGAAGTTGTTTCGGAAGCAGTAATAGCTGCAGGTTCACCGACCAGAACTCCGGTCGCAGACCCGGTGCAACCTTTAGAGTCGGTGATGCTCGCCGGATAAGTGCCGGTAGCCAAGCCCGTAAAAGTCGTGCTGCTGGTAACACCAGTGTGAGTGACGCCATTAACCGTAACTGAGTAGGGCGAGGTGCCACCGCTAACAGTGACAGTCACCTGGCCATCACTGCCGCCGTGGCAGCTGACTGGAGACGTCGTTTCCGAAGCTGAGATTGCAGCGGACGGCTGGGTGATTGTGGTCGTGGCCGGCGCGGTGCAGCCGTTACTGTCCTTGACCGTAACGGTGTGTGAACCGCTCGCGAGGCCGCTGAAAGTAGCCGGAGAAGTACACGAACTGAAACCCCCGCCATCGAGATCGCATTGATAGCCAGGTGTGCCACCCGAGAAGGTGACCGTCATACTGCCATCGGAGCCACCGAAGCAGCTCACATTGGTTTGCCCGGTCACAGATGCGGTCACCGCTGTGGCTGGCTGAGAAATAGTGACTGGCGTGTCCTTCGCACAACCGCCGGTAGCGACCACATGTACGGTATGCGACCCAGCGCTTACGCCGGTGTAAATTACCGATCCGCCGTTAACCAATATCGTCTTCGGGTTCGCTCCATCGAGAGTCACGGTGTATGGCGCGGTCCCACCATCGGCGCTTACGGTGATTGTGCCGTCAGATCCGCCAAAACATTTAACCCCCGTCGGAGTGACCGTAGTTACGAAACCTGCATTGAGAGAAACGTTAATGGGTGTGGCGAAGTCATCCAGGTTCGCGGACGCGCTGGTAGACACTTTGGTTTTGGTAAAGACGTTCTGAACGATGATCCCAACGCAGGGATCAATCGCTGCTTGAATCAGCGCCGTAACGTCGATCGACATCTCGACGAACTGGTTTTTTAGATAGGTCGTTAAACCAAATGCCCCATAAGGGACTGATGCTCCATCTGCAGTGTTGGTGGCAACGAACGCGCCGCTCGCCCCGATGGATGCAGTGATATCACGCCAACCGAATCCCGTTGTTACGCTTGGAATCGTGCAGGGAGATCCGACCGTGCACTGCTTCCACTGATAAACGATAATCGTCGCCTGCGCGCCGCCGTTGTTGTATTGCGCCGTAACCAAAAGATCGTTCACGGTTCGGCCGCCAGAGGCAAAAAGCGGATCACCGGCTACCGCGCCGGCAGGATTTGTCGCAAAGTGGCCGGACGCGGTGCTGGTGCCACAATTCAGATCGCAGACCTGGGTCATGGCGGCCTGATTCAATTCAAAATCAACGAAGGCCGTTCCATTATTAGAGAGCCGATCGGCCGAAGCGGTTATCCAGGTGTGAGCAGGAACATTGCTGTCTTTCGAAGTATGAACGTAAACGTTGTTGAGGTCGTCCTTGTTATTGGCGCCCGCAGTTTTCCAGATATAGGTACTCGGGTTATCGGGTGTCTTATGGGCGCCATCGAAGACGTCGTCATTTGTGTTGGAGGTGTTGCCGGCGGCATCTACACGTCGAAAGGTCACAGTCGAATCGATCGGGACACCACCCGGGTTCGTCAGCAGTCCGGTGGTGCCGACTCCGTTTGCAAGCCAATCAGTGTGTCCGCCCCCGGCAGTCGCAACTACGCCGCCTTGAATCTCGAAGCCGCCCGGATCCCCGTTAAGAGCAATACCCGGCCCGACGACGTCGGTGAATTGAGTCCAGGCACTCAGCCTGCCTTGGTCGGCTGTCAGGGTAAACAAAACCCCGATGTCGTGCGCCTGAATGACGAAGTTGGAATTGGAGAAGTTTCCCGCTGCATCCGGCTTTGCGGAAGCCTTCCACGGCGCGTCATTATCGCTCTCGGTAATTTGAAGAGCGACTGACTTACCTGGAACCCAACCGGTTCCAGTAATGTTCACGGTCTCACCCGGCGAGTAGTCGGATTTGTCCGTGGTGAGCGTCGGCGCGGCAGTACCCGATTGGAGCTGGCTGGAAGTAAACAGTCCAATGATGCAGACACACGCGGCGATCGTGGCCAGTGAATTTGTTAGGGGAATTGTTGCTCGAATAATCTTTTTCATGCTGCCCGTCCTTCTTCGTTCATTCTTGCTCGACGTAACGTTAGTAAATTATTGGTGGTCTCGACGCCATTGGACCTTGGTCTAATCATCGTTGGAACCCCTCGTCGAACCATGACACCAAAAAGAGGGTCAGCAGTCAATGGAAATAATGAAAAATCTGATATTTATCAGGGAAAATCGTAAGCGTGATAGTATTATGCAGGCGAGCAAAGCCTTACGAAGAAGGTTCCCCTGGAAACGGTCGATTTAGGAGCGACTATGCCGGAATTGGAAGCAGGGGCCATTGTGTTCGGCCCCTAGGATTCGGCACGTGATGGGAATAACAATTTTCGTCTCACCGGATCCGGGTATTTCTCCGGGCGAGTCGTCGCTTCTTCGCGGGTGAAATAGCCAAAATCTACGAAAATCTCCGATAGGCCGCTGGTCGAGCCGGATTACGGTACAACGTGTGAACAACTCGGCGGCCACGGCTGAGTTCGTTATCCCTCTAATGTAGAATAGATAATGCGACCGTTTATTCAGCTATCGTTCCGCATCGGCGGAAGCGTATCGCGATAGCGAAAGATCAAAGACGGCAGCTTGAACGCGCTCAGGTAGCGCGGACCGAAAACTCGCGGTTGGCGAAGAAGACGCAAAAACCAGCCGAGATAAAAACGATCGGCCCACATGGGAATTGGGGGTTGGTCGCCAGTCAGAAACGCGAGCGCGGCGCCGATGCAATGAATCGCTGGGCGGGCGCGCAAATTTTCTTTGAGAAATAGACCAAGCTTTTCCTGCACCCCGCCGCCGATCCCGACCACAATGTGCGCCGGGGGATGGCTGTCGATCTTGGTGGCGAGCGCGTCATCGCGCACGTCGCGCGCGTAACGCGGCGCGACGTAGAAATCAGAAACGCTGGTCAGATTTATTTTGCGCAACCACGCGATCGTTTTTTCATGCGCGTGCTCGCTCGGCACGATCCAAAGCACGTGTTCGTTCGGATGCGACGCGAGCCGAGCCACGAGCCGCTTCAAAAATTTCAAGCCAGAGATGCGTTCGACGCGACGCCCGGTCAAAGTTTTCCAAAGTAGAACCATCGCTCCGCTGTCGGCGATTGCCATGTCGGCCGAGGTGAGGGCGCAGCGATACCCTTCGTCCTCGGAGACTTTCACGAGCGCTGGCGCTGCAGGCACAACGAGCAGGCCGCCTTTGGCCGAGATTTCTTCAACAGCTTCGTCGACGGTGCCGTTGACGAATTTAACGCCGAGGATCGTTTCCGTGGTCACAAATTACAAAGTAGGAAGTAGAGGGTAGAAAAGCTAAGATGTCGATCTTGCGGAAATTTAGGAACACTCATAGCTAGCGCGATGCCGGATTCGGATTTCATGCTCACTGCCGAAGAGCGGAGGCAAAAACTACTCAAGCGGCGCCGGATCTTTATCGGGAGCGTGATATTGATTGTCCTGTTGCTCGTCGGAATTTTTGGCGGACGCCCAACGTTGCATGCGATCAGGGCTTGGCAGGCGCGGCGTCATGCGACGAAGTCGTTCGAGTACGTCGATAACGAAAATTGGATAGAAGCGCGCAGGGAAGCGATGGCCGCTTACCAACTTTATCCGACCGAGCCGCAATCGGTCCGCGCGGTGGCGCGTTTTCTTACCCGCACGCGCCAGCCGGAGGCGCTCGAGTTTTGGCGGCAACTCGAAGACCTGACTCCGCTCACCGTCGAAGATCGACAAGACGAAACGGCGATCGCGATGGCGCTCGGCGAGACAACGCGCGCCGAAAACGCGCTCGCCGCGCTGCTCGAATCGAACAAGATGGACGTCGCCGGTTGGCTTCTCGCCGCGCAGTTGTCGATCCAGAAAGGCGCGGCTGATGAGACGCTTTCGGATCTGCGAAAAGTTTTTGAGGATCCGAAGGCAACGGAGCCTCAGCAATTGCAGGCCGCATTGCTCGAGCTTTCCGTCGCAAGCGGATCAATCGGCAGCGACGAGCGCGTGACCGACGCGTGGTCGCGAATTGAAAAAATCGCGCGCGGAAAAAGCATGGCTGCGCGTGATGCGCTCGTGCTGCTCGCACAGCGCACGGTCGCGCCATCAACCGATGGAACGCGGCCGATCGCGATGACGACGGAAGAAATCCGGACCGCACTTGAGAATCATCCCCTTTCGAAAGCGCCGCAGAAACTTCTCGCGCTCGATTTGCAGGAGCATATCGACCCTTCACGTCGCGACGAATTGGTCGCGAAAGGAATCGCGGAGTTCAAGAATGGCGACGCGTCCGATCTTCTCACTTTGGCGACGTGGTTGAATGGAAAAGCCGAGTTCGAAAAAACGATCAGCGCGATGCCGTTGGAAAAAGCGCTCCAGAGCCGCGACCTGTTCTTGCAATATCTCGACGCGCTTGGTGGGCTCGAGCGCTGGAGCGAAGTGAAACAACTCCTCGACGGCGATCGTTTCCCGCTCGATCCGGTGGTTCAAAAGATGTATCTCGCGCGCTGCAATGCGCAGCTCGGCGAGAAGACGGCCGCGGAGAATAATTGGCAGCGCGCGCTGGAGGCCGGGGCCGGCGATCCGGGAAAATTGCTTTCGTTAGGCGATTACGCCGAGAAGAATAGCGTGCTCGATGTTGCGAAGTCGGCCTTTGAAAGCGCGGCCCAGCAATCCCCGAAATTGCGTCCGGCGCAGCAAGGCCGGTTACGAATGGCGCAGCGGACTGGCGACACAAAAAAGGTTCACAACGTCCTCGCTGATATGTTGAAGATCTGGCCAAATGACGCCGCGGTGCAGAACGATGAAGGGTATTTGCGGCTGTTGCTGTTGAACAGCAATCGCGAGAAAGGAGCAACGACCACGGACCGACGAGAATCTTCAAGCTCTCCGCTCCAGGCTCCGAACTCCGAGCTCGACCAGCTCGCAGCCATCGCTGCGAAGTTGGTTGAGCGCAATCCGCGGTCGCTGCCGCATCGGACATTTCTCGCGCTCGCGCGCTTGAAACAGAATCGCGCGGCGGACGCGCTCGCCGTTTACGACAACGTCGTCGTCGCGCCGAGCGCGCTCACACCTTCCGTGCTCGCGATCCATGCCGTTGTGCTCGCGGCGAACCATCGGGACGAAGAAGCCCAGGCCGAAGCGCGTCAGGTAAAGCTCGACAATTTGCTACCGGAAGAAAAAGCGCTCCTCGATGGCCTGCCTTATGACTAAGAAAGAAGTAAGAATTAGGGATTAAAAGCAGGAAAGAGAAAACGGTGGAGAAAGACAAAGCGCCTTCTACTTTCTCCCGTCTATATCTGGATGAAGATCCTCGGGCTTAACGCTTATCACGGTGATTCTGCCGCCTGCTTGTTTGTTGATGGCAAACTTGTGGCCGCGGCCGAAGAAGAGCGTTTTCGGCGGATCAAACATTGGGCCGGTGTTCCAACGAGCGCGATCAACTACGTTTTGCAGGAGGCGAAGCTCTCGTTAGGCGACGTCGATCACGTCGCGATCAACCGGAAGCCGGGCGTGAACAATTGGCGGCGAATCGCGTTTGGGCTCACCCATTTTCCGCACCCGAAACTTGTCGCGCAAAAAATCCAGAACCTCCGAAGCGCGGCCTCGATCCAGGAAAAGCTCCAGCAAATCTACGGGATCGAGATCAAAGCGCAGATGCATAACGTCGAGCACCATCTCGCGCATCTCGCCTCCTCATTTCTAGTGTCCGGATTCAAGGAGGCGGCCTGCATCTCGATCGACGGCTTCGGCGATTTCACAAGCACGGCGTTTGGATCTGGCGAGGGCACGAACGTAAAAATCGACAATCGCGTTTATTTTCCGCACTCGTTAGGCATTTTTTATTCGGCGCTGACGCAGTTCCTCGGTTTTCCGCATTACGGCGACGAATACAAAGTGATGGGGCTGGCGCCTTACGGAGAGCCAAATTATCTCGAGCAATTTCGCGAGGTCGTCCGCATCCGACCCGAGGGAGGTTTTCGATTGAACCTGAAATATTTCCGGCACCACACCGGCAACGTTTCCTACACCTGGCAGGATTGCGCACCGGAAGTCGGGCTGCTTTATCGCCGGCCACTTATCGATCTTCTCGGCCCGGCGCGGCGACCGGACGATCCGATCGAACAAAAACACAAAGACATCGCCCGTTCAGTCCAGGCCACTTACGAGAAGGCGTTTTTCGCGCTTCTGCAGAAACTGCACAAAGAGCATCCCTCCGATAATCTCGCGATCGCCGGCGGCTGCGCGATGAACTCGGTCGCGAACGGAAAGATTTATCGGCGCTCGCCATTCAAAAAAATGTATTGCCCGGCCGCGGCGGGCGACTCCGGCGGCGCGATCGGCGCGGCCGCGGTTGTCCAGATGGAACTGGAAAAAGGCGCAGAACGCCGAGCACCTGCCGAGGAAGTTAAAAGTTCGGAGATAGGAGATGGGAATTCTGAAGCCCAACTTCAATCTCCCATCTACGATCTCCGATCAAAGCACAGTTTGGATTCCGCTTATCTCGGCCCCGAATCGAATGAGGAGGAAATTCACGCGCTGATCGATTGGAAGAAAAAACAGATCGCCGACGCTGGTTGCAGCATTGCGTACATCGGGGATGAGGAAGAACTTATAAAACGAGCGGCCCAGGCCATCGCGGACGGAAAGATCATCGGCTGGTTTCAAGGTCGAATGGAGTGGGGACCGCGCGCGCTGGGAAACCGTTCGATCCTCGCCGACCCACGCAAGGCCGAGATCAAAGATGTGTTGAACGCGAAAATCAAACGGCGCGAATCGTTCCGGCCGTTTGCACCGTCGATTCTGCGCGAAGCCGTCGCGGAGTGGTTTGAGACCGACGACGACGTCCCGTTTATGATGAAAGTTTTCCAGATTCGTTCGAAATATCGGGACATGATCCCGGCGGTCATTCATGTGGACGGCACCGGCCGGCTCCAAACTGTTCATCGCGAAACCAATCCGCGGTTTTATCGCTTGATCGAACAGTTCCGCGAGCTGACCGGCATCCCCGTCATCCTCAACACTTCCTTTAACGAAAACGAACCGATCGTTTGTTATCCGGAAGAAGCGCTCGACTGCTTCCTGCGTACAGAAATGGATTCCCTGGTCCTTGGAAGCTTCTGGGTCGTAAGAAGCTAACGCTTCTTCCAGGTTGAAAATTTTCCTCCTTCCTCGATAATCTCTGACTCCGATGAGCCCCTCTTCCGTCTGGCGACTAGTTTTTCTCTTCATCGCCTTAGGGTTTTTGGCGCCAGCCGCTTACTCTCAAGCCGCTCTAGGCAACACAACGCTCGGCAAGAGTCAGAACAGTTCACAGGATTTGGTGAACTCGCTTATTCCTGGCCCGGAGAAGTATGGCAAAAACGAGAAGAAAGCCGAGGTCGATCCAAAAACTTTGCAGAGTAAAAAAAGCCATGACGCGACTTTCTCTGGAGGGATGAACGACATCGGTCTCGATTGGAGCAGCAACAGTATGGGGAAACCACATACCAGCGCCGCGGCCGACGCGGATTCCAAGAAATCGAAACCGTCCGACGCCGAAGAGAAAAAAGCTACGGTACCCAAGTCAGCTGAGACGAGCGAGAACGCGCAGAACAAGGAGCACGAGAAAACCGCTTCTACATCCGCGCACGACGAAAAATCGTCCAGCAAAGAAAAAGCGTCAGCCGCCGCCAAGATTGACGGCGATCATTAATCCGCCGCGTCCTCAGCGCGCAACGCTTATTCGACCTTTACCAGTTGCGGCGCGATCTGCGCGAACGTCGCTTCCACTTCTTGTCGATCTATTTCGCCGCGGCCGGCGATCACGACCTCGAGCACTTGCTGACCAAGATGTCGCCGGCCCTCCAGAACAACGCGCACTCGTTCGCTGCGTGTCCAGGCTGACGGCGAAGTTCCCATTTGCGGCAACACGGACCCGGCATTTTCCCGGTTCACGCGATCTTCCCACAAACAATAGAAAGCGTGCGCCCGCTGCTGTGTTGGTTGCTCGGCCGAACCATGCAGAAATTCGAAATGCCGGAAGGGCAATTCGAAATTCGGCGCCACCGAATAATTCTTAACGCCGCTATCGCTGGCTTGCTTCCATCCGACCGCCGGCAAACAAACATCCGGTCGATGCAGATTCGCGAGGAGCGCGCTGTTCTTGCCGCTGTTCCATCGGAAGAAATAAACCGAGCAAAGTAGCGGCTTTTTACCATTCTCGGATTGTGTCCCGTTCAAGTTCCATGCGGCGCCCCGTCCGCTGTCGAAGCGCAGCGCCCGGCGCACGTCCTCGTCGATCTTTATTTCGTGAAAATTCTGCGCATCGCGCGGCCATCGCACTTCCCACTTCGTTGTCGTCGCGAGCTCGCGCTCGTGCGCGCGATACCAGCCCGTCGCCGCGAGCTCGATGGCGAACAGCCAGACGAACGCGGCCACAAAGTAGGAAGTAGGAATTAGAAAGTCGGAAGGATCGCGTTTGGTAGGTTCATTTCTTCCTTCCTTTTTCTTAATTTTTCCTTTGCCGCACGAAAGAGTCCACGTCAGCGCCAGCGTTCCCACAAAAACGAGGGCGACAATCCCGTATCCGGCGAAGTCGTGCCATTTGTTGGCGGCTTCGGTGTTCTTCGTCGCCGCGACCCAGACCAGAACAGATGCGCGAATGCAATTTCCAAGAAACGCGAGCGCTATGGCCGCCGCGACAAGGAAAACACGTCGTAAGATCGACAATCGTTTCAGCTCACCGAAAAGCAGACCGATCATTAGCGAGGTTTGCAACGAGCGAACGCCGCTGCATGCTTCGTTCACGCCAAGCAATCCATTCGGAACGCGGATCAAATTTCCCTCCACAGTTGTCGGAATTCCAAAAAGCGCGGCCGCTTCGCTGGCGATCGATGCGACGATTCGCATCAAACCTTGAACGATCGGTTCCTCGATCGGCGTCACCCACGGGACCGCGACGAGAATGAACGCGACTGGAAACGCGAAATGTTTCAGCCACCCTTTTCCGCCAATCGACCAAACATAAACCAGCGTGATCGCCACCACGCACAGCGCGTGTAACCAATCCAGCGGCCGCCAATCCGGATTTCCGATTTCAAATAACCGGATCGGGAAAAGCAGAAGGAGCGCGCCCAGTACTATTATGAGAGCGACCGCGCGGCCTCCGGCGCTGGCCTCCTCGCTGCCTTGGTTTTCAGCTTTCAGCTTTCCGCTTTCAGCTTTCGGGCTGTCCTCCCAGCGCAGCCAAAAAAGAATGGCCGCGAACACCGGCACAAACCAGCCGTAGCTGTATTGATCGTTGACCGACCATTCGCCGCTCAATTGCCGGCACAGCCCGACCCACAGCGCGGCAAAAAACACCACGACCACGACCGCACGGATCGAATACCAGGAACTCGAAGCAGGGGACGACAGCGTTGCCTCAGCCATTTACCATCGCGTGATGATAGCGTTTTCCGCGCGAAACGCGAAGTGCAGTTGCAGGAAAAACCAAATTACCAGTTTGCAGGGCGCAAGATTTGCAGTTTAGCTCCGCCGTGCTGCCCGAGGCCTGGATGAGCAAAGCGAAAACGCTCGCGCGTTTCACCACTCTTCAGACCGCTGTCCAGGCGATCCTCGCAGTCTCTGGCTTCCTGATCGTGCGCGTACTTAGCAAATCCGAGTACGCCGCCTACACGATCGCCGCCAGTTTGCAGACATTGCTAAACGCTTTGACCGACTGCGGAATCGGCTGGGGCTTGAACGCGGTTGGAGGTCCGATCTGGAATGATTCAGCGAGATTGCGCGGACTAATTCAAGTGGCGCTGCGGTTGCGTGCCTGCCTCGCGCTCGTCGGTGTGCCGTTGATGATCGCCTCTGCGTTTTATCTGCTCCGAAGAAACGAAGTTTCATGGACGAACACAATCGCGCTTACCGCGATCGTCATCGCGACGATTTGGGGAACGTTTCTGATTACGATCTACGGGACGACCCTCCGATTGCGCGCGCGTTACACGACGGCGCAGAAATTTGATTTGCTAGGGGCGTCCATAAGGCTCGTTCTGGTTGGGAGTCTTGCGGCGATTTTTCTGAACGCCGTGTTGGCGGTTTTGATCACAGCGATTACGGCCACCATTCAGGGAATTTTGCTAAAGACAAAAACGGATGAGATCCTTGCGGCCGAACCGAAACCCGAAGAATCAGATCGTCGCGCGTTGGTTGGAGTTATGAAGAAACAAGCGCTGGCGACACTGTTTTTCGCCTACCAAGGGCAAATAACGATTTGGATTATCTCGATTTTCGGATCGACTGAAAAGGTTGCTGACGTCGGCGCGCTGACGCGACTCGCGGTGCTCTTCACAATTATTGGCAGCATCGTCACTGGGCTTGCCGCGCCAACTCTGGCGCGATGCACGTCTCTAAAACAGCTGACTCAGCTCTTTTCGGTTGAGCTAGGGGCATACACTTTGTTTGCGGGAGCGCTTTTTATTATGAGTCTCG
>Ga0126380_10000842_pt1 | contig 10928 bp, 11 predicted proteins | sample PanSoiMetPlot_26_FD_92544 | JGI IMG/M metagenome (GOLD analysis project Ga0126380, IMG submission 92544) | Tropical forest soil microbial communities from Panama - MetaG Plot_26 | ecosystem: Environmental > Terrestrial > Soil > Tropical forest > Bulk soil | place: Panama | collected 2016-02-17
TCACCTCGAGCACCGAGAAGCCGCGGCCATAGCCGCAGTTGAGCGTCACCGACGCCCCGCCGCCGCGCAGATAGGCCAGCGCGTCGCTGTGCGCCCGCACCAGGTCGGTGACGTGGATGTAGTCGCGGATGCAGGTGCCGTCGGCGGTGGGATAGTCGGTGCCGTACACTTCGACCTTGGGGCGCGCGCCCACCGCGGCTTCCGCCGCCACCTTGATCAGGTGGGTGGCGCCGTGCGTCGACTGGCCGGTGCGCAGGCGCGGATCGGCGCCGGCCACGTTGAAGTAGCGCAGGATGACGTGGGCGAGGCCGTGCGCCATGCCGGCGTCGCGCAGCATGATCTCGGTCATCAGCTTGGACGAGCCGTAAGGCGACATCGGCGCGAGCGGCGCATCCTCGGCCACCGGCACGGCCGCCGCATTGCCGTACACCGCCGCCGTAGAGGAGAAGATGAAATGGCGCACGCCGCCCTTCACCGCGGCGTCGATCAGCGTGCGCGAGGCCGCGGTGTTGTTGCGGTAATAGGCGAGGGGATCGCGCACCGAGTCGGGCACCACCACCGAGGCGGCGAAGTGGATGATCGCGTCGACGCCGTGCTCAGCGATGACGGAGCGCATGAGCGCAGCGTCGCCGGTCTCCCCCAGCACCAGCGGCACGTCGGGCGGGATGGCCCAGGCGAAGCCGGTGGAGAGATTGTCGACCACGACGGCGCGCTCGCCGCGGTCGACGAGCTCGTGGACCATATGGCTGCCGATATAGCCGGCGCCGCCGGTGACAAGGATGGTCATGGTGCGGCTCTGCGCGATTCGGCCATGGCGGGCAGCTCTATAGCATGGAGGTGAAGAAAGCCTGATGGCCGCTCTGCGCTAGCGGATTTTATAGAGCGCGTGCCGCCGATTGCGCGTGTAGGGGCGGACATGACTGGGCCAGCGCCCGGCCTCGACCGCCTTGGCCCACTCGGGGCTGACGAGAACATGTGGACCATCGATCTCGTAGATGGCGGTGTAGATCGGCCCCTCGTGTGCGATCTCCTTCTCGGCGCCGCCAATGCTCAGGACGAAAGGCTCTCCGTTGAGGCGCGTGACCGCCTGCACGCCGGGAACCTGCAGAAGATTGGGGATGTGCTCGGTGTCGTAGACTTCATTGAAGATATCCTCCTTGCCTGGATCCACGTCCATGCTGGCGACGAAAACGTATTTCGATGTAATCGGCATGAGGTCCCTCGTTTTGCAGCCGCGCGCAAGAAATATCCCATCTCGGCGGCGGCGGTGAAATTGCCGGCCGGCTCTTCCACCCGAAACGGAATTCTCCCACCATGGCGGCCGGAGACAAGGCGGAGCACGCATGGCCGAGGGCAAACAAGCCGTTGTCGTCGGAGCGCTCGGCGTCATCGGGCGCTACATCGTCGCGCGGCTTCTCGCGCAGAACGACTGGTCCGTCGTTGGCCTGTCGCGTCGCGTCGCGGCGGCCGCGCCGCGCTACCGTCACATCAGCGTCGATCTGCTCGACCGGGAGGACACGGCCGCGAAGCTCGCCGACCTGACGGATGCGACGCACGTCTTCTACGCGGCGTTTCAGCCCGCGTCCGGTGCCGCTGCCGGCTACGCAGCCAACATCGCGCCCAATCGCGACATGCTGGTGAACGCCGTGACGGCGATCGACGCGGCGTCGCCGGCGCTGCGCCGCGTCGTGCTGGTGACCGGCACGAAATACTATGGCGCCCATCTCGGGCCGTTCAGGACGCCGGCGCGCGAGAGCGATCCGCGCCACATGCCGCCCGACTACTACTTCGACCAGATCGACTGGCTCGCGGCCTTCCAACGCGGCAAGCGCTGGGACTGGGTGGAGCTGCGGCCGCAAACCTTGTGCGGGTTTGCGCCTGGCACGCCCATGAGTCTGGCTCCGGCGATTGCCGTCTATGCCGCGATCAGCAAGGAGCTCGGGCTGCCCCTGCGCTTCCCGGGCAAGCCCGGCGCCTACACATCGATCTACCAGGTCACCGAATCCTCGCACTTCGCCAACGCGGCGCTGTGGGCGGCGAGCGAGCCGCGCTGCGCACTGGAAGCCTTCAACATCACCAACGGCGACTATTTCCGCTGGCAGAACCTGTGGCCGCAGCTCGCTGCCGCATTCGACATGGCGGTGGGCGACCCGCAGACGATCAGCCTCACGCCCCATATGGCCGACAAGGAGCCGCTGTGGCGCGCCATGACGGAGAAATATGCGCTGAAGCCCTATGCCTACGGCGAGCTCGTGGCGTGGCCCTTTGCCGATTATGTCTTCGGCTGCGACTGGGACGTGATGTCGGACGTCACCAAATCGCGCCGTTTCGGCTTCCATGACGTGGTCGACAGCGAAGAGATGTTCGTGCGACTCATGCGCCAGTTGCGCGCGGAGCGGATCGTCCCGTGACGCTGAGACGAAACGAGGCCGCCGGTGAGGCGGCCTCCGTCGCGAAAATTTCAGGCGAAGTTCAGCGGATGCGCCGAACGGCCGACCTTACCACCATACGCGGCGGCAGACGCGAACGAGGCGGCCGCGGACCCAGCGCCGGCGGCAAACCACCCGCGAACGGCGCCCGTAGCGGCGACGCCAATAGGGGCGGCGGTAGAAGCCGCGACGGTAGCCGCGACGGTAGGCCCGGCGGGCGCGGCGGCGGTAATATTGTGAGCTGAACTCGCTGAAGTCGGCTGTATCCGGCTCCGCAAGATTGCGCTCGGGCGCGCTGCATTCGGCAACTTCGGCCGTGCCGGCGTCGGCTGGTACGGCCTCGGGCGCATCGACGCGTGCCTCGGCCTGGATCGGCGCCAGAAGGGCCGGGCCGGCGACCACGAACAGGCCGGCGATGCCCATGCCGGCCAGCATGTCGCGGCGAGACAGGACGGCCGCGTCGTTGCTGGCGCTGTCTATGTCTGTGGGGAATTTTTTCACCTTGATCCACATCATGATCGACCTCGCTGGGTTGGGCGACACCACCCAAACTGTCGGCGCGCCATTTTGTTTCCTGTGGCGTGGCCTTCGGCTGCGACTGGGACGTGATGTCGGACGCCAGCAAGCCGGCCCGCGTGCATGGCCGCCCCGATGTCGGAGCGGGGACGGGACGTCTGCGGCTCGGCCGCTAGTGCTCCTGCTTGCGAGCGAGGTGACGCATCAGCTCGTAGGAACGGCGTATAGCCTCGCGCCCTCTATTCACCTGCTCGGCCACGTGCCCGGCTGCGCCCAGGCCCTGGCTCCTCGGCGTGCAGGCACGCTGGCGGATGATCGCGTTCGCTGTCAGTTCGCCTACGCGCTTCAATATCTCCAGCTCACCCTGCGTCGGCCGATGCGCCGCGGGAAAATGTGTCGACAGGACGCCCACGAAGGCTCCGCTGCTCGAAATGAGCGGAGTTGACTGCACGGCACGGAATCCCGCCCTGTGTGCGATTATGCGGCACGGCGCAAACTCCGGGTCGAACAGCACGTCGGTGACGACAATGGCGCGGCGCTCCCTGACGGCGCGTCCGCAGGCCGATCCGTCCTCTGCCGTCACGCGGTGGAAAAAGCGCAGAAATTCGTTGCTGAACCCGCGCTGTGCCGCGATGGTGAGACAGCCGGTACTCCAGTCCATCAGCTGGATATTGCCAAGCGCGGTGCCGCTGAGCTCCAGTCCCCTGCACAGCGCGCACGCCAGCACCGACTCGAGGTCGAAGCATTCCTGCAGTCGCTGCGCCAGGCGATCCGGCATCGCTTTGCGCCTCCACCGGCATTGCCGGTATAGCACCCTTCCGCCCGCTCGCACACGTCTTTGATGCCCTGCCCGGCGCAAGTCGGCGGGCGGCCGCTCATGGGCGATGTCCATCCGGCGCAACATGGGCGGGGTCATTTCCGCTCCGGTTGACGAATGCGTGCACGATGAGGCGGCCGCTTTGCGGCGTGTTGGTCGCCAGTGCGGCCAGTTTTTTGCCCCAGCGGAAGGAGGGCGCATAGACCACTTCGCTGCGCGCGAAGCCCGCCGCTTTCAGCGCATCCACCACCCAGGCGCGCGTCGGGTAACCGCCGTGGTGCCAGGCGAACTTGGTGGCATCCTCGTCGCCGGGAAAGAACGTGATCAGCGGCACCCATTCGTGCAGCGCCGGCAGCAGGCAATGGGTTTCGAGAATCAGTTGCTCCGCCGTCACGCTGTGGATCCGTTCCAGCCCGATGAGCGGATTGCGCATGTGGTAGAGCACACCGGCACAGAACACGAGGTCGAAGCGGCCGACCGCGTCGGGGTTGAGGTCGTGCACGTCCATGCGGCGATAATCGACCTTGCTGCCGAAATGTTCGCGCGCGAACAGGAAACAGTCGAAGGCGCCGTGATCCCATGCATAAGTGTCGATGGCCAGCACCTGCGCGCCGCGCCGCTCGAACTCGAACGAGAAATAGCCGTCCCACGCGCCGATATCGAGGACGCGTTTGCCCGACAGATCGGCCGGAATGTTCAGAAGGCGCAGGCGGCGGCGGAAGCGACGCGCGACACGGGCAGGCCGCGTCACGCGGCCGTCGCCGAAATCGAACGGGGAGTGGAAGCGACCCTGCAGCGCGCGAAAACGCGCACCCACGTCGGATGTGTCCGACATCGCGTTCACCGGCCGGACGGCCGAAAAATCCGTGCGGCACAGAAGGGTCGGACCGGATGCGTCATCGGCCGCTGACCTGACGCGCCTCGTTGAGCAGGAAGTTTCCGATCCGCTTGCCGCGGTTGCGGAGATAGCGCACCGGCCCGGCGTCGACGAAGTAGGTGAGCAGGATGCTGTCACGCGTGTCAATTTCAGGGCCGACCGGATCGGCCGAGTGCCACGAGACGTCGGTGACGGCGAAGGCGTAGCCGCTGTTGCGGGCGAACCGCATCTGCGCGCCGCGCGTCAAGGCGCCGTCCGGCCCACGGCCGTGGAAGATCGTACCGATGTTGGTGTGCGCGTCGTCGCGCGGCAGATAGAACTGGACCGTGATGCCCTTCCAGTGCGTGTCAGTGTGTGGCAGGATCTTGTAGCCAGGCACGTCACGCGTGAGGATCGGCACCGGATAGAGCGCGGTGTTGGCGAAATCGTCGCCCAGCCGCCGCCGCAGGTCGGGCGCAAGCCGGCGCACGAACGCGGCCCGCACGTCGCGCGAGCACAGCGCACGGCCGACGAGGTCCCAGACCGGCCGCTTGTCGGGCGGCAGGCTGCGGATGTATTCGGGAAACAGGTCGATCTTGACGCGCGTCGGCGTGCCGTCAGCGCGCACGTCCTCTTTGCGGCGTCCCGACATGCGGCGATAGTCCGCCGTGACCGGCATGGCGGCCAGCATGGCGGCGTACACGTCCTCGGGAAACACCCGGTCGAATTCGAGATGATGGAACGGGCTGTCGACGGCGCGCGCCGCGTCGACTGACGCCGCCACGAAAGCCGTCAAGTCGGCGACCGCGCGGCCGCGCTCGCTCGTCCTCAATCCGACCGTCTGGTCCATGCTGTTCATCCGTTTCTTGGGTTGTTGGCGGGCAGCGCCGTTACAGACGATTACAACCGATCCTTTGTGGAGCGCAAGCTCGCCCCGTAATGACCCGGATGTGATTGACCTCTTTGCCAAATCGACCGTGAGCCGCGCCGATCGCCTGTGAGGCGCGCTCGCTCCCGTGTATAGACGGGCGGATCAGGACGAGCAGGCATTGGACGGCGAGATGCTCGACGAGATCGAGGTCATCATCCCCAACCTCAACTGGCGCTATTCCGGGGTCACGGCGACCAACCGCGCGGTGGCTCCGCGTCTGGCGCGCGCTTGCCGGGTCGCCTGGCTCGGTCCGCACCGGCCGGACGCCGTGGCCGCGCTCGGCCTGTTTGATCTGCTGCGCCTGCGCTTCCGGCCGCCCGCGCGCGGCAAGCGCATCTGGCACGCGCGGCGCAACGTGGAGATGATCGTCGGCGTCATCCTGCGCTGGCTCGGGTTCCGCCTGGGGCTGGTCTTCACCTCGGCCGCGCAGCGCCACCACACCTGGATCACGCGCTTCCTCATGGCGCGCCAGGATGCTGTCATTGCCGCCAGCGCGGCGGCCGCATCGTACCTCAAGCGCCCGCCGACAAGGATCATTCATCACGGCGTCGACACTGAGCTCTACGCGCCGCCGGCCAACCGCGAACGAGCCCTCGCGGCGACCGGGCTGCCGGGGAAATACGGCATCGGCGTGTTCGGGCGCGTGCGCGCGCAAAAGGGCACCGACGTGTTCGTCGCCGCCATGTGCCGGCTGCTGCCGCGCTATCCCGATTTCACCGCCGTGGTGATCGGACGCATCACGGTCGAGCACCGCGCCTTCGCTGAAAAACTGCTCGCCGATGCTGCCGCCACGGGCCTGGCCGATCGCGTGCACTTTCTCGGCGAGTTGCCGATCGAGGAGGTGCCGCGCTGGTACCAGCGCGTGTCGATCTATGCGTTCACGTCGCGCGAGGAGGGGTTTGGCCTGACCCTGCTGGAAGCCATGGCGTCGGGCGCGGCCCTGGTCGCGGCGCGAGCCGGCGCCGCCGCGACGATCGTGCGCGATGGCGACACTGGCGTGCTGGTGCCGCCCGGCGACATCGACGCACTGGTGGCAGCGCTCGAGCCGCTCATGCGCGACCCCGAGCGCGCCGCCGCGATGGGCGCCCGCGCCCGCTCCCGCGCTGTCGCCGAATTCAGTCTCACGCACGAAGCCGATGAGATCGCCGACGTGTATCGCGACGTCTGGGCGGCGAAGCGCGTCTAGCCGCGTGCCACGTCGGCCAGGCATTGCTCCACGAATGCGGCAAGATCGCCGCCTCGGAACAGAAAGCCAAAAATTCCCGCCGCCTGTGCTGCGGCCAGGTCGGTGCCGCGGTCGCCGATGAGAAAGCTCGCGCGCGGATCGATCGGCCAGGCGCGCATCAGGTCGAGGATCATGCCGGGTGCCGGCTTGCGCCAGTCCGAGGCCCGGCAATATTGCGGCACGCTGCCCTCCGGGTGATAGGGGCAGTAGCGCACGTCATCGATGCGGGCGCCGTGCTGCGCCAGGTGCTGGCGCATGAAATCGTGCAGCGCCTCGACCTCGGCCTCCGTGAACAGCCCGCGCGCCACGCCCGACTGGTTGGAGATGAGGAACACGAAATAGCCGGCCTGGTTGAGCCGGCGGATGGCGGCCGCCGCGCCGTCGATCCAGCGCAGCTTTTGCGGGCGGATGACGAAGCCGTCGTCGTGGTTCACCACGCCGTCGCGGTCGAGAAACGCGGCAGGCTTTTCTGGCGCGCCATCGCGCATCGCGTCAGGCTCCGGACGCGAGGTCGCGCTCCACCGCCGCGCACACCGCATGAGCGGCCGTCATGTAGATCTGCTGGATCACGGCGGTCTCGTCCGACGGCGCCACCAGGCACAGGTCGCACAGGTCGCGCAGTGCCTTGCCCTGGGTGCCGGTGAAGCCGATGGTGACGAGCCCGGCTTCGCGCGCGGCCTTCAGCGCGGCGAGCACGTTGGGCGAGCGGCCGGATGTCGAGATGGCCAGGAACACGTCGCCCTGCACGCCCAGGCCGCGCACCTGGCGCGCGAACACATGGTCGAAGCCGTAGTCATTGCCGATCGCCGTGAGCACCGCTGGGTCGGTGAGCGCAATCGCGGGCAACGGGGCGCGCTCGCGCGCGAAGCGCGACAGGAGTTCGGTGGCAATGTGCTGGGAGTCGGCGGCGCTGCCGCCGTTGCCGGCGATGAGGACTTTGCCGCCGGCGCGCAGCGCGCGCGTCATCGCGTCGGCGATCGCCTGGGTGGCGGTCATGAATTCGCGGTCGCTCGCCGCGCGGCCGAGCGCGTCGGCCGAGCGGGCGAAATAGGCGGCGATCGAATTTTCGCGCACGGCCATGGCGTCCCTGGTGCCTTTGCTACCCACCGCCGGGCGGCCGTGCAAGCACGCCGCGCACCGCCGCGAGCACTGGCTCGAGCGGAATGTCGTCGGTGCGCCGATGCTCGAGTCGCGTGCAGCCGGCGCGGCCGCAGGTCGTGCATACGGCGGCGATGCTCGGCTCGATGGCGGCCGCGAGCGGGTTCAGCGGTCCCGTGAGCTCAGGCCGGCTCGGCCCGAAGAGTCCTATCGCCGGTGCACCAAGCGCCGCCGCCACGTGCAGCAGACCGGAATCGTTGGCCACCACCGCGTCGGCCGCCTTGAGCGCCAGCACCGCATCGCGGAGGTCGGGCCCGGTGAGGTCGCGCACAGCGCCGCCACCGGCGGCGCCGCCTGCAACCGCGATGGTCATCGCCAGCGCACGATCGTCAGTACTGCCGAGCACCCAGACGTCGATCCCGTCGGCAACGAGCTTTTGCGCCAGCTCGCCATAGCGGGCGATCGGCCAGCGCCGGCCAGGCCCCACCGTCGCCGGGCAGAGCGCCACGGCGCGGCGCTGTGCACCAACCTGGTTGCGCGCCCGCCAGGCGGCGATGTCGCTGGCCGGAACAGCGAGCCGGGGAGGCGGATAGTCCTGCGGCAGGGCGGTGCCCTGGGGCAGCGCCAGCGCCATCTTCTGGTCGATCATGCGCATGAGCGTGCGCTCGCCCCAGCGCATGTCGTTGAGCAGCCCGAAGCGTCCCTCGCCGACAAATCCCGTGCGCTGCGGAATTCCGGCCAGGAACGGCGCCAGCGCCGACTTCCACGTGCGCGGCATCACCAGCACGCACCCGTAGCGTTCCAGGCGCAGCCGCCGGGCCAGCTCCCATTGCTTGGCCAGCGCCAGTTGTCCGCGCGGCAGGTCGCTCAGAACGCCCTTGCGCACGCCCGGCATGTAGTCGATCAGCGGCAGGGTGCGCGCGGTGGTCAGCATGTCAACGGGACGCCCGGGATGGCGGGCATTGAGCACCTGCACGGCCGTATGGCAGCGGACGAAATCGCCAACCCACATATAGGGAATGATGAGGATCGGCCGATCCTCCGCCGCGTGTGCGGCCGGCGCGTCACACGCCATACCCTCGCTTTGCCCCGTCACGGAGTTGCGGTTAGCGTGGCTTCCCGCGGCTTGTCCAGTCTTTAGGCTACTCATTGTCCGCCCATCGGGTTGGGGCCATGATGTGGTGTTGCGCCGGCTGCCGGACTGGGGCAAAGGAGGCGAAAGAAAAGGCCGAGGGGTCATGTTCGATTTCGCCAGGCGCCTGTCCGGGCTCAAGGACGCGAGCGTGCTCTGCGTCGGCGACCTCATGCTCGACACCTATGTGTATGGCGAGGTCGAGCGCATCTCGCCGGAAGCGCCGGCCCAGGTGCTTGCCGTCAAGCGCGAGGAGCTGGTGGTGGGCGGCGCCGGAAACGTGGCGCGCAACATGGCCAGTCTCGGGGCGCGCTGCATCTTCGTCGGCGTGATCGGCGACGATGCCGGCGGGAAGACACTTGAGGCCGCGCTCTCCAAGGAAACAACGCGCATCGAGTCGCGCCTCGTGGTCGATCAGAAACGCCCGACCACGCGCAAGACGCGCTTCGTCTCCGAGCATCACTCGACCCACCTGCTGCGCGCCGACTGGGAACTGGCCCGGCCGGTCGCGGCGCAAGTAGAGGCGGCGGTGGTCGACTATGCCCGTTCGGCGTTGCCGCGCGTCGGGGCCGCGGTGCTCTCCGATTACAGCAAGGGCGTGCTGTCGCCCGCCGTCGTGCGCGGCGTGATCGCTGCGGCGCGCGAGCTCGGCAAGCCGGTGATCGTCGATCCCAAGTACGGCGACTACGGCATCTACAAGGGCACGACGCTGATCACGCCCAACCGCAAGGAGCTGGCGGAGGCCACCCGCCTGCCGGTCGGATCGGAGGCCGAGCTGGCGGCGGCGGCGACGGCGCTGGCCGACATGGTTGAAAGCGAAGCGGTGCTGGTGACGCTGAGCGAGCATGGCATGGCGCTGATCGAACGCGGCCGCCCGCCGGTGCACGTGCCGGCCTATGCGGTCAAGGTGCTCGACGTGTCCGGCGCGGGCGACACGGTGGTGGCCGCGATGGCGGCGTTCCTGGCGGCGGGCGCCGGCTACGAGGAGGCGATGCGCGCCGCCAACGCCGCCGCCTCGGTGGTGGTTGGCAAGCGCGGCACCGCCACGGCCTCGGCGGTGGAGCTGCGCGCGCGCATCCTGCCGGAAGCTTCGCTCGCGCCCGAGCGCAAGATCATGGCCGACTGGCGCGAGCTCGACCGCTGCCTCGACGCCTGGCGGCTCGAAGGCCTGCGCATCGGCTTCACCAACGGCTGCTTCGACCTTTTGCATCCCGGCCATGTCAAGCTGCTGGCGCAGGCGCGCGCCGCCTGCGACCGGCTGGTGGTCGGGCTCAACAGCGATGCCTCGGTGCGGCGGCTGAAAGGCGACGGCCGTCCGGTGCAGGACGCGGCGGCGCGCGCGGAAGTGCTCGCCGCGCTGGCGGCGGTCGATCTGGTCGTGCTGTTCGGCGAGGACACGCCGCTCGAGCTGATCCGCCGGGTGCGGCCGAAAGTGCTGGTCAAGGGCGCCGATTACCGCCCCGACCAGGTGGTGGGACGCGAGGTGGTCGAGGCGGAAGGCGGCGAGGTCATTCTGGTCGAACTCGTTCCGGGTCACAGCACCAGCGACATCGTGGGGCGCTCGCGCGCGAAGGTCTGAGCGTCGTCCACATGTCAGCGATGTTTCCTTACGCGGCCGAGAATCGCCTGAAGGAGGAGTTTTTCGGCCATTCGTCCAGCGGATATTTCGTCGAGGTCGGCGCCAACGATCCGGAGCAATGGTCACAATCGTTTCACCTCGAGACCAAGGGCTGGCGCGGCGTCGTAGTCGAGCCGCAGCCGCAGCTCGCGGAAAATTTGCGCCAGCGGCGCAACGCCAAGGTCTATGCGGTCGCGTGCTCGACGCCGGAAAACTCCGGCAAGCACATGACGCTGTATCTGGCGGGCGGTCACTCCTCGTTCGATCCGCGGCTCAAGGTCGTGACCGCGCGCCCGCAAGGCACCA
>Ga0126380_10000843_pt1 | contig 10921 bp, 13 predicted proteins | sample PanSoiMetPlot_26_FD_92544 | JGI IMG/M metagenome (GOLD analysis project Ga0126380, IMG submission 92544) | Tropical forest soil microbial communities from Panama - MetaG Plot_26 | ecosystem: Environmental > Terrestrial > Soil > Tropical forest > Bulk soil | place: Panama | collected 2016-02-17
GAGGCGGTAGCGCTCGCCGATCGCGCCCCAGTAGGCGACGCTGGCCCCGCCGAGCGGGTCGGCGCCGATACGGACCCCGGCCGCCCTGATCGCGTCCAGGTCGACCGCCTGGCCGAGCGCGGACACATACTCCTGAAGGAAGTCGAACCGGCCGGTGGTGTCGGCCGCGATCGCGCGCGGGTACGGGATCCGGCGCACGCCGGCCAGCCCGGCCGCGAGCAGATCGTTGGCCCGGTCTTGGATCCAGCGGGTGATATCGGTGCCAGCCGGGCCGCCGTCCGGCGGGTTGTACTTGAACCCGCCGTCGGATGGGGGGTTGTGCGACGGGGTGACCACGATCCCGTCCGCCCGGGGCCCCAGGCCGGAGGCGTTGTGCGCCAGGATCGCCCGGGACAGGGCCGGGGTCGGCGTGTACCCGTCGCGCGCGTCGCGCAGCACCCGGACGCGGTTGGCGGCCAGCACCTCCAGCGCGGTGACCTGGGCCGGCTCGGACAGCGCGTGGGTGTCGACGCCGAGGTACAGCGGCCCGTCGATGCCGCGCGTGGCCCGGTATTCGCAGATCGCCTGGGTGGTGGCGGCGATGTGGTCCTCGTTGAACGTGGCGGTGAACGCGGAGCCGCGATGGCCGGAGGTCCCGAACGACACCCGCTGGGCGGGCTCGCCCGGGTCGGGGTGCACCGCGAAGTAGGCGGTGACCAGCTTCGGGACGTCGACGAGGTCGCTGGGCTGGGCGGGCTGGCCCGCGCGCGGGCTGGTCATGCCGTCCCCCGCCCTGCCGCGCCGGGCCTGCCAGCCCGGGCACCGGCAGCCGCAGCCGGCCGGGTCAGGGCGGCCCGGCCAGCGGTGCGTGGCGGTGAGTGCCGTTCTCGGTCCATGTCACCTCCGCGGAACCGGTCGCCAGGTCGGGTCGAAGCCGGCGCCGGCCGGGCCGGCGCCGAACCGGTCCGCGCAGGCGATCAGCTCGACCTTCGGACGCATGCCAGTCCTCATTGCGCTTCTGGGTAGCCATCTTCCCAGCCGCGCGATGCCCCATACCGCAAAGCAGGTGCCGTCACGCAGGCCGCGGAATCACCGGACGAGCCGGCCCAACCGCGGCGGCCGGCGGGATAACCCGGAGCGGGGCGGGGGCCGCTGCTCAGCGGGGCCGCCGGGCAGGGCCGCGTCGTCGAACAGCGGGCACTGGCCGAGGTCGGGGCATTCGCAGCGCGCGGCCAGTTCCAGCCAGCCGCGGACCAGCTCGCTGCGCTCGATCAGTGCGACGACCTCCGGCAGCTTCCGGCTGGCCACGTCGCGGAGCCGTTCGACGGCGGCAGGGTCCCCGGGTGACACGGATAGCAGCACCTTGATCTCGTCGAGCGCCAGGCCTGCGCGCTGCCCGGTCTCGATCACCGCCAGCGTGCGCACCGTGGCCGGGTCATACCTGCGCCGCCCGCCGACCCGCACCGGCTCGGGCAAGAGCCCGATCTGCTCGTAGTAGCGGATCGCGGACGCGCTCCGGCCGGTCATCGCGGCCACCGCGCCGATCGTCAGCGACGGGGCGGCTTCGGCGTCCGGGCCAGGGCTTGACATCAAGTCGACTTTAACAACAACGATGGCAAGCGACCCTGACTGTTTACGGAGGGAGGGCTGCGATGGCCGCAGCGCAGATCCCCGGCGAAGGCACCGCGGCCGCCGCGCCGGTCGCCTGCTCTCTCACCCGGGCGGGCCTGGCGAGACAGGCCCGCCGCTGGGAACGGCTGGCCGCGCGCGCGATGACCGGGCGCGAGCAGACCGGGCATGGTATCCGCGTCAGCTTCCGCCCCGGGCCCGGGGCCGAGGAAGAACTACGCGCGCTGGTGGCGGCGGAATCCCGGTGCTGTTCCTGGGCCACCTGGACGGTACACGCCGACGGCACCCAGCTTGTCCTGGACGTACGCTCGGCCGGGGACGGCGTCACCGCGTTGCACGCCATGTTCTCCGGCCCGCGGCCAGTCCAGGTCCCGCGCCGGCCGGCCAGCTCCCGTTAACGCCCGGCGCCGGCCGCCGGTAAGCTCAACGTGCCCCAGGAGTCCGGTGCCCCGGTGGTGCTCAGCCGGGCGTCGCCTGGCCGGACAGAGCGCGCCGTCCACCGCTCGGTGCAGCCCCGTTTGTCCAGGCAGTACCAGCGGACGTCGGCGCAGGCGCCGCCACCGTCGGCCACCATGTGGTCGGCGGGCAACCGGATCCCGCACAGCCAGCAGGTTTGGCCGGCACCCGGCCCGGCCGGGGCGTAGGACAGGCGCTCTTGATCAGGCATGGTCGCTCCCTCCGGGGAGGCTGGCCGCTACCGGACGGACCGGGATACGGGCTCCAGGCCGGCCCGGGAGTGCAGCAGGCCCACTAACCACCCTGTGGCAGTCTCGCACGTCACGGCCGGCCGCGCACGCCATGTGTGAAGGGCTGCCCCGCCGTGGGCGCCGTGCCACATGCGCGGAGGAACATGGAGCGATGGAACTCACCGACTTCGAGGCCCTGAGCTTCGACTGCTACGGCACACTGATCGACTGGGAGGCGGGCCTGACGGCCGTGCTCGTCCCGTGGGCGCGCGAGCGCGGGCTGAGCGTGGGCGGCGAGGAACTGCTGACCGGGTACGCGGCAGCCGAGGCCGCGGTTGAAGCGGACCATCCCGCCAGCCTCTACCCGGACATCCTGGCGCACAGCATGCGGCTGCTCGGTGACACGCTGGGCGCCGAGGTCACCGACGACGACGCGGGCCGGCTGGCCGGCTCGGTACCGGACTGGCCCGCCTTCCCCGACTCGCCCGCCGCGCTGGCCGCCCTGGGCAGGCGGTTCAAGCTGATCATCTTGTCCAACGTGGACCGCGCCTCGTTCGCCGGCTCGGCCGCCCGGCTCGGTGCCAGCTTCACCAGCGTCATCACCGCTCAGGACGTCGGCTCGTACAAGCCGGACCCGCGGAACTTCGCGGCGCTGGCCAGCGAGGCGGCCCGCCTGGGCATCCGGCCGGGCGGGCTGCTGCACGTGGCGCAGAGCCTGTTCCATGACCACGGGCCGGCCCAGCGGGCCGGGCTCCGCACGGTGTGGATCCACCGCCGGCACGACCGGGCCGGGTGGGGCGCTACCCGCCAGCCGCCGGTGCCGGTGACACCGGACTGGGAGTTCCCGTCCATGGCCGCGTTCGCCGCAGCGGCCGCGCCGGCCGCGCAGCCCGGTTCGTAGCGCTCAGCCCGGCCCGCCGGTGTCCCTGTCGTTCACATCGAACTCGCACGCTTCTCTCACGTGATGCTGGGGTTAGCGTGGTCAGATGACCCGTGAGGGCAAGGGAGCACGGCGATGACTGAGGCGGCGAGCCTGCCCCCGGGCCAGGGGGAACTGCTGGTAGTCGATGACGAGCCGTTCCTGCGCGAGGCGGTCGCGGCCTCGCTGCGGTTCCTTGGCTTCGAGGTGACCACGGCGGAGAGCGGCGCGAGCGCGCTGCTGCTGGCCAGGGACCGCCCGTTCGACCTGGTCGTGCTGGATGTGATGCTGCCCGACACCGACGGGTTCGAGGTCGTCGCGCGATTGCGCCGGGACGGGCTGCGGGTCCCGGTGATCTTCCTGACCGCCCGGGACACCCAGGCCGACAAGGTGACCGGGCTGACCATCGGCGGCGACGACTACCTGACCAAGCCGTTCGGTCTGGAAGAGCTGGCGGCCCGGATCCGCACCGTGCTGCGCCGCACCCGCCCGGCCGTTGCCGCCGGGCCGGTGCTCACCTTTGCCGACATCGAGCTGGACCAGGACAGCTACGAGGTACGCCGCGCCGGTCACCTGATTGAGCTGTCGCCGACGGAGTTCCGGCTGTTGCGTTACCTGATGCTCAACCCCGGCCGGGTGCTGACCCGGGCGCAGCTGCTGGCCCACGTGTGGGACTACGACTTCGGCGGGTCCAGCACCGTCGTCTCCACCTACGTCGCCTACCTGCGCCGCAAGCTGACGCGGTACGGCCCGGACATGATCCACACCCAGCGCGGCATCGGCTACAGCCTGCGCCTGCCCCGCGCGGCCGAGGGGACCAGCGGTGCGAGCGCCTAGGCCGTCGTGGCGCCCACCGTCCCGGGCCCGGTGGCGTGCCATCCTCACCCTGCAACGGCCCCGCCGGGCTCAGCTCCGCACCCGGGTGCTGGCCGGTGTCCTGGCGGTCACCGTAATCGCTCTGGTCGCCTTTGACTTCGCCGCGGTCAGCGCGCTGCGCCGGTACCTGGTCGGTCACACGGACGCACAGCTTCAGTCGGTGCTTGGCCTGTACCGCCCGAAGATCGAGCTGCCCGCCGGCGGGACCGTCAAGGGACGGCCTTCGGGCGCGGGCAGCGCGGTCGCCCAGCCCGTGCGGCCGGCGAAACCGCGGCAGCCGCCCAGCGGCCAGCGGCCGACCGGGCCACCGCAGTTCCAGCGTGTGATCGCCGGCCCCCGGCTGAAGGCCGGCGCACCGATCCTGGTGCAGTTCGGGGTCGGGTTCGTCGGCGGGAAGCGCCCGCAGGAGCTCGTCGAGGGAAATCCCGGCCTGGTCCCGCGCATCCCTCCTGCCCAACTGCTGCGCGTGCTCGCCGCGAGCCACGGCGCTCAGACCGTGACCAGCGCGGACGGTGACGCCTCACTCCGGCTCGGCGCTATCCGGGAGCCGGGCGGCTTCCTCTACGCGACCACCAGCCTGAGCGACGTCGACAGCACGGTGGGCCGCCTGGAGCTGATCCTGGCCATCGCCTCGGTCGCCGTCGGCCTGCTCGTGGCGGGGGGCATCGGCCTGGTGCTGCGCCGCGGGCTGCGCCCGATCGAGCGGATGGCCGGCCAGGCCGACAAGATCACTGCCGGGGACCTCACCGAGCGGGTCCGCCCGCAGGATCCCGGGACCGAGGTGGGCCGCCTCGGCGCCGCGCTGAACGGCATGCTCACCCGGATCGAGGCTTCCGTCAGCGAACGCGAGGCCAGCCAGGAGCTCACCCGGCGCTTCTTCGCCGACGCCAGCCACGAGCTGCGCAACCCGCTGGCCTCGCTGCGCGCCAACGCCGAGCTGTACCAGCAGGGCGCACTGCGGGAGCCGCACCAGGTGGACGAGGCGATGCGGCGCATCGCGCACGAGGCGCGGCGGATGAGCACCCTGGTCGACGACATGCTCCGGCTGGCCCGCCTGGACCAGCAGCCCCGGCAGCACCTTGAGCCCGTGGACGTCACCGCCCTGGTCACCGAGTGCGCCGAGCGGGCCGGGATAACCGACCAGGCGCGGACCTGGCACACCGACATCGCGCCCGGCCTGGCCGCCACGGGGGACGAGGAGCTGCTGCGCCGGGCCATCGACAACCTGCTGGCCAACGTCCGCGCGCACACCCCGTCCCGCACCACGGCCACCCTCACCGCAGCCCAGCGCAACGGCAGCATCACCATCGAGGTCAGCGACGACGGCCCGGGCGTGCCGCCGGCCGAGCTCGCCCGCATCTTCGACCGCTTTTACCGCGGCGGCCCGGGCCGGTACTCCCCGCCCGGAGCCGGCCTCGGGCTCGCGATCGTCAGCGCGGCCGCCGCCACTCACCACGGCAGCGCGCAGGCCAGTCTCAACGACCCGCACGGGCTGCGCATCACGCTCACCCTGCCCGCCAGATACCTGGCCGGCTCCAGGGATCGGTTCAGCCGGGGCCGCGTTCCCGCGGCGTGACCAGCAGCGACTGCGCGCCCACGCCCACCGGGCCCCCGGTGTCGGACAGCACCGAGGTGGCCAGCCCGGCGCCTCCCGCCGCGATGTTGCTCTGCGCGTCCAGGCAGATCCACTCCCCGGCGGGTTCCCGGAACAGGTGGACCGTGAGTTCGGGGTTGATGAACAGCCAGCGGCGCAGGTTCAGTTCCCCGGAGATGCCGTTGCCGCTGTCGGCCACCGCCAGGACCCGTTCCAGCGGGGACGGCTCTTCGCCGGGGACCAGGGGATGGCGCATCCGGGCCCATACCGTCGCGGGACCGGGCTCGCCGAAGGCGCCGCGGACCGCGCGCCACTCGATCGCGGACAGGTACCCGTCCACCCAGCCGCCGGGCGCCAGCGGCGTGCCGGTTTCCGGCAGTGGCGGCGGCTTGGCCAGCCCCGGCCCGGCATCCGGGCAGTCGGTTCGCAGCACCCGCCACGCCCTGGCCCAGGCCACCTCACGCCCGCCCGCGGTGAGCACCGCATCCAGCAACTGGACGCTGCGGCCGGGCCGGGCCACGCGGGCCCGGGCCCCGACCTCGCCGACCGGGATGGACGAGAGGATCTCGGTGGTGAACCTGGCCACGACCATGTCCTCGCGCGGCTCGCAGCGTTGCATGGCCCGCCCGAGCAGCGCGCTGGGCGGCCCGGCGTGCTGGGCGCGCTCGTCCCACGGCCCGGTGGTGTGCACCGTGGCGAGCCACTTGTCCTCGCCCAGGGGCACGAAGAAGCTGTCGGCCACTCGAATGCTCCCCTAGTTCGGCATGGAATTGCAGGTCAGGCCCGGTAAATCCGCTGGCTCAACGACCACCTTCAGGCCCAGGCGCGCCGCGGCAATACCGAACGCCTTTGCGGCGCTGGCCAGCCCGAACCTTTCGGTGACGAGCGGGGCCGTGCTGAAGCTGCCCGCTGCCACCAGGCCGATCGCCCGCCCGTAGACGTCGTTCATCCGCCGGGCCATCGCGATCGTGAGCCCCTTGCGCCGGGCCGACGACGCCTGGAACGAGATCTGGTCATCGGCGGGGATCCCGCCGAGCACCACCCGCCCGCCGGGGCGGGCCGCCGCCATCGACAGCGTCACCGCGCCGGCGGTCCCGGCCATCTCGAACACCGCATCGGCGCCGTCCCCGACGAGTTCGCGCAGTTCCCCGGGGAGGATATCGGGCCGCAGGCACACGTCGGCGCCATAGCGCAAGGCGGCCTCCCGGCGGTGCGGCAGCGGCTCGAACGCGGCGATGTGCCTGGCCCCGGCCGTGCGGAGTACTGCGATGAGAAGCAGCCCGATCGGCCCGCACCCCACCACCGCCACCCGGGCGCCGAGCCGGACGTGCCCTAGGTCCAGGGCGTGGATGGCGACGCCGAGCGGTTCCAGCAGCGCGCCGTCGGTGTCGGTCACGCTGTCCGGCAGCGGGTGCAGCAGGCCCGACGGCCAGGCCAGGAACTCGCGGAGGGCGCCGTCTTGGTCGCCGTGCCCGGCAAACCTGATCCGGGTGCAGAGGTTCCGGTAGCCGTCCCGGCACGGGCGGCACGCGCCGCAGCTGATCGCCGGGTCGATGGCCACCCGGGTACCGCGCCACGCGCCTGACTCGATCACCCCGGCCGCCTCGTGCCCGAGCACCAGCGGACGGGAGATGATGGCGTCCCCGATCCCCGCTTCGCCCCACCAGTGCAGGTCGGAGCCGCAGATGCCGACCGCGGTCACCCGGACCAGGGTTTCCCCCGGCCCGGGCTCGGGCACCGGCTCCTCGGCCACTCGTAGGTCGCCGATCCCGTGCAGCCGGGCTGCTCTCATGCCCGGCCCGCCGGAAAGCGCAGCACCCGGGGGCCGTCCGGCCCGTTCGCAGTGTCCACGTTCGCCCCTCTCGCGCCAGCGCGCCGGACCCGACCAGCGTAGGGGGCGGCTCGCCGGTCGGCGCGGCGGGGCTAGCCGACGGTGCCCGGGATAGGGCGCCGCCCCGCGAAGCCGTGCTCCGGCTTGTGGTACCAGCGCAGTTCGCGCTCACCCTCCAGCCAGCACAGCAGCACGTTGTCCCCGTTCAGCTGGGCGGGGAAGTCCAGGAGCAGCGGCGCGATCCCCTTCAGGTCCAGCCCTTCGGCGGTGAACCAGCCGAGGATCTCGCTCAGCCGCGCTTCAAGCGCCTTGACCTCGGGGATGCCGCCGAGCGGGGAGGTCGTGCCCTGGTTCAGCGCGGTTTGCAGTTCTACCAGGTCTGCTCGCGCTGCTACCACGTCGTCGGCCTTGCCGAGCAGGTCCGGCATCAGCAGGCGCGCCTGTTCCAGCGTGAATATCCGGTCCACGCCAAACAGCCTGCCGAAGAGTCCCGCACGCGTCCAATCGGCCGCGGCGGGCGCCGGGCGGACAGCGCCTCGACGACGCCTGCCTTCCGTGGCGGGCGTCGTCGAGGTCATGACGCCGGTGCGGCCGGCAGCCATGGGCTCAGGGCAGGTCCGGGCTCGTCGCGGCGGTGTGCTGGTGCCGCGCCGACGAGGTGACGAGCGCGAGCCCGATCTGGATGAGGGCCCAGCCGGTCAGGTTCCTGACCGAAGGGCCGCGGCGGCTTGCGAGCCGGTTCTCGGCCGCCGGCTGGTCTTGGGCCGCCTGGGCCCGGACCTCCGCGGTCCGCTGCCGGGCGATCTGCTCCACGGCGTAGGGGTTCATCTGTGCGGTCCTTTCCTTGACGGGCGGACGGGTGCCCGCCGGACGGTGTCCGGTCGCGGGCGGGTGTTCCCTGGTGGTTCTCGTGGGGCCGACGGCGGGGCGGCGGGGCGGTCAGCTGGCCGGCTTCGCCTGCCGCCGGTCTGCACCGGCCGAGGACGCCCGGGCGATCCTGATGTCGCCGCTGAGGCTGCGGCAGCGCACCTCGAGGGTGATGTCCTCGCTCGGCTCCGCGTCATCCAGCTGACTGGTGATCGAGCCGGAGAGGCTGGCCAGGTCCAGGTAGACGCCTACATCCCGGGCCACGCCGACGACCACGTCGCCGGAGGCCGTGTTCACGTTGGCGCTGCCGCTGGCCATGTTGCCGATCCGGACATCGCCGCTCGCGGTGTTCACCGTCGCCGAGCTGGCCGCGGTTGCAATGTTCACGTCCCCGCTTGCGGTCCGCGCCTGGATGTCGCCGCCGGCCCGGGCGATCCGGACGTCGCCGGAAACGGTGCGGACGTCCGCTGTCGCCCCGGTTTCCTCGGCGCGGACGTCGCCCGAGGCGGTCGAGGCCTGGAGGTTGCGGGTGACGGCGGCCGCCGTGACGTCGCCGCTGGCCGAGTGCGCGTCCAGTTCGGCCAGTTCTCCGGTGCAGGTGACGTCGGCGGACGCGGTGCGCACCGCGCAGCGTGAGCCCCGGGGCAGCCGGATGGTCAGGCCGAGCCCGGGGTAGCCGCGCCAGAGCCCCGTGCGTTTGGGCCCGGCGACCTCAAGGCGCCCGTTATCGAAGCTGACCCGAACCTCCGACAGCAGCTTGTCGGCATTCCGGGCGAACCGGGCCGGCGCCAGCGACACCGTCGTGACATCGGTTGCCTCGGCGGTCAGGGCCACCGAGCCGGCGGCCAGGTCGATGAAGGCGTCGATCGGCTCGGAGCCGGGAAATTCCCAGTGAGACATGGTTGTGTCCGTTTCGTGTGGTGCCGCTGATGGTTATGACGAAGGTCAGCCGCGCGCGTAACCGGTGAACCGGTTACCGGGTCCGCGCTGCGCCCGGGAGGCCCGGCCGGGGGACGGGTCCAGCGCCCGGGTGATGGCCCGGACAAGCCAGGTGTTGACCGACAGGCCCGCGGCGGCGGCCGCGGCATCGACCCTGGCCTTAAGCGGCCCGGACAGGCGCAGGGTGATCCTGGTCATGTCGTCCGAGGCCTCGCCGGGGTCGGCCTCAGCCGGCTCGTCCGCCTGCGTACCGGCCGTGGGGGTGACCACGAACTCCGGTTCGCTGCCGGACAGCCGGACTTTGATGAGCGCGTCATCGAGGCGCGTGGTGATCTCGGCCGCGGCGGCGGACAGGACCTCGAGCAAGGTCAGCCGGACGGAGGAGTCCAGCGCGTCGGCCAGCATTTCGGTCGTCCGGGCGAACTCCTCGCCACCGAACCGGGTGACCGAGCCCAGTTCCCGCCGCAGCATCTCGGTGTACTCAGTGAGGTCCATGACGTCATGGTGACATCACTTGTGACGTCAGTCAAGCGTCATTTGACGTCAATTGGGCGTCAGATGCCGCCACATGCGCCATAGGTTGACATCAGTATGACGTCATTGAGTTCTATCTAGGACACGTGATCGCCGGCCGCACTCGGCGGGCAACTGGTCCAAGCGCGGGTCGATGGGCCTGGCAGACGGCGTTTAGCTGGGTGCCAGGCCCACCGATCCGGGCCCCATATCAGAGCTGGACGGCAACCAGCTCGGCGATCTGGGCCGTGTTCAGCGCCGCGCCCTTGCGCAGGTTGTCGCCGCAGACGAAAAGCTCGATGGCGTGCGGGTCGTCCGGGGACGCGCGGACCCGGCCCACCCAGGTCGGGTCGGTGCCCACCACATCGGCCGGGGTCGGGAACTCGGCCTGCTCCGGGTCATCGGTGAGCACCACGCCCGGCGCGGCGGCCAGCACGCGCTGCGCGCCTTTCCTGGTCACCTGGCTCTCGAACTGCGCGTGGACGGCCGCGGAGTGCGTGGTCACCACGGGCACCCGGACGCAGGTGGCGTGCACCTTGAGCTGGGGCAGCCCGAGGATCTTCCGCGACTCGTTGCGGACCTTCAGCTCCTCCGACGACCAGCCGTCCGGCTTGATCGAGCCGGCCCAGGGCACCACGTTGAGCACCAGCGGGGCGGGGAACGGGCCGAGGTCGCCGACCACGGCGCGCAGGTCACCGGCGCGCTGGCCGAGCACACGGGACCCCGCCACCTTGTCCTGCTGGGCGTAGAGCGTGTCGATGCCCGCCTGCCCCGCGCCGGATGCCGCCTGGTAAGAGGCCACCGTCATCTCGCGGAGGCCGTAGGCACGGTGCAGCGCCGCCATCGCGACGATCAGGGACATCGTGGTGCAGTTCGGGTTGGCGATGATGCCCTTGGGCCGCTCGGCCACCATCTCCGGGTTGACCTCGGGCACCACCAGCGGCACATCGGGATCCATGCGGAACGCGCCCGAGTTGTCCACGACCACCGCGCCGCGCGCCGCCGCGATCGGGGCCCACCGCGCGGAGACCTCGTCCGGCACGTCGAACATGGCCACGTCGACGCCGTCGAAGACATCGGCGCTCAGC
>Ga0126380_10000845_pt1 | contig 10902 bp, 10 predicted proteins | sample PanSoiMetPlot_26_FD_92544 | JGI IMG/M metagenome (GOLD analysis project Ga0126380, IMG submission 92544) | Tropical forest soil microbial communities from Panama - MetaG Plot_26 | ecosystem: Environmental > Terrestrial > Soil > Tropical forest > Bulk soil | place: Panama | collected 2016-02-17
ACGAACGATAAATCGCAAGTATGTACAGTACTTAATGATTATCATTCGAAGCCAATTACCGGCTGCTGAAATTCAGGAGGCGAGAGGTTAGAAGGTGGAGGCGAATCGAGTCGGGAGGGGCGAGAGGGTTAGCTTGCCGCGCGTCGCAGGAAGTTGACTTTAAACGGGCGCACGCCCCGACTGCGTCGGGTAGAGGGTCACTGGCGCGTCCGGCAGCGGCTATGCTGGTGTACGTCCCTGAACCTTCCTGGCGGCCACGTACCTACGCAGGCGCAGGCCGTAAATGACAAGATTGAGGACGCACGCGCCCACGCCGCACGCGATCAGCAGTATGGCGGGCAGATGCGGGTACACGATTGCCTCAAGATAGTGCAGCAGAAACGGGCCCCGGTAGGGCGCGAGTCCGCCGCTGGCTTCGAAGAGATTCTCGGCCAGCGTGAGCGGACATGGCCACGGCGCAAGCTCCGCCACGATACCGTACACCACGCAGGCCACATGCGCGGCCGCCAGCCGCGGGCGCCCCTTGGTGAGGAGCGCTCCCAGCATCACCCACGCAATGAATCCGAGATGCACCACCAGCGTTGTTTCTGCCAGCGCTCGATACATCCGTCACGTCCGCTCGTTTGTTATGCCATCCAGAGTGATGGAGCACATCCTGAGTCCGGCCATATCACTAAATCCACCGTCGAACACGTGCACGGTACTGCTCGTATTCGCCTTGGAAAACTTCCTTAAGCTTTGCCTCTTCGACGGGAATTACCGTCCCATGGAGGTAGGCAATCGTGAGCGGGAGAAGAAGGACCGGCCAGATCTGTTTCAACAGTCCGGCCTCTCCGAGGTACGCAAGAGTAAGACCGATATACATCGGGTTTCGCGTGAACCGATAGGGTCCCCAGGTTACGAGCTTCGCCGACGCTTTCCCCGGAACGGTTGTAGTGCGAGCCTTGTGGAAGGTCACCAGACCCCAACAGGCGATCACCGCGCCAGCCGCGAACAGCACACCTCCGATGATCGTACTTACGAGTGCCGTCTTCGGGCGGATCGTGTGGGAACGCGTGAATTCCAAACCCACGCCGACCAAATACGTCAGAACGAACACCCAAGGAACCGGGACTCGCATCAGGATCCGCATCGGATTGTTCATAAGCCGAGCCTTCCAGTCATAGGTGCCCGACGCCCCTTGCAGGCTACAACCTTATCGACTATTTTGAGGCGTGGGAAGCGTTGACGGCGGCGCCGATGATGCCGAGTTCGTCGGACATGGCCGGGATGACTTCAAAGCGGCTGCCCTGGAGCGGGCTCATTTTCACCATTTCGTGGACCAGGCGGTCGAGCAGGCCCGTGTCAATGAATTTCGTGTCGGGGCCGGTGATGAAGAACGTGCCGGGGCCTCCCATGTGGATGCTGGTGGCGGTGGCGGCGGCCAGGGCGCGGTGGCACAGCGTGACAAAATCGACGCAGCGAGCGTCACCGGCGCGAGCGTTTTCAAAGATTTCTTCCGGTTCGAAGTCGAGGAAGCGCATGCGCATGGAGCGGCGGCCGAGAATTCCTTCGAGATGGCCTTTGCCCCCGCAGCCGCAGAAACTCTCCTTCGGGTCCAGCGTGACGACGGAGTGGCCGCCTTCCCAGACGCCCTCGATTGCGGGATACCGCCCAAAGCCGATGCCGTTGCCGAGCGTCCAAACGCGCGTGAGCTGGTGCAGTTTGCCTTGCGTGGCGGCGACACCCGCGGCCATGGCGTCGGCGTCATTGAAAACGCGCACGGGAACTCCCGCGGCCTTGCCTTTGAGCGATGCGTCGAGCGCGGCTTGCAGCGCGAAGCCCTTCACCTGGTGCAAGTTGGGGGACTCCTCGACCACGCCGTTGCGAATAATCCCCGGGAAGCCGACGCCGACGGCTTCGAGTTTTTCTCCAGCGGCCACTGTTTCGACCAACCCACGGATGGTTCCAGCAATGTCGGCGGAAGGCATGGACTGCAAGGGATCGAGAGATTGCGCCGCCTCTGGAAAAAGCTTGAGCGAGCCGACGACCTTGCTGCCGTCCACCAAACCCGCCGCGATGTGCTCCTGCACTAAAACGCCAACCGTCCTGCTCATTGTGTTACCGCCCGTCTTTTGCGTACTAAATGTCCTTGATTGTCATTCCGAATCCCTCTTTTTACAAAGGCCGAAGAGAGATTCATCGAGCAAAAAGCGCTCGAAGCCGCGGAAAACCTCGTCCCTTCGCCCGTCTGCGGGGGCCTTTGCTCCTCGGAATGACAGGTCGTGGGGTTCATTTCGCTATTCGCCATTGCATCAACCCGAGAGGGCACGATGCATCGTGCCCCTACTTCAATTTGTTGAGGCCGTTGAACGCGGCGGCTTTGTAGCATTCCGCCAGCGTCGGGTAATTGAAAACCGTGTCCGCGAAATATTCCACCGTGCCTTTCAGGGCAAAGACCGCCTGGCCGATGTGCAGAAGCTCCGACGCGCCTTCGCCGATGATATGCACGCCAAGAAGTTCCTTCGACGTGGGATCGAAAAGCAGCTTCAGGCGTCCGGTAGTGTCGCCGCGAATCTGGCCGCGCGCAATTTCGCGGAAGTAGGCGATGCCGACTTCGTAAGGGATGCCTCCGTCGGTGAGTTGCTCTTCGGTCTTGCCGATAAAGGAGATCTCCGGGATGGTGTAAATCCCATACGGATAAGTAGCGGGGTTGGAATGGACGGACATGCCGAAGGCTTTTGCGGCGGCGATGCGACCCTGCTCCATGGAAACGGAGCCAAGGCTGGGAAAGCCGATGACGTCGCCCACGGCAAAAATGGGCGACTGCTTCGTGCGGTACTCTTCGTTCACGGGGATGCGGCCGCGCGAGTCGGCTTCGAGTCCGGCGGCGGCAAGATTTAGTTCATCCACGTTGCCCTGGCGGCCCACGGCGTAAAGAAGAGCTGCGCCGGAGATTTTTTTCTTGCTCTTCAGGTTGGCAACGACGGAATGCTCCGGAGTTTCCTCGACGCTTTCCACTTCTTCGTTTAGCCGCAGCGTGACGCGGCGGTCGCGCAAGTGGTAGCAAAGCGCCTCGACCATTTCCTGATCGGCAAATTCCAGCAGGCGCGGGCGCTTTTCGATGAGCGTGACGCGCACGCCCAGCGTGGCAAACATGCAGGTGTACTCGACGCCGATGACGCCGCCGCCCACGACGATCATGGCTTTGGGAATTTCCGGCATGCTGAGGATTTGGTCGCTGTTGATGATGGTGGTGTTGTTGAACGGAACGAGCGGAGAGATGGCGGGCTTGGTGCCGGTGGCCAGGATGACATGCTGCGTCTCGAATTCGGATTGGCCGCGTGAGTTGGTCACCTGAATGCGGTGGGGATCAAGAAAGCTGGCAGTTCCCACGATGACGTCAATGCCGTTGCGCGAGAGCTGGGCGCGAATGACGTCGATTTCGGTTTTGATGACGTTGAGCGCGCGGAAGGAAAGATCGGCCATGGTGATGGGGTCCTTCACGCGGTAGTTGACGCCGTAAATGCTCTGGTATTGGTAGCCGGAAAGATGGAGCACGGCTTCGCGGATGGTTTTGCTAGGAATGGTGCCGGTATTGATGGCCGTGCCGCCGACGACTTCGAGCTTTTCGATGAGCGCGACGCGCTTGCCGAATTTTGCGGCTTGAATAGCGGCGCGCTGCCCTCCAGGGCCGGAGCCGACCACGATGAGATCGTACTTTTCCATGGTTGGAGGCGCGAGTATACCAAACGGCGAAAGTTAGATGTTGGAAGTTAGAGGTTGGATAGGACGGCGGAGAGTGGAAAAGGAAAAATGGAAAAGGAAAAAGCCTGGGTGTGGACGAAGAAGCAACGGGCCGGCGGGATTTCCTTGTACCAGGACTTCTGTTGACGTCGCGTTCGCGCTCTGCGATGATGCTGAAAATTTGTTTTGCATTGCGGTTCAGGCGTTGGGTTAAGGCTTTTTCTGGCAGGAGTCAGCGATCGGCTTGCGGGTCTCCATTCTGGCCTCCGGGAGCTCGGGCAACATCACGTTGCTCGAGACGGAGAGCACCCGCCTCCTGGTGGACGCCGGCCTGGGCAAGCGCGAGACGCTGGCGCGGCTGGCGGCCGTCGAAAACGACGTTAAGAAAATCGACGGCATCCTGATCACTCACGAACACACCGACCATTGCAATGGATTGCCGCAGATGCTTGGCCTGTGGAAGGCGCCGCTGTACGTGACCGAGCCGACGATGGACGCTCTGCAACGGATTCTTCCTGAAACCTTTGGCAAGCGGCTGCGCGGCGTGGAGAAGATTTACGCTGGCCAAAGTTTCGTAATCGGCGATATTGAGGTTCACGCTTTTCGGGTCACTCACGACGCGATAGATCCGATCTGCTTCACCTTCCGCACTAACGGTACAAAGATGGCGATAGTTACCGATCTAGGCCATCTGACTAATCTTGTCAAAACGCACCTTCGAAATTGTGACTGCGTAGTATTGGAATCCAATCACGATTCGGAAATGCTGAAAGTCGGGCCGTATCCATGGGACGTCAAGCAGCGGATACTAAGTAATCGCGGCCACTTGTCCAACCATACTGTGAGCGAGTATCTCTCTGATTCGGACGAGACCATTGGCTTCGACGCGCGCGCGCGTTTTCTTGTCCTTGCTCATCTCTCGCAAGAAAACAACATGCCCGAGGTTGCTCTCATGTCTGCCGAGGAAGCACTTCGGCGGCGCCCACGGGAAGCCGCCTTCACCGGCGAACTTCTCCTTGCCTCACAAGACAAGCCGCTCAAGCCGCTGGAACTCTAGCGATATCCTGAAGGCAAGGGGTTTAGAGAGGTTTGAAATTTCTGGTGGCATTTCCCGACGCAATGCCCTAGACTGGATTTTCCTTGGTAGAGGTGCGGAGGCCAAGAGTAGCCGGGCGCGCTGTTCCGATTTGCTTCGGACGCCCGAGCGAAAGGGGCTCCTTCCGGCCCATAAAGGCCGGGGTAACCTGATAGTTCAGGTTGTCCGCCGAAACCGTCGCGAGAGCGAGAATCGCGGGGTTGGGGGGCAGGTCTAAGGCCTGTCCACTGTCGTCCGTCACAAACAACGGATGAAGCGCTATCGAGAGGCGGCAAGCCCGAGCGCATTTCTTTCGCGGGTCCTTCCTTTCGTTTCGCTTCCTCCCAAAATAAAGACGGACAGAAAAGGCGAAAGTGCAACTGTTCGAATTGACGCGCGCGCTGGTGGATATCGAGTCCACCACGAAACACGAGAAAAACGTGGGCGATTACTTGTTTGCGCATTTGTCGGCGCTTGCGGCCAAAAGCGACGGACGAGTGGTGCGCATGTCCGTGGAGCAGAACCGCGACAACCTGTTTGCGTCGTGGGGCGGGCCGGTGGTGACGCTCTCGACACACATAGATACGGTGCCGCCCTTTTTTAGTTCGAGCGAAGACGAGAATTTTATTTTTGGGCGAGGCGCTTGCGACGCGAAAGGGATCATCGCGGCGATGGTGACGGCAGCGGAGAGACTGCTGGCAGCAGGGACGCGCAATTTCGGCTTGTTGTTTGTGGTCGGCGAAGAGCGGAACAGCGCCGGAGCGAAAGTTGCGGCGGCACAGCCTCAAGGATCGCGTTTTCTCATTAATGGCGAACCGACTGAGAATCGGTTGGCGCTCGGTTCGAAGGGGGCGCTGCGGTACGAAATTACGGCGAGCGGAAAGCTGGCGCACTCGGCTTATCCCGAACTGGGGCATTCGGCGATCCACACGTTGCTCGACGTTCTTCAGGACATTCGTGCGATTCCGCTGGCGGAAGATCCGCTGCTGGGGCGAAGCACTCTGAACATCGGCACCATCGGCGGCGGACGCGCGCCGAATGTGGTGGCGGATCATGCGGAAGCGGAAGTGATGTTTCGAACGGTGGGGGATCCCACTGGTTTGCGGGAAGCTATGGCTTCGGCGGTGGCGTGGCGTGCGGAGGCGCGCGAAGTGCTGCACACGCCCGCGACGCTCTTTAACAAATTTGGAGGGCTGCCGACGACGGTGGTTGCGTTCACGACAGATATTCCCACGTTCAATGGCGCGTGGGGGGAGCCCTTTCTCATCGGCCCGGGAAGCATTCGCGTGGCGCACACGGCGGAGGAACGCATCGCCAAGAAAGAATTGTGCGATGCGGTGGATATTTACGCGCGCATGACCGCCCAATTGCTGGCCACGGAGAGCGCCGTATGAGTGTCGGGCTGGCCATTGTGGGCTGCGGGAAGATGGGCCGCTTGATTGCGCAGCTTGCGGCGGAGTACGGATTCGAAGTGCGTGCGAAATTCGGCCGAGAAAATAATCTGCACGATCCTGCGGTTGCGGCGGAGTCTTTGCGCGGAATCGATGCAGCTGTCGAATTCACCACACCAGATGCCGCGCCGGACAATTTGCGCCGGCTCGCGTCGTTGGGCATTAATGCGATTTGCGGGACCACGGGATGGTACGAGCAACTGCCTGCCGTGAACGAAGCGATTCTCGCGGCGGGTACGACGCTGGTGTATAGCCCGAATTTTTCGGTTGGCGTGAATGTGTTTATGCAAGCGGTGGCGCACGCGGCGTGTTTCTTCGCGAAGTATCCGGAATACGAAGCGTGGGGCTGGGAGATTCACCACTCGGCTAAAAAGGATGCCCCTTCCGGCACGCTGAAGAAGCTGGCGGAAGAAATTCGTGCGTCGGGCTACGACCGCGCGCTTACGCTGACAGCGAATCGTGCCGGCGCGCACCCCGGCACGCACGAGATTGGGTTCGATTCGGCGGCCGATACCATCACGCTGCGGCACACGGCACGGAGCCGCGAGGGTTTCGCGCGGGGAGCTTTGCGCGCAGCGCGGTGGGTGGCAGGCAAGCAGGGAGTTTTTGAGTTTCGAGAGATTCTCGGCGAGTTAAGCTGAGGATTTCTCGTAAGCGGCGTCCAAGCCGCGAGACCCGGCCTTCGGTATAAAAATCAAGTTATCCAGGAGAAGGGAAACATGGCTATTGGCACTCGCTTTATTGGCACGGGAACGGCGCTGGTCACACCGTTCTGTCACGACGGTTCGCTGGACGAAAAGGCGTTGCACGGATTGATTCAGCGCCAGATCGAGGCGGGAATCGATTTTCTGGTTCCTTGCGGGACGACGGGGGAGAGTCCCACGCTGACGCATGAAGAGCATCTGCGTGTCGTCGAGATTGCGGTGAAGCTAGCGAAGGGGAAGGTTTTGGTGCTCGCCGGTGCGGGTGGCTATAAAACGATGGAAGTCATTTCGCGCGCGCGCGAGCTCGAAAAAATCGGCGCAGACGGGATTCTTTCGGTTACCCCGTATTACAACAAGCCGACGCAAGAAGGGCTATATCAGCACTTTCGAGCGATCGCCGAGGCGGTGACCCTGCCGATTATTCTTTACAGCGTGCAGGGCCGGACAGGCGTGAACGTTGAACCTGCCACGGTTAAGCGCCTTGCGGAGATCGAGAACATTGTGGGCATCAAAGAAGCTTCCGGGAATATTTCGCAGATGGCGGCGATTCTGAATTCCGTGCCGGACGATTTCATCGTTCTTTCCGGCGATGATGCGATTACGCTGCCGCTTATGGCGCTCGGGGGGCGCGGCGTGATTTCGGTTGTGTCAAATGAGATTCCAGCAGAGATGGCGCATCTCACTCAGCGGGCGCTGCGCGGCGATTTTGACGGGGCGCGCGAGATTCACCGCCGCTATCATCCGCTGATGGAAATCAACTTCGTGGAATCGAATCCCATTCCGGTGAAGGCGGCGCTCGCGGTGATGGGGTTGCTCGAGCCGGTGTGGCGCTTGCCACTCGTGCCGCCGAAGGCGGAGAATCGAGCGCGCATCCGTGCGGTGCTGGAATCGCTGGGGCTCGTCCGGCGCGAGGCGACCATGCAGGCGCGCGAGAGATCGCATGCAGCCATCGCTCATTGAAAAACTATTCGATGAAGCTCCGAAGCACTACGAAGAGGAACATCACCAGCTTTTCCGCGATTTTAAGTCGGCGCTGAACCGCGGCGAAATCCGCGCGGCGCAGCCAGACCCTTCCGCAAAATCCGGCTGGCGTGTGAATGCCTGGGTAAAGAAGGGAATCCTTCTTGGTTTTCGCATAGGCGCGATCGCGGACATGTCGATTGACGCGGCAAAGCAGCCGTTTTTCGACAAGTCGACTTATCCAGTGAGAAGTTTCGCGATTTCGGATGGAGTGCGCATTGTGCCGGGCGGCTCCAGCATTCGCGATGGAACGTTCATCGGCCGCGGCGTGATTTGCATGCCCCCGATGTTCGTGAACGTCGGCGCGTACTTAGGCGAAGGGACGATGATTGATTCGAACGCGCTCGTGGGCAGTTGCGCGCAGGTGGGGAAGAGTTGCCATATTTCTGCGGGGGCGCAAATTGGAGGCGTGCTCGAGCCGGCGGGAGCGCTGCCGGTGATTATCGAAGATGACGTGTTGGTTGGCGGGAATTGCGGCGTGTATGAAGGGACAGTGGTGAAGCGAGGTGCGGTGCTCGGGACGGGCACGATTCTCAACCGGTCGATTCCGGTGTATGACCTGGTGCGCGAAGCCGTTTATACCGCAACGGACGCGGACCCGCTCGTTATACCGGAAGAAGCCATTGTTGTCCCGGGTTCGCGTAGCGTAACGCATCCCGCCGGCGCGAAATGGGGCTTGTCCCTGCAAGCCGCGGTTGTCGTGAAGTACCGGGATGCCAAAACGGATGCGCGCGTGCAATTGGAAGACCTTCTGCGCTAGCCTCTGGCAGCGTTGCGGCTACTCCTCTCCGAGACGTTCTTTCAACTTTTTGAGGCCCTTCCTTTCCTTCAATGCTTCCGTATGTTTGTCGCGTCCGAGTGCGGATTTGGCTCGCTACAGCCCGTCAAGAGATAGGACTCTCCACGCAATGTTTTCAACTTTCTTGATTTGGGAAGATGGTACAAAGCGTCGTAGAATCCGTGACCTGCAACTTCTCCGGGGCAGATGGAAATCGCCCAAATCTGTGGCAAGCGCAAAGTGGAGACCGGCCGTGACCGTCTTGAGGTCAAATCGAAAGGGTAAGTCCACTGGAGCGCCGCGGAGCCGGGGCTGGAATGGCTGGAGAGCGCGGCACAGTTTCTGAATGTTGTCGTTCGTAGCAAACGCCTAGATCGAACGTCACCTTTGCCGAGCCATGAGCTACCAAGGCCACACCACCGATTACAAGGTATTCGCCCTCCGGCTGCTTGAATATGCTAATGAACTGCAAGCAGGGGCAACCATCCTTTGGCGGGCTCACTTCAAAAGCACCTGCTCGAAGAACTGGAGCGCGCGAGGATCGTTGGATTGGCCGAGCCAGAACATGGCTTGCTTGCGTACCTCGGGATTGCGGTTAGTTTGCGCAACCTCGATTAGTTTGGGCACCCCTTCGTCTTTCGGCAATTGACTCAGGGCGAAGACGGCTTTCTTCTTCACCTCGGTGTCAGGATCATTTTCGATGGCACCGGTGATGGTGCCCACCGCTTTCTTGCCGGCTTTTTGCGCCAGCCAGAAAAGCGCTTGCCCGCGCACATGCGAGCTGGAATCGTCATGGGCCATGCGAATCATTTCCTCGAGCGCGCCTGGTTCGTGGCTAACCGACAGCGCAAAGGTTACGTGCGCGCGCACGTCGGAACTGGGATCGTTCTTCGCCAAGTGCTGCAATGTGTTCAAACCTTCTTTCCCACGCGCTACACCGAGCCAGAACGCGGCTTGCTTGCGCAGTTCTTGGCGCTGGTCCGGCTTGACGAAGGACGCCATAGCTCGGTCTGCGGACACGTCTCCGTGCAGAGCGATAGCGCTCAACGCGCCCTGACCAATGTTGTGGTGTTCGTGGCGTTCGAACTCGGCTCCTTGCACATAGGTTGTAAGCAACGCAACGCTTTCTGATGGCTTCACGCCGGTCAGCCAAAGGAAGGGAAGTCCGCCCGCGTCGAGAGTGCAATCTTCGGAGGCCACGCGAATGCGATCCACTTGTTTCGATTCGATGCGGAAGAGCACGACGAGGCGTCGCGAGCCCTCGAGCTTGACCGTTCCGCCGGCCTGGTTGTCGCTTTTCCTCGATCCGCCTGTCCAGTTATGATCGTTTTCCAGACGGCAAGTCCCGCAACCGGCTCCGTCGTTCCAATTGCCGCAGCAAATGCTGCGGTCGCCCGAAACTTCATCCACGCTGTAGCCGACCCAAGCCGGCTTGTCCGACTGCGCGAGGATTCCGCGAAACGTGGCTTCGAGCGTTCCCGCAATGGCGCGCGTTTCCGCCTGGGCGTTCTCGACGCGGGACATTTCGTTACTCGTTTGAGCGGTGGCCGCGTACGCCAGGCCTTGGCCCAGATTTGCTCGAAGTGCCTGGCCGTTGGTTAACTGCGAAATGGTGCAGAGAGTCCCTACAGAAATCATCGCCAGGCCAAGGATTCTTCGCCCCTTTGTCAGGCTGTCGGTCGAATTCATGTGTCACCTCACTTCTGCAAGAGTTCCATCAGGTAGTCGGTTGCTTCCTTGGAATGCATAAGTGAAAGTTTGGAAACTGCGGTTTTCTTGAGCTCCGGATCCTTTTCGCTGCGCGCAATGGCCACCAGAGCTGAGGTATTTCCCTGCAGGAAATAAGCGTTCAACACTTCTACCTTCAATCCGTGATCAGTCTCTCTGCTGTAAATGGTTTGAAGGGCTTTGCTCGATTCATCGGAGCGAATCAGCCCCAGGTTGTGAATCGCCGCACGGCGCAACTCGGGATCCTTCTCAGATTGCGCCGCTTGCACAAGTTTTCCCGATTCCCCGGCAAGAAAAAACGCTTGCAGGATTTCTCGTCGAAGGTCCGTGGAGGATTCCATGTGGTACAACTGCTCGAGTTCGCCCACGCCACGCACAAGGCCGAGCTGGCGAATGGCTTCGCGGCGAAGCGATTCGTCC
>Ga0126380_10000847_pt1 | contig 10882 bp, 11 predicted proteins | sample PanSoiMetPlot_26_FD_92544 | JGI IMG/M metagenome (GOLD analysis project Ga0126380, IMG submission 92544) | Tropical forest soil microbial communities from Panama - MetaG Plot_26 | ecosystem: Environmental > Terrestrial > Soil > Tropical forest > Bulk soil | place: Panama | collected 2016-02-17
AAGATCCCGCGTCGGGAGGGTGTCGAAATGCGAAGCGCCTCCGCGCTTTCCACGTCCATGACCGGCACCTTCGACGTGACGTTGCTCGACCTGATCGGGAAAACCTGGCTTTCCGGCGCGGGATCCCACATCCTTGAGGTGCCGCGCCGGCGCGCTTTCGGGCGCAGCCCCCGCCAGCGTGCGCGCTTGACGAACGCCGCGGCCCTGCCAGTAAGCATCGAATATCTCGTCGAAGCGCTGCCAATCCGAATGCGTCGCGCAAAACAACGCACGCAACGCCGGCTTCAACTTTGACGGTCGCTTTGCCAGCGACGCTGTGAGAATCGCGAGTGCGTCGCTCGTCTCGGCTAGGCCGACTTTAAAGCCGTTTTCACGCAACGTGCGTGCAAAACCAGCCAGCCTCCGCCGTGTCGGTAAACCGACGCCCTCGCCGGATGTGCTGATCGCGGTAACGGACATTGATCGACCCGCCGCTCACGCCACCTTGCCAAGCAGCCGGTCCGTCACTTCGCGTGTCAGGCGGCTGCGATCTTCTCGCGTCTTGAGCAAACACAGCATGGTCTCGTATACGACTTCCGGCTCCTGCCGCAGGTCATGGAGGTCGAGACCCGCGAGCGTCGCGGCCCAATCGAGAGTTTCGGCAACGCCCGGAACTTTGCGCAGGTCCTCCTTGCGCACGTTCGCAACCAGGCGCGCAATCTGCAGCGCAAGGGCCGTATCGATGCCCGGCGTTCGCGTGATGACGATTCTTGCTTCGCGATCAACGTCGGGGAAATCGACATAGTGATAGAGGCAGCGCCGGCGCAGCGCGTCGGACAGTTCACGCGTCCCGTTCGACGTCAGAACCACGCGTGGAATCGATGTTGCCTTCACGGTGCCGAGTTCGGGGATACTGACCTGAAAATCCGACAGGAGCTCAAGCAAAAAGGCTTCGAATTCTTCATCCGCGCGGTCCACTTCATCGACAAGCAGCACCGGCGGCTTCTCGCGACGGATGGCGGCGAGCAGCGGCCGCTCCAGCAGATAGCGCTCGGAAAAAATGTGCTCTTCGATGGCGTCGGCATTTTCGCCCGTGCTCTCGCGCGTTTTGATGGCGAGGAGTTGCCGCTGATAGTTCCATTCGTAGAGCGCTGCATTTTGATCGAGACCCTCGTAGCACTGCAGCCTGATCAACTCGGCACCGTGGACTCCAGCAAGAGCTTTTGCCACTTCGGTCTTGCCAACGCCGGCCTCGCCCTCAAGCAGCAGCGGCCGCTTGAGAAAGTCCATCAGCCACAACGCGGTCGCGATATCGCGATCAGCGATATAGCCGACAGCAGCCAGCCTGTCCGAGATATCGTCGCGGTTCAGGGTCATGCGCCTTCATTATATAGGGCTGCGGCGCCGGAATCCTCTCCGGCGCCGCAAACGCGCTCCGGCCTGCATTCTCACGGGTGCAAACCGAGCTTGTCCGCGGCCATCCATGTGCGCCAATTGTCATGCGGCATCGGGATGTTGGTCGAGCCCAGGAAAGCAAACGCGTCGTTCACCGCATTGGAAAAGCACGGCACGCCGCCGACATTCGGGCTCTCTCCCACACCTTTGGCGCCGATCGGATGGTGCGGCGATGGCGTCGTCGTAAAATCGACCTCCCATTTCGGGGTTTCGACTGCCGTCGGCAGGAAGTAATCCATCAACGACGCGGTGGTCACGTTGCCGTCGTCGTCGTAATGAATCTCCTGGCCCATGGCGATGCCGAAGGCTTCGGTCAGGCCGCCGTGGATCTGACCCTCGATGATCATCGGATTGATGCGCGTCCCGCAATCATCGAGCGCATAGAACCGCCGCACCTTGGTCGAGCCGGTATCCACGTCCACGTCGACCACGCAGATATAGGCACCGAATGGATAGGTGAAATTCGGCGGGTCGTAATAGTTGATCGCCTCCAGCCCGGGCTCCATGCCCGGCGGCACTTCGTGATAGGCCGCCCAAGCAAGCTCGGTCATGGTCTTGAACCGTTCGGGATTCCCTTTCACACGGAAACGGTCGACGTCCCATTCGAGATCGTCGTCGTGTACTTCAAGCATGTAGGCGGCAATCATTTGCGCCTTCGCCTTGATCTTGCGGCAGGCCATCGCGGTCGCAGCCCCCGAGACCGGCGTCGAACGCGAGCCGTAAGTGCCGAGACCATACGGCGCCGTGTCGGTGTTGCCCTCCTCAACCATGATGTTGTCGGCGGGCAATCCCAGCTCGGTTGCGATGATCTGCGCGTAGGTCGTCTCGTGGCCCTGCCCTTGCGACTTGGTGCCAAGGCGGCAAATGCCGGAACCGGTCGGATGGATGCGGATTTCCGCGGAATCGAACATCGCAATGCCGAGGATATCGCAATTGCGTGACGGCCCCGCCCCTACGATCTCGGTAAAGAACGCGACACCGATGCCCATCAACTCGCGCGTCTCGCCGCGCTTGAAAGCTTCCTGTCGCTTCTTTTGCTCTTCGCGAAGTTTCTTATAGCCGACTGTCTCCATCGCCTTGTTCAGGGCGGTGTGATAGTCGCCGGAATCGTAAACCCACCCGAACGTCGAGGTGTACGGGAACTGCTCGCGCCGGATCAGGTTTTTCATGCGGAATTCGGCGGGATCCATTTTCAGTTTCTGCGCCATGATGTCCATTGCGCGTTCAATGGCATAAGCAGCCTCGGTCACGCGGAACGAGCAACGATAAGCGACGCCACCCGGTGCCTTGTTGGTGTAGACACCGTCGACGGATACGTGCGCGGCCGGGAAGTCGTATGAGCCGCTGATGATGCTGAACAGACCGGCCGGCCATTTGGTGGCATTGGCGCAAGCATCGAATGCGCCGTGGTCGGCGACAGTGTAGCAACGCAAGCCGGTCACCTTGCCGTCCTTGGTCGCCGCGATTTCCGTCTCCATGTAAAAGTCGCGCGCAAACGCTGTGGTCGAAAGATTTTCAATGCGGTCTTCGACCCATTTCACCGGACGACCGGTCACGATCGATGCGACGATCGCGCAGATATAGCCTGGATACGCGCCGACCTTGTTGCCGAAGCCACCGCCGATATCGGGCGCGATCACATGGATCTTGTGCTCGGGAATCTTTGAGATTAGGGAGCCGACCGTGCGAATGACGTGCGGCGCCTGGAATGTTCCCCACAGCGTCAGCTCGCCCTTGATCTTGTCGAAGGATGCCACGCATTGGCAGGTTTCCAGCGGGCAAGGATGCACGCGCGGATAGACGATCATTTCCTTGATGGTGACATCCGCTTTCGCAAAGACCGCGTCAGTCTTGGCTTTGTAGCCGGCCTGCCAGTTGAAGACGTGATTGTAGTGCTTGCGAGGACCGTGGGCGCCCTCCTTCTTGTCCTTGACGTCTTCACGGATCACCGGAGCATTGGTCGCCATGGCCTTGAGCGGGTCGACATTGCACGGCAATGCCTCGTATTCGACTTCGACCAGGTCGGCGGCATCCGCCGCGGTGTACCGGTCCTCGGCGACAACGAAAGCGACCTCCTGGTTCTGGAACAGAACCTTGCCGTCGGCCAGCACCATCTGCACGTCGCCGGCAAGCGTCGGCATCCAGGCCAGATTGACGGTTTTGAGTGTTTCCGCGGTGATCACTGCGACTACGCCGGGAACCGCTGCCGCCTTGGCCGTGTCGATCTTCTTGACGCGGGCATGGGCGTGCGGCGAACGCGTAAAATCGCCGTACAGCATTCCGGGCAGCTTGAGGTCGTCGACGTAATTGCCTTTGCCTTGAACGAATCGAATGTCCTCGACACGCTTGCGCTTGCAGCCCATGCCCTGAAGCTTTTCGGCGCGTTCGGCGGCGGTGGGAGTTGTGTCGTTCATTCTGCAGCCTCCTGCAACGGCACGCCATTTATCTTGGCGGCAGCGTATTGAATGGCTTTGACGATGTTCTGGTAGCCCGTGCAGCGGCACAGGTTGCCTGCGATGCCGAAGCGAATTTCCTCCTCGGTCGGTTTCTTGTTCTCCTGCAGCAGGCGGTAAGCGCGCGTGATCATGCCCGGCGTGCAAAACCCGCACTGCAGCCCGTGCATTTCACGGAAAGCCTCCTGCAGCACGTGCAGCGTCCCGTCCGCCGCGGCCATGCCTTCTATGGTGCGGATGTCGGCGCCATTCGCCTGCACTGCGAACATTGTGCAGGATTTCACCGACTTGCCATCGAGATCCACCGTGCAGGCGCCACAGTGGCTGGTTTCGCAACCGATATGCGGACCTGTAAGATTCAATTGTTCGCGCAGGAAGTGAATGAGCAGCGTGCGCGGCTCGACCAGCTCCTCCACTTTCTTGCCGTTCACCGTCATGGAAATCTGGGATTTCGCCATTGTTCTCTCCCGAAAATCAGGCGGCGCGCTCTTTCGCGCGAGCGAGTGCGCGCGTAAGCATGACGCCCGCCATTTTTGTCCGGTACGCCGCCGGTCCGCGGCCATCGGAGGCCGGGGACGTAATCGCTTCTGCAGCGGCCACCGCCTTTTTCACTGTCGCAGCATCGAGCGCCGAACCGGTGAGGATATTCCCGGCTTCTTCAGCCCACAGCGGCGTTTCCGCGACGTTGGTCAGGCCGACAGAGCAAGTGGAGACCTTGCCGCCGCTCAAGGTCAGCACGACCGCCGCAGCCGCGGTCGCATAGTCGCCGATCTTGCGCTTGAGTTTCTCATAGGCATGGCCGTGTCCGGACGGCGGCACCGGAATGCGAACGGCAGTCACAAGCTCGCCCGGCTTCAGCGCCGTCAGATAGGCGCCCTGGTAAAATTCGCGCGCCGCTACGCGGCGCTCGCCGGTTTTGCCCACGGCGTGATATGTCGCATTGAGGCACATCATGACCGCCGGCATGTCATTGCCGGGGTCGCCATTGGCGATGTTGCCTCCAATCGTGCCTACATACCGTACCTGCGGATCCGCGATCTGCAGTGAGGTTTCGCGCAAGATTGGAATCTTGTTAGCGAGCAGCTCCGAGCTGACAAGCTCATGCTGTGTCGTCATCACCCCAATGACGATGTCGCGACCGTCTTCGCGAATGCCCTTGAGATCGGCAACGCCGGCAAGATCGATGAGATGCGCCGGGGCCGCGAGTCGCAGTTTCATCATCGGAATAAGACTGTGCCCGCCCGCAATGGCGCGGGCGTCTTCGCCCAGGCTGCCGAGCAGGCTGACCGCATCCTTGACCGACGTTGGACGATGATAGGCAAAGGACCCAGGTATCATAGGCATACCTCCCCGGACGCCCCGACCGGTCGGCTTTTACAGCCCACTCGCGGTCCCTGAGGCGGGCATCCTGTCAATGATTGCCGGAAGCGTGACGAAAGTGCGTCGCAGCAGCAATACGCGGGCTGCAAACGGTGTCCTCTCCCGGTTCGTGATGTTCGTTGCAGCTACGGCAAGTATAAGTTGGAACAACCCCGATTCATATATAGTCCTGCTTCATCGGGCAAAAACAAAGCCCCGGACATCGGTCCGGGGCTTTGCACCGCTTGCGAGCAGGTGACTGAATGTACCACCGCTCACTGCACATCGACGATCTCGACCCAGTTCGCGCCGTTACCCGCCGGATAACGAGTGGGTTCACCAAGCCGGCCGGTGCCTTGATCGATCTTGTAGACCGACAGGCGATCCGACTTTTCGCCCGAGGCGATGAGATATTGACCGGTGGGATCGATCCTGATCCCACGCGGCTGCGCCTCGGTCGCGAAATTGGCGACGTAGGCGAGCTTGCCCGTTTCAGGCGCGACCGTGAGCAACGCGATCTTGTTGGTCGTTCGCTCGGTTGAATAGAGGAATTTGCCGTTGGGCGTGATCTGAATGTCGGCCGCCCACACTTTAGGCTTGTCATCCTTCGGAGCGGCAGAGGCGGTTGCCGGAGCGGCACCGACGGGTGCCTGCGCGCCCCAAACAAGGCCAGCTTCCGCGGGCACCGAACTTATGCTGTCGACCAGAGTCAGGGTGCCTTTGCCGGCATCGATCGCATATTGCGTAACGTGCCCCGACAGCTCGTTCAGCACATAAAGATTCTTGTTGTCAGGCGACACGGCCATGTGACGCGGACCGTGACCTGCTTCAGGGCTCACCGCGGCAGGCTCGTTGGGCGTGAGCTTCCCCGTCTTGCTGTCAAGCGTGAACTGCAGCACCTGGTTGGCGCCCAGCGTCGCCGCGTAGACGAACTTGTTGCTGCGGTCAGGCACGATTGAATGTGCATTGCGACCGGTCGGAATGACCTGGATCGCCTCCGACTCTACCAGGCCGTTTCGCTGATCGGGCTCACTGCGAGCTTGTCGCCGCCGTATGAAGCAGTGAAAAGAAACCGTCCCGTCTGATCGGTCGAAACATAGGGCATGCTATCGGGAAGCGGCGCCGACGCTTTCTGCGACAGTGCGCCGGTCGCAGGATCAATGGCGTACGTCAACACGTGTCCGGTGCGAGCGCACGACCGCATAGAGGTGCTTTGGGGCTCACAGCCATCGGCATGACCAGCTTGGCGGCCTCGACCTTGCCAATCGCCGTGAGCGCGCCGGTGGTCGTATCCATCGCGAAGGCATCGATATTGCCGTCCTGCGCGTTCGAAACGTAGACAAATGTCCTGGCCTCGGACATCGAGATTACTCCGACCAAAAATAGCAGCGCGAGCGCAAGGCCCGTCGCTCCACTCCCCGTTTTCATTTTCCTCTCCCTGCCTTCTGGCAAAGGGCGTCTTTCGGCCGCACCGGCGTTTCCGGACAGATTGCCCGAAACGGAAAGTGCGGTCCGCGGCCCTTTGCTACATGTTATAGTAAAATCGCGGGTATAAAGTCGTTTTCTTCGGCAGGGACCGGGGGCCGTTTGTAGGTTGATAGCCGGCTGCAATACCTTGAAACCGCGAATACAGAAATTGCTGAAACGAACCGATTGGTGTCACCATGAAATCGAATGTTTTGAATGACATGGCCCGGGAGCAAATCGAAGACAGTATTTTTCCGTTTGAAATTCCCGATGACGTCTTGGAAACAGCAGCATCGACCCGCACTGAAAGGGTGAATCATTTCACGCAGTGGCTGTGTACTGCTCTGTATTTTTGTCCCGGGCCCTAGCCGAAATTAATCACTCTGCTGTGTCAGGTGCCGCCATCTTACGGTGTCGTTCAGGCAGCATGCCAGCAGGCATTAAAGGTGCGATCGTCGACTGCAGCTTGTTTTGCCAACTGGTCACGACCCTTCCCCGCCATCGTCGCATCTGAGGCGCTGGCGCGAGGGACCACCGCGGCCAAAGAAATCGCTCGCAAGATTGCCAAGAATACGATTGAAGAAATCACCTGAAAAAATTCGAGATGGCCGACGAACGCCTTTTTGCGGTTAATGGAGTGCGGTATTCCCGGCCAAATGTGCCTTCGACCGCAAGATCTGCTCGTACTCCCTCAGCATAGCTATCGCGGCTCTCGCAATCTTCGACGGATCGCGCTCGCCTGCCTCGGCCATAATCTCCACGTACGAACTAAGCAGTTTCGGTCCGCTGGCTTTTTCGTCAGGTGATAACGAAGGAAGAGCGCAAAACTCACGCCATGCGAGCGAATAAGCTTCGCGCTTTATCGTGGTTATTTCGCTTTCCCTTGCGGTCATGAAGGCTGCCTTTGCGAACGTCGGGCACGCAGCGCGCGAAGTTCCTTTGGGTAATGGGGATGGACGATTACAGCACTTCGCGGAATCAGAACGGAAACGGAATCGCCGACAAATACGTTCCTGAGTCGTCTTACTGACTCAGTGTTCCGCCGGGCACTCATGCTGGCCGGAAACAACCGTGATCAAATCTTTATTCGGCTGCTTCGGCCTTTTGATTGATGACGCTTTCTGCCAGGTCCGACAACTTTTTGTCTGTGTCTTCTTCTTCAGTAGTGTTGCGTCAAGAAGCGAGACGGCTTCGCCGGCAAATCGTCTAGCTGGTCGTCGTCGTCGTCAATGACTGCGTACCGATCAACGTCCGAATGCTTTTTCAGCCAGGCCCGGATCTCGTCCCCGCGGGAGCGCCTGGGCAGATCCGGAACGACATCTGCGTATGGCATACCCCAATAGCGGGCGCTGAACAGGCCGGCGGGGTCGTGGCGCCAATCCGACCTTTGCGCGGGTTCGGGCCGCAGCTTCCTGGATGTGCACAAAAGCCTTCTGTCGACGATATAGGGCAGGTCCCGTGGATTGGCCGTTTTGGAGCTATTGAGGACCCCATCGATATCGAGAAAAATAGCCCTCATTCGCGATGCCGTATTTGCAGGGAAACGCCGCCGGCCAGCAATCGGTTCGTCCGCAAAATGGAACGGAATCGTTCCGCCAAGGTTCTTCGGAAATCAGGAGCCAAAACATGCACATCCTGTGGCTTATTCTCATTGGCTTCGTCGCTGGAGTGATCGCCAAGTTCCTTCACCCAGGTTCATCGAACGAGCCGTCCGGTTTTATCCTCACGACCTTGCTGGGCATCGCCGGCTCTTTCGTCGCCACCTATTTGGGACAGGCGCTGGGCTGGTATCAGGCCGGTGAAGGAGCAGGACTAATTGGCGCCGTGGTGGGTGCCATCATCGTGCTGGTCATATGGGGGCTTTTTGCGCCCCGGCAGCCCACCAACGTCGCCTAGGTGGACAGTAAGAATGGCTTCAACCTTTCTTCACGAGGACAAGAAGGTCCCCCCCGACGAGACGCTTGAACGCGATGCGCCGACCTGTCCGTCCTGCGGACAACAAATGTCGGTCCTGCGCGTGGCCACTCAGCTGTCTGACAAAGGGACCAGATCAAAGCGGGACTACGAGTGTACGCGGTGCGGCACGAAACAGACCCTGACCTTTGCGTCTGACCAGATCGAGCCGATTTCATCCTGACGTCGGGACGCTAGCCGATCCGTTCTGGTGGGATAGGTTGCGCGAACTGTCGCGCAGATCGCTTTCAGCAACCCGAACAGAGTAAGCCCCCGGGGAGTCGTTGGACCAATAGCGCCGACCAACGTCAAATGATAATCTGTTAGAGACTAGAGTTTCTGGCAAGCTTTTGTGGTTTTCTGGAACCGTCATTCGCTGGCAACGTTTAATTTTCAAGGCTAGTGGAGTCGTTTTGTGAAAATCGCCCAGATTGCGCCGCTCATCGAGAGCGTGCCGCCGCGAACATATGGTGGAACCGAAAGGGTTGCCTCTTATCTCACCGAAGAGCTCGTTCGCCTTGGTCACGATGTGACTCTTTTCGCGAGTGGCGACTCCATCACATCGGCGCGCCTCGTACCATGTGTACCGACCGCGCTGCGACTTGATCCTTACATACGCGATCCAATTCCATATTACATGCTTATGCTCGATCGCGTCCGCGAATGTGCCGACGAGTTCGACATCCTGCATTTCCATATTGATCAATTTCATTTCCCACTGTTTCGGCCGCGAGCCGGTCGTACAGTGACAACCTTGCACGGCCGACAGGATCTTCCTGACCTCAGGCCGCTGTATTTCGGTTTCAGCGACATGCCGCTGGTGTCAATCTCGGACGCACAGCGGGGACCGATCGCGAATGCCAATTTTGCGGCAACGGTCCATCATGGGCTGCCAGTTGATCTGCATCGGCCAAACTTTAATCCGCGCGGCGGTTATCTTGCATTTCTCGGACGCATTTCACCCGAAAAGGGCATCGATCGCGCCATTCAGGTAGCACGAACCCTCGGAATTCCATTCAAGATTGCAGCGAAGGTCGACAGGGTGGATGAGGCTTATTTCCGCGAGCACATTGCTCCGTTGCTCAAGGCTCCTGGGGTGGAATTCATCGGCGAAATCAACGAGCAGGAGAAAACCGAATTTCTTGGGCAGGCATTAGCGCTGATGTTCCTGATCGATTGGCCGGAACCGTTTGGATTGTCCATGATCGAGGCGATGGCCTGCGGCACGCCCGTGCTGGCCTTCCGGCGCGGTGCTGTTGGAGAAGTTCTGCAGAATGGTGTCACCGGATACCTTGTCGACACGATCGAGGAAGCAATTGCCGCGCTGCCCCGGGTCGTAGGTCTTGATCGGCGCACCGTCCGTCGACAATTCGAGGCACGGTTCACCAGCACGCGCATGGCAAAGGACTACGCGAACGTGTATAAATTCTTGCTGGACCAGATCCACGTTCCAGCGAAGATCGAACTCGTGCCCGTTTCGCGGGTTCCAACCGACATTGAACCCGTGCCCACGGCCCCTGCGCAATATGCCATCGAGCCGAACGAGCCTGCCATTTGATGATTGCCGCATCGCGGATGAAAGCAGCCGTACAAGCTGCTCTCGCCGATGAGCCTTTTTACATTCCAGCGACGGCGTCGCCTTCGAGGCCACGCCGAACGCTCAAGCATGGCGATACGTTTGCGGTTGTCGACAGCCACGGTGACATCGGGGCATCGGGCGGAGCCCAGGACGGCATATTCCACGACGACACGCGATACCTCGCGCGCATTGAGCTCTTGCTCAACGGCATGCAGCCGTTGCTGCTCGGCTCGAATCTGCGCGACGACAATTCCGTGCTTACGATCGACCTGACCAACCCGGACATCTTTTTTAGCGGACAACTGGCGTTACCGAAGGACACTCTCCACATCGTCCGTACGCTATTTCTGTGGCGGAGCTGCGCTTATCAACGGTTCGACATCCGCAACCATGGCGATGCGCGGGTCATGTTCAGCCTGTCGCTGACTTTCGACAACGATTTCGCCGACCTGTTTGAAGTGCGCGGAATGCACCGCGCCCGACGCGGCAAATCGGAAATTCTTTGCCATCCCGAAACCGGCCGCGTGGAGCTCGTATACGATGGCCTTGACGGTCGACGCCGCCGCAGTGTCCTGGCCTTCGAGCCCTCGCCGGCCGTTCTCCACAACAACATCGCCTCATATCGGCTTGACCTGAT
>Ga0126380_10000848_pt1 | contig 10870 bp, 19 predicted proteins | sample PanSoiMetPlot_26_FD_92544 | JGI IMG/M metagenome (GOLD analysis project Ga0126380, IMG submission 92544) | Tropical forest soil microbial communities from Panama - MetaG Plot_26 | ecosystem: Environmental > Terrestrial > Soil > Tropical forest > Bulk soil | place: Panama | collected 2016-02-17
GCGGCCGAAACAACTCCGGCCAGATCACCACCCGGCACCAAGGCGGCGGGCACAAGCGCGCGTACCGGCTGGTCGACTTCCGCCGTGCCGACAAGGACGGCGTTCCGGCCAGGGTCGCACACATCGAGTACGACCCGAATCGCACGGCTCGGATCGCGCTGCTGCACTTCGCCGACGGTGACAAGCGGTACATCCTCGCGCCGGCGCGGCTCCGCCAGGGCGACACCGTCGAGTGTGGACCGCGGGCCGACATCAAACCGGGCAACAACCTGCCGCTGCGCAACATCCCGGTCGGCACGGTCGTGCACGCCATCGAGCTGCGCCCCGGCGGCGGTGCCAAGATCGCCCGGTCGGCCGGGTCGAGTGTGCAGCTGGTCGCCAAGGACGGGCCGTATGCGCAGCTCCGGATGCCGTCCGGGGAGATCCGCAACGTCGACGTCCGGTGCCGGGCCACGGTCGGCGAGGTGGGCAACGCCGAGCAGTCCAACATCAACTGGGGCAAGGCCGGCCGGATGCGCTGGAAGGGCAAGCGGCCGAGCGTCCGCGGCGTCGCGATGAACCCGATCGACCACCCGCACGGCGGCGGGGAGGGGAAGACCTCCGGCGGCCGGCACCCGGTCAACCCGAAGGGCCGGCCCGAGGGTCGCACCCGGCGGGCCCACAAGACCAGCGACAAGCTCATCGTCCGCCGCCGCCGCACCGGCAAGAAGCGCTGAGAGGTACCGAGAGAATGCCGCGCAGCCTGAAGAAAGGCCCGTTCGTCGACGACCACCTGCTCAAGAAGGTGGACGTGCAGAACGAGCGGGGGAGCAAGAGCGTGATCAAGACCTGGTCGCGCCGTTCGACGATCATCCCGGACATGCTGGGGCACACGATCGCCGTGCACGACGGGCGCAAGCACGTCCCGGTGTTCATCACCGAGGGCATGGTGGGCCACAAGCTCGGCGAGTTCGCGCCCACCCGCACGTTCCGCGGCCATGTGAAGGACGACCGGCGCTCCCGGCGCGGCTAGGAGTGGCCCAGCCGGGCGACCGTACCGACGAGACAGACCCGAACCGACCGACCCAGCACCGACTGACCCAGCACCGACCCACCCAGAACCGACCGATGCAGTGCAGACGAGCGCAGTGCAGACGAGCAGAGGGATAGCGAGATGGCCAAGGGTAGCCCCACCACCGCGGGCGCGGAGGACATGCGCGCGCGGGCCAGCGCCCGCTACGTCCGCATGGCGCCGAGGAAGGTCCGCCGCGTGATCGACCTCATCCGCGGCATGGAGGCGCAGGAGGCGCTCTCGGTGCTGCAGTTCGCTCCCCAGGCTGCCAGCGAGCCGGTCGCCAAGCTGCTCGCCAGCGCGATGGCGAACGCCGAGCACAACAAGCAGCTCGACCCGGAAGCGCTGATCGTCGCGGCGGCGTACGTCGACGAGGGGCCGGCCATCAAGCGGTTCCGCCCGCGGGCACAGGGCCGGGCGTTCCGGATCAACAAGCGCACCAGCCACATCACGATAGAAGTCGAGGCGGTGGTCGCGGTGCCTTCGCCGGCCCGGCCGCCGCGCAAGGCGGCTGCAGGTCCAGCCAGGGCCGGGAAGGCGCCGGCGAGGGCGGCCAAGGCCACCGGGCCATCCGGACCGGCCGAGGAGACCAGCGAGGCACAGGCAACGGCGGCCGAGGCGCCGACCACTGCCGGGACCGGCGCACCGCCGCAGACCGTCACCTCGGCCGGTGAGGCCGACGCTGGCGAGGCTGACACCGGTGGCGCCGGCACCGGCGCCACCGACGACGCCACCGACAAGGGGAAGACAGAGGAGGGGACCCGCTAGTGGGTCAGAAGGTCAACCCGCACGGGTTCCGGCTCGGCATCACGACCGAGTGGAAGTCCCGTTGGTTCGCGGACAAGCTGTACAAGGACTACGTCGCCGAGGACGTGGCGATCCGGCGCATGATGACGAAGGGCATGGAGCGGGCCGGCATCTCCCGGGTCGACATCGAGCGCACCCGCGACCGCGTCCGAGTCGACATACACACCGCCCGGCCGGGCATCGTCATCGGCAGGCGCGGCGCGGAGGCCGACCGGATCCGGGCCGAGCTGGAGAAGCTCACCAGCAAGCAGGTGCAGCTCAACATTCTCGAGGTGAAGAACCCCGAGGCGGACGCGCAGCTGGTCGCGCAGGGCGTGGCCGAGCAGCTGTCGAGCCGGGTGAGCTTCCGCCGGGCCATGCGCAAGGCCATGCAGTCGGCGCTGAAGAGCCCGGGAGTAAAGGGCATCCGGGTGCAGTGCTCCGGCCGGTTGGGCGGAGCGGAGATGTCCCGGTCGGAGTTCTACCGCGAGGGTAGGGTGCCGCTGCACACGCTGCGGGCGAACATCGACTACGGGATGTACGAGGCCCGCACGACGTTCGGCAGGATCGGCGTCAAGGTCTGGATCTACAAGGGCGACGTGCTGGGCGGGCCACGCGAGCGGGAGGTCGCCGAAGCCGCGCTGCGCCAGCAGCAGCGCCGGGAGCGCGGCGACCGTGGTGAGCGCGGCGACCGCGGTGAGCGCGGTGAGCGCGGCGACCGGGCGGGACGCCCGCGCCGGTCCGGCTCGGCCGGCAGCACCGGCCCGAGCACCGATGCCGGTCGCGCCGCCGCCGAGCCGCCGGTCGCCGAGGCTGCCGACGCACCGGCCTCCGGTACCGGCACCGAGACTGGGGAGGGCTGAGGCCATGCTCGTCCCGCGCAGGGTCAAGCACCGCAAGCAGCACCACCCGGACCGCTCCGGCGCGGCCAAGGGCGCCACCCGGGTCAACTTCGGCGAGTACGGCATCCAGGCGCTGGAGCCCGCGTATGTGACGAACCGGCAGATCGAGTCGGCGCGTATCGCGATGACCCGGCACATCCGCCGTGGTGGGAAGGTGTGGATCAACATCTATCCGGACCGCCCGATCACGAAGAAACCGGCGGAGACCCGGATGGGCTCCGGGAAGGGGTCGCCGGAGTGGTGGGTGGCCAACATCAAGCCCGGCCGGGTGATGTTCGAGCTGGCCGGCGTGCCGGAGCAGGTGGCCCGGGAGGCGATGCGCCGGGCCATCCACAAGCTCCCGATGAAGTGCCGGTTCGTCAAGCGCGAGGGCGGTGACGTGTGATGGCGGCAGGGACGTCGCCAGCGGAGCTGCGCGAGCTCCCCGAGGACGAGTTGGTGACCCGGCTGCGGGAGGCCAAGGAGGAGCTGTTCAACCTCCGGTTCCAGGTGGCGACCGGGCAGCTGGACAACAACAAGCGGCTGCAGACCGTGCGGCGCGACATCGCGCGGATCTACACGATCATGCGTGAGCGCGAGCTCGGCCTGTCGGTCGCCCCGAGCGAAGGTGTGGCATGAGCGAGCGCGAGGGCCCGGCGCAGGAGCGGGAGACGAGCGAGCAGTCCGAACCGACCGGGACCCCCGGCCAGTCGGCCGGGCAGCGCGGCTCCCGGAAGGTGCGGGAGGGTTACGTCGTCAGCGACAAGATGGACAAGACCGTCGTCGTGCGGGTCGAGGACCGGGTGAAACACCCGCTGTACGGCAAGGTCCTGCGGCGGACCAGCAAGCTCAAGGCCCACGACGAGCAGAACACGGCCGGCGTCGGTGACCGGGTGCTGCTGATGGAGACTCGGCCGCTGTCGGCGACGAAGCGGTGGCGGGTCGTGGAGATCGTGGAGCGAGCGAAGTGATCCAGCAGGAGTCGCGGCTGCGTGTCGCGGACAACACCGGGGCCAAGGAGATCCTCTGTATCCGGGTGCTCGGCGGCTCCGGGCGCCGCTACGCCGGCATCGGTGACATCATCGTTGCCACGGTGAAGGACGCGCTGCCGGGTGCGGCGGTGAAGAAGGGCGACGTGGTGAAAGCCGTCATCGTCCGCACCAACAAGGAGAGGCGCCGCCCGGACGGGTCCTACATCCGGTTCGACGAGAACGCCGCCGTGCTGATCAGACCGGACAACGAGCCGCGCGGCACCCGCATCTTCGGCCCGGTCGGCCGCGAGCTGCGGGACAAACGCTTCATGAAGATCATCTCGTTGGCACCGGAGGTGCTGTAGCCATGGCGACTGGTCGGCCCGCGGCCGGGGGCCCGGCTTCGATGAAGGTCAAGAAGGGCGACACGGTCATCGTCGTCGCCGGCAAGGACAAGGGCGCCAAGGGCCGGGTCATCGCGGCCTACCCGAAGCAGCAGCGGGTCCTGGTCGAGGGCGTGAACCGGATCAAGAAGCACACCCGGATCTCGACCGGGCAGCGTGGTGCCAAGACCGGCGGCATCGTGACCCAGGAGGCCTCCATCCACGTCAGCAACGTGATGGTGGTCGACAGCGACGGCAAGCCGACCCGGGTCGGCTACCGCAAGGACGAGGACGGCCGTGGCGTCCGTGTGTCGCGCCGTTCCGGTAAGGACATCTGATGGCTTCCCCGCAAACCGACTATGCCGGGCCCCGGCTGAAGCAGCGCTACCGCGACGAGGTCGCTCCTGCGCTGCGCCAGCAGTTCGGGTACGGCAACGTCATGCAGGTCCCGACCGTGGTCAAGGTCGTCGTGAACATGGGCGTCGGCGAGGCCGCCCGGGACGCCAAGCTCATGGACGGCGCGGTCCGCGACCTCACCGCGATCACCGGGCAGAAGCCGCTGGTGCAGCGTGCCCGCAAGTCGATTGCGCAGTTCAAGCTGCGTGAGGGGATGCCGATCGGCGCGAAGGTGACCCTGCGCGGCGACCGGATGTGGGAGTTCCTGGACCGGCTGCTGACCATTGCGCTGCCCCGGATCCGGGACTTCCGCGGGCTGTCGCCGAGCCAGTTCGACGGCGCCGCCAACTACACGTTCGGGCTGACCGAGCAGTCGATGTTCCACGAGATCGACATGGACAGGGTCGACCGCCAGCGCGGGATGGACATCACGGTCGTGACCACCGCCGGCACCGACGACGAGGGGCGTGCGCTGCTCCGACTGCTCGGCTTCCCGTTCCGGACGGACTCCGGGCCGCAGCAGCCGACCGTGGCCGCGCCGATTCGGCGGCGCCGGAGGTAGGCGCAGCGCCGGCAAATCGGAACCGAGGAGAAACCGGGAGAGAATGGCGAAGAAGGCCCTGGTCGCGAAGGCGAAGCGCAAGCCGCGGTTCGCCGTTCGCGCGTACACTCGTTGCCAGCGGTGTGGGCGCCCCCGCGCGGTCTACCGCGTGTTCGGCCTGTGCCGCATCTGCATGCGCGAGATGGCGCACGCCGGCGAGCTGCCCGGCGTCACGAAGTCGAGCTGGTAAAACCAACCCCAAGAGAAACCGCTTCGCCGTAGGCCCTTGCCCGACTCACCGGCTCGCCAGCAGGTGCGCGGGTCGGGAACCACGGCGAGAAAGGTCAACTGGACCACACGATGACAATGCCTATCCGGCGGTCTCCTCGCTGCGCTGCGATGCTCACTCGGAAGGCCGCCTCCTCATGACTATGACCGATCCCATCGCGGACATGCTCACGCGTGTGCGCAACGCCAACTCGGCGTACCACGACAACGTCTCCATGCCGCATTCGAAGATCAAGGCGCACATCGCCGAGATCCTCCAGCAGGAGGGCTACATCGCCGGCTGGCGGACGGTCGACGTCGAGCGGGACGGGCGGGCGTACAAGGAGCTCGTGGTCGACCTGAAGTACGGCCCGAACCGCGAGCGCAGCATCGCCGGCCTGCGCCGGGTCTCCAAGCCCGGGCTGCGGGTGTATGCGAAGTCCAGCGCGCTGCCGAGGGTGCTCGGCGGGCTCGGAGTCGCGATCATTTCGACGTCGTCCGGCCTGCTCACCGACCGGCAGGCCGCCAAGCGCAGGATGGGCGGGGAAGTCCTCGCCTACGTCTGGTGAGGGGGTAGCAGCATGTCCCGAATCGGCAAGCTGCCCATCCCCGTGCCCACCGGCGTGGACGTGGCCATCGAGGGCCGCACGGTGCGGGTGAAGGGGCCCAAGGGCGAGTTGGCGCACACGGTCGTGCCGCCGATCACGGTGGAGCGCGGCGAGGGCGGCGCGCTGCTGGTGCGCCGGCCGGACGACGAACGGGAGAGTCGCTCGCTGCACGGGCTGTCCCGCACGCTGATCGCGAACATGGTCACCGGTGTCACCCAGGGCTACTCGAAGACCCTGGAGATCGTCGGCACCGGCTACCGGGTGCAGGCCCGCGGCAGGGACCTGGAGTTCGCCCTCGGCTTCAGCCACCCGGTGCCGGTGCCGGCGCCGGAGGGCATCACGTTCCGGGTGGAGACACCCACCCGGTTCGTGGTCGAAGGCATCGACAAGCAGAAGGTCGGCGAGGTGGCCGCGAACATCCGCAAGCTGCGCAGGCCCGACCCGTACAAGGGCAAGGGCGTGCGCTACCAGGGCGAGGTCATCCGACGCAAGGCCGGGAAGACGGGCAAGTGACCATGGCTACTACCAAGATCGGTACCGGCACGGCGGCCCGTCGGCGGACCGCCCGGGACCGCCGGCACTTCCGGCTGCGCAAGAAGGTCCGCGGGGTGCGGCAGCGGCCGCGGCTGGTGGTCAGCCGCTCGGCCCGGCACATCTACGCCCAAGTGGTCGACGACACCCGCGGCGTGACGCTGGTGTCGGCATCGACGTACAGGCTGGATGCCGGCGGCGACAAGACCGCGCGGGCGCGCCGGGTCGGCGAGCTGCTCGCCGAGCGGGCCAAGGCGGCGGGCATCGCCGCGGTCGTGTTCGACCGCGGCGGCAACAAGTACCACGGCCGCATCGCGGCGCTCGCCGAGGCCGCCCGCGCCGGCGGACTGGAGTTCTGATGCACGCCGACACCAGTAGGAACGAGATCGACGACACCGACGAGATGATCGAGAGGGACGCCTGATGCCTGGACCGCAGCGTCGTGGCGGGGGCGGCGGCGAGCGCCGCGACCGACGGGATGGCGGCCGTGGCGGGGCCGCCCCAGAGAAGAGCCCGCACGTCGAGCGGGTGGTCGCGATCAACCGGGTGGCCAAGGTCGTCAAGGGCGGTCGCCGGTTCAGCTTCACCGCGCTGGTCGTCGTCGGCGACGGCGACGGCACGGTCGGGGTCGGCTACGGCAAGGCCAAGGAGGTGCCGGCGGCGATCGCCAAGGGCGTCGAGGAGGCCAAGAAGCACTTCTTCAAGGTGCCGCGGATCGCCGCTACGATCCCGCACCCCGTGCAGGGCGAGGCCGCCGCCGGAGTGGTGCTGCTCAAGCCGGCCAGCCCCGGTACCGGGGTGATCGCCGGGGGGCCGGTGCGGGCGGTGCTGGAGTGCGCCGGGATCCACGACGTGCTGTCGAAGTCGCTCGGCTCGGACAACCCGATCAACATCGTGCACGCCACGGTGGCGGCACTGCGCAGCCTGGTGCGTCCGGAGGAGGTCGCCGCCCGGCGCGACCTGCCGCTGGAGGACGTGGCGCCGGCCGGCATGCTGCGCGCCCGGGCCGGACAGGGGGCGTGACGTGGCCAGGCTTCAGGTCACCCAGGTCAGGTCCGCGATCGGGGCGAAGGACAACCAGCGGCAGACCCTGCGCTCGCTCGGGCTCAGGCGGGTCCACGACGTGGTCGTCAAGGAGGACCGGCCGGAGATCCGCGGCATGGTCGCGACCGTGCCCCACCTGGTCACGGTCGAGGAGGTGGAGTGAGATGACGCTGTACGCCCCGCGGGGCTCCGTCCGCTCCGCTCCAGTGGTGTGCTCACGTCCGGAGGTCCGCTCATGATGAAGGTGCACCATTTGCGTCCCGCCCCGGGGGCGCACAAGCCGAAGACCCGGGTGGGCCGGGGAACCGCGTCCAAGGGCAAGACCGCCGGGCGCGGCACCAAGGGGAGCAAGGCCCGGGACACCATCCCGGTCGGCTTCGAGGGCGGCCAGATGCCGATCCACATGCGGCTGCCGAAGCTGAAGGGGTTCCGCAACCGGTTCCGGGTGGAGTACCAGGTGGTGAACGTCGGCCGGCTGGCCGAGCTGTTCCCGGACGGCGGCACGGTCGGTCCGGACGGGCTGGCAGCCGCTGGCGCGGTGCGCCGCGGCGCGCCGGTCAAGGTGCTCGGCGAGGGCGACCTCGGCGGAGTCCGGCTCGACGTCACCGCGCACGCATTCTCCGCGTCGGCCCGGGAGAAGATTCTCGCGGCACAGGGTACAGTCACACAGTTGTGACAATCGCGAGTGTTCTGCACCGTGAGGATGTGGTCACGGAGTGAGTACGGAGTGAGTGCGGGAGGCTTGCTCCCGCAGAGAGGTGGAGTTTCGGTAGGAGCGCGAGGGGTTGCCCTCGGCACGTCCTGTTAGAGTCGCAGAGCGAGGACCTGCGCGCCGCGTCGGTCCAGTCTAGCCACCCGTCAGGCGCAGGAGGTTCCGTGCTTTCCGCGTTCGCGTCGGCGTTCCGCACCCCCGACCTGCGCAAGAAGCTGCTGTTTTCGCTGGGCATCATCGGGCTCTACCGGCTCGGCGCAAGCGTGCCGACGCCGAACGTGTCGATCGCAAACATCAACGACTGCCTCGACCAGAGCAGCCGGGGCTCCTCCAGGGACCTGTACGCACTGGTCAACCTGTTCAGCGGCGGTGCGCTGCTGAAGCTGTCGGTGTTCGCGCTCGGCATCATGCCGTACATCACCGCGAGCATCATCATCCAGCTGCTGGTCGTGGTGATCCCGCGCTTCGAGCAGCTGAAGAAGGAGGGCCAGGCCGGCCAGCAGAAGCTGACCCAGTACACCCGGTACCTGACGATCGGGCTGGCCATCCTACAGTCGACCGGCATCATCGCGCTGGCCCGCAACAAGCAGCTGTTCACCGGCTGCCAGCTGGATCTGCTGTACCGCACCGACGTGTACTCGCTGGTCAGCATGGTCATCACGATGACCGCCGGGACTGGCGTGATCATGTGGCTGGGCGAGCTGATCACCGATCGGGGGGTCGGCAACGGCATGTCCGTGCTGATCTTCACCTCGATCGCGGCCCGCATCCCGGCCGAGGGCGGCGCCATCCTCCGGGGCAACGGTGGCTTCGTCTTCACCCTGGTCTGCCTGCTCGGCCTGGCGATCATTGCCGCGGTGGTCTTCGTCGAGCAGTCCCAGCGGCGCATCCCGGTGCAGTACGCCAAGCGCATGGTGGGCCGTCGGATGTACGGCGGTACGTCCACGTATCTGCCACTCAAGGTCAACCAGGCCGGTGTCATCCCGGTCATCTTCGGTTCCTCGCTGCTGTACCTGCCTCAGCTGATCAGCCAGATCTCCGGCAGCACGAGCACCAGTTGGCTGCGCCGGTTCGTCGACACCCAGATAGTCGACCAGAAGAGCTGGGTACACATCTCGCTCTATTTCGGGCTGATCGTCTTCTTCACGTACTTCTACGTGTCGATCACGTTCAACCCTGAGGAGCGGGCCGAGGACATGAAGAAGTACGGCGGCTTCATTCCTGGCATTCGCCCGGGGCGGCCGACCGCGGAGTACCTCAGCTACGTCCTCAACCGAATCACGCTGCCCGGGTCGCTCTACCTGGGCATCGTCGCGGTCCTGCCCAACTTCTTCATCAACCTGACCGGGCAGGGCAACAACCAGAACTTCCCGTTCGGTGGTACCGCAGTGCTGATCATGGTCGGCGTCGGTCTGGACACCGTGAAGCAGATCGAGAGCCAGCTCATGCAGCGCAACTACGAGGGGTTCCTGAGATAGTGCGGTTGGTCCTCGTCGGGCCGCCGGGGGCTGGGAAGGGCACCCAGGCGCAGTTCATCGCTGCGCAGTTCGCGGTACCCAAGATCTCGACGGGGGACATCTTCAGGGCCAACGTGAGCCAGGGCACCGACCTGGGCATCAGCGCGAAGAAGTACATGGACGCCGGCGACCTGGTGCCGGACGAGGTCACCAACGCGATGGTGCGGGAGCGGCTGAAGGAGGACGACGCCGTCGACGGGTTTCTGCTCGACGGCTTCCCGCGCAACGTCCCGCAGGCCGAGACGCTCGGCGAGATGCTCACCGACATGGGGCTGGGCCTCGACGTGGTCCTGGAGTTGGTCGTCGACGACGAGGAGGTGATCCGCCGGCTGTCGGGGCGGCGGACCTGCCGCAGCTGCGGGCACATCTGGCACGTCGACTTCGACCCGCCCGGGCGGGAGGGCGTCTGCGACCACTGCGGCGGCGACCTGTTCCAGCGCGATGACGACAAGCCGGACACGGTGCGGCACCGGCTCGACGTGTACGCCGAGCAGACCGCCCCGTTGGTCTCGTTCTACGCGGAGAAGGGCATCCTGCTCGGCATCGACGCCACCGGCCCGGTGGACGACGTGACCGAGCGGGCCATCGCGGCGCTGCGTCCGTACGAGTGAGTCCCGACCTCGTCCGGACGGCGTTTCCTGGACTACCGTCTACCGGGGAACGATGACCTGAGTCGGGGGGACGCCGAGGTGTGGGTGGCGGGCGTGTGGAGAAGGCAGGACCGGATGATCCAGATCAAGACGCCGGACGAGATCGCGCTGATGCGGGAGGCGGGACTCGTCGTGGCGCGGACGCTGCAGCGGCTGCGTGCGGCGGTGGCGCCGGGGATCACCACGGCCGACTTGGACGTCATGGCCGAGGCGTCGATCCGGGCCGGCGGCGCGGTCCCCTCGTTCAAGGGCTACCGGGGCTTCCCGGCCACGATTTGCACCTCGGTCAACGACGAGGTCGTGCACGGGATCCCGTCCCGGCGCAAGAAGCTCCGGGCCGGCGACCTGGTCTCGATCGACTGTGGCGCGATCGTGGACGGCTGGCACGGCGACTCTGCGATCACCGTTGCGGTCGGCGAGGTCGAGCCCGAGCTGCACGACCTGATGCGGGCGACCGAGTAGTCGATGTGGGCCGGGTTCGCCGCGGCGGTCGCCTGCGGCCGGCTGACCGACATCAGCGCGGCCGTGGAGC
>Ga0126380_10000849_pt1 | contig 10864 bp, 11 predicted proteins | sample PanSoiMetPlot_26_FD_92544 | JGI IMG/M metagenome (GOLD analysis project Ga0126380, IMG submission 92544) | Tropical forest soil microbial communities from Panama - MetaG Plot_26 | ecosystem: Environmental > Terrestrial > Soil > Tropical forest > Bulk soil | place: Panama | collected 2016-02-17
GGGGTAAAGCAGATCGATGCGCGACACCGAGGAGTCGGTGAGCCAATCCAGCAGTTCACTTGCGTCGCCGAAATGCAGCCGGATATTCGGCAACGCGCCATCCTCGATCGCAACGAGCGCCTTGCCGACGGCGTTTACGAATGCGTCAGTCCCGATGAAACCTGTCCGCGGCTGAGTTGTTGCCTGCGCTATCAGATGTTCGGAGCCGCCGAAGCCGATCTCGAGCCACACATCGTCAACGGGCACTGCAAACAGCGTACGGAGATCGGCGGGCGTGGGCCTGGCCAGATCGAGCGCCAGCCTTGGCAACAGCGTGTCGAAGAGCGCCGCCTGACGCGCCTTGAGAGGATGTCGCTTGCGGCGACCGAAAAAGGCGCGTTTTGAACCTTGGGTGTCATCACCGGACCGGCGCGCAGCGCCGTGACCCGGTGATCCCGATTCATGTGGCACTGGTTGCGTCCTAGGCGCGATCGCCGGGACAAGCCCGGCGTTGACGATGTTAATGCCTGGCGCCTCCCGCGAAAATGGAGGCCTGGCACCCGGTTCTACTTCACCGCGCTTCGGATCGCGGGCGCGAGGTCGGTTTTCTCCCACGAGAAGCCGCCATCTTTTTCGGGCGCGCGGCCGAAGTGGCCATAGGCGGCGGTGCGCTTGTAGATCGGCCGATTGAGCTTGAGCGTCCGCCTGATGTTGGTCGGGGTGAGACGGAAGAGCTCGGGCAGAATCTTTTCGAGCCTTTTCTCCTCGACTTTGCCGGTGCCATGAGTGTCGACCAGAACAGACATTGGGTCTGCCACCCCGATGGCGTAGGCGACCTGGATGGTGCAGCGGTCGGCCAAGCCGGCTGCCACCACATTCTTGGCGAGATAGCGCGCGGCGTAAGCGGCCGAGCGATCAACCTTGGTCGGATCCTTGCCCGAGAAGGCTCCGCCCCCGTGCGGCGCGTAGCCGCCATAGGTGTCGACGATAATTTTGCGGCCGGTGAGGCCGCAGTCGCCGTCGGGTCCGCCGATGACGAAATTGCCGGTCGGGTTAACCAGAAAATCGGATGGCTTCTTCGGCATCCAGCCTTTCGGCAGGGCCGATTCAACCGCATCGGTGATCATTTCCTTGATGAGACCGGGAGTATATTTCTTGCCGTTGCGGCTTTGTGCATTGTGCTGGGTGGAGACCACGACTTTGGTGCAGCCAACCGGTTTGCCATCGATGTAGCGGATCGTGACCTGGCTCTTGGAATCGGGCTGCAGATCGTAAAGTTGTCCGGAGCGGCGTTTCTCAGAAAGAACTTTCAGTATCTTGTGCGCGAAGTAGATCGGCGCCGGCATAAAGGAATTCTTCTCGTAAACTTCGCTTTCCGTGCACGCGAAGCCAAACATCATGCCCTGGTCACCGGCACCCTCTTCCTCTCCTCCCTTTTTCTTCTTTGCATTCACGCCCATGGCGATGTCAGGGGACTGACCGTGCAACAGAACTTCGATATCGGCCCCATAGTATGAAAACCCGTCTTGGTCGTAGCCGATGTCCCGAATGACATCGCGCGCGATTTTGGTGATCAACTCGCGATCGACCACCACCTTGTCGCCGTGTTTACGGAACAACGGAGCTTGGCCGCGGCCTTCGCCAGCGACGACGATCTTGTTGGTGGTGGCAAGCGTTTCGCAGCCGAGCCGCGTGTTCACTAGGCTGTCGTCGGCGATACCGAGCTTGACGTCGTTTTCGAGAAAGGCGTCGAGGATGGCATCGGATATCTGGTCACAGACCTTATCAGGATGACCTTCCGAAACTGATTCACTGGTGAATAAAAAGTTGGTGTGAGCCACCGCTGCAACTCCTCGCGTGGCGCCGCTATGCGCGCCCTATTATCTTTCAGGATGGTTTCTTGCAGCGGCGGGGAACGAGGTCAAGATGCGGGCAGCGGTGGGCAGAAACCTCGATAACGATGGGATCTACGCCTTATCAATCAGCGCCGGCGATCTGCTCGACCAAGTCGACGATGCGGCGGCGCAATTTGCTGCTCTTGATGCGCATAAATGCCTTGGTCAGCGAAAGGCCGTCCGAGGTGGCGAGGAAGTCGGCCACGTAGGCTGGTGACGGCGCCTCGCCCATGCCTCCGCTATGGCCGGGTGAATGCGGCGCACCCTCAAAAAAAAATGAAACCGGCACCTGGAGAATTTGGCCTATCTGCTGCAGACGGCTTGCGCCAATGCGATTGGTCCCTTTTTCGTATTTCTGGACTTGCTGGAAAGTGAGGCCTAGCGCATCGCCAAGCTTTTCCTGGCTCATGTTCAGCATCATCCGACGCATGCGCACCCGCGAACCGACGTGCTTGTCGATCGGGTTCGGTGCCTTCTTGGTCATCGACCTCTCCTGCCCCCAACGTACTCGTAGTTGTCACAAGTGAATGCACCAAAGCAATGAGCGAATTAGCTGTAATCAGAAAGCCGACGTCAGATGATCGATAGATTTCGCCAGTTTTCCTACAATGATGATTCGGCTCTACATCGTCAAAAAGCAGCCAATATCGCTAGTGCAATCTGAACGTTTAGATTTTAATGAATCAATCTAAGAGCGAATCCTGCGGCGTCCTGCCATCAGCAGGCTTACGGATAGCGTCAGAATCAGCAGATAGTTACCGTAGGCGATGTTGATCGTTGGTTGGAGTGCGACGGGGAGGCGAGCGTCCAAAACGCCCTCGGCACCCAAAGGCAATACGTTGACGATCCGTCCAACCGGATCGATCACTGCGGAAATGCCGGTATTCGCCGCGCGTACCAGCGGCAGCCCCTCGGCGATTGCGAGAAGCCTAGCTTGCTGGAAATGTTGGTACGGACCCGAGCTGATGCCGAACCAACCATCATTTGTGACGTTCACAAGCCATCCCGGGCGCTCGCCACGCGGGACTGCAGCGCCGGGGAAGATTGCCTCGTAACAGATCAGCGGCAACATTTTCGGCGCGCCGCCACCGACGTCCATCGCCCGATGCCGATCTCCTGAAAGAAATCCGCCTACGACTTTGGTGAGCTGCATCAGGCCCAACCGTTCAAGCAGCCTCTGGAAAGGCAAATACTCTCCGAACGGAACCAGGTGAACTTTGTCGTATATGCCGCGGATTGAGCCATCGGGGTCGATAACGTAGATCGAATTGTAAGCACGGAAATCGGTCGTGCTTGCATCGGATGCAGGACGTACCGCACCGGTGATCAAGACGGTCGAAGGTTTCAAGAGCGCGGTGATCTGCGCAAGCGCATCCGGCTCGCGCGAAAGAAAGAACGGAAACGCGGCTTCTGGCCAGATCAGATGTGTTACGTCGCGCAGGCCACTCGATTGCGGACCGGTCGCGCGATCGGAGAGGCGCAAATAGCGATCCATCACCTGCGCCTTGGCGGAATAATTGAATTTATCGTCCTGAGGCAGGTTGGGTTGCATGATGCGCAGCCTGACGCTGCTGACGTACTCGGTCGGATGCGACCACAGTCTGATCGCGCCATATGCGATCAAGGCCGCAAGCACCACCAGTCCCAGCACAACTGGACGGTAAGGATGCCATGTGTCTGCCTTGTCGTCCGCCAGCACCGCCGGACTTGCGCAAATCGCAAGGCAGAGAAACGTGAGGGTCCAAATGCCAAACAGTGACACGCTCTGGGCCAGAACGAGCGGCTCGGCGAATGCATAGCCGAACGTGTTCCACGGAAATCCGCTCAGCAGGTGGCCGCGCAGCCATTCGGCTGGGGTCATAGTAGCGGCGAATGCCAGGATGCGTTCGGGTCCACGCACCCAGATCAGTCGCGCCGCCGCCAGCCCGAGCGCAGTGTAGAGTGCGAGGTAGGCGGGCAAGCCGGCGACGGCCACTGGCAACAGCCAGCCGAACGTTTTTACATCGACCAGAAACGCGTAACCGATCCAGTAGAGACCGGCGAGAAAATAGCCAAACCCGAAGCACCAGCCTGCCAGCGCCGCGATTACCGGACCACTGTGACGGCCTGCGGCGGTGCCGTCGACGAGCCAGATTAACAGTGGGAGGGTGACGAACAAAACAGGCCACACATTGATCGGTGCCATCGCCAATGCCGACGCAGCGCCCGCCAAGAATGCGATGATCACGCGCCGCCAACCGGAGGCGAGCATGACAAAGTGGGCGAGGCGGATGACCATCACGAGCGAGATGCGCCTGTTGCCGAGCCGGTATCTTTGGAAGCGGAGCTGTCCTCGTTGCCTTGAACAGGCGACGCAGCTCCGGCCGACACGCTATCTGTTTTGGTCGCGCGCGATTCGCGCGGGCGCTCACGCCGCTCCTTAAGTCGGGTAATTCGCACGCGCTTGACGCGGCGCGGATCCGCGTCAAGGACCTCGAACTCGAATAAGCCCGGCCCGGGCACGATTTCACCGCGAACCGGCAATCGACCCGCCCGCGTCACCAGGTATCCTCCGATCGTGTCCACTTCCTCAGCCGCTTCCCCGACGTCGAAGTCATTCCCTACAACTCCGACCACATCCTCAATGGTTGCACGGGCGTCGGCAACAAAGGAGCCATCCGGCTGTTGCGCGATAGCCGGCCTCTCGTCTTCATCGTGTTCATCGGCAATTTCGCCGACGATCTGTTCGACAATGTCTTCGATCGACGCAAGGCCGTCGGTGCCGCCATACTCGTCGACAACCAGCGCAAGATGGATTCGCGTTGCCTGCATGCGCGCCAGCAAGTCGATGACACGCATCGAAGGTGGTACGAACAGGATTTCGCGTACGATCTTCGTTGCGGACAAGGGCATGCCGAGATTCACGGCTTTAAGATCGAGTCCGGCGGGCAGCGGCTTCTTACGCCTGGCATTTTTTTCCGGATCCACCGCCGCGCGTGCCGTCATGAAAGCAATGAGGTCCCGGATGTGCACCATGCCTACCGGATCATCGAGCGTATCGTTATAGACAACGAGCCGCGAGTGACCGGCGCCTTCGAACACGCGTACAAGTTCTCCAAGCTTGATGTCCTGCTGAATGGCGACGATGTCGGCGCGCGGGACCATGACATCCCCGACACGCCGCTCGCGCAGACCCAGGATATTCCTCAGCATCCGGCTTTCTTCGGGCGAGAAGCCGGATTCGCCCGGGCTCATGGCATCGAGGATATCCTTGAGGTCAGCGCGGGCAGTATGCGACTTCCAGCCAAACAGTGCGCGCAACGAACGCACGAGCCAGTTCTCGCCTTCCTTTGCGGGCGGCACCGGAACGGGCAGGTTGCGTGGCTCAAACGGGGGGCTGCCGGAAGAACTCGGGCTGGGTGGGTCGCTGTCGTGCATGGCGGGTCAGACCTCGCCAAGATCGCGCTCGACATGGGGATCGGGCATGTTCAGGCGCGACATGATCTTGCTTTCGAGTGCTTCCATCTCGTCGGCCTGCCCATCGGTCTCGTGATCGTACCCGCTGAGATGGAGAAATCCGTGTATTGCGAGATGGGCAAGGTGATGAAGGAAAAGCCGATTTTCGGTCTCGCATTCCCGTTCGAGCGTCTGGTAGGCGATGACGATGTCGCCAAACAACCGGGGCTCTTGACGGCCCGCCTGACCTGAGGCGGGGAAGGACAACACGTTCGTTGGCCTGTCGATCCCTCGCCAGTCCCAATTCAGCCTGGCGATGGCCGAATCGTCGGTGAGCACAATACAGACTTCGCCGCCTGTCGTTGAGAGCTCGGCAGCAGCCGTCGCAATAGCATCGTGTACAGTCTGGGTGGCCAAGGGTTGCGCTTCCCAAAGCGGCGACTGCATTTGGATATCGATTTGCGGCGGGGATGCACGCCGCTCTGGCGCCGGTCTCATCCCTTGACCTCGCGGGTGAGCGGCCCACGATCGTACGCTTCAACGATGCGCGCGACCAATTCGTGTCGGATCACGTCCTCGTGCGTGAAAGCGACATGACCTACGCCTTCGATGCCTGCCAGTAACTTGACTGCTTCCGCAAGTCCGGAAGTCTGGCCATGTGGCAGGTCGACTTGGCTCGGATCACCCGTGACAATCATGCGGCTGTTCTCGCCGAGCCGCGTCAGAAACATTTTCATCTGCATCGACGTCGTGTTTTGCGCTTCGTCGAGAATCACTGCCGCGTTCGACAGCGTGCGACCGCGCATGAATGCGAGTGGCGCTATTTCGATTTCGCCAGCCTGCAATGCGCGCTCCACGATGCGTGCATCCATCAGGTCATAGAGCGCATCGTAGATCGGACGAAGATAGGGATCGACTTTCTCCCGCATGTCGCCGGGCAGAAAGCCGAGCCGCTCGCCCGCCTCCACAGCGGGTCGCGACAGGATGATGCGATCGACTTCCTTGCGCTCGAACATCTGGACCGCCTGGGCAACGGCAAGCCAGGTTTTGCCGGTGCCGGCTGGTCCGGTGCCGAACACCAGGGCGTGGCGCTTCAGTGCGCGGATGTAGGCATCTTGTGCAGCAGTTCGGGCGCGGACCGGGCGCTTGCGCAGATTGATCTCTTCGAATGTCGGACGGGGTGCGGCGGGATCATAATCGAACAGCGACCCCTGGGCGATTGCCTGGCGGATGGCACCTTCAACGTCGCCCTGGCTCAGATCGCGGCCACGCTTGAGCTGCTCGTAGAGCCCTTCCAGAACGCGACGCGCCTGTTCGCAGGCGCTGCGTGAGCCTTCGATGGTGACATGATTGCCGCGCTGTTCAGCCACGACACCGAGCCGCCGTTCGATCAGCGCCAGGTTCTGTCCGTATTGTCCAAACAGCACGGAGGCCAGCTTGTTGTCCTCAAAAGCGAGTACTGTCTGCGTGGTCGCCGTTTCATCGGAAGCGGCCCCCGCGGGGATCACGGAATCTGTGGTGCGCAAAGGCGTTTCAAACTCCTGCTGCGGCGATGACCGGCGCCTGGTTCTCGAGACTGCCGAAAAGACTGTTGCTGCCGACCTCGGTGATGGTCACGCGCTTGAGCGAGCCGATCAGCTTCTTTGGCGCCATCACCTGGACTGCCTGCAAGTATGGGGAGCGGCCGACCAGCTGCCCAGCCAACCTGCCGGGTTTTTCGAGCAACACATCGATGGTGCGCCCGGCAAAGCCGGTGTTGAAGTTGCGCTGGTGCCGCGTAATGACGGCCTGCAGGCGCTGCAGGCGCTCGGATTTTTCTTCCGGCGGTACCTGATCTCTCATCTCTGCTGCGGGTGTCCCAGGCCGCGGCGAGTACATGAACGAAAAGGCGCCGGCGAAACCAACTTCCTCGACGAGCGTCAGCGTGGCCTGGAAATCGGCCTCGGTCTCGCCCGGAAAGCCCACGATGAAGTCTGAGGTGAAGGCAAGGTCGGCGCGCGCGGCACGCAGGCGCGCAATGACATCGAGATAGTCGCGGCGCGTGTGCCTGCGATTCATCGCTGACAAAATTCGATCGGAGCCGGACTGCACTGGCAAATGCACGTAAGGCATCAATGCCGGGAGCTCGGCATGGGCGGCAAGCAGATCGTTGTCGACATCGCGTGGATGGCTTGTGGTGTAACGCAGGCGAAAAATGCCAGGTACCTGCGCAAGGCGGCGCAGCAAATTTCCCAGTGTCGTCGGTAAACCATCGGGACCCGCCCCATGGTAAGCATTGACGTTTTGTCCGATCAGCGTCACCTCGCGCACGCCAGCTTGGGCGAGTCGCTTGACTTCGTCCACGATCTTTTCGACCGGCCGCGAAACTTCGGCACCGCGCGTATATGGCACAACGCAGAACGTGCAGAATTTATCGCAGCCTTCTTGCACGGTGACGAAAGCGGAAATGCCGCGCCTGGCAATCGCGCTTCGCTGGGGCGCCGCCAGGACCTCGAATTTGTCCTCGACGGGAAATTCGGTGTCGATCACTCTCTCGCCGAGCCGTGCGCGCGCGATCATTTGCGGCAAGCGATGATAGTTCTGCGAGCCGACCACCAGATCAACAGCGCCGGCGCGGCGAATAATCTCCTTGCCCTCGGCCTGCGCCACGCAGCCGGCAACCGCGATCATCATCTGGCGGCCATCGCGCGCGGCTGACTCTTTCAGTTCGCGGATACGACCAATCTCGGAATAGACCTTCTCGGCAGCTTTTTCGCGGATGTGGCAGGTGTTCAGGATGACGAGATCGGCGTCTTCCGGCGCCGCGGTCTCGGTGAAGCCTTCGGGCGCCAGGGTGTCCGCCATACGATGCGAATCGTAGACGTTCATTTGGCAGCCGAACGATTTTACGTGGACTTTGCGGGGTCTGCTCATGCCGTGTCGGTGCGAAGCGTATTCAATCTAGCGTGTTGTGACGGGGCTTGTCCCCCGTGACCATATATTTGATTTTACAACGATTTTAAGAGCAGGGGCTGACTTTTCCGAGGGATAAACACGTCTATTACGCAATCGGCGCCTGTCCTCGCAAGGCGGCGGCCGAAATCCGTCGGACGGTGCTTTCCAGTTGTTTCGTTATCGCTTTTCGGTCGATGTTGGAGTCGGCGGGTGCCGGCTCGCCGTAAGAGACAACGGCGTCTACCGCACCCCGTTCGATGAAGGTCCTGATGTGGGGCACGAAGTCGAGGTCGCCATACCAGGCGACCAGCGGCCGGTGCTGGCGGCCCATGGGAATTCCATGTTGTCGGGTATAGCCGATAGACATCGGCTGGATCAGTATCCTCTCTTGACCGGTGCTTCCTGCTTCCTCGACAGCGCCGAGTAACGCCGAGCGGAAGGGCAGCACCCGGTTTCCGTCGCTCGAAGTTCCTTCCGCGAACAAGACGACCGAAACGCCATTCCTGATTCGGCCGACAATTTCGGCCACGGCCTCGCCAGTGAGATGGCGACGCGTGCGATCTACGAACACCGTCCGCTGCAGCTTTGCCGTGATGCCAATCAGAGGCCAGCTCGCGACTTCGCGCTTTGCCACAAAAGCGATTGGCGCGATCGATCCGATGACGACAATATCAACCCAGGATACATGATTGCACACGAACAGGACCGCGCGACCGCGCATCGGGGCGCCTGCCATTCGTACGCGGATGCGCAACAGAAAACAGAGTACGCGATAATAGTTGCACGATATGAAGCCCCACCCTGGCAGATGGAGCCTGTCGAGCAGCCACTGAAGCGAGATCAGCAGCGGCGTTATCGTGAGGAAGAAAGCTCCGATGAGTAACGCGCGCACCATCAGCGCTTGATCTTGTCATCGCCTAGCGGCACGGCATAAAGCTCGAGCCTGTGGTCGACCAGTTTATAGCCGAGCTTGCGCGCAACCTCCGTCTGCAGCCGTTCGATCTCCTCAGACTGGAACTCGATGATCTCTCCAGTGCGCAGGTTGATCAGATGGTCATGATGGGTGTCGGGGCTCGTCTCGTAGCGTGCGCGGCCGTCGCGAAAATCGTGCCGCTCGATGATGCCGGCATCCTCGAACAAGCGCATGGTCCGATAGACAGTCGAAATCGAAATTCGATCGTCAACCCTGACGCAGCGACGATAAAGCTCTTCGACATCGGGATGATCGTCGGATTGAGCAAGAACGCGCGCAATGACACGGCGCTGCTCGGTCATGCGCATCCCTTTGGCCGCGCAAAGAGCCTCGATGTTTTTCTTCTCGGTGATGTTCCTGCCAGCGGTGCTCACGGCACGTCTCTAACGTCTGTTCGGCCCGGCATTTATGGCTTTTCTATCATATGGACAGTATCCGGCATGTGTCCATCAGCTCACAAAAGATCGCGCCGGAGGACAAGGGCGGAGGCTGCCTGGCCCTCGCCTGCGGGATAGTAATTGGCTCGGCGCGATACTTCGCTAAACCCGGCCCGGTGGTAAAGGCGGAGCGCCGGGTCATTGTGTTCGTCGACTTCCAGGAAAACCGTGCGCGCACCGAGACCTGCCAGCCGGCGCAGGTGCAGATCAAGCAGCTGTCGCGCAAGCCCCCGACCGCGCTGGCGGCCGGCAATGGCGACCGATAGGATTTCCGCCTCATCGTCGACGATCCGGGACATGATGAAACCCGCAAGCTTTCGATCGATCATTGCGCGGTAAGCGATGACGTGCCGGTCGATCAACAAGCCCTCGACTTCCTGTTCGCTCCAGCCGCGCCTGAACGATGCACTATGCAGAGATGCGATCGACGAAGCGTCGCGCGCGCTTGCTTCCGATATAGCGACCTCGCCGCGCGAAAAAAGACCGGTAATGAAATTGATCATCGGCGGGCTAATTGCACGGCGTCTTGCGGGTGAGCATCGGGTGCCCGCAGGTAAAGTGGCTTTGGTGGTGTATCGGTATCGGTCGCGGCGGCGCCGAGCCGCGCCACCCATTCGATGCGAGGTGCACCGCGCTGTTCTACCACGCTGGGACGACGTTCGCTCGAAGGCCACGACGCCGCGAGCTTGTTGGCTGCCGTGCCGATGATTCGAGGCGCACCGCCCATCGAGACCCGAAGTGCTTCACGCAATGGCGTGACCCGCGGCGCGACTACGGTGCGGCCGCCGGGGCCAAACACTTGCAGGTACACGTGGTCATGGCGAGCGTCGATAGCCACGACAACCGGAAGTGTGTCGTCGGCGGCGATAAACGGTGCGGCGAAAGCCGCGAGCGTCGTCAAGCCGATCGCCGGTTTGCCCGAAGCGAGAGCAATGCCTCGTGCGGCCGCGATGCCGACGCGAAGCCCGGTGAAGCTCCCAGGGCCGGTCGTCACCGCAATGCGATCAAGGTCAGCGGCCGCGAGTTCCGCGCGATCGAGCATGCGTCCGATCAGTGGCATCAGGGCTTCGGCGTGACCGCGCTGCATGGGAAGGGTTTCCTGGGCGCGTGGATCGGCGCGCGCAGTGTCGAATACAGCGACCGAACACGCCTCAAGAGCAGTATCGATGGCAAGGACGCGCATTCAGAACCCGCTTGCGATCTTCCGCAAA
>Ga0126380_10000850_pt1 | contig 10854 bp, 9 predicted proteins | sample PanSoiMetPlot_26_FD_92544 | JGI IMG/M metagenome (GOLD analysis project Ga0126380, IMG submission 92544) | Tropical forest soil microbial communities from Panama - MetaG Plot_26 | ecosystem: Environmental > Terrestrial > Soil > Tropical forest > Bulk soil | place: Panama | collected 2016-02-17
ATTCCCGAAAGGGCTCATCATCGTCGACGATCGATATCAGTGTACGGTTCAACATTGCGAGCTTCCAGGCACCCTCCTCGTCCCCCACCTACAGCCCCGCGATACCTCGCGCCCGCATGTGGTGTCGTAGTGTCGGGGACGGCTCGCAACAAAGCAATGCTGGCGTCCCTAAGCGATGGCTTAGGCCTTCGGCCATCCGCTTAGACAACAGATGCTGTTCATATCGACAGATTGTGCGTAGAATGAAGGCTGTTCTAGTGGCAAGAGTGCGCTTTGACGCAGGATTCCGGGATGGGTGCCGCAGATCCCAGCGTCTTGCTCGTCGATGACGATGCCGACTTTCGCGACTCGATCGCGCGGCTGTTGCAGACGGTCGCCCTCGAGACCCGGCAATTTTCGTCCGTTTCCGATTTTCTCAAGGCGGATCCGTCGGACGGGCCCACCTGCCTGGTGCTCGACGTGAGAATGCCGGGGCGAAGCGGTCTTGATCTACAGCGCGAGCTCGCCGCGGCAAACAGAGAAATCCCGATCATCTTCATCACGGCGCATGCCGACGTGCCGATGACCGTGCAAGCGATGAAGGGGGGTGCCATAGAGTTCCTCACGAAACCGTTCCGTGATCAGGAGCTCCTTGACGCTGTTGAGGCCGGCCTCGCTCGTGATCGCGCCCGTTGGGAGCGTGATAAGGCTTTGCGTGAACTCAGAGAGCGCTTCGATACGCTCAGCCCCCGCGAGCGTGAGATCATGGTTCAGGTCGCGGCCGGTCGCCTGAACAAGCAGATTGCCCACGATATCGGCATCACCGAATCCACGGTGAAGGTGCATCGCACCAACCTGATGCGCAAGATGAACGCTCGTTCCCTTCCCGAGCTCAGCCGAATGGCGGATATGCTCAATTTGACACCACAGCGGCCGCAGAGCGCCAAGCCCGGCTAAGGGCAGGCGCTTTCGCGCGAGCGCGCTGTCCATGCGTGCAAATCGCCATCTGCCGCGTTTGCTACACCGCTGGTCGTCCTCGCATACCTGCTCACCCCGGCTATGGGATGCGGAAGCATGAGGTTAGACGTCTCGCCCCCGCGTCATTTCCAGCTTCCAGCGCATGTCCCGGCGAAGTGGCTACCGGTTCGCCGACAAGGACGCCGCTCAATAACTTCTGGAGCCTGTTCCGATTCCAGCGGAACGGGACGGGCTTAGTCTAAGCGTTCGCTTAGCATAGCCAACCACAAGCGAAGCTCACACTACCCGCGCGCAGTGGACCGCGGCGCCCCAAGCGTCAAATTACGTCTCAAGAGGACCTTTGCCGGGAAATAGACCCCAACCCACGCGAGGTTACCATGCGCGCATCAGCATCGAGGACGGTTTTCGGACGCTTGCCCTGGCGCCAGACGCCGGCGCTGGCGCAATTTCATCCCGAACGGCGACATGACGTGAGGCGCCCCGTTCAAAGTCCGGAGATGGACCAGCCATTCTTCGAGAAACGCACCGAATCGGCCCGCGCCGCGCCGACCGAAGTTTCATTCGGACCGTTTCGTCTGCTCCCGAGACAGTTTCTTCTGCTGGAAGACGACAAGCGAGTGCCCCTCGGAAGCCGCGCTCTGGAAATCCTGATTGTTTTGCTCGAACGCCCAGGCGAGCTGGTCAGCAAGCAGGAATTGATGGCTCGCGTTTGGCCCAACGTATTTGTCGAACCCAACAACCTTACGGTCCATATGTCCGCCATGCGTCGCACGCTGCGCGACGGAAAAGATGGGAATCGGTTCATCATCAATGTTCCCGGGCGCGGCTACAGATTCGTCGCCTCAGTCGGCATGGTCGGCAGGGTCGAACCAGAAGGAGATGAGAACCGCGCCGCGCTGCGCGCACAAGCCTGAGCACTGTTCGCCGCCGATTGGTCTGTCTTGGCAGTGCGGCGCTGAAGCTGTCGTGCAAATCCAGCCCCGAGATATTCGAATAGACATGGCAATAACCGAGGCTCGAACAGAAGCTGCGCCAGCACGAACCGTGGCGACAGCACCCGCGCCTGAGCCGCTGCCGGAGACACTGAAGCCGCGGGCACCGACATCCGGTCGTATTCCGTCCATCATCGTCGCCGTGGTAATTGCTGCGGTTGTCACCCTGTAAATCCGGTACCCGGTGTGCGGCGAGCCCCTGCTCGTACAGGGCGAAGTCGACGCGATGCGACCAATAAAATCAGGTGCTTAGCCGATATCTTAGCTGACCCTGCTTGGCAGATTTCCCCTGTGGGAAGCGCATGGGAAGCAAAGCGAGCCATGCGCCGCGTGTCACCGGGCGCCCGGCTGCGGCGCCGCGAACGCCAAGGGCATTTGGACTGGCGTCATCATCGTGCGGAGCGTTGGCTGTTTGACATCGTGAAGCATGATAGCGCCCGGCGACGCGGGCACGCGCGCAATTCCGGAGGACGAACCCAATTGGGGCGGCAGCGTGGAAATCGGCACGAACGAACCCAGTTCAGCAGCTCGGCGTGACGCGCGAAACGAACCCAATTTATTCGGCAGCAAATTCAGCATGTTGCAAAACGAATCGAATGCGCCAGACAAAACGAAGCCAATTTGCTCACATGAGCTAAATTTTTAGTGCCGCAGGTCGTTTCTTCGCCATGTTGTGCTCTTACCTACCCCCGCCTAGCGGCGATGCTTCGACCTGCGGAAATCGCGGCCGCGGTTTGAGCCAGATCAAGACGCTCCTCATTCTCGATTCGGTGTCTTCGCCAATGCCTGTGGCCAACCACAGCAAGACCGTCTTCATCCTGCCGCAACCGGCATCCGCGCCGGAGAGGCGCTTGGACGCTGCCATCGTGGCCGAGATGCCGAAGCTGCGAACGCACGCGTTCTCGCTGCTTTACGACAAGGCCGATGCCGACGACCTGATGCAGGATTGCCTCGAAACAGCGCTGACGAAACAAGCCATGCTGCAGGATCCGGCGCGCCTGCGGCCGTGGCTGTTCGCGATCTTGAACAACCTGTTCCTGATGCGGCTGCGCAGCGGCGCGCGCCGCGGCACCTCGCTTCCGATCGACGAATTTGCCGACAATCTGGCGGCGTCCGCTGCTCCGCGGGATCGCGCCGTGGCGATGGATCTCGGGCGGGCCATGGGGCGGCTGTCCATGGAGCATCGCCAGATCCTGCTTCTGATTAACCTGGACGGATACAGCTACCAGGACGTGGCCGAGATACTGGATGTCCCGATCGGGACCGTCATGTCCAGGCTGGCGCGCGCCCGCCGGCGACTGCGCGCCCTGCTCGACGGTCACGACCTATGGGCCGTGGGCACGTGACATGATCGCGAGGAGGATCCCAAGGGAGGAGGAGCTCCACGCCTATTTGGACGGCGAGTTGGCGGAGGATCGCCGCCCCATGGTGGAGGCTTATCTGCGCGACCATCCGGAAGAGGCGAAGCGGCTGGAGGCCTATCGCGCGGATGGCGGAGCGATCGCCCGGATCTTTTCGCGGACGGGGGACGTCGCGGTGCCGCGACAGGACTCTCGTCGGTCACGCTCCCAGCCGCACTGGGTCCGAGCCGCAGCGCTGGCGCTGTTCATCGCCGGAACGCTGGTGGCCTGCTTGGCTTGGCTGTGCCGGCATCAGGGCGATGAGGACTCGTGGCCTCGATTTGGCGCGGAGACGCTGGCCGCGCATCAGCTGTTGATCAATGGGAACTCCCCGCCGGTCATGGCCGTATCGTTGCATGACGTTTCGCAATTCTTCTCCACCGAGCTGAGGCGCCGCGTCACCCTTCGCGAGCCCGCCGACTCCGATTACCGGCTGGTAGGGAGTAAGTTCCACATTGGGTCCAATGGTCGCGTGGTGCAGCTGGCCTTCCTGACCGCCGAACGCGCGCTCGTGACGATGTATTTCCAGCCGTGGCCGGGCAGGAAGGATGCGCCGTTCAGGCCGGTGGCAAGCCACTCCGATCTCATTACCTTGGCCTGGACCGATGACGAGCTCGGCTGCGCGGTAACGGCCGCGCTGGCACCTGACGAGCTCGAGCGGGTTGCACGCTCTCTCTATGAAGCCCTGATCGACTCGTAGCGCCCGAAGCCGGCAAAGCTGCTTCACCAGCGCGCCACCACGTTGCTCGGGCGACATGCGATGTGGCCAGTTGGTCGGCCGGCCGACAATCGAACCCAGACGCGCATGCCGATTTCCGTCGATGACATAACCGACCGGGATTGGACATAACCGACCGAGATTGCGCAACGATGACTCTGTCGTGAAAACACGGAATCGGATTCGTGAATTTTTCTTGTCGCTTTCAAGAATACGAATCGCGCGACGCCGACTTCGCGCATGATTTAAGAAAACCAGCGCGAAATCACTGGACCTTCGCGCAATTCACATCGCACGCAAGGATGCGCATCGCGCGATCTCCGCGTGAAAATCCGCGTTCTCGCCAAAGTTTATTTTATGACATTGATCAAGTCGCCGTGAGAAGGGATCGCGGCCACGGAATATCCCAACCGTGCAGATCATCTCTGGGGAGTGCATCGCCGCTGGCGGCGACCTCCAACAGAACAACGGAGAAGTCCATGGCAGTTCGGATTCGATCGACGCAGTCCGTCAATGACTCGATCCAAGCTCATGCAGACTCAACCCGCGCGGAACGGAACGGCTCCCGATCGAGCCAACGTATCCCCATGAACTTCCTCGAGGCGACACGACTCGTGACCGAGGAGGAACTGCGCGCCAACGACATCACGCGTTACCACGTCACCGGCTTCTATCGCGAACAGATCAGGAAAAGCGGCTACTACGACCAGCTCAAATACATCGTCGAGCCGTCGCTCAAGGAGTTCGAAAGTCCCGGCAGCCTGGACACCAGCGGTGAGCACGACAACACGGTGGTGCCCGGACTTCAGCACAAGTATCCGCAAACCGGGCTGCTGCTGGTCACCGATCGCTGTGCCTCGTACTGCCGCTATTGTTTTCGCAAGCGCATCGTCGGCAACGACTCGGACGAGATCGCGCCGGATTATGCACAAGTGGCGGAGTACATCGGTCGTCACCCCGAGATGACCAACGTTCTCATGTCGGGCGGCGATCCGTTCGTGCTGAGCACGCAAAAGCTGCACAAGATTCTCGACCATCTTCTGCCGATTCCGCACCTGAGCTCGCTTCGCTTCGGCACGAAGACGGTCGCCTTTGCGCCCAAGCGGTTCGAGGACCCGGCGTTGCCGGAGCTGTTCCAGCGCATCGTCGACGCCGGAAAGACCCCGGTGATCGTTGCGCACTTCGACCATGTCGGCGAGATTTCCGCGGAGTCGGAGCGCAACATTCGCAAGATGCGCGCGGCGGGCGTGCAGTTCCTGAACCAGTCGGTGCTCCTCGCCAAGGTGAACGACGATCCGGACATCCTGGCGGCGACCTTCGCCAAGTGTCACGAGATCGGCGTTCGTCCGTACTATCTGTTTCAGGGCAGGCCGGTGAAAGCGGCCTCCCATTTCCAGGTGCCGCTGCGCCACGGAATCGAGGTCGCCCGCGGCATCAATCAGCGTCTGAGTGGAATCCAGAAGACCTTCAAATACATCATGTCGCATTACACGGGAAAAATCGAAATCCTCGACCTCGGAACCGACAACCGCGTGTACATGCGCTACCACCAGAACAAACACCCGGAAAGGATCGGGAAGATCTTTTCGCGGCCTTATGTGGAAGGCGCCTGCTGGCTCGACGACATGCCGCAAGGCTGAGGCGGCGCGCCGATGCTGGCCCTCGATCAACATCCGCTCGTGGCAAAAATCGCGCCGGCATGCGGGCACGCCGAGGCGGTCGCGACGGCGTTCCCGTGTGCCACCGATGCCGGGCTCGAAATCCTCAGCGCGGGCGGGAACGCAATCGATGCGGCGGTGGCAGCGGCGTGGGCGCTGTGCGCGTGCGAGCCAAGTGCGTGCGGGATCGGCGGACAAACCGTCCTGCTCGTTCACCGCGCCGATGGGCAGGCCACGGTCATCGACGGGCATTCTTCCGCGCCGATGGCCGCCTCGCTGGAAACGATCAGCCGCGGCGAGCAGCAGCGCGGCTATCGCTCCTGTACGGTTCCGACGACTCCGGCGACGCTGGACTGGGCGCAAGCCAGGTACGGCAGCCTGGACCGGCGGCGCGTGCTGGAGCCGGCGATCCGCATCGCCGCGGACGGCTATGCCATAACGAAGTTGCAGAACCGGCAGGCCCGTTGGGTGGCGGAGCAGCTGCGCGCCTCCTCGGCCGCCGAGTTGTTCCTGCACGAGGGCTGCCCGCCGCCGGTGGGATGCAGATTCCGGCAGCCTGAGCTGGCCGCGGCCCTGCAGCGGCTGGCGGAGCACGGCGTCGAGGATTTCTATCGTGGCGCAATCGCCCGGCAGATCGCCGACGACATGCGCCGTCACGCTGGTCTGATCACCGAGCAGGATTTGGCAAGCTGCGGACCGCCGATCGAACGTGCGCCCATCTGCACGACGTACCGGGGCTTTCGCATCCTGACGGTGCCGCCGCCGGGCGGTGGCCTCCAACTTCTGGCGGCGCTGAATATTCTGGCAGAACTTGCTCGGAGCGGCTTCGACGCTGGCGACGACGATTGGCGCAAGGCCGTCGCACTTACGACCTCCGCGGTTTTTCGCGACCGGGACCTGCATCCGAACGGGCCGACCGATCTCGACCGCTCGACGTTGAGCGACGCCTATGCGCTCGAACGGGCCGGCGAGATTGCCGGCGGTGCCAAGCCGGTTTTCGCCGGCGGAGCCGCCGAGGAGCCCGGCGATACGACCCACCTTTCGGTATGCGACCGCTACGGCAACATCGTGCTGCTCACGCAGTCGATCCAGTCGGTCTTCGGCGCCAAGGTGGCGCATCGGGATCTCGGCTTCCTCTACAACAACTACCTGTGCACCTGTCCGCGCAAACCGCATCCGTACGGCTTGCGCGGCGGATGTCGCCCGCGTTCCAACGTCGCACCGACGCTGGTCGTGCAAGAACGGCGAGGCACCGGCCGAGCGGTCCTGGCCCTGGGGGCCGCCGGCAGCCGGCGCATCATCTCGGCGATTCTCCAGGTCATGAGCGGCGTGATCGACCACGGCCTGGATGTGACGGCGGCCGTGGCGGCCCCCCGCGTCCACGGTTTGATCAGCCGCAAAGTGTGGATCGAACGACCCGCCGCATCGAACGCGTTGTTGGCCGAGCTGCGAATGCAGGGCCGCGAGCCGATCATCAAATCCGCTCGAAATTTCGCGATGGGCTCGGTGCAGGCGCTGCAGTTTTTCGCTGACGGAAGCGTGCGCGGCGCTGCCGACCCGCGGCGCGACGGTACGGCAGCGGTGCTCCACTGAACGGGAGGCAAAGCGACATGGCAAATGCGCGGCTTGATGCGGCGACAAAGACCGACTGGCTGCTGGTGGCCCTGTTGGGACTTCCCCTCGGCGTGGCGCTCGCCAAGCTGCCGGTCCTGCCGACGTCCGCCGTCGCCCGCCGGTTTTTTTCGCTCGCCGATCTGCCCGTGCACTTCCATTCCATGGCGGAAAACGTCCTCATGGTGCCGCTCGGGGCGCTGGTGGTGGTGATTTTCCGCCTGACGTTCGGGCTGCGCGTGCTGGGCCTGTTCCGGCCGATTCTGATCGCCATGGCTTTCCAGGTCATCGGCGTCCCGATCGCCACTGCCTTCCTGCCGCTGGCGCTCGTCGCCGTCGTCGTCTTGCGACCGCTGCTCAAGACCGATCACAATTACGCACGGCTCGCGGTGCTGTTGAGCCTTGCGTCGGCGCTGCTGTTTGTGCCGCTGTTGGCCGGGCAATGGTGGGATCTCGCCTGGCTGCGCGAAATCGCATTCTTCCCGGTCATTGCCCTGTGCCTGACCTGCGAAAGCTTCGCCAAGGTGCTCGACCGTGACGGGGTGCGCGAGGCCTCGTGGCGTACCATCACGACGCTCGCAGCGGCTGTCATCATCGTGGCACTGACGAGCCTGCCCGGCGTCCTGCCGTTCTTCCTGCGCTTTCCCGAAATGCTGCTGGTGCAGGCCGGCGGCATTCTGTTGATCAACAAGCATCTGAACTTGCGGCTGTTCGAAGGAGAAAACCCACTCGTCGTGCCGCCGGCGCCTTCAATGGACACGGCCGCTCGACAGGCGGCGGCCGTCGAACGCCGCGGCGACGGCGGCTGAGCTCGAAGGTCAAGCAAATGCGCATCGCGATCGTGCGGAACCATGATCATTCCGGCGTCATCAACCGGTTCGGGCGACCGTCCCCCGAGCGATACGGGCAAAAGACCGTCGACAATGTCGTGACGGCGTTGCGCGACGGTGGTCACGACACATTGTTGTGCGAGGGCGACAAGACGCTGCCGTCGGTGCTCGAGCGGTTCATGCCTCCCGACCGCGACGGTCGGCCGACCGGCATGGTATTCAACATGGCGTACGGGATTCAGGGCGAGTGCCGGTACACGCACGTGCCGGCCCTGCTCGAGGTCCTGGGCATGCCCTATACCGGGTCGAGCCCGCTCGGCCATGCGCTCGCCTTGGACAAGGTGATCACCAAGAAGCTGCTGCGCGACAGCGGAGTACCGACGCCGAATTTCCGCGTCATGCGCCACGGCAACGAGGATCCCGGCGATTTGCGGTTTCCCGTGGTCGTGAAGCCCCGTCACGAGTCGACGAGCTTCGGCTTGCAGCTGGTGCATCGTCCGGCCGATCTGGCATCCGCCGTCCAATCGGTGGTCGCGCGATATGATCAGGATGCGCTGGTCGAGGAATATGTCGACGGCCGCGAAATCTGTGTCGCCCTGCTCGGCAACGACGAATTGGAAATTCTGCCCCTGCTGGAGCAGGATTTCGGCGATCGCGGCGTGCGCCTCATCACCTGGGAGGACAAGACGCACCGCGCAGCCGCGGAGCCGCAGAAGATTTGTCCGGCGCCGGTCGGCGCAAAGCTTGCCGCCACGCTGCGGGAGATCGCGGTCGCGACCTTCCGCAGCTGCCTCTGTCGGGACTACGCGCGCGTCGATATCCGCGTCGATGCGACCGACGTCCCCTACGTGCTGGAAATCAACTCCATGGCCGCGCTCGGCGCCGGCTCATCCTATGTTTACGCGGCCCGCGTCGCCGGTTACGGCTTTGCCGCTTTGGTGAACCGGATCGTCGCTGTCGCGCACCAGCGCTGTTTCGGCACGGCACCGCCACGAGAGGAGGCGCCGCTCGGCAGCGAAGCCTTGGCGCCTGCCGAATGACGCTGTTCCGACGCCGGCCGAGCTGCGGGCGATCCGCAACGCGCTTCCCAGCGCACCCGCGTGGCGCCTGGCGATCCGATGTCTGGGGGACTGGGGCTCGCGAGTTCAAATCTCGCCGCCCCGGCCGATCAAAAACCCTCGTATCAAAGGATAACTTCACCGTCGGAGCGATCCGGTCCGACCTGGTCCTTTTGGCATCAATCCGGCCCGGGGTAAGGCCGGGGTAAGGATTCGCTTTAACGTTGCCGCTCATGGCGCTGGAAAATCGAGCGTCATGAAAATGCTGTTCGGATCGGGTCCGTAGTCAGCAAACGGCCCGCACTCGACGAAACCGTGCCGCTTGTAGAGCAAAACGGCCGGACGGAAGTAATCCCATGATCCCGTCTCGAGGCTGAGCTTGGCGATGGATGCTCTGCGCGCGTCATCAATAACGTGCCGAAGCATTGCTGAACCAGCGCCGCGACGGCGAGCGGACTCGGCCGTATGCATGGACTTCACTTCTGCGTGGTTCGCGGACAGGCGCTTCATGGCACCCACTGCCACCAAATGACTTCCCTCCCACGCAGACCAAAAGCGAATGTCGGGTGATTGCAGATGCGCCAGGTCAAGTGCGTGAGCACTGCCTGGGGCAGTCTGTGCTCGCGCGCTTGCCAGGTGAACGCCCAGCAGGTGGATGACCTGCGGATCGTCCAGACCGCCAGCGATGATCCTGAACACCGGCAACGCCTGTTCCCGCGTATCGCCAAAGGCGGCGCAAGCAGCTTCGCGCCTGTCCAAGCAACCATGATTACGCAGCAGCGGCCGATGATCGTCAAGATGCAGCTGCTTGAGACAAAGAACGCTGCCGCAGAAGTGCATGTGGTCGATACGAGCTGGTTCGTGCTGTGAGCCGACGTCGACGCAATCGCGCTCCAGCGTGTAGGACGACGCCGCGCGTTGGTGAGATAGGTCAGCGGAGGCAGCCGAAATAGCCACTGGGGCGCGACCCTGAAGAGCTTCGGCGACAACGTCATCGCCGGCAACCAGAATGGCGACCCGGCGCCACTCCCCATCGCAATGAAATGACCATGTGGTCAGGCCGGCGCCGGCTTTTCAGCCCGGTCCTGAGGCCCGCTCACGCGAAAACGACGAATGAGGTCCAAGAGATATTACCCCGTCGCGCGCTCTTCGTTGATGCTATGCTGCATCCGGCGGAAGGGCGCATTTGGGCAGCATTGTGCATCGAACGTTGACACGAGGGGAGGAGCGGCTGGGCTCGCATCGCGGGTTCGTGTCCAGAGCTTTTGGCTGGCTGATCGCGGGACTCTGGTTTCTGTGCCGGGTCCTGCTCGTCGCCTGGGCCACCCTGGCCATCTACTATTCGAACCTGCCGTGGCCCGGGCTGCGGCTGGCGCTGGCGGTGGCGTTTGCGGCCTTCGCGGTCTGGGGGTTCTGGCTGTCGCGCCGCCGCTACACGCCGGCGGCCGTGTTGGTCGTGTTTCTCGGCGTGGTCGCGTGGTGGATATCCATTCCTCCCTCGAACAATCGCAATTGGCGGCCGGAAGTCGCCGTGATGCCGCGGGCCACCATCGACGGCGACCGCGTGCGCATCACCGGCGTGCGCAATTTCGATTATCGCAGCCGCAACGATTTCACGGTGCACTATGAG
>Ga0126380_10000852_pt1 | contig 10845 bp, 14 predicted proteins | sample PanSoiMetPlot_26_FD_92544 | JGI IMG/M metagenome (GOLD analysis project Ga0126380, IMG submission 92544) | Tropical forest soil microbial communities from Panama - MetaG Plot_26 | ecosystem: Environmental > Terrestrial > Soil > Tropical forest > Bulk soil | place: Panama | collected 2016-02-17
GGCACACCGCCACGATGCCAAGATTGAACGGCATCGCGCTATCGACGATGGCGAGCCTGGTCGTCCCTGCGGCCATGGGACCACCGCCGATCCGGTATTGCGGCGAACTACCGCGCAAGGGTATTCGGCCAAGCCGAAGAGCGGTCCGCTGCCGCTGCCGCAGGGCGGCCGGGCCGCGCCGACGGTGCGGGAGGAAGAGGTCCGCGCACGTGCCGACCAGGAGTGGCACCTATCTGTATGCCATCGCTGGCCCGCCGCGGTGGCGCATCCACAGCATGTGCAGGCCATACACCAGAAACGCCGCGGCGACGCCGACGATGACAGCCGCGGCCAATGGCACGCCAGCGGCATCAACCAACGCGGCGGCACCCGCGGCGGCCAGGATGCCGTTCACCGCGGCGATCATGCTGGCGCTGGTGAAGAACATCTCGGGCAGGGCAAAGCTAATGCCGGTACTGGTCGGCATGCCGCTCGCCATGAAGTCCTCACGAGAGGGGAAGAACGCGGCCGCTCCCGGGTCCAGCGTGACGTAATAGCGGCGGATGGCGTCGACGCGCTGCATGAGGACCGTGTCCTCCACGGCGGTCTCCACCAGCCGCACGAAGGTGAAGATCCCCAGGATGATCAGAGCGGGCAACACGGCCGCCACCACCGCCGCCAGGCGGTGCGTGGCGGCGGCGAAGAACCCGAAGGCGACCAGGGAACTGGACACGCAGGTCAGGTAGACCGCTGATCGGCCGACCGCCTCGCCGGTGGTGGTGCTCCGCGCCGACTGCAGCACGAAGTGCTCGGTCACCAGGGCCGACATGAACGCCTTGCCCGGCTGCGGATGTTCATCCATAGCGGCACACTCCAGTCCTTGGCCTCGGGATTGGTGAACGTTGGGTTCGATTGTCCCCGTCCGGGCCCATGCCGGGTGTAGCCGCCGCCATTATGAAGGCTCTGGCTTCATGCCCCACGGCAGCTATCCTGGCCGCCTTTTAGCCGCACCGCGACGCTCAACACTGCCGCCTACCGCGCAACGGTGAGCAGCATCACGGCAGGTCAGCGATGAAATAGGCAGGTAGCGGGTGCGCGTGACAGAGTCTACGGTTCAGCAGGCGGGGGTTCGAGTCTCTCCGAGCGCGCCATATGCCTGGCGGGCCGGGTCGTTTCTCAGAGTTGAGAGGCTGCCCTTTTGCCGTCACAATGCCGGGCCTTTCACAGACTTTCACGGTTTCGGGCTTGCCCGCGGCAAGGCCCGGCGGCGAGTCAGCGACGACCAGCCCAGCAGGATCAGCGCCGTCCGGGCCAGCCCGGCCGGTGGTCCCAGCGGCAGCGCGAACCCGATCCAGAAGGCGAACTCAACCGGCAACAGCGCCAGCGCCAGCGCGGCGCCCGCGCGTCGGCGCCGCCACAACAACCACCCGGCGGTGAGCTCGGCCGCGCAGACCAGCAGGAACAACACGAGCAGGGGCACTGTGGTCTGGATCCCGATGTCTTCAAAGGGTCCGCTGCCGTAGGTCGGGAAGCCTAGGAAGGTCCAGACAGCACCGTGATCGGCGAGGTACCAGATCGCGTAGGTGCAGGGCAGGCCGAAGCAGAGCCCGGCGAACCAGGCGAGCACCGCCGCAGTCCTCAACAGGCCCGGGCCCGCTCTGGCGCCCATGGCTGAGCTCATCGGCTCACGCCCGCCCAGCCGCGGAGTTTAGTGAATGCCGTGACAGCGGTGGCACTCGCATGAGTCACCCTCAGCGAGGACTGGCCCGGCTCGGGGTAGCCCTCGAAGGTATGCTCTGCCACCCTGAACCCCCACTCAAACCCACCGCGCAACCCCGTGACCAGGTGTCTTTGGTAATTCTTTGGATAAACGTGACTCTACCATTGCCTGCATCACCTGGAGAATGCCCCATATGTGACCGTAATTGACCCATTCCTTAGAGTAATTACTTGCTCAGCGTATACTCTCAGTGTAGAGTGTCGAACGTGAGCGTTCCCCTGACTCTGCTCGGCCTGCTCGAACGGGAGCCGAGCCACGGTTACGACCTCAAGCGCGACTACGACGCGTTCTTCGGGCGCGGCAAGCAGCTGCCGTTCGGGCAGGTGTACGCCACGCTCGGCCGGCTCGCCCGGGACGGCAAGGTCATCGCGGGCGACGCCGAGCCGGGCGGCGGCCCGGACCGCAAAAGGTACGTGATCACCGACGCCGGCCGGCACGAGGTGGACGCGTGGCTGATTGAGCCGGTGGAACCGGAGCCGCACCTGCAGACGGTGCTGTTCGCGAAGGTGACGCTGGCGCTGATGCTCGGCAAGCCGGCCTCGGCGTACCTCGACACCCAGCGCGCCGCCCATATCCGGCGCATGCACGATCTCACCGAGATCAAGCGGACCGGCCCCCTGGTCGACGTGCTGCTCGCCGACCATGGCCTCTTTCACCTGGAGGCGGACCTCCGGTGGATCGACCTGACGTCAGCGCGGCTGACGGAACTAGCTGAGGCGGTAAGGAACCGATGAACACTCCTGCGGTGCTCGGCAGCGTCGGCCACGGCAGCCTGGTCGAGGCGCGTGGCATCTATAAGGCGTTTGGCCAGACCCCCGCGCTGCGCGGCGCGAACGTGACCGTACGCCAGGGCGAGATCTTCGCGATCATGGGCCCCAGTGGTTCCGGCAAGTCCACCCTGCTGCACTGCCTGGCCGGGATCTTCACCCCGGACCAGGGCGACGTGCTGTTTGACGGCCAGCTGGTGAACGCGATGAGCGAGGCCGACCGCACCAAGCTGCGGCGCACCGCGTTCGGGTTCGTGTTCCAGTTCGGGCAGCTCGTGCCCGAGCTCACCGCCGCCGACAACATAGCGCTGCCGCTGCTGCTGAACCGGACCAAGCGCAAGGTGGCCTACAAGACCGCCAGCACCTGGCTCGACAGGCTCGGGATCGGCGACAAGGGCGGCAGGCGGACCGGCGAGCTCTCCGGCGGCGAGGCCCAGCGGGTCGCGGTGGGCCGGGCGCTCGCGCTGGCCCCGAAAGTGATCTTCGCCGACGAGCCGACCGGGTCACTCGACTCGCTGACCGGCGAGAAGGTAATGGACCTGCTGACGGACCTGGCCCGCCAGCAGGGCGCCACGGTCGTCCTGGTCACGCACGAAGCGCGGGTCGCCGCGTACGCCGACCGGGTGGCCATGGTCCGCGACGGCATCGTCTCCTTCGTTGACCTCCCCACGGTCCCGGCCTCGCCCGCCGTAGCGAAGGGCGCGAACTGATGTTCCGCCTCGGCCTGCAGCTCACCCTTCGCAGCGGCCGGGAGGCCCTGGTCCGGTTGCTGATCACCGCGGCCGCGGTCGCCGTCGGCGTCGCGCTGCTCCTCGGCGTGCTCGCCGAGTTCCACGCCTTCCAGGTCAACGCCAACAAGCAGTGCTGGTCCTGCACGGAGGGCGCGTCCGTCCCCAGCACGCTCCCGTCGCACGGCGAGCTGTGGAACAACAGCGTGGACTTCTACCGGGGGCAGACGATCAACCGGCTTGACGTCTCCTCCCTCGGCCCGAACGCGCCGGTGCCGCCGGGCATCACGCAACTGCCGCCGGCGGGTGACTACTACGCTTCCCCCGCGCTTGCCGCGCTGCTCAAGACCGTGCCCGTCGGCCAGCTCGGCGCGCGGTTTCCCGGCAAGATGATCGGCACAATCGGGCAAGCCGGGCTCAACGGCTCCGGCGACCTGGCCATCTACATCGGGTACACGCCCGCTCAGCTCAACAAGATCCCCGGCACCGCGTGGGTCACGTCGATTTACCGCGCGCCGGGGCAGGAGGTGTGGTCCCCGTTCTTCCGGTACGCGTTCGGGGTCGGCGTGCTCGCGGTGTTGTTCCCCATGCTGGTGCTGATCAGTACGGCCACCAGGCTTGCCGCCGCCCGGCGCGAGGAGCGGTTCGCCGCGCTCCGGCTCGTCGGCGGGACACCGGGCGACATCAGGATCGTCGCCACCATCGAGGCCATGATCAGCGCGTTCCTCGGCGCGGTGCTCGGCACCGTCATCTTCCTGCTGGTCCGGCCCGCCCTCGCCGGCAGCGCGCTGGTCGGGACGCAGTACTTCGAGTCGGACCTGACGCCGACCGCGGCCGGCTACGTCGCGATGCTCGTGGGCGTGCCGATCGCCGCGGCCATCGCCGCGCTGGTGTCGCTGCGCCGGGTGCAGATCTCCCCGCTCGGCGTCACCCGGCGGGCCATGCCCAAGCCGCCGACGTACTGGCGGCTGATCATGCTCGTGATCGGCGTCGGCGTCTTCGTCTACGGGCTGAGCAGGACCACGAGGGACGGCATCGGCGGGCCCGCCTACCCGGGGCTGCTCCTTACGATGATCGGCCTGGTCGTCGCCGGACCCTGGCTCGTCGCGCAGGCGGCGCGGCTCTTCGGCCGGGTCACCAGGGGGTCCTCCGCGCTGCTCGCCACCCGGCGGCTCGCCGACAACCCGAAGGGCGCCTTCCGGGCGGTGAGCGGGCTCATGCTCGCGGTCTTCCTCGGCACGATGGCCGGCTTGATCGTGCCGGCCGTGAACGCGACCGAGGCGACCCCCACGGCCGGGGCGCTCAGCAACGTCTTGATCGGCCAGGTCGGGCTGCCCGCGGCGGCAGGCCAGAAGCTCATCGGCGGGATCAGCGCCATCCCCGGTGCTGCCGCCTTCCCGCTATACGAGCTGCAACCGCCCTCCTCCAGCTCCCGTGGCAAGGTCAAGCAACACCCGAACCGCCGGCCCGGCGGCGGACCGAGCGGGAGCGCGCCCCGAGGCCCGCAGCAGGGCAAGGGCGCCGCGAAGGCGTACTACGGCGGCTCGGTCGCCGTAAGCTGCGCGAGCATGCGCGCGATCGGGGCGCTCGGACAGTGCGCGCCCGGGGTGCAGGCCGTGCAGGCAAGTGATAACTCGCTCTTCGGCGACAACCCGATCTACAACACCAAGCCGATCGTCGACTCCGCCTCCAAGCCGTACACCGGGAACCTGACGGCGCTGCCGCTGCAGACGGTCCTCGTCAAGGTGAACGGCCCCACGGCGCTCGAGCGGGTCCGTACCTACCTCGCGGTCCACGCGCCGCCGCAGGTCGGCGGCGGCCACGGGGCATCCCCGACGCCGCCGCGGACTTTCGGCGAGGAACTGCAGATCCGGCTCGCCCGCGCCACCACGTTCGAGAGGATCCTGTACGCGGCGGTCGCGCTCACCCTGATCGTGGCCGGGTGCAGCCTGGCGGTCTCGGTCGGCGGCGGCCTCGTCGACAGGAAGCGCCCGTTCACCCTGCTGCGGGTGAGCGGCACCCCGGTGGGCGTGCTGTCGCGCGTTGTCCTGTTCGAGGCGGCGGTGCCGCTGGTGGCCGCCACCGTGGTCGCGGCCGCCATCGCCTACGGGACGGCCCTCCTGGCTTTCCTGCGCCTCGCGCCGGTCGGCACCGCGATCCCGCAGCTCGGCCGCGACTACTACACGATCATGGGCATCGGCCTCGTGGTCGCCTTCGGGGTCATCATGCTGACGCTGCCACTGCTCCGCAGGATGACGGCACCCTCGACAGCCCGCTTCGAATAGCCGCGTCCGGGGGGCACTGGGCGTTGCGCGCGGCGGAGTGGGCGCGCAACGACCCACCGGACGGTTACGGATTCCAGCCCGGATGGCGGGTGGGTGCCGGTGCCGGTGGCGGGATGTCGAGCGCCCGGTGCTCCAGCGGGGTTTCCAGCACGATGTGGGAATTGGCATCGGCATGCTCGCCGATCCGCTCCAGCAGCGACGACAGGTGCGCCATCGAAGCGGTCCGCACCTTGACCATGCTGCACGAGCTGCCGCTGAGCCGGTGGATCTCCACGATCTCTGGAAAGTTCTCGGCCGCGGAGGTCTTCAGCAGGCAGCGGCCGGGGTGGCAGTGCAGTTGCAGAAACGCCGTCAGCGGCACGCCGACGGCGCCAGGGCTGATCCGGGCGTGGTAGCCCTCGATGACCTCGGCCTCTTCCAGGCGGCGGATCCGGGCCGCCACTGACGGGGCAGACAGGTTCACCCGCTTGGCAATCTGATTGAACGACAGCCGCGCATCGCGCTGGAGCTCACCGATGATGGCCCAATCGGTCGCGTCCAACTGTGCGCCCACGAAAGAAAACCATACAGCGTCGGGTACGTTGCGAACAGAACGCAGTCTGCTTGAATGCGTTTCGTTCATGATGGCGATGACGCGACATGCTTGGCTAACGTTCAGCAGGTGGACATGCCTCCATCTGACGAGGTCGCCGAACCGGCGCGCGGGAGGACATCGCCAATGATGAGCACGAACAGCGACGGCCCTGCCGCGGCACCGCAGGGCGACCTCAAGCTGCTGGAGACCGACGTGGCGCGGCGCCTGCTCTCCTCGGCCATTCCGGCGCGGCTGGCCTATATCGCCACCGACGGCACTCCCCGCGTCGTCGGGACCTGGTTTCACTGGACCGGCGCGGAACTGGTGATGCCGACCTTTATCTCCGCGCCTCACGTCCGCCGGCCCGCGGCGCGGCTGGCTGCCCTGCGCGCGCACCCTGAGGTGGCCATCACCATCGACACCGAAACCTTCCCGCCCATGGTGCTCAGCGTGCGGGGCCGGGCAACGCTGACCGAAGTAGCCGGAGTGGCCGCGGAGTACCGGCTCGCCGCCCGCCGCTACCTCGGCGAACAAGCCGCCGCGTCCTACCTGGCGCAGATCGATCAGCCGGTCACGGCCATGATGCGCATATCGGTCAAGCCGGCCTGGGTGGGGGTGCTGGACTTCCAGCAGCGGCTGCCGGATGTGATGGGCGGCCCTGCTGGTTAGCAACGGTGCCAACGGGAACAGGGTGCGGGCACCGGGCGCGGGCGGGCACGCACCCGCTGATGGGCGGCGTGCATGATCCTCGTCACGGGAGGGCTTGGCTTTATCGGCGCGCATACCGTCCGCGCCCTGGCCGCGCTCGGCCAGCGGTGTCTGGCCGTCACCCGGCGGCCGGTGCGCGGCCCGGCCCCGTTCGCAGATCTGGGCGGCATGGCGACGGTGGTGCAGGCAGATCCCGCCGACCTGCCCTCGCTGCGGCGGGCCGGTGACGGGCACCGGATCAGGGGGGTCGTGCACCTCGCCGCGTCGGCTCTGGGCCCGCCGGGTGAGCGGGGACCGTTCGTGCGCACCGGTGTCGGCGCGTTGCTCAACGTGCTGGACGCCGCCGCCGCGTGGTCTGTGCCGCGGGTATCCATCGCTAGTTCGCTGGGGGTCTACCAAGGCGTGCCGGATACCCCCTACCGCGAGGACGCGCGGCTGCGGCAGCTGCCGATCGACCCGATTCCGGCCGCCAAGAACGCGGCGGAGCTGCTTGCCGCGGTCGTGACCCAATCCGCCGGGCCGCAGGTGATCAACCTGCGGATCGCGACGATCTGGGGCCCGGGGAACGCTTCGCGGGCGCCGGCCGTGCCGAACCTGGTTCACGCTGCGGTCCGCGGACAGCCGGTGCGGCAGCCGGTCTACGCCGACGACGGATCCGACCTGTGCTACGTGGCTGACTGCGCCCGCGCGATCGCCCTCCTGCACTGCGCGGGCACCCTGCATCACTCGACCTACAACGTGGGCTCCGGGCGATCTACCAGCCCCGCGCAGGTGCGCGATGCGCTGAGCCGCATCGTCCCGGGCGCGGTCCTGGAGTTGACGCCCGGCCGCGACCCCAACGGCCCCGGGCGCGACACGTGGCTGGACATCACCCGGTTGCGCCGCGACACCGGCTACCAGCCGGCCTACGACCTCGACCGTGGCCTGCGCGACTACATCGGGTGGCTGCGCGACGGCCACCCGCACTGACTGGATCGGGAGGGACCGCATGCCCGGATCGGCCGACGCCAAGGTACGCCGCGCGACCGCGGACGACGCGCAAGCAATCGGCGCCGTCTTCGACGCCGCCGTCCGTGCCAGCTGGACATACCTGGGCGAGCTCGCCCAGAAGCCGATGTTCGCACCACAGGACTGGGACCAGCTCGTGGCCGACCACGCCCCGCCGCGGGTGCTGCTCGTCGCGACCGACCGCGCCGGGGGAGTCGTCGGCTACACCGCCGCGCACCCCGAGGACGGCGAGATGTTCCTGCTGTTCGTCCACCCCGCCTACGCCGGGCGTGGCGTTGGCCGCACGCTGCTCCGCGCCGCGCACGACGCGCTGCGCGCGGCCGGTTGCCAGCAGGCATACCTGTTCACCCACGAGAAGAACGAACGGGCACTGGCGGTCTACACCAGCGCGGGCTATCGCCCGGACGGATCGATTCGCGAATCGGAATTCGGCGGCACCGCCATCCGTGAGCTGCGCCTGGTCAAGCAGCTCTGACGCCGTGGGGGTGCGTAAGCCCCGGCGCGTTCGAGGTGTCCGGGTACGCATTCCTGGCACGCCGACCGAGCATCGGGAAAGTCATAGCCCTAGCGAAGGCCGCCACGATCTTGCCCGAATCCCGGGAAGGTCTGCGTGGGGTGGATCTCGAAGGTGAAAAGGCCGGCTTTGACCCCGGGGTCCTCCCGCATTATCCGGTCGACATCTTCGGGATCCGCGTCAAACACGGTGACGCCCGTGGTTCCGCTGCAATCGGCGACGGGGCAGATGACGCGCGCCAGGCCAGCGAGGTACAGGGCGTAATTGCGCTTGCCGTGCTCCCAGATCAGGTCCGCCAGCCAGCTTTCGCGGGCCGGCCCGGGCTCTTGAAAGCGAGGGCCGGCCTTGAGTACGCACACGGTGTACGGGCGAGTTTCCTGGAGTGCGCCCCGCAGCATCTCGTCGGTCACGGCCGGTAGAGCGGCCTCACCTGTGTACTTTGCCGGAGTACCTGCTCCGCGTTTCGCGGCCGCTGTGGAGTGCTCCGGCTCGCCCGGCTCGGCTGCCGGTCCGGGCGGCGCTGGCAACAGGCCGAGCTGTTGCCAGAGCGTGAACCGGTCCGGGATCCACCATGACTCCGCGATGCGGCCGCCCTCGTGGCGGTCGATCCTGATCTCATCGAACGAAATGCTTCGTCCGGTTCCTCCCACGCTGCCGGTGGGAAGGCTCAACGGGCCGGTATGGGTCCCGCTGCCGGTCCAGCGGCTGACCACCCGGTCCTCGTGACCGAACTGGTCGTTGAGGGTGGTGTGCAGGTCGGGGATCGCCGTTCGCAGCAGCGCAGCCTGGCGTTTGATGCCCTCCGTGCCAAGATCCGGGGGCGACCCTGGCCGGTGGTTGATGATGTCGGCCGCCATCAACTCGTCCGCCGCGCTGTAATTGCCCCGGCCGAAGATCTCCTCGTACAGGCGGCGCGACCGCTGCATACTGGCTTCCAGCTCGTTGCCCATTGGTCACCGCCGTGCCTAGCTGGCCGCGCCGGGGCGCGCGGAGAACGTTTCGGCCACGCGAGCCAGGATGGAGGCCCAGCCCCGCGAGTACGCGCCGGAGGCGTAGCCGCCGGGCAGCGCGCAGTCTTCGGTGAGCTGTTCGTCGGTGAGCGCTTCCCAGCCGCGGTGCTCGACGGTGACGCGGGTCAGGGCCGGGCCGAGCGCGGTGAAGGTGAATTCCACCTCGGTCGGGGCGGGCGTAAAGGTCCACGTCATGGCGAACCGTTCGGGCGGCTGCCAGGTGAGCAGCGTGCCCCAGTCAACTTCGGTGCCGTCGTCCCAGGTCTCATAGACCCGGCCACCCTGGCGCTGCTCAACGGTGACATCGCGCACCCGGTCATGGCCGGCCGAGAACTGCTGCACCGGCCACCACGCGCCGATGGTCGTGACGAAGGTCGTGAATGTGTGCTCGGCGCCGGCGCGGACCAGCGTTGACTGGCGGACCGGCGGCCGCCGCAACGCGGTGACCACAGGCCGCTCGGCCGGCTCGTTTGCCATGGTCATCTGCCCTCCTCAGGACGGTCCCGGTTGGCGGCCGCCGCACCGCTGCGGTGCGCGTAGCCGCGGAACCGCCGCAGCACCAGCGCCCACAGGCCGGCCAGCCTCGCGCGCTGCGCCTCACGCAGATCCTCGCCGGGACGGCCTGCGCCGCGCGCGGAGCCCCGCTGCCCGTTCCCGGCAGGCCGGTCATCCGGTGCGGGCGGCCTGGCCATCATCGGCGACCCCTCGGTCGTGTTCGGCGATCCGGCGCGCCGCATCCAGCGCGCCGGCCCACATGTCGTCCAGGAACTCCCGCAGCCCGGCCAGCCCCTCCGCCCGGGCCCGGTACAGCCGCCGGGTGCCGTCGCGGCGCTCCGACAGCAGGCCCGCGTTCTTCAGCACGGTCAGGTGCTGGCTGACCGCGGTCCTGGTGATATCGAACGCCCCGGCGATCTCCCCGGCGGCCAGCTCGTCGTGGGCGACCAGCTGCAGGATCTTCCGGCGCCGCGGTTCGGCGATCGCCCGCAGCGCCGCGTCGGTCTCCCGCCCGTCCGTGCCCGCGGGATCCTGCTGCGGCCGGCTCATCGGGCCGCCTCAGCCCCACAGCCCGACTTGGTTGCCGTCCGGGTCGGTGAAGATGGCGAACCGGCCGTAGTCGCCGGGCAGGTCGGTAGGCGGGACCAGCCGCTTGCCGCCCAGCTGCTCGGCGCGGTCCAGGCAGGCGTCGAGGTCGTCGACCCGCATGTAGATTTTCACGCCCTTCTCGCCTCCCTCGGACGGGCCGATTCCCCCGCCGATGGCACTTTCGCCCGCGCCGGTGTCGACCAGACCGTACCCGCCCATGGCCGGGTCGGCGGCCACCTGCCAGCCGAACAGCTCGCTGTAGAACTTCTGCGCCCGCTCGTGATCGGGGCTGACCACCTCGAAGAACGCCACTGGCTGACCCATGATCTTCCTCCCAAAGGACGACTGTCAGTGGGCGCTAACGTTAGTAAAATCAAACGTTAGTGTCAAGTGACGGATCTCTCCGGCC
>Ga0126380_10000854_pt1 | contig 10834 bp, 9 predicted proteins | sample PanSoiMetPlot_26_FD_92544 | JGI IMG/M metagenome (GOLD analysis project Ga0126380, IMG submission 92544) | Tropical forest soil microbial communities from Panama - MetaG Plot_26 | ecosystem: Environmental > Terrestrial > Soil > Tropical forest > Bulk soil | place: Panama | collected 2016-02-17
AACCCTGTGCCGCGGGCAAAGCCCGCCGTGTCAACGCATGCCTATGATGACCGTCCAGCGAGAGCCTGCCTCACACACTGCTCCAGCAGGCGATTCCCGGTCACCCTTTGTGCGGCTGACGGAGTTGATCGCCGGCATCGAGCCGGGCAAACCACCAATCAATCTATCGGTCGGCGAGCCACAGCACCCGGTGCCGCACTTCGTCGGATCAACGCTCGCCGCACATGTTGCAGATTTTGGCCGGTACCCCGCCAACAAGGGCATCGAGCCGTTTCGGCGCGCCGTCGCGGCCTGGCTCCATCGCCGCTACAAGCTCACCCGCGCCGTCGATCCTGAAAGCGAAGTATTAGTGCTTAATGGCACGCGCGAGGGTCTGTTTCTTGCCGCCATCGCCGCGCGCCGCTGGGTTGCACACCGCGCTGGCAATCCGGTTGTCCTGATACCAAATCCTTTCTATGCCGCTTATGCAGCCGGCGCGCTCGCCGCCGACTGCGAACCGATTTATCTGCCCGCGACTCACAAAAATCGATTCCTGCCCGATCTCAACGCCCTCGACGAGACGCTGCTCGCGCGCACAGTCGCTTGTTATATCGCCTCGCCTTCGAATCCGCAGGGTGCAGTCGCCGATCGCGCGTATCTCGACAAACTTGCCGGATTGGCACGACGTTTCGGTTTCCTTGTATTTGCCGATGAATGCTACTGCGAAATCTACAGCGAGCATGCGCCGCCCGGCATGTTGGAAGCTTCCGGACCCGATTTTGCCAATGTCGTGGTTTTCCACTCGCTCTCCAAACGCTCCAACCTGCCCGGACTGCGCGTGGGTTTCGCCGCCGGCGACCGCCGCTTCCTCGCATCCTATCTTGAATTGCGCAACGTCGCGGCGCCGCAAGTGCCGACGCCGGCGCAATATGTGGCGATTGCGGCCTACGGTGACGAGACGCATGTGCAGGAGAATCGCACGCTTTACTCCGCCAAATTCGATCTTGCCGATCAGATCATCGGAAACCGTTACGGGTATGAGCGCCCGTCCGGAGGATTCTTTCTGTGGCTGGATGTTTCGAAACAGGGTGGTAGTGAAGCCGTGACCAAACGCCTGTGGGCGGAAGCCGGAGTGCGCGTGGTTCCCGGTCGATATCTCGCGCGCGAACAGATCGATGGCAGCAATCCCGGCGCAGACTTTATCCGCGTCGCGATGGTGCAGGACAAGGCGGCCACCGCGGAAGCGCTACATCGCCTTGTCGCAGTGTTGGGTTGAGGACGTAACCGAATGCGGGCAACAGATCGCAGCCTCGACATTGTCTCCTTCGTCTCGGATCATTTTCGCGACATTATCAGGCGGCGTCTGAGCGAACTTGCCGGTGTTGCGTTGATCGCCCTCGCGCTGCTCGGCGCACTCGCCCTCGCGACCTGGTCGGTGCAGGATCCTTCGCTTAGCCATGCCACGCAAAAGCCGATACACAATCTGCTTGGCTTTCCCGGAGCTATTTTCTCCGATCTGGCGATGCAGCTGCTTGGGCTCGCCGCCATGCTGCTTTTGGTTCCTGAAGCTCTCCTCGGTTGGCGGCTGATTACGCATCGGCCGGTTGGCGACAAATGGCGCAGCCTGCTGTGGATTCTTGCGACGTTCCTTGGTGCCGCCTTTGCCTCCACGTTGCCACGTATTGGCTCATGGCCTCTTCCGACCGGTCTTGGCGGCGTCGCGGGAGATGCGGTCCTACGATTGCCAGCGATGATCGTCGGAGGGCATGTCGCAGGGCTCGCGCGGCTTGTTTTCGGTATTGTGTTCGGCCTGGCCACGGCGATGACCCTGGTACTGGCCGCCAGCGCGCCGCGCCGCGCGAGAAAATCGGTCGCACGCGAGATCGATGAAGCGGATGAAATCGACGAGGAAGAAACTGCCGACGATCAGGGTTCAGCCTGGCTCGGCATGATTGTGCACGCGCTTCTGAGCTGGAAAGCGCGGATCGGCCGCATGATCCGGGGCGAGTCACGCGCGCGCACGCCGATTCCTCTCGAACGGGGTGCGCGGCAGGAGCCACGCTTTGAGGGTCACGGACAGGACGAAGACGAATACGAGGATGAAGACGAGGAGGACACAGAGGAAGCAGCACCGCGCCGGCGCGCCGTATCACGATCGCCACGCCGCTCTGGAAGTGGTTATGCGCTGCCATCGCTAAGTCTCTTGGCTGCGCCACGTGCCAGCGAACGCACCACTTTGTCGCGCGACATCATCGATGCCAACGCCGTGGCATTGGAAAGCGTGTTGCAAGACTTTGGGGTACGCGGCGAAATCATCAACGCCCGCCCCGGTCCTGTGGTCACGCTCTACGAGCTCGAACCGGCGCCGGGTATCAAATCTTCGCGCGTGATTGGACTCGCTGATGACATCGCCCGCTCGATGAGTGCAGTGTCAGCGCGCGTCGCAGTCGTGTCCGGCCGCAATGCGATCGGTATCGAACTGCCCAATCCGACACGCGAAAAAGTGTACTTGCGCGAATTGCTCACTGGAATGGAGTACAGCGAGAGTGCGGCCAAATTGCCGCTCTGCCTTGGCAAGACGATCGGCGGCGAATCGGTGATCGTCGATCTATCACGCATGCCGCACCTGCTGATTGCCGGTACGACCGGCTCCGGTAAATCGGTTGCCATCAACACGATGATCCTGTCGCTGGTGTATCGGCTAAGCCCCGACCAGTGCCGGTTGATCATGGTCGATCCCAAGATGCTCGAACTCTCAGTTTATGACGGCATCCCGCATTTGCTCACGCCGGTCGTCACCGACCCGAAGAAGGCGGTTGTCGCACTGAAATGGGCAGTGCGCGAGATGGAGGGACGTTACAAGAAAATGTCGAAACTCGGCGTGCGCAACATCGAAGGCTACAACGCGCGCGTCGCTGAAGCGAAAGCAAAAGGCGAGACGCTGACACGCACCGTTCATACCGGTTACGACAAAGAGACCGGCCAGGCGGTCTATGAGAAGGAAGACCTTGACCTCGAACCGCTCCCGCTTTTGGTGGTGATCGTCGACGAAATGGCCGACCTGATGATGGTCGCCGGCAAGGACATCGAAGGCGCTATTCAGCGCCTGGCGCAGATGGCGCGTGCTGCCGGTATCCATGTCATTCTGGCAACCCAGCGGCCATCGGTCGATGTGATCACCGGTACGATCAAGGCGAATTTCCCGACCCGCATCTCATTCCAGGTCACTTCCAAGATCGACAGCCGCACAATTCTGGGCGAACAAGGCGCCGAACAGTTGCTCGGCCAAGGCGACATGCTTTACATGGCCGGCGGCGGGCGCATCAGCCGCGTGCATGGTCCCTTCGTGTCGGACGAAGAAGTCGAGAAAGTCGTCCGGCACCTGAAGGCGCAAGGCACGCCCGAATATCTTGAAGAGGTCACCGCCGGCGGCGAAGAGGAAGGCGAGGACGGTGCCGTGTTCGACTCAACAGGCATGGGGCTGGCCGAGGGCGGTGACCTCTATCAGCAGGCTGTCGCCATCGTGAAGCGGGACCGCAAGGCCTCAACATCCTACATACAGCGTCGACTGCAGATCGGCTACAATCGGGCCGCCACCATCATGGAGCGCATGGAAGAAGAGGGCATCGTCGGTCAGCCCAATCATGCGGGCAAGCGCGAGATCCTGATCCCAGAAAATTCCGGCGACGATCGCTATTGAGAATCGGTTGGTTCGCGATTAAGCCGGACGAGGCGTGTAAGAGGTGCGTCGCGAAATCGCCACAGCCGGCCCATAAAGTTTATCGAGATACCACGCGGGCGTGAGGCGGAGAACCTAATGGCGGCCAAGCAAAAGACGCGAATCAGTCATCAACTGGCCTTTGCTGCCTTGTTTGCCTGCCTCGCTGTCCCTACAGCCGCTCAGGTCGTTCCGCTGCCCTCTGCCCGCCCGCCGGCCACGCAAGCACCGCCAAATGCGACTGGATCGATCATTGCTCCAGCGGCCAAGCCTGTGATTCCGCCGCAGGCGCAGGTGACCCAGTCCCCCAGTCCCATTGCCAACCCCTTTGCCGCCTTGCTCGGCAAGCCCAGTTCAACAGGCACACTGAGCGCGGAACAGCGCGCCATCATCGATCGGGTGAACGGTTATCTCTCCGGCGTACAGACACTGACCGGAAAATTTATTCAGGTCGGCCCGGACGGCAGCCGCACGCAGGGCGATTTTTCCATTTCGAAGCCTGGCCGCGTTCGATTTGAATACGACGATCCAAGCCCAATCGAGTTGATCGCGGATGGATCCTCAGTGGTGGTTCGCGACCGGCGTCTCGCGACCCAAGACGTCTATCCGTTGTCGCAAACGCCGTTGCGCTTCCTGCTCGCCGATCGCGTCGATTTGGCCAAGGACACGCACTTGGTCGCGGTCTATGCCGACGATGTATTCGTGACTGTCGTCGTCGAGGAAAAGAGTGGCATTGTCGGCACGAGCCGGTTGATGATCATGTTCAGCGCCAAGGACATGCAGCTCAAGCAATGGACGGTGACCGATCCGCAGGGCTATGACACGACCGTCGCCGTCTACAATCTCGACACCAGCAAGCGACCTGACCCCGCTTTGTTCAAGATCGACTACACGCGTTATCGCAACTGACGTCTATACGTCCGTCATGCCCGCGCTCTTGCCGGGCAGTGATCTTTTTCGTCCATTGCAAATTTAGGAGTGGATGGCCAACTGGTCCTGCCGCGGCGAATGGAAAGTTCGCGATTTACACCCTAAGTTACGGCGCATGGCACTCAAGATCACCACTTGGAATATTAATTCGGTTCGCCTGCGGATCGATCTGGTCGCGAGGTTTTTAAAAAGCGTGCGGCCAGACGTGCTCTGCCTACAGGAGACCAAATGTCCCGACGATGCTTTTCCGATGAAGCGTTTCAAACGGCTTGGGTATGAGCACGCGGCCCTCAACGGACAAAAAGGATATCACGGCGTCGCCGTGCTCTCGCGCGTGCCTTTCGAACATGTCGATGTCCAGAGCTTTTGCGGCAAGTCCGATTGCCGGCATGTCTCAGTGGTGCTGGGCGAACGCGCAAACCTGCTAGACCCGATCATCTTGCATAATTTTTACGTTCCCGCGGGTGGCGACGAGCCTGATCCGGAGATCAATCCGAAATTCGCGCACAAGCTGAGCTTTCTTGACGAGATGTGTGCGCATTCTGGCCTACGACCAGAAAAGTCAGAGCGCGCTATTCTCGTTGGTGATCTCAACGTGGCACCACTCGAGCACGACGTCTGGAGCCACAAACAGATGATCAAGGTCGTCTCCCACACGCCCGTCGAATGCGAAAAACTCGTTGCCGCTCAAAAGTCGGGCGGCTGGATTGATTGCATGCGCGTGCATACGCCGGAGCCGGAAAAGCTTTACACCTGGTGGAGTTACCGCGCGATGGACAACTGGCGCAACGCCGACCGCGGTCGCAGGCTTGACCATATCTGGACTTCAGACGCGTTGGCCGAGCGCGTCTCCGCTATCGAAATTGCCAAGGATTACCGTGGGGCCAAGCGTCCCTCGGACCACGTGCCTGTGACGGCAACGATCGAACTTTAAATTCGCCCGGCTGCAAGCTCTTACGGCTTTTCCTCGCGCTCCAGAGCGCGTTTCACACCTGCAAGCTCCGTCGACCACGCCTGCAAGCGTTCTGTCATGCTTGCGCGCAGCGTCTCGGCGGCGGCCGGATAGCCCTCCAGCATCTTGCGGAAGAGGTTGCGTGATATGCGCACGACAATCGTCGGTTCTTTGGCGATCGCCGTTGCCTGGCACACAGTATTGGTCAACAACGCGAGCTCGCCGACCAGCGTGCCGGGGCCTACGGTGATTTCCTTCCCTTCCGATAGCGTACCCGGCTCCAGCAACAACGAGCCCTCCTGAATGACATAGCCGCCGTCAGCGAGTTCACCCGCGTAGAAAAGAACGGCACCACTTTGAAGGTGCCGTGTTTCGGCGCCGATCGCCAGAATGCGAAGCGCCTGTTTGCCGAGCGCCGCCAGATACGGGACCCCCTCGAAGAAGGCGATGTCGTCTTCGAGGCCCATGGTTATGACCAGCCTTTTTTGTATCGCTTGTGCGTTGATGCGCGGACCGACAAGGCGTGCAATGCTGTCACGGCACGAGCTTATATCCGCCGGCTTCCGTCACCAAAATCGACGGCGCAGTAGCATCCTTTTCGACTTTTTGCCGCAAGCGATAAATGTGCGTTTCGAGCGTATGGGTCGTGACGCCGGAATTGTAGCCCCACACTTCCTGCAGCAAAGTCTCGCGAGATACAGGCTTTTGTCCAGCGCGATAAAGGTAGCGCAGGATCGCTGTTTCCTTTTCGGTCAGGCGAACCTTGCTGCCCTTCGGGCTGAGCAACAGCTTCGAACTTGGTCTGAACGTGTAAGGTCCGATGGCGAATACAGCATCTTCGCTCGCTTCATGTTGCCGAAGTTGTGCGCGGATACGAGCGAGTAGAACCGCGAAGCGAAACGGTTTTGTGATATAGTCGTTCGCACCGGATTCCAGTCCGAGAATCGTATCGGAATCGGTGTCGTGTCCCGTCAGCATGATGATGGGCGCTTTGAAGCCATTCTTGCGCAGGATGCGCACGGCTTCGCGCCCGTCAACGTCTGGCAGTCCGACGTCCATGATCACTAAATCGACTTGCCCGTTCTTGGCGGCCTGGACGCCTTTCGTGCCGCTGTCGACCGAAACAGCGTCGAATTCCTCATGCAGCGCCAGCTGTTCAACCAACGCGTCGCGTAACTCGGCGTCGTCGTCAACAATCAGAATTGTCCGTTTATTGGCCATTTGTCCTAAAGGCCCCTTCGCGAAGTAGAACATTCAGAGATAATAGAGCAAGTGGGAACTGAAATTTAGAGCCAAACGGAAGAGGAGCAAGCGTAGCCGGAATGCCTAAACGACGATCCTTGCCCCGGATTACAGTACGGCGTAAGCCCGGCGATACAAGCCGGGGTTGGCTCATAGCAGGATTGCTGGCCCTGCCAGTGGCGCTTGGACGCGGCGGAATCAAGGCCAACAAGCGGGAGGGCGATGGCGGCACGCCACGAGGCAGCTTTCGGCTCAGGCGGCTGTGGTGGCGTGCGGACAAACATCCACGTCCGACGACATCGCTACCCGTGCAGCGCATAACCATGGCCGATGGCTGGTGCGAAGATCCCAAAGACCGCCACTACAATCGGCCGGTCAAAGTCCCCGCAAACACAAGCGCTGATCGGCTGGCGCGCGAGGACAATCTTTATGACTTCATCATTGAGATTGATCATAATGCGCGGCCGCGCGTAGCTGGACGCGGTAGCGCGGTGTTCATCCATGCGGCGCGGCAAGGCTTTGCTCCGACTGCCGGATGCGTTGCGCTTGAACTCAATACCCTTCGTCGAATTCTGTCCCGTCTTGGTCCGCATACCAGAATTGTCGTTGAATAAGGCGTGGCGCCGCATCAATTTCTATTTCGTCCGCTCTCCGAAAATCGCACTGCCAATACGAATATGAGTCGCGCCCAGCGCAATCGCCGTGGAAAAATCCGCGCTCATTCCCATCGATAGGAGCTTGATGCCATTTCGCCTTGCAATCTTGGCAGTGAGTGCAAAGTGCGGACCCGGCGCTTCGTTAAGCGGCGGTATGCACATAAGACCGGATATTATTAGTCCATATTTGTCGCGACAGGTCGCAAGGAATGCGTCGGCCTGCTGCGGCAGAATTCCGGCTTTTTGCGGCTCCGCGCCTGAATTGATCTCGGCAAATAAGACCGGTTGATGGCCCTGCTTGCTGACTTCTTTTGCCAGAGCTTCGCACAGGGTAGGTCGATCGACGGAGTGGATCGCGTCGAAAAACGCTACCGCGTCCTTCGCCTTATTCGACTGCAGTGGGCCGATGAGATGCAATTCGATACCGGGATATTTCGAACGCAATAGCGGCCACTTCGCTTTCGCCTCCTGAACGCGATTTTCGCCAAAAATACGCTGGCCGGCAGCAATCACAGGCTCGACAACATCCGGACCGAAAGTCTTCGAAACCGCAATCAAGGTCACTTCCGCTGGATCACGCTGGGCATCGCGGCACGCGCGGGCGACCTCTGTACGAACATGTTCAAGACGGTTTGCAGTGAACACGGGCATGCGCTGGCTATATCGCACCGTATCGTGGACCGCCACTTCAAATGAATGGTCGCGGACGAGCTTTGGCAGCTTCGCTGCCGGCAATGCCAGCCAGTGCCGCGCGATCAACCATTTCAAAAACGCGGTCTTTCCAGCGAACCGCCTTACTAATGAACAAGCGCTTGAGCGTCTTGTTGGTGTGCACCAGCGACATTCCTAACGTGTCCGCGAGATGCTGTTGGGTGAAAGGAAATTGAATAATTCCGTCCTTAACTAGACCGGACTCCTCCGCCCGCACAAAAAGATGCAGCAACAGATAGGCGGCACGCTCAAGCGCAGTGCGACGTCCCAGACTTACAAGATGCTCGTCGATCAGTTGCTCCTCGCGCGCAGCGAGCCACGTGATGTCGAACGCCAGTGTCGGCAGGCGACTGTAGAGGTCCCACAGTTTGGCACGGGGAAATACGCACAGTACCAGTGGCGTGAGCGCCTCGACGGAGTGCTCCATCTCGTTCATGAGAGCGCCTTGCAGGCCGAGCATGTCTGCAGGCAATGCATAATTGAGAATCTGCCGGCGACCATCGTCGAGCATCTTATAGCGAAAGGCCCACCCGCTTAGTACCGTATAGAGATATTCGCTGCGTGTGCCCTCGCGCAGAAAGCTTGCCCCCGCATCCACGCGAAGCTCGTCAGTCTTGAACGCCTTCACAAAGGCCAGTTCTTCGGGATTGAATTCACGCAAGCTTGGTCGCTTACGAAGCAGGCATTGATCACAAGGCGTGAAGTTGCCATTCGGCCGTCCGTTTCCGACAATCATGGGACATCATATGTGGTGCATCCGACCATGAATTTTCGCGAACCTATGTCATTTTTAAATGCTCACCCTTTCAATTCGTAGGACAAGGGAAAAGTTCCATTGGAGAAACCGATCCTTGTCTAAGCCGGATAGCCTGCTTGTGGGCAAGCGCTGCCTCGTACTAGACGATGAATTCCTGATCGCACTTGACATCCAGCAGACCCTCGAACTCGCGGGTGCAGCACATGTCGCCTGCGTGGCCACAGCACCCGAGGCGCTTGCATTGCTACGTGCGAGTCCGGATTTTGATGTTGCGGTACTCGATGTGAAATTAAGTGGCGCAGATCGCAACAGCCTCGGCGTCGCCGCGTTACTTTTCGCCAAGGGAATGCCGTTCGTTTTCCTGACCGGCATGCGCGTCGACGACGTACACGCCAAGCAATTCCCGCAGGCGCCAGTAATTGAAAAGCCATATGACGCGGCTACGCTGCTGGACGCAGTACGGCGCGTCCTCGAGAGGGCCTGATCAGAGGCGCGCAAGAGCTGGTTCTTGGCGGATTTTCAGTGCGAATTGGCTTCCCCGGTTGACCCTTCGGTCTCTTTCGTGTCTGTTCCGCGCGCCAAATCAAGACGCGCAAATGACCGCCGATTCGAGCAAAAACGAACGCTACAATCCCCGTGAAGCGGAAACCCGCTGGCAGCGGGTCTGGGCCGAGCGAGGCATCTTCGCGACCAGAAATAACGATCCCCGGCCCAAGTATTACGTGCTCGAGATGTTCCCCTATCCCTCGGGGCGCATCCATATGGGCCACGTGCGGAATTACACCATGGGCGACGTGGTCGCGCGGTTCAAACGTGCCATGGGCAATGCCGTGCTGCATCCGATGGGTTGGGATGCATTTGGCATGCCGGCCGAGAATGCGGCGATCGACCGTAACGTCCACCCGAGGACCTGGACTTACGAAAACATCGCAGCCATGAAGAAGCAGCTCCAATCAATGGGGTTGTCACTCGACTGGGCACGCGAGATCGCAACCTGCGACCCAGCCTATTACAAACACCAACAAAAGATGTTTCTCGATTTTCTCAAAGTGGGCTTGGTCGAACGCAAGCAGTCGAAAGTGAATTGGGATCCGGTCGATCAAACCGTGCTCGCCAACGAACAAGTGATCGACGGCCGAGGTTGGCGGTCGGGCGCTGAAGTCGAACAGCGTGAGCTCACACAGTGGTTCTTCAAGATCAGCGACTATTCGGATGATTTGTTGACGGCGCTCGATAAATTGGAGCGCTGGCCGGACAAAGTCCGACTGATGCAGAAAAACTGGATTGGGCGCTCTGAAGGCTTGCTTCTACGGTTTGCGCTGGACCCCGTTACGACTCCGAATCAAGAGAGCGAGTTGGACATTTTCACCACGCGGCCTGACACCTTGTTCGGCGCCAAATTCATGGCGTTGTCTCCGGATCATCCTCTCGCTCAAGTCGCGGCGCTGAAAAATCCGAAGCTTGCTGCTTTCATTGAACAGTGCCATCGGATGGGGACCTCCCAAGCGGAAATCGATACGGCCGAAAAACTCGGCTTCGACACCGGCATCAAGGCAGTCCATCCATTCGACGCAAACTGGAAGCTGCCTGTCTACGTGGCAAATTTCATTTTGATGGACTATGGCACCGGTGCCATTTTCGGTTGCCCGGCGCACGACCAGCGCGATCTCGACTTTGTGAACAAATATGGGCTCGGCAACACGCCGGTGGTCTGCCCACCAGGCCAGGATCCGAAAACGTTTGTCATTACCGACGTTGCCTATGACGGTGAAGGCTTCATGATTAATTCGCGTTTTCTCGATGGCATGAGCATTGAGGAAGCTAAGGAAGAGGTAGCCAAGCGACTGGAAAGGGAAATTCGGGGCAATCACGCAGTCGCGCAACGACAA
>Ga0126380_10000855_pt1 | contig 10829 bp, 6 predicted proteins | sample PanSoiMetPlot_26_FD_92544 | JGI IMG/M metagenome (GOLD analysis project Ga0126380, IMG submission 92544) | Tropical forest soil microbial communities from Panama - MetaG Plot_26 | ecosystem: Environmental > Terrestrial > Soil > Tropical forest > Bulk soil | place: Panama | collected 2016-02-17
ACAGCAGCAGCCCGGCCGGGCCGGCCCCGAGGATGCCGACCTGGGTGCGCTTGCCTGCCGTCGCGGTGCCTCCGTAGGCAGTTGTGCGGGTCGCGAACATCAGTGCTAAGCACGAACATGGGCGAATCTAGGTGATCCATACCCGGGTGTCAACGCGCCCCCGGCGGGCCTCAGAAGGGTTCTCGCAGGGCCGCCCGGCAGCTCGCGAGCAGGCTCTTTCGCGGGTCCGGGCGATCATGCTACCTCTGTTACATGAGTGAACACCGAAACCGTCCCCCACTGCTCCCGGCGGCTGGGAGAGAGGCCACCGCGAGGGTCATCGCACGTGCGCACGAGGAGAGCACCTCGCTGGTCTGGTTCCTTTACGCCGACCACGGGGGAATCATCCGGGGCAAGTCGGCGACCGCGCCGATGCTGCCGGCCCGGATGGTGACCGGGATCGGCCACTCGGTCGCCATGATGGCCATGTCCATGCTGGACCAGCTGCAACCGGTGGACGGCATGGGGCCGGTCGGCGAGATCCGCATCACGCCCGACCCCGCCACGTTCGTGCCGCTGCCGTACGCCCCGGGCGCGGGCGCGATGCTGGCCGATCAGGTCCTGCCCTCGGGGGAGCCCTGGGGCGGGTGCGCTCGCACCTACCTCAAGCAGGCCATCGGCGCTGCGGCCGGCGAGGGCTACGCGGTCACCGCGGCGTTCGAGCCGGAGTTCACCCTCGGCCGGCGCGAGGCGGACCCGGCCGGCGGCCCCGACCGGCTGGTGCCCAACGACGACAGTCTGTGCTACTCGGCCACCGGCTTCCACCTGGCCCACAACTACACGATGGACCTGCTCGGCGCGCTCACCGCGCAGGGGCTGCGGCCCGAGCACTACTATCCCGAGCTCGGCCCCGGGCAGCAGGAGATGACGGTCCGGTATGCGCCCGCCCTCCGCGCCGCGGACAACCACGTGCTGTACCGGGAAACGGTGCGGGGCACCGCGTTCCGCCGCGGCCTATGGGCGAGCCTTGCGCCCAAGCCCATCCCCGGCCAGGCCGGCAACGGCGCCCACCTGCACATCTCGCTGCGCGACCTGGGCCCGGACGGCAGGCTGGGGCCCACGCCGGTCTTCTACGACGCCGCGGACAAATACTCCCTGTCCGCGACCGGGTACCACTTCATCGGCGGCCTGCTCGCGCACCTCCCCGCGCTAGTCGCCCTGACCTGCGGGTCGGTCAACAGTTACCGCAGGCTCGCGCCGCAGATGTGGAGCAGCGCCTACACCGTCTACGGGATGGACAACCGGGAGGCGGCGGTCCGGATCTGCTCGCCGATGAGTGACAACAAGGCCGCATCGGTGAACCTCGAACTGAAGCCGTCCGACTCCAGCGCCAACCCCTACCTAGCCCTGGGCGCGGTCATCCACGCGGGCCTGGACGGGATCCGGCGCAAGCTGGACCCGGGCGAAGCGGTGAACGTGGACCCCGCCGTTCTTACCGATGATGAACGACTCGAGCGTGGGGCCAGCCGCCTGCCCGATTCGCTGGGCGCGGCGCTGGACTGCCTGGAGACCGATACCGTGCTGATGGAATCCCTCGGCGACCTGCGCCGCCGCGCATACCTGGCGGTGAAGCGCTCCGAGGCGGCCGCGTTCGCGGACATGACCACCGCCCAGGAGTGTTTCGAGCACTTCACGAAGATCTAGCCGTGGCGGGCACACCGGTGCGGCCCGCTATCCCATTATGATGTTTGCCAACGAAGGACCTTAGCCCCGCTGGCGGACGGTCTCCCGGCGTTATTCTGCGCCCGGGGCCGTGAGGATGACTCTGGTGTCCGGGGGTGCGGGGCGATGGGGGCAGGTCGGTCGGCGTTTGGGCTGGTTGTGGCGCTGCTGGCGGTTTCGGTGGTGCCGTCGGCGGCGCTGAGTGCCTCTGCTAGCGCGGCTAGCGCCTCGACGTGCGGTTCGTTGGGCCTTGGCGCAGGAAACCCGGCCGCGAGTGGCGAGCTTTCGGATGCCGCCTTCGTGTCGGCGAGCCAATCGTGGGCCGTGGGCAACGTTGGCTCGCAGGGGCACCCGAACCAGACGCTGATCGAGCGGTTCAACGGGTCGGCATGGTCGATCGTCCCTTCCCCGAGCCAGGGCAGCGGGAATAACGCGCTCAATGGCGTTTCCATGATCACTGGTGCGGGATGGGCGGTCGGGTACGCACAGAATTCGTCGTACCAGCCCCTGGCGTTGCGCTGGGACGGAACGCAGTGGTCGCTGGCCTCACCGGCGGCCCTCACCGGCGACTCGGTCCTTACCGGCGTGGACACCCTCGCCGACGGGAGCGCGTGGGCGGTCGGCTTCCAGACCGCGGCCAGCGGGACGCGGAGCACGCTGATCGAGCACGCCTCGGGCGGGACGTGGACACCGGTCGCGAGCCCCAACGACGGGGGAACAGGCGCGACAGACAACGCGCTGATGGCCGTTGGCGGGACGCAGGCGACCGGGTTGTGGGCCGTCGGCTACTGGCTGAGCCCCGCCGGGCTCAAGCCGCTCGTGCTCCGCTATGACACGACCAATCCGTCGCCTGCGTGGGTCTCGGTCAGCGGCACGGGCGGCGTGCCATCGCCGGGCCAGGTCGACACGGTCCTGACCGGGGTGGATGTGCTGTCGGCCAGCGATGTATGGGCGGTGGGCTACTACAGCGATGGCGGCGTTAACCGGCCGCTGGCGCTGCACTGGAACGGCAGCACCTGGAGCAACTCACCGGTCCCGGGCGCCGGGTTGCTGCGCGAGGTCAAAGAGGTCGGGCCGGGCAATGTGTGGGCGGCCGGCGCCTATTACAACCCGGGCCTGCTGCGCTACCAGACGCTCGTGGTGCACTTCAACGGGACGGCGTGGACGACGGCGGTCTCGGCCGACTCCGCTACGGTCAGCGACGAGATCATCGGCCTGGACACCGACCCGGCGGGGTCGATGCTCACTGTGGTAGGCCGGCAGGGCCCCAAACCGCTCACCGAGGTGGCGACCTGCGCTACCGGACCGGTTTCGCTTGCCACCCGGGCAGAAGCGCCGGTGCCGCCCACGCCGATCGCTCCGGGCGTCGGTCCCGCGCCGAATCCACCGCCGCCGACCCCGCCGGCGACGACCCCGGTCCCGGTGACGATCACCGACCAGGCCGCGGCCGCGGGCCTCGGCGTCCCGCCGGACTGGAGCTTCAGCGCGGCCACTGCCGATATCAACGGCGATGGCTGGCCGGATTTGTTTGCCTCGCATCACTGGCACCCGGCCAACTTGTGGCTCAACAATCAGAACGGCACGTTCAGCCCGGCTGATGTGAGCTATTTCCAGTCCGTCACCGACCGGCACGACTGCCATACCGCTGATTTCAACAAGGACGGCCTGAAAGACATATTCTGCAGCGTCGGAGCTGATCGTGGCACCGGGCTGAAGTCAAACGCGCTGTACATCCAGCAGCCCGGCGGCACGTTCGCCGACCAGGCCTACCAGTGGAATGCGTCCGACCCGCCCAGCCGTGGCCGGTACGGCACCGTCCTGGACGTGAACCACGACGGCTACCAGGATATTTTCTACGGCGCGGAGTTGCTGCGCCCCGACGGCCTGCCGTCGATAAACCGGCTCTACCTCAACACCGGGAACGGCTCGTTCATCGACGAACCGGCGATGGGACTCGACCTCAACATCGGATCACGTTGCGCGCGTACCGTCGACTACAACAGTGACGGCTGGAAGGACATTCTGGTCTGCGGGCAGGTCGGCGGCCTGCACCTGTTCGGGAATATGCAGGGCCAGGGCTTTCAGGATGTGTCCTCGGTCTTCGGCGCCCCGGTAAGCGCCGTCGACGCGGCCATGGTCGACGTCAACCACGACAGCCGCCCCGACCTCATCACCCTCACCACGACCAAGCTCAGCGAACGCCTGCAGCTCGCCAACGGGACCTTCGGGGCACCGAAAACCCTCCTCACGGTCCAAGGCGGAACGGCGCTCGCGGTTGGAGACGTCAACGGCGACAATAACCCCGACATCTACGTCGCCTGCGGCAAGACCGGGACCACCAACGCGCCGGACTACCTGGTGCTCGGCAACGCCACCGGCGGCTTCACCATGAAGACCATCCCGGAAACGACCGCCGGCGTGGGCGAGGCCGTCGACTCCATCGACTACACCCAAGGCGGCCTCACCAGCTTCCTCGTCCTCAACGGTCAAGTCCCAGACACCGGCCCCATCCAGCTCCTGGCCCCAGCGCCCACGGCCGCGCGCACGCGGTCTGGCCCGGTCACTTACCATCGCGAGGCCGCGCCGTAACCGCCCGCTGCACCAGCACGCCGGGCTCCGCCGACGCCGCGTCCTGCGCGGCGCGGGCGCTTTAGTCCCGGAGCCGGGCCAGCACGATGACGACGACGATCACCACGGCCACCACGGCCCCGAGCCCTATCACCATGGCGCGACCTCCTCGCCGTTTCGGCTCCGGGTACCTCCGCCCACAGAGTGCCAGTTTCTGCGGGTGACACCCCGCCCGGGGTGCCCGGGATATCGCGGGTGGGTAGATCTCAAGCGCGATCGACGAAGGCTAAGGAGGCGCGGCCATGACCGCCGACACCGGGCCCGGCTCGCTGATCTCCGAGCGGGTGGCCGGGGGCATCCTGCCCAAGGTGCTCACCACGTTCGACATGGTCGTTATCTTCGTCGCGATCGTCTTGTTCATCACGAACGCCGCCGTGATCCAGTCGGCCGGGCCGTCGGCGTTCGGGTGGTGGATCATCGGTTTCGTCGTGTTCCTGGTCCCGTGCGCGATCGCCACCGGCCAGCTTGGCGTGATGTTCCCCGGTGAGGGGTCCATCTACCTGTGGACGCACAAGGCATTCGGGCCGTTCTGGGGATTCTTCGCCGGCTTTTGCGCCTGGTGGCCCGGGGTGCTGGTGATGGTCGCCACGGGCACGTCGGTGATCGCCTTCCTCGGCTACGCCTTCCCCGCAGTCAACGGCTGGCCGATCCAGTGGCAGGGCGCGCTGATCATCGGCCTGATCCTGCTGTCCGCGCTGCTCGCCATCCTGCGCTTCCGGGTCACCCAGAACGTGGTCAACATCGTGTTCGTGCTGTACGGGCTGGCGATCCTGGCGATGTTCGCGGCCGGTGTCGTCTACCTGGCCAAGGGAAATCACGCAGTGACCAACCCGTGGGACTTCGCCGCCTGGAAGCCCAGCGCCGCACCCGGCATCAACTTCACCAACTGGACCTTCTTCGGCCTGGTGGTGCTGGCCCTGCTCGGTGTGGAGGTACCGCTGAACATGGGCGTGGAGATCCGCGACCAGCGGTCGGTGACCCGGTTCCTGCTCTGGGGCTCGCTCGTAGTGGTCGCCGCTTACCTGCTTGCCACCTGGGGCGTGATGGTGACGATGCCCACCTCCAGTTCGGCGGGCATCACCGCGGTGGCCGGCGCGGTCGGCGTCGGGCTCGGCAGCGTGGCCGGGAAGATCACCGCGATCGTGCTCGCGTTGTTCTTCCTGTTCATCACCGTGGTATACAACTACTCCTTCGCCCGGCTCATCTTCGTGTCCGGCCTGGACCAGCGGCTGCCCAAGGCCATGTCGCACGTGAACAAGGCCCGCGTGCCGGACACCGCTGTGTGGGTGCAGACCGGCGTCGCCGCCCTGTTCACGCTGCTTGCGTTCGCGCTGGTCCCGAGCATCACGTCGGGAAAGCCGGCCGACGCCGAGACCAAGATCTACGACGTCCTGCAGGCGGCGGTGACCGTGATCTGGTGCATCTCGATCGTGATCCTGTTCGTGGACACCCCGATCATCCTGCGCCGTTTCCAGGCCCAGTTCCAGGCGCGCCGGATCGCCCACCCGGCGGTGTTCTGGGTCTGCTCGATCATCGGCGGGCTCGCCTCGCTGGTCGGGGTGATCGCCACCTTGTCCGGCTCGTGGACCCCGCTGATCAGCAACAACGCGGGCTCGGTGACGATCCTGGGGGCGACGATCTCCTACGGCACCTGGTTCTGGTGGATCGGCGGCATCACGTTGGCCTCGCTCGCGGTGGCCGCGCTGTTGTACCTGGTGGGCCGGATCAGCGGGCCGGGCGAGCCGTCGGTCCCGGCCGGGGCCGACGGGCCGGGCCTGGCGGCCGGCGCGGATGGCTGAGCACCCCGCCGGCCGGCGGGCTCCGCCGCGGGCAGACACGTGGCAGATCGGCCATAAGGGCGTGACCGTAATGACCGTTATGCCATGATGGGCGCGGCATTCACCTAGGGAAAGGCGCTTAAGGCCGTTGTCGGGGTAGCGGTGCGCCGTCGGACGCTGGAGCTTGTTTTGGCACAGGCGCACAACTTCTCGTATGGGCTGATCAACCCGGTGCTGGCCTACGTGGTCTCCTGCCTGGGGTGTTTCCTCGGGCTGCAGTGCACGGCCCGGGCCAGGGCGGTGCGGGGCGCGGCCCGGGCCCGCTGGCTGCTCCTGGGGGCGGTGTCCATCGGGACGACCGGCATCTGGGTCATGCACTTCATCGCGATGCTCGGGTACACCATCTCCGACCAGGCGATCACCTACAACGTGCCGATCACCATCCTGAGCATGCTGATCGCGGTCGCCGTGGTGGCCGTCGGGCTGTTCATCGTCGGGTTCGGCCGCGACGGTGACTGGCGCCGGCTGCTGCTCGGCGGCTCGATCGTCGGGGTCGGCGTCGCGAGCATGCACTACATGGGCATGTACGCCATGCGCATGCCGGACAACATGGAATGGAGCCTGAGCCTGGTGGCCCTCTCCCTGATCATCGCCATGGTCGCGGGGACCGCGGCGCTCTGGTGCGCGGCACGGCTGCGCGGCGTGTGGGCCACGTTCCTCGCCTCGCTGATCATGGGTGTCGCGGTCAGCGGGATGCACTACACCGGCATGGCCGCGCTGCACGTGCAGCCCGTGGTGGGCGGCGGGATGGCGGCCATGGGCGCCGGGGCCAGCGCGACGTCGTTCTTGCTCCCGCTGATCCTGGGCATCAGCATCCTGGCATTCCTGCTGACCGCGATCGTCACGATGGCCCCCACCGAGGAAGAGATGCGGGAGGACGCGGCGCTCATGGAGCGCATCGCGCAGCTGTCCAAGAGCCTCGACGACAGGCAGCGGCGCTTAGCCGGCAAGCCGCACCAGGGAACCGGCCGGGCGGCGGCTGCGTCCAAGCGGTGTCCTACCCCCGAGTGACGCGGGAGCGGCACCATGGCGGCCCAGTTCTCCTCTACCCAGCGCGCGGTCGCCGCGGGCGTGGCATCCGCCGGCTTGCTCATCGGCGCGTTCACCCTCGGCACCGGCCAGGGCAGCGCCGCGCCCGGCGGCGCCACGGGCACCGCCGCACTGCCCGCCACCGCGGCCGCGCCCGCCGCTGGCGGCACCCGGATCACCGTTACCGGCACCGGGAACGTGTCCGGAACGCCGAACCAGCTCGCGCTGTCGATGGGCGTGCAGACCAGCGGGGCCTCCGTGGCCGCCGCGCTGCGCCAGGCAAACTCGGCGGTGCGCTCGGTCACGGCGGTGCTGCGCCGCAGCGGGGTCGCGGCGTCCGACATCCAGACGTCGGGCCTGTCGATCTACCCCAGCTACTCGGGCAGTTCCGGGGTACCCGACGGGTACCAGGTCAGCGAGCAGCTCGCGATTACCCTGCGCCGCCTGTCCGTCGCCGGCAGCCAGATCAGCGCCGCGGCCCGGGCGGGCGGCAACGCCACGGTGATCAACGGCGTGTCGGTCAGCCTGTCCGGCACCAGCACGCTGCTGGCCTCGGCGCGGGCCAAGGCGGTGGCGGACGCGAAGGCGAAGGCGACCGCCTACGCCCGCGCGCTCGGCCGCCCGCTGGGCCCGGTGGTCAGCATGTCGGAAACGCCGGCCCAGCCGTACCCGGAGCCCCTGTTCGCCGCCGCCAAGCCGGACCGCGCCGCCTCCTCGGTCCCGGTCCACCCGGGCACCCAGCAGCTCAGCGTCACCGTCACCGTGATCTTCGCCCTCGGCTGAGTCAGCACGCCGGGCCACTCGTCCGGTCGCCGCGGCACCGTCCCGCAGTACGACCGACAGCTAGCCGGTCGTCTCGGTGCTGGATCGCGGCTGCGAGGTGACCAGGCGGCGGCACGCCGACGCCAGCAGGCCTCGGATCGAGCGAAACGATGATCCGTGGACGGCCCGCGTGCCGCGCATACGGCGATGCGACCGCGCTTGTCTGGCCCGGCGGTCCGCGCGCGCCTCCGCCAGCAGCGTGTTCTGCCGCTCGCGCGCCAGCGCCGCATGGATGGGGGGATAGCTCATTCCGGTTTGCTCCTTTGCCGCCCGGCCGTCGTACCGGGCCAGGTGCGAACGTATGGCGGCGGCCCGCCGCGCCGGATCGGGAGCGGCTCCCCAGGTTTCACCGCGCGGCTCCCTAGATCGCGCGTCCGCCCACCCCAGACTGAACCGATTGGCCCGCAGCAGCGTTATGACTGGTGATCAACAACTTGGATACGGGGGAGTGACGTCGTGCCGCTTTTGGAGCGAGATGCGCAGCTTGCCGCGCTAGCGGAGTACGCGGGGGAGGCGCGCCGGGGCGACGGCCGGCTGGTGCTCATCGCCGGGGAGGCGGGCGTCGGCAAGTCGGCGCTGGTGGAGCAGCTGGAGCGCGGCCTGCCGGAGGCCACCTGGTATTGGGGGGCTTGTGACGGCCTGTTCACTCCGCGACCGCTCGGCCCCCTCTTCGACATTGCCAGCAAGCTCGGGGGCGAGTTGCTGGAACTGTGCCGCGCCGACGCTCCCCGCGGAGAACTGTTCAGCGCCTTGCTGCGGCAGGTTAGCGCTCCGGGCGAGTTGCACGTACTGGTCGTGGAGGACGTGCACTGGGCCGATGAGGCCACCATCGACCTGCTGCGTTTTCTCGGCAGGCGGATCCGGGATATCCCGGTCCTGCTCCTGGTGACCTACCGGGACGAGGGCCTGAGCGCAACGGATCCGCTGCGGATCGTGCTGGGCGACCTGGCGACCCAGCGGTGCGTCCGGCGCATCGGACTCCCGCCGCTTTCCCCGGGCGCCGTGGCGGTGCTGGCCAACGGCAGCGGCCTCGACCCCGCCGCGCTGTACCGGCTGACCGGCGGCAACCCGTTCTACGTCAGCCAGGCCGTGCAGGCCGGGATGAGCGAGGTGCCCGAGTCCGCCCGGGATGCGGTGCTGGCCCGGGCCGCGCGGCTGGGCGCCGGCTCGCGCGCGGTGCTGGACGCGGCGGCCCTGATCGGCACCCGGATCGAGCTTGCGCTGCTGGAGCCGGTCGCCGGCGGCCCGGCATCGGCGATCGATGAGCTCCTGGCGTCCGGGCTGCTCACGGGGGGCGGCGTGGTGGTGCAGTTCCGGCACGAGATCGCCCGGCTCGCGGTGGAAGCAGCGGTGACCGCCCACCGGCGCAGCGCCATCCACGCGCGGATCCTGGCGTCGCTGCAAGCCCTCGGCTGCGACGACGATGCCCGGCTGGCGTTCCACGCGGAGGCCGCCGGCGATGGGCCGGCCGCGCTGCGCTATGCGTCTGCGGCCGCCCGCCGGGCCGCCGCGCTGGCCTCGCACCGGGAGGCGGTCGCCCAGTTCGAACGGGCACTGCGCTTCGCGCAGGAGGCCGATCCCGCTACGGCGGCCAGCCTGCATGACGGCTTCGCCTACGAAGCATCGCTGCAGGACCGCTGGCACGAGGCGGCCGACGCTCGCCGACGGGCGCTCACCTTGTGGCGCGGCGTAGGTGACCGGCTGCGCGAGGGTGACACGCTCCGCTGGCTTGCCTCCTCGCTGTGCTCGCTGAGCCAGGGCGATGCGGCAATCGCCGCCGCGCAGGATGCGATCGCACTGCTCGGGCCGCTGGGCCCAACCGCGGAGCTGGCCTGGGCATACGCCACCCTGGCGTCGATGTGGATGATGCGCGGCGTGAGCCAGGATGCGATCGAGCTGGCCCGGCGGGCGCAGGCGATCGCCTGGCCGCTGGGCCTGTCCAAGGTGCTGAGCAATGCGCTGAACACCGAGGCGTGCGCCGTCCGTGTGACCGGCGGGGAGTGGGCCGTCACGCTGCGCCAGTCCCTGGACATCGCGCGGGCCGGCCGGCACGAGGCCGAGGTGGCCCGGGCCTACGTGAACCTGCACGCCAGCTATGTCGCGGACCGGGACTGGCCCGCCGCCGAGCGGTATTTCTCCCCGGGGATTGCCTACTGCGACGACCGTGACATCACCACCTACTCCATCTTCCTGCGCAGCGAGCGGACCAGCGTCCTGGAGCGGACCGGCCGCTGGGACGAGGCCGTGGCCCTCTGTCATGGACTGCTGCGCAAGGGAGGGCCGTCCCCCAACATCCGGCTCTGCCCGCTGCACCGGCTCGGCACGATCCTGGCCCGCCGGGGCGAGCCCGGGGCCTGGGAGTGCCTCGATGAGGCCATCGAGTACGCCGACGGGGCCGGTGAGCCGCAGTCGATCGTTCCGGTGCGGCTGGCCCGCGCCGAGGCGTTCTGGCTGGAGGGCAAGCTGACCGAAGCCCGCCGCGAGGCCGAGCTGGCCGATGATGTGGCCAGCGGAGGCGACAAGTGGGAGCGCGGGGCGGTCGCGGTCTGGCTGCGGCGTACCGGTTCGGCCCGGCCACCACGCGGTGAGCTCGCCCCGCCCTACCAGCTTCAGATCGACGGCGACCGGGCCGGCGCCGCCCGCCTGTGGACCGAGCTGGGCTGCCCCTACGAGGCCGCGCTGGCGTTGCTGGGGTCTGCCGACGAGGCCTCGCTGCGTAAGGCGCTGTGGACCTTCATCGACCTCGGCGCGTCGGCCACGGTCCGGTTCACTCGGCAGAAGATGCGCCGGCTCGCCATCCGGTCGATCCCG
>Ga0126380_10000857_pt1 | contig 10821 bp, 6 predicted proteins | sample PanSoiMetPlot_26_FD_92544 | JGI IMG/M metagenome (GOLD analysis project Ga0126380, IMG submission 92544) | Tropical forest soil microbial communities from Panama - MetaG Plot_26 | ecosystem: Environmental > Terrestrial > Soil > Tropical forest > Bulk soil | place: Panama | collected 2016-02-17
CAGCGGTAGGTTGTCCCGCCAGCGAACGTCCCGTCACACCGATGCGGGCGCTACGCACCTGCCCGACCGATCATGGGGCGGCGGGGTTACCCTCTCGGGGCCGCGCGAGAGCGCGCTGACACGCTGCCTATGAGCCATGACGGAGCCACGCCTCGTTGAATTCCCGCGCCGAGATGGGCCAGACGTAATCGCCCACGCCGGCCATCTCGATGGCGATCGGATGCTCCTCGAACCCGATACACCGTGTCACGCCGTTGGAGATCTCGATGCTGCCGGGCTGCCGGCCAGGCGCGGCAGGGGCGTCCCCGCGTCACCGGTAGCCGCATCACGTAGGCGCGCCATGTATCAAATCGGCTCTGCCGGTATCCGTCCATACGGGGGCTTGCGATCGATTCGTGTTGGGAAGGGATGGAGGGCCGGTACCGATGCTCTGCTGCGATGGTGATCTCGCTACGGCGTTGCCCGATCTGCCCGCACGCGGAGACTGAACGATGCTGCGAGGCCTGAGCGGGCCTCGCCGTGGAGAGGCGGGTCATGCGTGACGATTCCTCATCCGTCGCCCGCCTGGTCGCCCGGGCAGCTGACGGTGACCAGGCCGCGTGGAACGAAATTATCGAGCGATACGCGCCGATGGTGTGGTCGATCTGCCTCCGCTACCGGCTGAGCAGCCACGACATCGAGGACGTCGGCCAGGGCGTATGGTTGGCGCTGGTAGAGCATCTCGGGGACCTGCGTGAGCCAGCAGCGCTGCCCGGGTGGCTGGCAACCGCGACACAGCGTGAATGCCTGCGCGTACTGCGGGCAGCCCGCAAATACGACCGCTTCGGGCCGGTGCCGGACGAGCTGCCGCATCCCGCAGCGGACGACGCCATGATTGAACAAGAGATTATTGCGGCCGAACGGAACGCGGCGCTGCGCGCCGCGTTCAGCGAGCTCGCGCCCAGATGCCGGGAACTGTTGTCCATGCTCATCACCGACCCGCCGCGCTCATACGCGGAGATCAGCACCATCTTGCGGATCCCGGTCGGGAGCATCGGCCCCCAGCGAGCGCGGTGCTTGGACCGGCTGCGCCGGTCAAGGTCCCTGTCCGCGTTCCTGGATGGGGAGAGTATGCCTGCACGCGTGCGGGCCTCTGGAGGTAAGACACGTGCGTGACGACTGGGACGACGACCAACTCCTGGCGGCGCTGGGCGAGGCGATAAGAGCCCGCGATACCGTCCCGGCCCGGTTCATTGAGGCTGCCAAGAACGCCTATGCCTGGCACAACATAGACGCCGAACTCGCGGAGCTCACCTACGATTCCAGCCGCGACGAGAGCTTGAGCGCCGCCGTACGGTCCGAAAACGCCTCGATTCGCGCCCTCGCGTTCACCTCAGCGCATTTCTCCATAGAACTTGAGGTCACCGAGGATTCTCTGGTCGGCCAGATCATCCCCCCACGGGAAGGAACGATCGAGGCCCAAACCGGGGCCGGCGCGACCGCAGCCACCCCCGTCGACAAGATGGGCTTTTTCTCAACGGAGCCCATACCGGCCAGCCCATTCCGCTTGCACTACCGCACAGCGGAAGGCACCGACTTGGTGACCGGCTGGATCACACTGTGACCACGCTGTCGGCCGTCACCTTCACATGGGACGTCCGCCCTGGCCGGTGACTTGTCCTTGGCGTTTCCCGCTCGTGGTCGTCCCCCCGAAGCGCTCAGCCGCACTCAGGCTATGGGCCCAGTGATGTGCTCAGGCGGCGCCATAAGCGGTGACCCCGGCCCACGCGGCATAGTCTTCTGCGCGCTCCAGATCAGCGTTGGCGCGTGCCTCCCATAGCGCTTGCGGCAATGACCGGCCAGCGGCGATATTCCGATGCAAGCGCGTCATCAGCGGGACGCTTGCACCATCGGGCAACGGGATCGTGGAGGCGACCACGCCTGCGGTCCCCCTCGCCATCAGCGCACTGACAAAGCCGAGTACCTCGCCGCCGGCATACCTGTGCTCCACACCGGACTCGCAGGCGGCGAGGACCACCCGGCGCGGGACGGCGTCGGAATTGAGCACTTCGTACAGCGTCAGCGGACCGTCACTGAGCAGCAGCGAAGAGAACAGCGGGTTGTCCGAGCGCAGCAGGCCGTGACACGCGACATGGGCCAGCTCAACGTTAGAGATCATGTTCAGCGTCGCCCGCACCGTGCTTTCTGGGGGCAGTAGCAGGCCAGCCCCGGGACGCGCCCGATGCACTTCCCGGACCTCGGCTCTCGCCCCCGGCAACCCGGGACCCGCGACCAAGGCCACCCCCGTGCCGCCGGGGCGAACCGCTGCGCGGCGGCTGCGAGCCCAAAACGTCGCCGACGGCACAACGGAAACTTCTCCCGTATGCAGTCCAGACCACGGCACGCCATGGAGTGGATCCGACGGCACGACCACCAGCGGGTCGCCGCTTGCTACACCGAGCGGCGCTATCAGCGCCCGTCGCAGCGCAGCCAGGGAGAACTCGGCTCTCTCCCGGGCCTGCCGCGCGTGCGGGCCACCCCTGAGCAGCCGCCGCAAGGCGAAAAGCAGCATGTCGATTTCCCGGTGAACCGGCTCGATCGGCCCCAGCTCGACCAGCCGCGCTCCTCGAGCACCGATGACCACTGCGACCAGCGTGTTCTCGACCGTCGCATACTCGGCCAGGCACCGGCCGTTGAGCAGCGACCGCAGCTCGCCGCTCCCCACCAGCTCGGCAGTAGCGGACAACCCCTGCTGCCCGGTCCAGGTCGTGCGCCTGATCTGCGCCTCCAGCCTGGCCCGGCGGGCCAGCAGCTCTGCCGGTTCCCGGTCCTGTTCGCGGCGTGCCCACCGCAGCTCGTGCTCGACCGCCCGCAACGCGGTCAGCTCCTCCTCCACCGCTCCGGCCGGCAACTCTACGAATAGCAGTGAGGCGGCGCGGGTCAGCTCCATCCAGGAGAAGAGCCTGGTCGGCGGTGCACCGCGAAGCAGCTCCCGCAACCCGAGCTGACTCAGTTCCACCCCGTGCCCGGAGGCCAGCATGCGGAGCTCCATCGAGGGCAGCGCCGCGCGGTACCTGGCCAGATCGGTCAGCCCGGTCCGGCAATGCCGCAGCACCCCGCTGCTGTCCCGGCCGGTGGCCGCTTCCAGCGCCTGCGCCAGGTGGCCGCGCAGCCGTACTAGCAGGGCCTGGCCGCGCGCAAGCTTTGCCGCAGAACCGAGGTGACGCCGGGCCGTCCGCGGCGCCGCGGCAGCGAGCGCCGCCTGGCCAGCCGCCAGGTGTGCCGCGACGGCGTCGGCCCGCATGTCAAGCCGCTGCAGCGTCCCCGCCGCACGCCCTAGCCGGCGAAGCCCATCCGGCTGATGCGGTGCCTCTGCGGCGGCCTTGACCGCGACGACCGTTGCCCGCGCTGTCCAGGCGGCCCGCCGCTGGCGGCGGAACTCCGCCAGGGCGACGTCTACATCGGCCTGTGCCGCCCTGGCATCCCCGAGCGACAGTGCTAGCTGCGCACACCGGAGGCGTGCCTCGGCGGCCATCAGGCGGGCGCCGTGGGAGTCGAACTCGGCCGCTGCCGAGCGGACCACGGTGAGCGCCTCCTTCAGCAGCCTCAAGTCCACCAGGGCATCGGCATAATCCAGATAATGCTCGCCCAGTGGCACTCCGGCGGCCGCGTAGAGCTGGCCCGCTTGCTCGAACAGGCGAAGGCTCTCCACCACCTCGCCCACGTGGAAGCTTGACCACGCCCGGTTGTTAGTGATGATGGCCACCAGCTGCGGGCTGTGGTCCTTCGCCAGTACGGCCGCCCGGTCGAGCACATCGAGTGCGGCCCGCGGTTTGCCCAGCTGGGTGTATGCCACGGACAGGTTGTTCGCCGCCTTGATCCACACGTCCGGCGGGCACTGCGGGGCGGCCAGGACACGGTGATACAGGGCTGCAGCGACCTTGAGACGGCCGACGTTGTACTCCAGCACCGCCAGTTGCAGGTTGATCTCGGGCCGCCGCTCGTCGAGGACGAGCAATTCGGCGCGGGCCAGATCCCGGCGTGCCTCGGCGCGGCGGCCCATCTCGTGCAGTGCGATCGCCCTGGTTACCAGCACGTCCCCCAGGCGCTGGCTGAGCCCTTCCCGGTGAGCCAGCCGTGCCGCCTGGTCCAGCAATTGTTTCGCCGCCGGATTGTCGAGCACCGCGTGCCGCGCCCACGCCTGCGCCCGCAGCGCGACGACGAGCGCCTCAGTATTTCCGGCGGCACGCGCACGCGCGATCAGAATCGGAATCTTATCTGTGTATCTAGCGGGATCGCGGACGACTCCCCTATATGTCGCTTCCGCTTCCAGCACAAGATTCTCGGACTGAGCATCCATAGTTGCAGGCCCGATCGTCTCCCGCCGCGAGGCGTCACTATTGTACCCATCCCCCGTGCGGAGGAGAATTCGCAGATGACTACCGACGGCACATCGAGCACACCCGAATCACCCCGGCCGTCGCCGGGCGCCTTTAATCCCGAGGAGGATTACCCGGACCCCCGTAGCGATCAGCAGCGTGAGGACGAGCAGCCGAGCGCCGCCGCGCAGTCCGCAGCTCTCACCGACTCCGGCGGCAATCCGCACGAGTACCTCGACCACATGATCGAAGGCATCCGTGAGGCCCGCCTGGGCGTGCTCGACTGGCAGTTGGAGGATCCTCCGATCCAGTTCGACGTGTGGCGTGACCCCGGTCGGGGGGACCCTGATCAGCCGAACATGGGCATCGTGATACTCGTGGCGCGCGGCGAGATGCTGCTCCGGGTTCCGGTCGCCGGGCCGCCAGGCCCGGACGAGGCCGCAACGGCCGGTGGCGCCGCAGACGCCAGTGAGATCGAGCCCGCGTGGCGACAGGCCGACCGTCAACTGCGCGGGCTCGGATACGCGCAGACCGCCGACCACTCCCCTATGGGCTTGCCAGTGCGCGTGTATACGGCGGCGGGCAGGGGGCCCGGGGAATTGGTGGCGGACCGCGACCGGGTCCGGAGAGAAACCGGCGCTGAGGTGGACCTCAACTACGTCGCCACGGCCGGTCACGTGGTCAAGGCCGACGACTACCCCCGCGGGACGGCGGCGCGCCGGTGCTATTCGCCCGAATGGATCCGCTGCCACCGCGTGACCCGCGAGATCACCGTCGCTGTGATCGACACCGGCATCAACCACGAGAACCGCACGGACGGCTGGCTGACCGGGATCCCCCAGGGAGCTGCCAACGTCGACCCGCTCGACGTCTTCCCGGTGCGGATGGAGAACGGCCAGGTCATCCCAGGGGACGGCGTGCTTGATCTCAGTGCAGGTCACGGCTCGTTCGTCGCGGGGACCGTGGAACAGGTCGCGCCGGCGGCCACAATCCGCGTTTACCGGGCGGTGGACACCGAGGGGATGGGGAAGTGTGACGATATCGCCATTGCTCTCGTCCAGGCCGCCCGGGACGGGGCGGACATCATCAACTTGTCGCTCGGCACGATGACCGTGGATAACCTCCCGCCGCTGGCCTTCACCACCGCCGTGGACACGGTGCACAACGAGCGGCCGGACGTGCTCGTCGTGGCCAGCGCGGGCAACACCGGGCAAGAGCTCCCGATGTTCCCGGCGGCGATGAAGGGCGTGGTCGGCGTGGGCGCGCTGAAAGCGGACCTGACCCCGGTGGACTGGTCCAATCACGGTTTCTGGCTGGACTGCTCGGCCGTCGGTGTCGGCATCACCTCGACGTTCGTCGAGGGGCGCGAGCGACACACCGACTCTAAGGGCGAGGTGGTGATCGAAGACTTTGACCCCAATAGCTGGGCGCTCTGGAGCGGAACGTCATTCTCCGCGCCGCAGATCGCGGGCGGGGTGGCCCAGCTCTGCCAACTGCACGACGTCACGCCACTGGTCGCCCTCGGTCAGCTGCTGGACGGACGGCCCTTCCGGCCAGGCTATGGAATCGTGGTACGAATTCTGCCCGGTACCTGAGCAGCCAGGTCGTACGGCTGCAGCTCGGCTGAGGTGGACCGGATGCCGCAGGCATGAAGTAGAACGCCGCCACGCTCTCGGCGAAGTCGACAATGCGGCGCACCTTCCGATCAAGTCAGAAGCCGACGTCGATAGGTTGGTGGACTCGGGTCTGGCCGTCGAGATCGACAGGCACTTCTACTTCCTCTGCGCCGTCGTGAACGGCCACGCGGCGCCCTAAGAGCTCGAACCGCGGCTGTTCTACGGCGCGGGTGGCACGCAGCCGGCGCCGCCGGTGTCCCAGTGGCAGGCGGGGTTCAACGGGCCCCCGATCACTTGGGCGGTGGTCTCGACGAGCACTCGGCCTGCCGCGACCTCGCCTTGGAGGAAGTCCAGGAAGGCGCTGAGCTTGGTGGGGCTGATGGAGTAGGCGCCGCAGTGTCCGCCGGTGCTCTTGTCGCAGACCCGGTGGAACACGAACTGCACCCAGTCGGTGGACTGGGTGTCCGTCTCCGCGTTCCGTACGTAGGACTCGAGCGTGGAGAGCTTGGTGGATGTCTTCGGGTTGGGCGGGGTCCGGGTTGCGTAGGCGTCGGCCGGGGGGATCGTCTCCCCGAACGGGCCTGTCTTGCGGATCCCGGCCACGCCTCGGCCGCTGTTGTACCCGCAGTAGTGGACGACCGCCTCGCTGGCGCTGTCGAATGACCCGAACGGGTAGGCGAGCGACTCGGGCGCGAATCCCTGGGCGAGGAGGGTGTTGCGGTCGTCGCACACCTCGTGCTCGGCATCCGCCACGGAAAGCGGCTGGAGATTTGCGTGATCGATGGTGTGACCGGTGATCTCCTCCCCGGCGTTGTCCATGGCATGCAGATCGGCCCAGCTCATGTGCGCCGGGTCACCGGCTATGATCGGCCCGGTATTGACGAAGAAGGTGGCGTGCATGCCATGCCCCGACAGGATCGGGAAGCCGTTGTCGAACTGGTCCACCGTCCCATCGTCAAACCCGAGCGTTACGACGACAGGGCTGCTCGCGGCGGCCGGCGGCGTCGACATCGCCCAGAACGACAGCGGTGTCATGAGCGCCCCGGCGGCCGCTACGGAGATCAGGATGCGCGGCGGGGCGTGACGCCTGGGGCGCATTTTCCACAGCTCTTTCATCGGTCTCCCCTTCTCCGTTGGCGGTCTAGGTCAGCCCGGCCATCTGGCGGGCGAAGGCGAGCGGCGACGTCGCGGTGAGATCCACGGCCGGCTCGGTGTTCGAGAACGACTGCATGTTGTCCTGCCATTCGGCGTGGTGCCCGTTGAATTGTGCGAACGTGTCCAGGCCGTTGGCCGGGCAGAGGTTCATGCCGGTCACGAGCCCGCTCGTGGCCGTGCCGTTGGGCCCCTCTACCGCCGCTCCCGCCAGCACCGGCGGGGTGCCGTCGAGGTGGCCGGCCAAGTTCGCGACCTGGTGCTGCAGGCAGTGGGGGAACGTGGTGCCGTCGCCGACGATGAACGACGAACCCCAGGCGTTCGCGCCCAGGATGTTTGCCAGCCACTCCTGGCTAAAGGCGGCGTAGGCCTGCGTGCCGGTCAGCTGATCGTACTCACTGGCCATCACCGATAGGCCAGCGCCGTGGGAGGTAGTGTCCCAGACGTCCCAGGGGAACCCGAACCCGAACGGTTCGGTCGCGCCCTGTGCGACAGCCTTGTCGAGCTGCTTTTTGAGGTCGGCCAGCAGCCCGGCCCGGGTCACTTCCAGGCCTGATGGGCTCCCGGCGCGGGTGATGGCCCGGTACAGCTCGTAGTGGGCCAGGCCGCTCACGTCGTACAGGTTGAGCGTGTCGGCCGCGTCGTTCGGCCCGGTGATGTAGGCGCTGGCCCAGTGGCCGGCCTTGCGCAGGTAGAACAGCGGGTCAGTGTGCGGCAGCCCGGCGGGCAGGCCCCCACTTGCCACGGCGAAGTACAGTTCGGTGGCCGCCAGCTCCAGGTCGTCGCGCCACTCGCTCTCCGGGTAGAAGCTGAACGGGACCACCGTGAGCAGGTTGCCGCTGGGTGCGGTGTTGGCTAGGTCAAGGATGTGCTCCGCGGCGAGCAGGCAGTGCCTGGCGAACGCCGGGTCGCTGACCTTGTACACCTGGAAGGCCTCAGCCAGGGCGGCCGCATCCCGGCCGGCCAGGTTGGGGCTGATCAGCGACCCGGGCGGACCGGCGCGGAGCACCGGCCGGTTCCTGATGTACCGGTAGAGGGGATCGCTGCCACCGAACGTGTCGTCGGCCTGGGGGAGGCGCCAGATGTCGTGGTCGCCGATGGTCTTTGCGTTCCCCTCGCCGATCCCGACTTGGTAGTAGAGGGTCTTGGTGCCGTCGTCCCACATCCGGAGCAGCCAGCGGGCGCCGAACTTGGCCTCGGCCGCGAAGTTCGATGCCGGCGAGCCAGAGCCCATCTGGCCCGGGAAGTCCCGGACGCCCGCCAGCAGCAGATCGGCGGTGTAGCTGGTGGTCTGCACGAACTTCAGGTAATCCCCGGCGTCCCACCAGCCACCGGCGGCGTTGATCCTCACGCCGAGCGGGGTGAGGTCGCCTTTGAACCGGCCGCTGCTGTTGTTATGCGGCGTTAGGTATGTCATGGCGCTTTGGTCATTCAGGTGCCCTGGCGCCGTGCGAAGAGCGTTGGGGATGAAGCCCGGACCGTCGCGTTCGGCCTGGTAGAAGGACAGCGAGTTGGCAAGGGCGCCTGAGTACACGTTCGCCGCGGTACCGATGCGGAAAGGCGGGGATTGCGCCGGTATCGGCCCGGCGACCGAGATCGTGTAGGTGCCGGGCGTGGTGACCGCCGGAAAATCCAGTGCGTACACGTCGGGATAGCTCGCGCTCCACTTGCCCAGGCCAGCGCCGATCGGCGCGGAATACACCGTGGAGCCCGAGGAGTCCTTGACGCTGAACGTGGCCCCGTTCTCGGTGCTGCTGGCCATCAGGTAAGCCCGCTTCGCCTGGCTGCCGGTCGCGTAACCGAGCTGGTTGACTCTCACGAACGCCGTCCCTGTGGCAGCGCCGGCGGGTACGGCCGGCTTCATCGCTGCCGTGCCCCCCAGCACCGCCCCCATGGCCACGATCGCGAGGGCGTTCCTGGACAAGGTCCACCCCGCGCGCCGGAGCATCCTGCGGACGGCCATGGCCTCTCCTCCCCGCGGACGGGGCCGCCGAGATAGGAAACCTTACTAACTATTTGCCATGGCCCAGCTTGCACCTACGGCCCGACACGGTCAAGGCCATGGACCGATCAGATGGTTGGCTCCCCCGGGTTCCCGGATTGGCATGGGCTCATCCCGCTCGCCGATGGCTCCTGCTCGGGCCCGGCCACCGGCCGAGGGACGGCTACGAGGTCGGGGTGAGCACCGCATCGGAGTCAGGGTGATGCGCGATGCAGTCCCCCGCGCCCGAGTTCCGCCGCTGACCTGTGCCGCACTTCCCGGCTGACCCCTCCGCTGCCAAGCCAGCGGGCGCCGTCAGCGCAAATGTTGTTACGAATGCCGTTCGGCGGAACCGTATCCAGGACACTCCTGTCGAGAACTGCGATCTCCGTCCGAAGAGTGCGCAATGCCGCTCGCCACGGGGAAGCGCGGGTAGTGTCGCACGCGTTACACCAGACCCGGTCTGCAGAACCTAGCGCCCTGGCGAGATCTCGCTCAGGGCTTGGTCCAGTGGCCGCTCTGGAGGGACATGCGCGCGATGCGCCCGCCGCTGGGCGCGGGATCGCCCCGCCCGTTGCGGTGTCCTGGCGTGTGTGCCGTGGGGGCGGCCCCGGGCGGGGGAGGCCGGCGGGTAGACGCGGGCGGCGATCGCCACTGCGGGGATGTCCAGGAGGTTGCCGGTGGCGCGGGCCAGGCTGCGGTCGGCGGCGAGCGTGACGATGGGGGCGGTGAGGTAGGTGATGGCCTGGACGGCGAGGCCGATCGCCAGCGCGGTGGCGATGCCGCCACTGCGGCCGTAGACGGTGAGGGCGGCGGCGGCGAGGATCCCGGCGAGCCCGAGGATCGTTTCGCTGCCCGCGCTGGTGAGCGTGCGGATGCCGCGCCGGCGTGGCCGGAACTTGTCGGTGCGCTGCCATCGGGCGGGGCGGCGGATCAGTGCCCGCAGGGATGCGGTCGTGATGACGTGGGACAGCGCGGCGAAGGCGAGGATCCCGCCGAGTGCCTGGCGGGTGGTGGCCCGCACGATCCGCCGGTAGATGAGCCACCGCAGCACCAGGTTGCCAGCCAGCAGGCAGGTCGCTGCGATCCACAATTCGGCGGGCATCGTGACCCGCTCATGGTGGGCCACCATGGAGGCGGCGGCGGCAGCGGCCAGCGGGAAGCACAGCGCGCGCAGGCCGATGCTCATGACGTCCAGGCCGTGGTTGGCGTGATGCAGCTTCTGCTGGCCGGTGAGGGCGCTGGGCGTAGCCAGCCGCCCGGGCAAAAACAGCCGCCAGTGGCGCTGGAACTCCTGCACCGGGCCGTAGGTCCAGCGGTACCGCTGGCGCCGGTAGCCCTCGAAGGTCTCCGGGATGAGGCCGCGACCGTAGGGTTCGGTGAGGTACGCGGACTGGTAGCCGGCCGCGTGAATGCGGACTGCCAGTTCGGAGTCTTCGGTCAGGCACCACTCGGCCCAGCCGCCGGCCCGTTCCAGGGCAGCGCGCCGGATCAGGGACATGGTGCCGACTGTGATTCCGGCCTGGTGTTCATCCATGCTCACCATGCCGGTGGCGAAGAAGACGGCGTACTCCCAGTTCGCCCAGCGGCCGAGCGCGGACTGGGCATAGCCGCGGTAGGCGTGCGGACACTGCACGAATCCCATGGCGGGATCGGCGAAGTACCCGGCGGTGGCGCGCAGCCACTGGCGCCGGACCTGGTAGTCGGCGTCCAC
>Ga0126380_10000858_pt1 | contig 10820 bp, 9 predicted proteins | sample PanSoiMetPlot_26_FD_92544 | JGI IMG/M metagenome (GOLD analysis project Ga0126380, IMG submission 92544) | Tropical forest soil microbial communities from Panama - MetaG Plot_26 | ecosystem: Environmental > Terrestrial > Soil > Tropical forest > Bulk soil | place: Panama | collected 2016-02-17
CACTACTAATATATATAATATTATATAATATAACCAAACAAATATTACCAAACAAAATAATATTTAATATATTTGTAACAGATATTTTCCATAAAAAAAAGCAACTTATGCTACATATAAAAATAGCAATTAAAGAACAAACCAATAATGATCTGGCTAAGTTGTTAAATACAAAATTTAATACTTTTCTTTTCATTTATGCATATTCGTAATTCAAAATTTTAAATCAATTCATAATTTATTCTAATATTTATAATATATTAAATAATATCTTTTCTATTAACTAAAATGGTACCTAACATCTCTATTAAAAAACAATATTTATGTAAAAAATAAAAATAATTAAACTTAATTATTTTTATTTTTATATTTTTACATATAATAATTATATTACTATACGACATTATATTTAATAACCTCAATAATATATCGATATAAATAAAAAAAGTCATACAACATCTACAAAATGTCAATATAATATACCTGATTCTAATCCAAGATGATGATGATCAGTAAAATGGTAAGCAAATAAACGTCAAAAACCTACTGCTAAAAAAGCAGTACCTACTATTACATGTAACCCATGAAAACCTGTTCCAAAAAAGAAACAAGAACCATATATTCCATCTGATATAGTAAAAGATGAAACTGTATATTCTATACCTTGTAAAACTGTAAATAACGCAGCCAATAATATTGTATAAATTAAACCATATAATGCTCCTTTTCTATTACCTTGTATAACAGAATGATGAGCAAAAGTTACTGTAACACCTGAGGATAATAATATAATAGTATTTAATAAAGGCAATTCAAATGGATTAATTCCATGTATACCCATAGGAGGTCATTGAGCACCTAATTCTATATTAGGTGACAATGAACTATGAAAAAAAGTTCAAAATATAGCTAAAAAAAATAAAGCTTCAGAAACTATAAATAAACCTACACCTAAATTTAAACCTTTTTGTACAGCATATGTATGATTTCCTAAATATGTCATTATATTAAATGTATCACTACATTAATTGGACTATATCTTAATTAATAAGTTAACAATATTATTATTAACGTATTAATTCTTAACTTATAGTCTCTGAGGATCCTACTAAAATAATTATAAATTAATTGGTTTCCTGCTGATTATCCTTATATTTATTAAGGAATTTCCAGCATATAGTTAAATTTTAAGAGGGCACATAATAATTAGGAAACTCTTCTACTATTCATATTTGATTTTATTAATTTTATTTTTTCCTTACCTTTTACAGTAAGGTGTTCTTTATCTATAAACATTTGATAAACCTCTTTTCAATCTAAATAATCATTATAATTTATACCTAATAAGCTATAGTTATTAAAATATTCAATTATTATTTTTAATTTTTCTATACTTGTAACAGATACTGATAAAACTAGATCATTTTTTAAAGTTTTATATTTTGATAAATTACATAAAAAACACTTAGATATTTCTTCCATAATAGGCAACATACTTAAACTAGTAGGTTTATCATACAAACGTTGATCCAATCTAAATCTAAGACTAGTACTTTCACTAATAGTTCTAATTCTAGTTTCGGATTTAGATTTATATTCCGTAGTTTTTATATAAAAATTACCATCTCCCTCTACAAATCCAGCAAATCAACTGTTATTTAATAAATTTGATTTATCCAATATACTATCTTTAAAAGATAGATTATATTTTTCATTAATAAATTTAATTAATTTATTAAATGTTAAATTTTTAGGTGTTCTAAGTTTATTATGTAATAAATTTATTATTAATTTAATACCTTTAATATCACCTATTATATAACGAAGAATATTATTATTACATTGAAAACGTCCAATACCTCCTAATTCATATTGAATATATGCATATAATTGCATATTATTAATATGTGAAGTAAAAACTATTCTTGGATTAAGTATTCTATTTAATGTAGTATTACCTAAAGCTGGAATAGATATATGACCATCACCTTCTAATAATCCTGCTAAATAGTAACCTAATTCATATTTACTTATTTTTTTATAAGTATTATTTCTATCAATTAAAGTTTGATTTATAATTTCTTTACTAATAGCTCTTGTAATTTTCAGTATATAACTTTTATTTTCAGGATATAATATATTATATTTTGTACCCTCTGATATTACATCTCTAAATCATAAAGTCATTGATGAAACTAAATTAAAAAGAGCTATAAAAAATAAATAACCTACAAAAAAAAAACCATGCATACTTAATACACCAGTAAGTGTAACAGTAAAAAGCGCAGTACTTGTATAAATAGGTCAAGGAGAAGGAGATACTAAATGATAAGGATGATTTTGAAAATTACTTTTTGTTTTGTAAATCATTAATAATACATATATTTATAAATAATTAAACTTCAATTAATTCTTTTTTTCTGAAATAGTGATAGCAATAGCACCTACCATTGCTAATAATAATATTATTGAGGCTATTATTAATCATATACTATAAGTACTATACATAATATTACCAATACTTGTAATATTTGTAACATCCATTAAAACTGTATCTCAATTATTACCACTAGCATAAATTATTTCTTGTTTATAATCAATAATATTATAAAAATATTGATTTTGTTCCTGATTTATATTATACAATTTTTCAAAAAAGGAATTATAAAAATAATTTATAAAATTAAATTGTATAAAATTAAAAGATATATTTTGACCTAATATATATACAAAAGGTATTATACTTAATATAGCTAATGGTAAATAATTATTAGTACCACTCAAAAGTTCCGAAATTCGAACATTAATTAACATCAATATAAAAATAAATAAAATAGATACAGCACCAACATAAACTAATAAATATGATATACCTATAAAACTTAAACCTATTAATATTAAATAACATGAAATTGTAGAAAATAATCCAATTAAAAACAAAACAGACACTATAGGATTTTTACTAATAATTGTATAAACACCAAATAATATACAAACTAAAGAGAATATATCTAAAATTTCTACCAAAAATCCACTAGTTTTTATATCAGATATTAAATACAAACAATTCATTAATTTATAATTATACCCCCACTTTAAACATATTTTTATTATATAAATTTGAAAAATAAAAATGGGAACGCAACTATATTTGAAAAAGGAAAAATAGGAACACAACTTTATTTGAAAAAAGGAAAAATTTTCCCATAGGAAGAAAAGGAATTGAACCTTTGATAGCTAAAAGCCATTGAGTTTACAGCTCAACCCGTCAACCAACAAACGGACCCTTCCTTTTAATAAAAATATATATATTATTTATTGCTACTAATAAAATATAAAATAATATTAATAAAATAAAATCTTTTTTTGGATTTGAACCAATAGAAATAAAATCAAATTTCTTATACCATATAAAGATTTGTAAAATAAAAATTTATTTTACATATATTATTGTTAAGTTTTATACACCCCGTGCAATTTCCATTACACGAACCTTATTTCGACTTAACACCAATTAAAGTCATGCATACGAAAATTACATATATATATATATATATCAAATTATATAAACTAAAATATATATGAATTAAACTTATTGCACATACTCCTTTCAGCGCCTGACGAGTGGTTAGTACCTAACTGAGATAATATTCACCGTGACGTGGTGATTCACGATTACTAGTAATTCCTTATTCATGTAGTCGAGTTACAGACTACAATCCATATTATAACCGATTTTAAGGATTAGCTCCATTTCACAATATTGCATCCTTTTGTTAAGGTATATGTGGCACGTCTATAGCCCACAATATTAAGGCCATGATGACTTGTCTTAGTCCCTCTTATCTAGTCCAATGTAGCGGCGAACCACTTTATGTAAATAAATAAAGTGAGGGTTTTCGTTAATTAAAGGAGTTAACCAGATCTCACGACATTAACTGACGACAGCCGTGCAGCGCTTGTAATAACTTAATATTATTCAAATTGTGGTAAGGTTTTTCGCGGATTATCGAATTAAATAACATACTTCACTACTGGTTTCAGAAACGGTCTAATGATTTCAGTTTCAATGTTGCCATGTTACTCTTGAGGTGGAATGCTTACACTTTCATTTATAAACTAAATATTAATATCTAGCTTATGACATTCATAATTTTCTGCTTGGACTACTAGGGTATCTAATCCTTATTGCTACCCAAGCCTTCGTCCCTCAACGTCAGTTTTTACATAGAAGGCTGCCTTCGCCTTTATCAGTCCTTTCAGTATCATAAAATTTTATCTTTACTCCAAAAGTTCTCCCCTTCTCTTATAAAACTCTAGTAAAAAAGTACCTAATTAAGGTTTAATTTACCGTCTAGGTACCCTTTAAACCTAATAAAGATGACTAACACTAGTCTTTTACGTATTACCGCGACTGCTGGCACGTAGTTTGGTCAAGACTTATAAATAAAAAATTGTCATATTCATTTTTTTATTTAGAATTTTATACGATTTATTCGTTATTATATTAATAAATATTAATACAAATACATTCTTCCAAGTTGCTGGTTCAGCCGTTAGGCCATTGACCAATATTCCTCACTGCTGTACTAATGCGCATTGGGGTTTTTTCAGACCCAATGTGATCGATCAACCTCTCAGTTACGACTACGGATAAATAGCTAGTTAAGACATTACCTTTTCTACTACTGTCCGAAATATTAATTAACATCTTAAAGCGAAACTACTTTGTTTCTTTTTTGTTATAAGGAATTTAACCTTTCTTTAAGGTAGCCAAAATATTAATTACTCACCTGTACACCACTTCTAATTAATAGTTATAATCAGACGTACGATTAGCATGTGTCAAGCACTTGGATAGCGTTCAATCAGAGCCATCATCAAACTCATAAACAAATAAATATGTTAAAAAAATATTAACATATTATTATTAATTTTGACATAATAATAATTAAAGTATTAATAATTTATAAATTATTAATCCTTTAATTAACTACAATTAATTAAGGGAAAACCTATTATAGATACAATTAAGCCGGATTCTGTCTCTATACATAGTTCTAAAAAAAAACTTAGTGTAGGGGTAATGTTCGTATTATATATTATTATATTAACACATATAATGTAATTATATAATAGTTTGTTTCTCCAAATATTCCAGAATTTTTATCATTATATTTATATATTATATATAATATATACACTTAACAAGTTTAGGACTTTCCTATCTTAAATTCAGATTGTATAATTTGTATCATATAATCAATTGATTTATGTTTTTTAATGTAAATCTAAAGAATCTTTAATATAAGATGCAGTTAATACTACAAAAACTTGAGATTGAATAAAAGCAATACCAAATTCCAAACCAGAAAAGGCAAGAATAAAAGCTAAAGGTAATAAACCTATAAAAAAGAACATAATTCCACTTGACATAATATTATAAGTAAACCCACTTAATATAGATAAAAGCATATGTCCTGAAACTATATTAGCAGCAAGTCTTAAACCTAAAGATATATTACGAGCTAAATAAGATATAAATTCTATTAATACTAACAAAGGTAACAGACCTAAAGGACAACCAGAAGGTACAAAAAAAGAAAAAAATTCTAATCCATGTTTTTGAAGACCTAAAAAAGTAGCACCTAATACTACAGTAAAGCTAATGAAAAAAGTTAAAATAAAATGAGATGTTGAAGCAAAACTATATGGAATCATACCTATTAAATTATTTATTAAAATAAATAAAAATAATGCATATATAAAAGGAAAATAAATTTGTCCTTTATTTGGATTTATTTGATTTATAACTATACTATGTATAGTTGCATACAAAGATTCCTGGTTTATAGACCATGTATTAGATATTAATTTATTATAATTAGTAGCTAATTTATTAATACTTAAAATAATTATTGTACTAATTGTTAAATATAATCCAATATTTGTTAAAGATATATGACTATTATTTAATATATTTAAATTTATACTTACTAAATCTCTTATTTCAAATTGATCCAAAGGGCTTGACACAATAAAATTATTCATAAAAAAATTTTTGAATTTATATTTAAATTAAATGGTATTTTAAACTTGAAATATTTAATATATCAAAATATTAAATTAATTACCTACTTATATTTACTTAATTATAATTTATTTATAAACATACGTGTTATAAATAAACGTACAAATCTAGGTAAAATATATTTACTAAATGTAAAAACTAAAAAAGCTAACAAAATAAAAGTAAAAATTGCTTGATTTACAAAAAAAAATGGTATTAATTGTGGCATAGTATATTATATATACGGGATATTTTCATATATATATCATAATTTATACAAAAGTAAAAAGCAAAATTAAAAGATAATTATTAAAAAAATATACAATAAAATTAAAAAGTTAATAAATTTATAATACTTATTATATTAAACAAAATTAACTAAATTAACTAAATACATTTTGTTTAATATAATTTAATAAATATTATTATAAATCAAAGAAGAAACTGAATAATGTAAACCATCTAAAATAGGAGCAGGATAAAGACCAAATAATACTGTAAATAAAACAAGAATAAATAAAATTGCAAATTCTCTTTTACTTACATCAGTAATATAATTAATAAAATAAGAAGAATATCTACCACCAAAAGCTATTCTATTATACATAAATATGGTATAAGCCGCGGAAAATACAATAGAACTACTAGCTAAAACACCTAAAATAGACATTCTTTCAAATACACCATAAAGTGACATAAATTCACCTATAAAGTTTAAAGTAAAAGGTGCACCACAATTACCTAAAGATAATATATAGAATAAAATACAAAAAATAGGCATTATCTGAGCCATACCTCTATAATATGTAATTAATCTAGTAGAAGACCTGTCATATAAAACACCTCCTACACATATAAATAAACCAGAAGAAACAAAACCATGTGCTAAACCTAAAGTTATAGCACCTTCTATTCCTTGTATACAATTGCTAAATGCACCTAAAAGATACACAGCTGCATGTGATACAGATGAATACGCAATAAGTTCTTTAATATCTATTGTTCTTAATGTACTAAAACTAGCATATAAAATAGTTATTACACCTATAACATATACTATATATGTATAGTTAACAGCAGCTTTAGGTAATAAAGGTAATATTAATCTAAATATACCATATAAACTTAACTTAAGAACTATACCAGCTAAAATTATACTACCAGCTAAAGGAGATTCAACATGAGCTTTTAATAATCAAGTATTTAAAAATATCGTAGGAGTCTTGACAGCAAATGATAAAAAAATACCATAAAATAAAAAAAGTTGAATTATATAACTATAATTTGCTTTAGATAATGCATCAAAATCAGTTGTACCCATTATAGATGACATTGTAATTATAGAAAGTAACATAAATAATGAACCTAATAAAGTATATAAAAATAAATAAAAACTAGCTCTTACTTTATTACTAGATCCAAACAATCCTATTAATAAAAATAGAGGAGGTAATATACTTTCAAAAAATATATAAAATAATAATATATCTAAAACTAAAAAAACAGCTAACAATAATGTTTCTAATAATAGTATTATTACTACAAATGATAATACATTTTTTAATTGTATAGTATTTCAATTAGATATTAAACATATAGGTATAATTATTGTTGTTAATAAAATAAAGTATATAGATATTCCATCTATACCTAAATATATATCAAAATAATTTATTTTATAATGTTCTTGTACTTGTATAAATTGGTATTGTTTACCACTGAAATCAAATAATATAAATATTATCAAAGATACAATCAAATTAACAATTGTAGTAGTTAAACCAATATATTTAATTTGTCTATATGATATTAATGACATACCATAAGATGTATATACTAAAAGAATAAGTATTCCTAATAAAGGAATTAATAATAATGATAAAACAGATATCAAAATAACTATATATGTAAATGTAATATTCCTCCAGGTTAATATATGTATATATTAACCTTATGTAACACCATATATATCTATATGGCTAAATATAAATATTATTTTCTTTATTATAAATTTAATTAAGTAATTATAAATTTAATTATAATTACATAACAAATTTAAAAATAATAAGCAATTAATCATTATAATAAAGAAAAATTACAAGGTAAAATATTTAAACCAAGGACAATACAAGGAATTAATATTATATATGCTATAACAATAGGCAATAATATAGTTCAACAAGCTGACATTAACTGATCAAATCTTATTCTAGGAAATGAAGCTCTGGCTCAAATAAATATAAATACAAGAACAGACGTTTTAAAAGCTAAATTTAAATTATTGTACACATTAAATAAAAAATCAGAATATAAAAAATTATATTCAGGATAAATATATCCAATATATTCTATAATATAATTATATATATATATTAATATATTTAATGGTAAAAAATTTAAATAACCTCCTAAAAATAAAACACTAGTTAATAAACAAATTAAAACAATACTAGCATATTCAGCTAAAAAGAAAAACACAAAAATAACTGCAGAATGTTCTGTCATAAAACCACTTACAAGTTCAGATTCAGCCTCTGCTAAATCAAATGGAGCCCTATTAGTCTCTGCTATACAACCTATAAAAAATACAATAAATATAGGAAATAGTGGCAATAAAAAATAAATAGCTTTTTGAGCTTCTATTATTGCAGTTAAATTTAAACTACCTGTAAATAATATTACTAATAATACTACGGAGCTTAAAATTAATTCATAACTAATTAACTGAGCCGTACTTCTTAATGATCCTAAAAATGCATACTTTGAATTAGCTGATCAACCAGCTAATAAAATACCATATGTAGATAATGAAGAAACAGCTAACATATATAATATTCCTAAACTAAAATCTGAAACATATAACCCCAACCCATAAGGTATAACAGCATAACCTAATAAAGAAAAGATTAGTGTAATTATAGGTCCAAGAAAAAATAAAATAATATTAGATTGTGTAGGTGAAATATATTCTTTTAATAATAGTTTTAATGCATCAGCAAATGCTTGTAGTAAACCATAATATCCTACTATATTAGGTCCTAATCGTCTTTGCATACTTGCCATTGTTTTTCTTTCTGAAATAGTTACAAATGCTACAGTTAATAATGCAGGAACAATAACTAATAAACCTTCAACAATTGATATTATCGATATCATTTTATTAAAATTAATACTATAATTAAAAACAGTTAAAAATTCTCTTATATAATATTATCCTAATTAAGATAATTTTTAATTATATTTATTACAAATTTGTAAAATAAATAAAAATTATATATTATCCATTATAACTAGTTTAATTAATGTTTATATAATATATAGTTTAACAATAATATAATACAAACTAAATATAATTTAGTTATAACATACAAATATATTTAATATTAAATAATAATCTACTACTATATTAATTTATAAAAATAAGATTTAAAAATCGAATTGTATAAAATTATTTTTTCATTAACCAAACCAATAATTAATATTATTAATAAGGAGTTAGGGGAAATCGAATCCCTATATTTCAATTTGCAGTCAAAATGCAGAACCTTCTGCTCAAACTCCTATAAATATATTTGCATATATATATATATATATATGCAAATATATATAAATAAAAATGTATAAAATAATATAAAAATACATTTTATTTATTATAAATTAAAGAATAACTATTTCAATTTTTTATATTAAAGTTATACATTTGTTTACTTTCAATTTTCAATGCATTTTTACCTAACTCAAATACAAACCCTAATGTTAAAACTAAAAAGAAAATCAGCATTATAGATAAACCATATAATCCATTAAAATAGGCACTTACAACATAAGGATAAACCAATAAAATTTCAAGATCGAATATAAGAAATAATAAAGCAAATATAAAAAAAGATATACTAAATTGCATTCTATTTTGATAATTAAATGAGTGAAAACCACATTCAAAAGCACTATCTTTTTCTTGATAAGAATTATGAGGAGAAAAAACTAAATTGATTACCAATAATAATAAGGCTAAAATAGGTATAAATATAAAAAAAAAAGTAGTTGTTGACATATTTTTATTTAATAAATTTAGTTTATACTAAAATGTATATAAATGGGATAAGTTAGTAAATAATATAGTTTTGAAAATATAAATAATAACATTGTTTTATTTATATAAACACTAACAAATTTTTATTTAATATATTAATTATTATTTATTTTAGGTATATATTTGTAATCTTATACTAAATTTATAATAACATTAAATAAATATATATATATATAATTATTTTACTATATTAACAATGAATTTATTTAATTGTTAATGTTATTAAACTATTTTCTAATAAATTTACTAAAGGAACTATTATAAGAAAATGAGAAAAATATAGAATCGTAGAAATCTGTCCAAATTCAATAAAAGGAGATTCAACATGTTTTGCTCCTAATTGCATTAAAATTAAAAAATTAGCTACAAATATGTAAAAAAATACTTTACTAAATGGTCTAAATTGTATACCTCTTAATTTAGATATATCAGTAAAAGGCATAATTAATAATATTAAAAGGGCAGAAAACATAGCAATAACACCTAATAATTTATTAGGTATAGATCTTAATATAGCATAAAAAGGTAAAAGATATCACTCTGGTACTATAGCAGGAGGAGTTTGCATAGGATTAGCCATTACATAATTTTCACTATCACCTAAAGCATTAGGCATAAAGAAAACAAAAACAGATAAAACAAACATAAAAATAAAGA
>Ga0126380_10000859_pt1 | contig 10817 bp, 11 predicted proteins | sample PanSoiMetPlot_26_FD_92544 | JGI IMG/M metagenome (GOLD analysis project Ga0126380, IMG submission 92544) | Tropical forest soil microbial communities from Panama - MetaG Plot_26 | ecosystem: Environmental > Terrestrial > Soil > Tropical forest > Bulk soil | place: Panama | collected 2016-02-17
CGCCTACAAATTCGAGGGCGGCTCGCGCTCCTCGGCGCAGATGATGGAGGTCTACGCCGAATGGCTGGACGCCTACCCCATCGTGTCCCTTGAGGACCCGCTCGCCGAGGAGGACTGGGCAGGCTGGCAGTCGCTCACCGCCGCCCTGGGCGACAAGGTGCAGATCGTCGGCGACGACCTGTTCGTCACGAATCCAGAACGGCTGCGCCGTGGCATCGCCGATCACAGCGCGAATGCCCTCCTGGTCAAGGTCAACCAGATCGGCACGATCACCGAGACCCTGGACGCGGTCTCGCTCGCCCAGCGCAACGGTTTCGCGTGCATGATCAGCCACCGGTCGGGTGAGACCGAGGACACCACCATCGCCGACCTCGCCGTGGCCACCAACTGCGGGCAGATCAAGGCCGGAGCCCCGGCGCGCTCCGAGCGCGTCGCCAAGTACAACCAGCTCCTGCGGATCGAGGAACTGCTCGATGACGCCGCCACCTACGCCGGTGCCACGGCCTTCCCCAGGACGCCCGCGGGACCGTGATCCCTACGCTGGGCCGCCCGCAGGGCGGGGACCGGGCGCGGCTCACCAGCCGGGCCGCGGTGCTCGCCGTGGTGATCTGCGCGATCGCGCTCAGCCTCGCCTACCCGGTGCGCGAGTACATCGCCCAGCGCCGGCAGATCGACCAGTTGCAGGCCCAGCGCCAGATCCTCGACGGCCAGCTGCGCGCGCTGCAGCATCAGCAGCAGCGGCTGGCCGATCCCGCCTACATCGAACAGCTGGCCCGGAACAAGCTGCACATGTGCCTGCGCGGCGAGACCTGCTACGTGGTCATCGGCGGGCAGGCGGCCCATCCTGGCGCCGCGTCCACGGCCGCGCTCACACCGTGGTATGAGCGGCTGTGGCATTCAGTGCAGGAGGCGAACCGGGGCAGCCCGCGGTGATGGCCGATGCCGAGGTGGTCGCGCTGCAGCTTGGCCGGCCGCCGCGGGGGCTACGGCGCGTCGCCCACCGGTGCCCGTGCGGGCTGCCTGACGTGGTGGAAACCGCGCCGCGCCTGGCCGACGGCACTCCGTTCCCTACTCTCTACTATCTGACCTGCCCGCGGGCGGTCGCCGCCGTGAGCAGGCTCGAAGCCGCGGGCGTGATGCGGCAGATGCAGCGGCGGCTGGCCGAGGACACCGAGCTGCGCGCGGCCTATCAGGCCGCCCACCGCGACTACCTGACCCGGCGGGCCGAGGTGGCGCGCGCCGCCGGGATGGCGCCGTTGCCACCGGGCACGCAGAGCGCGGGCGGCATGCCGGACCGGGTGAAGTGCCTGCACGCGCTGGCGGCGCACGAACTGGCGGTGCCGGGGGCCAACCCGCTGGGCCAGGAGGCCGCTGCGCAGGCGGGGCCCTGGTGGGCGGCAGGCCCGTGCATCCACGGTGATGCTGGCGAGAGCGGTGATGCTCCCGAGGGCGGTGCTGCCCTCGAGAGCGGCGAGGTGCCGGGGTGAGCGGCGGGAGTGCCGGGTGAGCGGCGGAGGTGCCGGGTGAGCGGCGGAGGCGTCACGCGGGTGGCGGCGATCGACTGCGGCACGAACTCCCTGCGCCTGCTGGTGGCCGACGTGGACCCCGCCGCGGGCCGCCTGTCCGACGTGGACCGGAGGCTGGAGATCGTCCGGCTCGGGCAGGGCGTGGATGCCACCGGGCGGCTCGCCGCCGACGCGCTGGCCCGGACCCTGCGGGTGCTGCGCTCGTACCAGCGGATCATCGAGGAAGCGTCCGCATCGGCGATCCGCATGGTGGCCACCAGCGCCACCAGGGACGCGGTCAACGCCGGTGAGTTCGTGGCCGGGGTGCGCGACATCCTTGCGATCGAGCCCGAGGTGCTCAGCGGCGAGGACGAGGCGCGCCTGTCGTTCATCGGGGCGACCGCCGAACTGGCGGGCACCATGACCGGCCCGTACCTGGTCACCGACATCGGCGGCGGCTCGACCGAGTTCGTGCTCGGGGACCCCGGCGCCATGACGGCCGCGGTCAGCGTGAACATCGGCTGCGTCCGGATGACCGAGCGGCACCTGCACCACGACCCGCCCGGCGAGGACGAGATCAAGGCGGCACGCGCCGACATCGACGCCGCGCTCGACGAGGTCGCCCGGCAGATCCCGGTGACCGCCGCGCGCACGCTGGTAGGCCTGGCCGGGTCGGTGACCACCGTGGCCGCGCTGGACATCGGGCTCGACGCCTACGAGGCCGAGAAGATCCATCACTCGCGGGTCAGCGTGGAAGCGGTGCGCGCGGTGACGGCAAGCCTGCTGGCGCAGACCCGGGCGGAGCGGGCCAGGCTCGCGGTGATGCACCCCGGCCGGGTGGACGTGATCGCCGGCGGGGCTCTGGTGCTGACACAGATCATGGAGCGGTTCGGGTTCGGCGAGGTGCTGGTGAGCGAGCACGACATCCTGGACGGCCTGGCATGGTCCCTGGCGGGAGCGGGCCGGTGACCACGGGGCCGTCGGCGGCCTCGGGGCTGCCCGTGCCGCCCGGCACCGGCTGGCCGGGGGACCCGGCCACGCCTGCCACCCCGGTGGCCACCAGCGCGGCGCAGGTCCGCGCGCTTGCCGCCGAAGCCGCGGCGGCGGGCGGCCTCGCGGAGCTGGCCGCCCGGCAGTCCGTGTGCCGCGCGTGCCCGCGGCTGGTCGAGTGGCGCGAGCGGGTGGCGGCGGTCAAGCGCGCGTCCGCTCGCACCGAGCGGTACTGGGGGCGGCCGGTGCCCGGGTGGGGCGACGAGCGGGCCCGAGTGCTGATCCTCGGGCTGGCCCCCGCGGCGCACGGAGGCAACCGCACCGGACGAGTCTTCACCGGCGACCGCAGCGGTGATGTCCTGTTCGCCTCGCTATATCGCTGCGGGCTGGCCGCGCAGCCTGCGTCCACGGCAGCAGGAGATGGCCAGCGCCTGGTTGGCGCCCGGATGGCCGCGGCGGTGCGGTGTGCCCCGCCACTCAACAAGCCCTCGGTGACCGAGCGGGACACCTGCGCACCGTGGCTGGCGGCGGAGTTCGGGCTGCTGGCCGCCACCGTGACGGTCATCGTCTGCCTCGGCGGCTTTGCCTGGCGGGCGGCGTGGCCGATGCTCCGCTCCGCAGGCTTCACGCTGCCCCGGCCACGGCCGAGGTTCGGCCACGGCACCGAGGTCACGTTGCCGGCTCCCGCGGGCGCGGCCGGGCCATCTGGCCAGGTCCTGCTGCTGGGCTGCTACCACCCGAGCCAGCAGAACACCTTTACCGGCCGGGTCACCCCGGCGATGCTGGACGAGGTGTTCAGCCGCGCGCGCAGTGCGGCCGGTATCGGCGGAGCGGCAGCAGGCACAACAGCGGCGTCTTAGTGGTGCCCGCCGCAGGCGTCCTAGTGGTGGCCCGCCGCAGGCGTCCTAGTGGTGCCCGCCGCCCGGCTACGCTGTGTGCGCAATTCATCCGATTCAAGGCAAATTGGTAACGCTTCGCATTCGCGGACCGGGACGCATGAATTGAATATGTGCACCCAGGCGAATTTTTCTCCCCCCATTAGCCCAGGCAAGAATGGTTCGGACCGACCGGGGTATCATGACCCAGCCCCCGTAGCCCAAGGGAAGAGGCCGGCCCCCTAAAAGGGTCCCCAGTGTCGGTTCGACTCCGACCGGGGGCACGCCCTTGGTACTGCAACGACCCCCCAGCCCCCTAAGCTCCGCTGCATGGTTCATGTGCAGGCAGCGCCATCGCGGGTCCCCGGCTCAGCGCACAGGGTGCCAGGCGGGCGATCACTTCACTATTACTGGTTATCCCCTGTTGGTCACCTAATCCGAACAGGGGAGCGGATCATGATGGCCGAACAGGAGCACCGGATCATGGCCAGAACGGGCCCGGGCCTTCTTCCCGATCTGCCCGCGCGGAGGCCGAGTCCGTCTGCCGGAACAGGCAAGAGTCCTATTGACTGAACGAACAATAAGAAGGCGCCGCAGTCCTGTTACGCATGCGCCGAGATCAACCATGATGACGCCTTGTGGGCCGATAAAGATTCGCGGCTGTGCGGTCAGCCACTCACGTCCGGGCCCGCACGGGCGATGGTGATCCGTACGATGACTCGCCGCTCGCGGATCATCGCGGCCCGGTAGTCGTCCCAGTCCGGGTGCTCGCCGGAGGCGCGCCGGTAGTAATCGATGAGCAGGTCCATGGCCTCGGGCAGGGAGATGATCTCCACATCTCCCTCGATCTGGACCCACTCGCCGAAGAACGAGTCGGTGAAGGCGCACAACGAGGCCTGCGGTCGCCGCCGCAGGTTCCGCGTCTTGACCGCTGTCTCCCTGGTGCTGATCAGCACGCGGCCCTTGTCGTCCACCGTGCACGTGACGGGGGACAACTGCGGGCGGCCATCGGATCGTGAGGTGGCCAGGACTGCCCGATGATGGGCGCGCAGGAACTCCGCGGCCCGTGTGGTGTCCATGTCAGACGCTGTTGAGCCTGGTCCGCCTGCGCAGCTCGTACTCGTGCACGATGGCGCTGGCGTAGCCGTGGGTGAGCCCGTGCTCATCCGATAGCCAGTGCGCGCGCTCCTCGCAGCGCAGGAACGCGGGACCGGATTCGAGGCTTGCGAACCACTCCGGGAGTGCTCGTCCGGTGACGGACGGGATGCGCGCGATCAGGTTCTTATGCGTTTCCGGGGAGTGGTTCAGAGTCAACTGGCACCTCCAGGGGGCGACTCCTGCTCCTGTTGAGAGTGCATCACGCCCGCGCTCCTGGCAACCCCCAGAGCCGACTTCGAGTAAACGCGGAGGAGCTTTACGGGAACCGGCCGTCCGCCTCGTGGTGACCTGGAGTAGTTCCGGCCGGAAACAACGTGCGGCTGGCAAGGGCAGCGGCACCACGCCCGCGCCGATCCGGCGGGGGCCCGGCCCGCGCCGATCCGGCGGGGGCCCGGCCCGCGCCGGGCCCGGTCCGGACTGGGAGCAAGCCGGCGCGTCCGCCATCTACCGGGAAGGATGGCAGGCCCCACGGCAGGGCCGGAGGATCAGGAAAGCCGCTCGACCACCATGGCCATGCCCTGGCCGCCGCCCACGCACATCGTCTCCAGGCCGAACGTCTTGTCGTGGAACTGGAGGCTGTTCAGCAGGGTGGAGGTGATCCGCGCCCCGGTCATGCCGAACGGGTGCCCGACCGCGATCGCCCCGCCGTTGACGTTCAGCTTGTCGATGTCGATCCCGATCTCCTGATAGGACGGGATCACCTGCGCGGCGAATGCCTCGTTCATCTCGACGAGGTCGATGTCGTCGATGGTCATGCCGGCCCGTGCCAGCGCCTGCTTGGACGCCTCCACCGGGCCGAGCCCCATGATCTCCGGGGACAGCGCCGACACGCCCGTGGACACGATCCGCGCCAGCGGCGTGATGCCGAGGTCGGCCGCCTTGCGGTCACTCATGATCACCACGGCAGCGGCGCCGTCGTTGAGCGGGCAGCAGTTGCCCGCGGTGACCGTGCCGTCCGGGCGGAACACCGGCTGCAGCGTCGCCACCTTCTCCAGGGTGGTGCCGGCGCGGGGGCCGTCGTCGGCGGTGACCACCGTGCCGTCCTGCAGGGTCAGCGGCGTGATGTCCCGCTGCCAGAAGCCGTTGGCCAGCGCCTTCTCCGCGAGGTTCTGCGACCGCACGCCGAACTCGTCCTGCGCCAGCCGGGTGATGCCGCGCAGCTGCGCCACGTTCTCCGCGGTCTGCCCCATGGCGATGTACACGTCGGGGATCTCGCCGTCCTCGCGCGGGTCGTGCCAGTCGGGCGCGCCCGCGCCGGAGCGTGCCGTGGTGCGCTCCTGCGCGCCGGCGAAGACCGGGTTCTGCGTGTCCGGCCAGCTGTCGCTGCTGCCCTTGGCGTACCGGCTCACGCATTCGACACCCGCCGACAGGAACACGTCTCCCTCGCCGGCCTTGATAGCGTGGAACGCCATCCGGGTGGTCTGCAGCGAGGACGAGCAGTACCGGGTGATCGTGGTTCCCGGCAGGTGGTCATAGCCCATCATGATCGCCACCACGCGGGCCATGTTGAAGCCCTGCTCCCCGCCGGGCAGCCCGCAGCCGAGCATCAGGTCGCTGATGTCAGCCGGGTCGAGCTGGGGGACCTTGGCCAGGGCGGCGGCGACCATCTGCCGGACCGCTTCGTCGGGCCGGATGGTGGTGAGCGATCCCTTGAACGCCCTGCCGATGGGGGACCTGGCGGTTGCGACGATCACTGCCTCGGGCATGGCTGCTCCCTCGGATTCGCTCGGCCTACTGGTCAGTAGCTTACGTCAGCGCCCCACCACCGCCAATTGTTCCCGGCCTGGCTCATGATCATGGCTGCGCGGTATCTGCAGGCGGGGAACCCGCGGGCCCCGGCGGGAACGGCCCGCGTGGGATAGCGTCTGTGCAGCAGAAGCGGCAGGGCAACGCCGCCACGGGACAACGGCGCCTCGTTATGGCTGAACGGCCCGGGCGGCACTGCTGCCGGGCGGCCAGTGCCCGTGGGAGGTGGCTGGTGATGCAGGTCCACGACTCGCTAATCGAGCTTGTCGGGAACACGCCGCTGGTCCGGCTCCGCCGGGTCACCCGGGACCTGGGCGCGGGCGCGCCGGCCGTGCTGGCCAAGGTCGAGTACTTCAACCCGGGCGGCTCGGTGAAGGACCGGATCGCGCTGCGCATGGTCGAGGCGGCCGAAAGGTCGGGACAGCTCCGCCCCGGCGGGACGATCATCGAGCCGACCTCGGGCAACACCGGCGTGGGCCTGGCCATCGTGGCGGTCGAGAAGGGTTACCGGTGCCTGTTCGTGTGCCCGGACAAGGTCGGCCAGGACAAGATCAGCGTGCTGCGCGCCTACGGGGCCGAGGTGGTCGTCTGCCCGGGTGCGGTGCCGCCCGAGCACCCCGAGTCCTACTACTCCGTGTCGACCAGGCTGGCCCGCGAGACGCCCGGCGGGTGGAAGCCGGACCAGTACGCCAACCCGCAGAACCCCGCATCGCACTACCACTCCACCGGGCCGGAGGTCTGGGCGCAGACCGAGGGAAAGGTCACCCACTTCGTGGCCGGGATCGGCACCGGCGGCACGATCAGCGGCGCCGGGCGCTACCTCAAGGAGGTATCGGGGGGAGAGGTCCGGGTGATCGGCGCCGACCCGGAGGGTTCGGTGTACTCGGGCGGCACCGGCCGCCCCTACCTGGTGGAGGGCGTGGGCGAGGACATCTGGCCGGAGACCTTCGACCGGGGCATCTGCGACCAGGTGATCGCGGTCAGCGACGCCGACTCGTTCCTCATGACCCGCCGGCTCGCCCGTGAGGAGGGGCTGCTCACCGGCGGCTCGTGCGGGCTCGCCGTGGTCGCCGCGCACCGCGCCGCGGCCAGCGCCGGCCGTGAGGGTGTGATCGTGGTGCTGCTGCCCGACGGCGGCCGCGGCTACCTGTCCAAGATCTTCAACGACGAATGGATGGCCGACTACGGCTTCCTCACCGAGCAGACGGCCGAGCCCAAGATCGCCGAGGTGCTCGCCCGCAAGCAGGCCGGCCTGCCAGTCTTCGTACATGCACATCCGGACGAGACGGTCGCCGCGGCGATCGGCATCCTCCGCGAATACAACGTGTCCCAGCTTCCGGTCATGAAGGAGGAACCGCCGGTCATGGTGGCGGAGGTAGTCGGCTCGGTCGTGGAACGGGACTTGCTCGACGCGCTGGTCTCCGGCCGGGCCAATCCCAAGGATCCGGTCGGCAAGCACATGTCCGCGCCGCTGCCCATGGTCGGCTCCGGCGAGCAGGTCAGCAAGGCCGTCGAGGCGCTGGAGAAGGCGGGGGCGGCCGTGGTCCTGGTGGATGGCCGCCCAGCCGGCATGATCACCCCGCAAGACGTTCTCTCATTCCTGGCCGGCGGTGCGTCATGAGCGCCGGGTCCGGCGCGCCCGACGGGTCCGGCGTGCCTGGCGGGTCCGGGTCACCCGGCGGGTCCGGGTCACCCGGCGGGTCCGGCACACCCGGCGGATCCGGCACACCCGGCGGCGGGTCTTCCAGGGCATCCCGCGGCGGTTTCGAAACGCTGGCGATCCACGCCGGACAGGAACCGGACCCCACGACGGGTGCCGTGGTGCCGCCGATCTACCAGGTTTCCACCTACGCCCAGGACGCCGTCGGCAACCCCCGGGCCGGTTACGAGTACTCCCGGACCGCGAACCCGACCAGGACCGCGCTGGAAGAGTGCCTGGCCGTGCTGGAGGGTGGCAGCAGGGCACTCGCCTTCGCCTCCGGCATGGCGGCCGAGGACTGCCTACTGCGGACCATCTGCCGCCCGGGCGATCATGTGCTCATCCCGCACGACGCCTACGGCGGGACCTACCGGCTCTTCGACAAGGTCCTCGCGACCTGGCAGCTGAGTTACCAACCGGTGCCAATGTCCGACCCGCAGGCCGTTAAGCATGCACTAGAGCAGCGGCCGGTGCGCGCGGTCTGGGTGGAGACGCCCACCAACCCGCTGCTCTCGATCGTGGACATCACCGCCCTGGCGGTGATGTGCGCCGACGCGGGCGCGCTGCTGGTGGTGGACAACACGTTCGCCTCGCCCTACCTGCAAAACCCGCTGGCGCTCGGCGCGGACGCGGTGGTCCACTCGACCACGAAGTACCTGGGCGGCCACTCCGATGTGGTGGGTGGGGCGCTGGTCGTGGCCGACCCCGGGCTGGGCGAGCGCCTGGCCTTTCAGCAGAACGCGACCGGCGCTGTCGCAGGCCCGTTTGACGCCTGGCTGACGCTGCGCGGCATCAGGACGCTCGCGGTCCGGATGGACAGGCATAGTGACAACGCCCTGCGGGTGGCGGACATGCTCGCCGCGCATCCAGCGGTTTCCAGGGTGTTCTATCCGGGGCTGCCTGGGCACCCCGGCCACGAGATCGCGGCCAAGCAGATGCGGGGCTTCGGCGGGATGGTGTCGTTCCGGGTGCGTGGCGGTGAGGCGGCGGCGATCGCGGTCTGCGGGCGCACCAGGGTGTTCATCCTCGGGGAGTCCCTGGGCGCGGTGGAGTCGCTAATCGAGCATCCGGGGCGGATGACGCACTCCTCGGTGGCCGGATCCCCGCTGGAGGTCCCGGCCGACCTCGTCCGCCTCTCGGTCGGCATCGAGTCCGGCGACGACCTGCTCGAGGACCTGCGCCACGCGCTCGGTTAGCCCCGGGTCCGGAGCGCCTCGTGGTGCTGGTCAGGAGTTCCAGATCATGAGGACCAGGATGACCAGCCAGATCAGGGTGACGATGCCGCCCAGGGACGCGAGGCGGCCGCGTTCCACCGTCGCCACGTGGGCCGCTGAGGAGACCGAGCTGGCCTGCGCGTCGGGTGTGTCGTCCCGGCCGTCCTGGGTGGCGGGCGCGGTGTTCGCGGTGGCCAGCGCCTCGCGCTCGCTCGCCGTCTCCAGCGCGACGACGGCCCGGCGCTGGTCGCGCATGATGAGCACCAGCAGCACCAGCGACACCACGAACAGTGTCATCGCGGTGGTGATCCACGCATCGCTCAGCTTGTGCAGCGACTGCGCGGCCACGATCCCGAAGGCCAGAACCCCCAGCGACGCGGTGCCGAAGATCCTCGTCGTCCGCAGCATGTACCTGAGCAGGGGAGCGTTGCGCTTCCTGATGTAGCGCGGGCTGGACAGGATCGCGATGGTGACCGGCCCGATCGTGAAGATCACGAAGGCCATGTGCAGCCAGATCCATAGCCGGTCGGCAAACGAGGTGCCGGAGGCCGACGCGACCGTCATGACCTGGAGGCGACCGGTGAGGAGCATGAACCGATCCTAGGGCCGGGGCCGCAGACAGTCATGATCCCCCGGCACGCCCGTGCCGGGGGATCATCGCTGCGCCGGCCGTGGCTGGCCGGCCGGGAGACTCAGGAGCGGCTGGAGGCGTCCACGGTATCGCGGCTGCCGTCCTCGGCCGTGGGCTTGTTGCTCCGGTTGACGAAGAAGGCGGCGACCAGGCAGATCACGGCGACCACCATGGCGCCGGCGCCCCGCAGCGAACGGGTCGCGTTGGCCCGGGCAAGCGAGGCGGGCGGGTGGGTGATCTTGCCGAGGAAGCTCGGCAACGAATGCGCCGGCTCGATGAAGTAGATGATGCCAGCCACGATCGCCAGGACGGCGATCACCACCAACACGACGGTGATGATCGTCTTGGCGGAGGACCGGCCAGACGCACTCACAGAACTCACGTGTTCCTCCTTGACAGATGCACGGGCCGTTCGGGCTGCCGCGGCACGGCCCGCTCATCAGTTATGACTGCCGAACGCTACTACGGGCGGGGGATGCCAGGTGGGGATCCGCAATAGCTCCCAAGCAAATCTAGCGCCTGCCCTTCCGGCGGGTGCGCAGAAAGTCCCTTACAACGTACTCGCCGAGCCGGTCGGGCTGCGCGCGGAGTACCCGGCCGCCGTTGCGCCTGGCGACTTCGTCGACAAATGTGGTCAAGCGCTCGTCATCGACGAGCATAAAAATGTTAAGGGGAGCCCGCCGCCGGGTCATTTTGTCCACCTCGGCGAGGGTCAATTCCAGAGTTTCCGGCGCGGGCGGCCAGTCGAACCAATACCGCCCGTCCCGGCACAGGTGGGCGGTGGGCTCGCCGTCGGTGACGATGAGCACGACCGGGTCATGCTCGGGGCGCTGGTCCAGGAAGCGCCCGGCCAGCACCAGCGCATGGTGCAGGTTCGTGCCCTGCACCATGTCCCAGCCGAGCCCGGCCAGGTCGGTCTCCCGCAGTTCCCGTGCGTAGTTGGAGAAGCCGATCACCTGCACCGCATCCTGCGGGAACCGGGAGCGCACCAGGGCGTGC
>Ga0126380_10000862_pt1 | contig 10811 bp, 9 predicted proteins | sample PanSoiMetPlot_26_FD_92544 | JGI IMG/M metagenome (GOLD analysis project Ga0126380, IMG submission 92544) | Tropical forest soil microbial communities from Panama - MetaG Plot_26 | ecosystem: Environmental > Terrestrial > Soil > Tropical forest > Bulk soil | place: Panama | collected 2016-02-17
CACCTCGGTGAAGGTCGCCCGGGAGCTGGCGCGCCGCATGTGCGAACGGCCCACGCTGGAGGTGCTCATCATTGCGCCCCAGCACCACGAATCCTGGCTCGAAGCCCAGACGATGCGGACAGGTCGTCTGCGCTTCATGCAGATCCTGCAGGATGCCGGCTGCACGGATCGTGTCCGGCTCATGTATCCCGAGGTCACCAATGGGCGGGACACCACGGACACCATGATCCATTCCAAGGTCATGGTGATCGACGATCGACTGTTGCGGATCGGCTCGGCCAACCTGAACAATCGCTCGATGGGCACCGACACGGAATGCGATCTGGCCATCGAGGCCGCCAACGGGGCCGAGCGGCGCGCCATCGCGGACGTGCGCAGCCGCCTGATCGCCGACCATTGCGGCGTCGGCGCGTCAGATGTCGCCCAGGTGTTGCAGGAAACGGGTTCCCTCATTGTCGCCGCCGAGCGGCTCAGCCGCAACGGCCACAGCTTGCAGCCGGTGCAGGACGGCGACCCGCAAGCTGCCGATCTGGCCAGCTATATCGAGACGGTGGCGGATCCCGAGCAGCCGATCGCGGCCGATGCGTTCTTCGCCGCCGTGTTCGGCAACGACCACCGGCGGGGCGCGCCTTTCGTCAAGCTGGCATTGGGTGCGGCGCTCACTCTTGGTCTGGCGCTTGCCTGGCGCTACACGCCGCTGGCGGCCTGGGCCGATCCCGAGATCGTGCGTCGCACACTCGCCGCCTTTGCGCAAAATCCGTGGGCCCCGGTGGTGGCGATCTCGGCCTTTCTGGTAGCAGGCCTGTTGGCTTTTCCGGTGACGATCCTCATCGCCGCCACCGCGGCGGCGTTCGGCCCGGGTCCGGGCCTGCTCTATGCCACCGTCGGCGTCCTGGTGAGCGCCGCCATCACCTATGCGTTGGGTGCGAGGCTGGGCCGGGAAGCGCTGCGCAGCGTGCTCGGACCGAGACTCAACCGGATCCGCCGCAGGATCGCCCGGCGCGGCATCCTGGCGGTCGCCACCATTCGGCTGGTCCCGCTCGCGCCGTTCACGGTGGTCAACCTCGTCGCCGGAGCGAGCGCGATCCGGCCGGTGGACTTCCTCGCCGGCACCCTGCTCGGCATGCTGCCCGGCCTGATCGTGCTGTCCCTGCTCGGCCACCAGGTCATGCGCATCCTCATGGAGCCGACGCTGGGCGATATTGCCCTGCTGGTGGCGGCAATCGGGGCCTGGATCGCGATCTCGGTCGCGTTGCAGGCCTTCGTCGCGAAATGGAGCAAGCGCCCTTGAGGGAGAAGAATCCCTCGACCGTGCGGGTGATGACCTGGAACATTCACGGCGCGATAGGGGGCAATCCGCGTTTCGACCTTGCCGGCGTGGTTGCGCTCATCAAGCGCTGGGACGCCGACGTGGTTGCACTCCAGGAAGTCGATTCGCGCCGCAAGTCAAAACGGTATGACGACCCGTTCGCGATGCTGCAGGAGGAGTTGGGACACCACGGAATCGGCGCCAAGTCCATCACCACCACCGATGGCGACTATGGCCAGATGCTGATCAGCTGCTGGCCCATCGCGGCAAGTGAGATCCATGACATCTCGTTTCTCGAGCGCGAGCCGCGCCGGGCCGTCTCCGCGGAGGTGGCGACGCCGCTCGGACCGTTGCGGATCATCGCCACGCATCTCGGCCTGAGCATCCGCGAACGGCGCAGCCAGGCCAGGATGCTGCTCGCAATCGCCGGCGACCACACGATGACCACTATGGTCGTCGGCGATTTCAACGACTGGTTCTGGCCGGGATTCGTGCGCTCGGCGCTCTCGCGCGAGCTTCCCGGCTACACGCGCTACCGCACGTTCCCCTCACGCTTTCCCCTGCTGCGCCTCGACCGTGTCTATTGTCGGCCGGGTGAGGCACTGATCCGCAGCTATGTCGACACGCACGCCGGCACTTGTTCCGATCACCTACCGGTCATCGCCGATGTTGTGCCGGGATAGTTGAACGGGATTCCACACGGCCTAGCCGTCATGCTCGTCGTCCGCCATGCCGAGCTTGTGCGCGAGTTCGGTGACGAACGGCCGCTGATAGGCGAGGATCTTGGTGAGCGCGGTATCGAGGTCGAAATAGGCCACGCGATCGACTTCCGGGAATCTCTTGCGCTTGCCCGAGCGAGGCGGCCATTCGACCTCGAAATAGTTGCTGCGGCAGGCCGTGGTGTCGAAATCGGCCTGAAGCGCGAACGCATGCACGGTCTTGCCGCTCTTCTGCTTCACCGGGGTGAGCGGAACGAATTCGCCCTCGGCCACGAGGCCGGTTTCCTCGGTGAATTCCCGCCTGGCGCAGGCGAGGAGGTCGCCGGATTCCACCAGGCCCTTGGGAATCGACCAGGCTTCCTTGTCCTTCTTGGCCCAGAACGGGCCGCCCGGATGGGCGAGCAGGACCTCCAAACCGCTCTGAAGTCGGTAGGCAAGGATTCCAGCGCTCACCTGATTTCGACGGGACATGCGCTAACGCCAAGAAGGGCGGCGGAGCCACCCTTCTTTTTAGCATGATCCTGCGTCATCTTACGAGATGACGGCCACGATCTTGAGCGTACCGGGCTCGACGATGATAATCTCGTCATTGACCACGAAGTATTCATAGCCGCGCCAGGCGGGATGAATTTCCACGATCGATGCCGGCACGGCGACCAGACGCACGGAGTGCGGCACGACGGTGCCAACGCTGACGTTGAAGTTGACACTCGACACACGATTGACGTTGCCGCCCCTCAGCACCGTCTCGCGGATCTTCGTGCGCTGCTCGGTATTCAGGCTCGCCGAACCCGTGCTGGTGCCGGTCCCGGTCTCTCCGGTCCTGGTTCCTCTCTCGCCCTGGCCGGTCTGCTGAGTGGTGCCACCTTTGGTCTGGCCCTCCTTGGTGCCTCTCTCGCCCTGGCCGGTCGTGGTGCCACCCTTGGTCTGGCCCTCCTTGGTGCCTCTCTCGCCCTGGCCGGTCGTGGTGCCGCCCTTGGTCTGGCCCTCCTTGGTGCCACCCTTGGTCTGGCCCTCATGGGTCTGCCCGGTCTGCCCGCGCTCGCCACGCTCGTTTGCACCCTGGCCCCGCTCCATCTGGGTCTGGCCAGAGCCGCGTTCGGTCGAACTTCCGGCTCCCTGGCCGGTGGTTCCACTACGGGGCGAAGTGCCGCGGTCCATCTTTTCCGCCGGCGCATTGCCGCCGCCCATGCCGGCCCCGCCGGAGCTCGCGCCGCCGCCGGCCCCGCCGCCTTGCATGCCCTGGGCGGAGACGGCAATCGTGCCGGCCACCAGGGCGGCCGCCGCAACTGTCGCCAACAAGGTTCTCTTCATCAGACTCCTCCTTGTATCTCCCCCCGTGCAGTCGACGTCGCGTCTGACCCCATTGCAACGCAGGCCCGCGCAGCGGGGTTCCTGCGATTCCGTGCAAATCGCAGGCAGCACATGTGGAGATTGGTCCATGATAGTTCGTTAATGTCGGAACCGGTGAGCGGTGCCTGCGCGGCGCGCTGTTGCGGTCGAAATCCGGGAGGGCGAAGTGGGGCTGATCGCGTCGCAAATCGACATCAACTCTGACGAATTCCACGCCAATTCGGCCGCCATGGCGGCACTTGTGGACGCATTGCGCGAGCGCCGCGCCGAAGCCGCCGCAGGCGGTCCGCTCAAGGCGCGCGAGCGCCATCGCGAGCGCGGCAAGCTGTTGCCGCGCAATCGCGTCATGCGGCTCATCGATCCTGGTTCGCCGTTTCTCGAGCTTTCCCCCCTTGCGGCCTATGGAATGTACGAAGACGCCATTCATGCCGCTGGGATCATCACCGGCATCGGTCGCGTCGAAGGCTGCGAATGCGTGATCGTGTGCAACGATTCCACCATCAAGGGCGGCACCTATTATCCGGCCACCGTGAAAAAGCATCTGCGCGCCCAGGAGATCGCGCGCGAGAACCGGCTCCCTTGCATCTATCTGGTGGATTCCGGGGGCGCCAACCTGCCGCATCAGACCAAGGTGTTCCCCGACCGCGAGCACTTCGGGCGTATCTTCTACAACCAGGCGACGCTCTCCTCCCTCGGTATTCCGCAGATCGCGGTGGTGATGGGCTCTTGCACGGCAGGCGGCGCCTATGTGCCGGCCATGTCGGACGAGACCGTCATCGTGCGCCGGCAGGGCACGATCTTTCTGGCCGGACCACCGCTGGTGAAGGCGGCGACCGGCGAGGTCGTCTCGGCCGAGGACTTGGGCGGCGCCGACGTGCATGCGCGCCAATCGGGGGTCGCCGATCATTATGCGCTGGATGACGACCACGCGCTCGCCATCTGCCGGCGCATCGTGCGCCATCTGAACATCCGCAAGGAGGCCGTCATTCCGCTGCAGGCTCCGCGCGAGCCCGCCTACGATGCGAGAGAGCTCGACGGCATCGTGCCGAACGATCTCAAGAAGCAGTACGACGTGCGTGAGGTGATCGCGCGCCTGGTGGATGCGTCCGAGTTCGATGAGTTCAAGCAGCTCTACGGCCAGACCCTGGTGACGGGATTTGCGCATATCCACGGCATCCCGGTCGGCATACTCGGCAATAACGGCATCCTGTTCTCGCAGTCGGCCCTCAAGGCGGCGCACTTCGTCGAGCTCTGCTGCCAGCGCCGCATTCCGCTCCTCTTCCTGCAGAACATCTCCGGATTCATGGTGGGCCGCGAGTACGAGGCTGGCGGCATCGCCAAGGACGGCGCCAAGATGGTGACCGCGGTGGCGTGCGCCCAGGTGCCGAAGATCACCGTGATCGTCGGCGGCTCGTACGGTGCCGGCAACTACGGCATGTGCGGACGCGCCTATGGGCCGCGCTTCCTGTTCATGTGGCCCAATGCGCGCATCTCGGTGATGGGCGGAGATCAGGCGGCGTCCGTGCTCGCCACGGTGCGGCGCGACAATATCGAAGCCGACGGCGGAAGCTGGTCGGCAGACGAGGAGGAGGCATTCAAGGCGCCCATCCGGGCGCGCTACGAGGCGGAGGGCAATCCGTATTACGCGACGGCACGCCTGTGGGACGACGGCATCATCGCGCCGCAGGAGACGCGCCGCGTTCTCGGACTGGCGCTTTCGGCAGCCCTCAACGCCCCCATCGCGGAAACCCGGTTCGGAGTGTTCCGCCTGTGAGCCATGGTCCGCGGCTCACTCGGGCATGGCGTGGGCACGCCTCCGCTCTTGGGGCTCACCCTTGCATGCGGCGCGCGGAAGCGCGCTGATGGAGGTCAATATCGGTCCAGTCGGCGCCTTGCGCGGACGCTGGCGGCCTTGCCGGCCACCACACGAGGGCAACGCCCAGCGTCGCGGCGGCAAGCCCGATCAGCATCAGCCAGGATGGGCTTTCGCCCAGCGTGAGCCAGGCAACGAGCGCGGCGGCGCCGGGCACAACGAAGAATGAAGAAGCGGCGCGGGCGGCGCCATGATGGACGAGAATGAAATTGTAGAGCGCCATACCGGCGATCGACATCAGGACGGTGTTCCACGCCATGGCGGCGATCAGACTCGGCGTCCAATGCGCATGTGGGGTCTCCAGCGCCAACATTGCCACGGCGGCCAGCAGGGCTCCGCCGACGAGTTGGACCATGGTCGCCTCGAACGGCGGAACGTCGTGGCAGAATCGCTTCAGGTAGAGCGTGCCGCCGGAAAGGCCGACCAGGCTTGCAGCAAGGAGCAGGAGCGCGCTCAAGCCTGCCGTCAGCGGCACGCCGATGATGACGCCGGCAAAGCCGATGGCCGCGCCGGCCCATTGCCGCAACCGGAACGTCTCGCCGAGCAGGACGACCCCGAGCGCGGCGGTGAGGATCGGATGGAACGCATGCACCAGCGCGGTCGCGGTGGCCCCGACTGACACCAGCGCCGCATGCGTGGTTGTCAGGGCCAGCCCGTGAGCCAACGCGCCGCCGACAAGAAGATGCGGCCACCTGCGGCGAACCGCGTCCCAGGCGCTTGACCGCGACAGCAGGATCAAGGCTGACGCCAAGGCGGCGATCGCGAGCCGCACGGCCACAAACGCAAACGGGGTGATGTCGACGAGGCCGACCTTGGCCGCTGCGTACGAGGATGCCCACAGCAGGGCGAACGCGAAGGGCAGGAGGCGGGTGAGCATGGTGGTCTCGCTAACCGCTGCGCCGATGGAATGTCGGCCGTCATCCGATATACGGCCTCGCTCGCGCCGATGCTCTTCGTATGTTTGACAGGCGCCCTTCGCGCGGCGCGCAGCCAAATGCGGGCCGGGGAGGGTGCGTCCGTTGCGCGGCGTGATCAGATGATGCGGCGGCCCGCCGTCAGCTTGTGGGTCGGGGTGCAAACCACCTTGACCCGCTCGTCGTCGCGCATCTCCTGGCCGATCGTCGTCTCCGCCAGAAAGGCCTGGCCGCGCATGAAGCACTGCGAGGGCAGTGCGAATTCTTCCGGCACCTGCAACACGCTGTTTGCATTGTCGCGGCTGCACTCCCGGATATCGGGGGTGATTGCGAGCGAGCACACGAGAATGATGGCGGTAAGCATGATATCCCAGGATAGCGTCAAGTGATGAACTACTCGCGGTGGCGACGCTTCTTGCCGTGGCCACCATTGCCCATGAGGCCCGGCATCGAGCCGACCAACCCGGCAAGTTGTCCGGTATCGATCGCCGGCATTGCGCCGCCGTTCATGATGCCGGACAGGCCGCCCTGACTCTGCACCTGCTCCACCATGGGTCCCATCATCTGCATCAGCTGGCCGAACCGACGCTTGCCCATCTTCTGCTTCAACATCTCCAGCATGGGGGCGAACTGCTCCATCTGCTTGTCGTCCATCCCGGCGAATTGCGCCCTCGCCGGTGCGCAGGCCAAGGCCAGTGCCGCAAGGAAGGCGAGAGAGGCGGCGACTTTGCCAACTCGTGTCATGTTCGTTCCTTGCGGGCATCCGCCTTGCGATCGGCCGTTGGTCGCGCGACGCCCGGGTGTGTTCAAACCGCTGCCGGCCATGACCTTCACTATCCGAAATTGCCGGCGCGTGATGTGATGCGCAGCACACTTCACATGCGGAACATGCGGGTTGGATGGGGACACCAGGGTGCCGCCGCAGACGTGAACCCCGGGCGTGCGGCAATACGCTTCATCGATAATCGCTGGGACGACTTTCCACAGGCTCGCCGGCCTTCGTGAGATTGTCACCTGTTTGCAATGAGGCACGCGTGTAATGCGCCGCGTTCGCGGTCTACCCCTCGTTGCAACCATCACGTCATCACCTATCGACAGGGAGCATTCAATGACTCCAATGCGAAGGCTTGGGGGGATTATCGCCCCATTGCTGCTCGGCGCCGTTCTGGCAAATGGCGGAGTCACCGCAGCGCAGGCGGCCTGCGAGCTGAACTCGGCCGGCAGCAGGATCAAGCACGTCGTCCACATCACCTTCGACAACGTGCATCTGCGGCGCGACAATCCCAATGTGCCGTCCGATCTCGAGCAGATGCCCAACCTGCTCAACTTCATGCGCGACAACGGCATCGTCAGCGGCAATAACCACACGCCGCTGATCTCTCACACCGCTACCGACATCCTCACTGCATTGACCGGCGTCTATGGCGACCGCATGGGTATCCCGGTGGCGAACAGCTACGGCTTCTTCCGGCCGGATGGTTCGGTCGGCTTCGCCAGTTCGTTCCTCTACTGGACGGCGCTCAGCAGTGACGGCAAGCCGGAGATGATCAACGAAAACGGCAAGACCCATCCCGCCCCCTGGGTGCCGTTCACGCGGGCCGGCTGCGATGTCGGCGCGTTCTCGGTGGCCAATATCGAGTTCGAGAGCCTGCCGGGGGACGTGCGCACCGTGTTCGGCGTGGGCTCGCCGGAGGACCTATCGGTTTCGGCCGCACTGGCCTTGCCCAACACGCCCGCCAACCAGGCGGCGCGGCAACAGCCCAACACCGACTATCTCGGCATTGCCGTCCACTGCGCACAGGGGAGCCCGCTGTGCAACGACCCGCATGCCAGGGCCGACCTGCTGCCGGACGAGCCGGGCGGCTATACGGGCTTCAAGGCCCTCTACGGCAACATCAATGTGCAGCCGGTGATCTCGCCCGGCGGTCCGGTCCAGGATCTCGACGGCAACGTCATCCAGGATGACTATGGCCATCCTGGCTTCCCCAATATCTTCAATCCCAGGGCGACGCAGTCGCTCGGCTATGCGGCCACGATGCTGGAGGCGGGCATCCCGGTGATCTACGTCTATATCGCCGACGCGCATGATCGTAATCCCCTGCCGCTCGATCCCGTCACCAACCGGCCGACCGCGGCGCACGCTTTCGGCCCGGGCGAGGCCGAATACGTGGCGCAGCTCAAGGCCTATGATGTCGCCTTCGGCAAGTTCTTTGCGCGGCTCGCCGCGCACGGGATCACCAAGGAGAACACCCTGTTTCTCGTCGTTCCGGACGAGAACGATCATTTCGTCGGCGGTGCGCCGATCCCGCCGAATTGCAGCGGCATCACGGTGCCCTGCACCTATTCGCAGATCGGCGAGATCACTGCGCTGCTCAATCGCCTGCTGATCACCCAGCGGGGCAACACGACGACCTTCCAGGTGCACAACGACGACGCGCCGACGGTCTACATCAATGGCAATCCGGCTCCGACCGCGCCGGTGACCCGGACCCTGGAGCATGACCTCGACGCACTCATTGCCGTCAATCCCATCACCGGCAACACCGACAAGCTGTCGGCGCTCCTTGCCGATCAGGCGGAGATGAAGCTGCTGCACATGGTCACGACGAGCCCGGCGCGGACGCCGACGCTCACCATGTTCGGCAACGAGGACTACTTCTTCCAAAACGGCAGCACCGACAATTGCTCGCTGGCCCCGGCCTGCGTCATCGAGCAGCCCGGCTTTGCCTGGAACCACGGCGACTTCCAGCAGGATATCACGCGCACGTGGTATGGGATGGTCGGGCCTGGGGTGCGGCGGCGCGGCCGCGACGACGCGGTGTTCTCGGACCACACCGATATCCGGCCCACCATGCTGGCGCTCGTGGGATTGAAGGACTCCTATGTGCATGACGGCCGCGTTCTCGTCGAGATACTCGAGGAGCAGTCACTGCCACGTGGTCTGCGCGAGGGTGAGCAATTCGTCAAGCTCGCGCGGGTCTACAAGCAACTCAATGCCCCGCTCGGGTCGGTCGGCCGCAACAGCCTGGTCTTCGCCAATCGTTCGATCACCGGGAGCGATGCGGCTTATGGCGCCTATCTCACCGAGATCGACGCCATCACGGCCCAGCGCGACGCATTGGCGAGCCGGATCAAGTCGCTGCTTGACGGCGCAGCGTTCAACGGCCAGCGGATCGACGAGCACCCGGGGAAGGATCTCGCCGGGCAAGGCGAGCGGCTCATCGAACAGGTCGAAAAGCTCGTCGGCGACCGTGACCACGACGACGGCCACGGGCATCACGGACAAGAAGGCGAGTGAATGAAGGAGGCGTGCGGCCAAACGACCGCCCGCTTAGCATTTTCGTTGCCATGCTCGGGCCTTGACCCGCGCATCCCGCTTTACCAAACGCAATGCGTTGCCAACCTCAGCGGGATGGTCAGGACAAACCTCGCATCCGCTGTGACGGATGCTCGCCCGGCCACGACCAGAACCCATTCAGTTGATGCGATAGGTCATTTCCAGAACGGCTTTGCCTCCAGGAACTCCGTGGCGGCGGCGGCCGCCTTTTGGAGCATCTGCTGCACGCGTGCTTCCTGGGAGCCCGCGATCAGACCAGCGGCAAACACCCGGGTGCGTGCTTCGCCCCGTTTCGATCCGGAGCGCGCAAGATCCGCGGCGAGCTTTTCGCGCGTCGCAATGTCGTTGAGCGCGCCCAGCGCATCCTGCAGCTCCTTGAGCGAGGACAATGCCGCTGCGCAGCGCTTGGCAGTCTTGTCTCCGGCAAACAGGTCGGCGAAGAATTCGACGCCGTATCGCAGCTTCTTTGCACGAATGCGCAGGCGGTGGCGCTCCGGCGCACTGAGATCCTGCAGCACCTTCGTGCGCTTCTTGATCTTCTTGCGGCGGCGCGTGAGCTCCTCGGTGGCAAGGATGGTGATCGGTTGCTCGCGCCGGACGCCGCGCAGAGCGTCGGAATCACGGCTCCAGGGACCAGCTTCAATCCATTCGGCGACTTCCAGCATCAGCGCGCGAAAGCGCTCGGAGCCTGCGGCGGTCATGGCCTTCCTGCGCGCTTGCGTGCGCCGCCTCTCGATGTCGCGACAGATTTCGGCAACGCCGGTGTCGTCGGGATGCTGCTGACGCAGCGGCGCCATGACTTCGGCGACGAGCACGTCCAAATCGCGCGCCGGCGACAGGGCGCGGGCGATCCACTTCAGCTCAGACTTGATCCGCTCACCTTTTTCGTCACGCGCCACGCTGGAGAACGTGGACATCGCGGCGCGCAGCCGCCGCAAGCCGATGCGCATCTGGTGCAGCGCCTCGCCATCGCCACGCGCCATGGCAGGCTCATTGGCGACGACCTGCGTGAGGCAGTTGCGGGCGACGACGCGAAATGCTTCGGCACTCGTCATGTCGGGCGAAAGGTGCACGTCTGCGGCCTTCTCGGCGTCGCTGCCGCGGCCGTTGATCAGCTCGTAGCCACGCTCGGACTTGCTCTTGATGGCCAGGCGCAGGGGAGCGACTGCCCCGAGGGCGCGCGCCACGCGGAACAGCTCGGCCGGCTCGCCACCCGCCAGTTAGAGCTCCAGCTCGCACACCGGCATGCAGTGTTCGCCGCTGTCGATCTCGCCGCGGTCGAGGGCAACGGCAATCCGCGCCGCAC
>Ga0126380_10000863_pt1 | contig 10800 bp, 8 predicted proteins | sample PanSoiMetPlot_26_FD_92544 | JGI IMG/M metagenome (GOLD analysis project Ga0126380, IMG submission 92544) | Tropical forest soil microbial communities from Panama - MetaG Plot_26 | ecosystem: Environmental > Terrestrial > Soil > Tropical forest > Bulk soil | place: Panama | collected 2016-02-17
AGACGCCGACCACCAGCCAGCCGACGCCGGTGCCGGTGCCGGCAAAAATCTCCTGCCACTCCATCAGCAGCGCGAACGCGATGACGAAGGCCGCCGCGAAGCTGGCGGCAAGAAACGCCGCGAGCACGACCAGGATGCGCTTGAGCAGAATGTTCATTCGCAACCGATATTAGCGTCGCAGCTCGTCCTGAGCACCCTTGCTTCGCCCCGCCCCTATGGAAGCCCTTCGCAGGGCGCGGCCGAGGATCATAATAGCTCGCCGCTATCGCATCCCGTGGCTCGGGGCCGGGCACTGCGCGGCGGCACGTCGGAGCGAGCCGGCGAACTGCCCAACCGCCGGTTCACCTGTCGTTTCGGACCGGCGCAGCAACATGCGGTTGATTGCCGATTGGCCGCGCTCTGTTATTCTACTGATCCCGCCCGCTGCGCGAATCCAAAGGAGCGGTGGTGGCCCCGTCTCGTGCATTCGCAAGCACCCTGCGCCTTTTGTTCGCAATGGGCGCAGTGTTGCTTTGGACCTCGGTTTGTCTGGCACAGACTGACAGGCGTGTCGCGTTGATTATCGGCAACTCCGCTTACAGAAGCACCGTAGTCCTGCCGAATCCCGTCAACGATGCACACGATTTGGCCGCAGCCCTCGATGAGGTCGGCTTTACCGTCGTGCTGCTGGAGCGCGATCTCGACAAGCGCGGGATGGAAAATGCGATCGCCAAATTTGCCCGGCTCGCCCAGGATGCTGATGCGGCAATGTTCTACTTTGCTGGGCATGGCGTTCAGTATCGTGGTCAAAACTACTTGATGCCGGTGGACGCAAAACTCGAAGACGAGTTCAATCTCAATTTCGAGCTGACCCGCCTCGACGATGTCCTATTCGGCCTGGAACGTGCGCGAGGAGTCAAAATTCTCGTGCTTGATGCTTGCCGAAACAATCCGCTTGCGGACCGTCTTTCACGAATAAGCTCGACTCGCGATGCGATGATGAACCGCGGTCTTTCGCGCGTTGATCCCGCTCGCGGCATGGTCATCGCGTACGCCACTCAGCAAAATCAAATCGCTGTGGACGGAGATGGACGCAACAGTCCGTTCACTGCCGCGTTGATCAGACAGATCAGGGAACCACGCGTCGAAATCGGCACCATGTTCCGCCGTGTCGCGGCGGACGTGAGCCGCGCCACGGGAGGACGCCAAGTACCGGAATTGTCGGTGTCACTTATCGGCGAATTTTATGTGAACACACGAGACACCGATGTCGAGGCCTGGAGCAAGATCAGGAACTCCCGCGAGTCTTTCCGGCTGCGGGATTTTATTGCCCGGTACCCAACAAGCGCGCTCGTGCCGGACGCACGCGACCGCCTGGCAGCAATCGAGTTCGCGGAATCACAATCAGCCTTGCGCGAGCGCCAGCGTCTTGCCCGTGAGCAAGCCGAACGCGAACTCCAGGAGCGGCGGGAACGAGAACGGCTCGCCGCAGAACAGGAGGAAAGAGCTCGGGTCGCTCGGGAGCGTGCGGAGCGCGTTGCCGCGGCGGAAGCCGCGAATACAGCCAGAGATCAGGCGGCCCAGCCGGATCGAGCTCGTATTGCGCTCGCACGCCCCGACGGACTTCCTTCAACGGTTGAGCCTGCCGCGCCTTCCAAGCCGGCGCCTCCTGCTCCCGCCAGCACACCGGCCGCTTCGCAGCCGATGAGCCCGGAAGAAATCACGATGATGGTCAGGCGTGGCAATTACTTGCTGCAGACCGGCGACATAGCCGCGGCGCGTTTGATATTGCACCGCGCAGCCACGGCGGGGAACGCAGAGGCCGCCGTTGCGCTGGGTAAGACATACGATCCCTTCGTAATGGCTGAGCTGCGCGTAATCGGCTTTGCGCCCGATCTGAATGAAGCAAGATCCTGGTATAGGCGAGCCGCGGAACTGGGTTCCTCGGAAGCGGTGGCGCGGCTGAATCGATTGAATCGTGGCAATTAACGTCCTGAGCGACGCGCTTGAGCAGGACGCTCATCGCGATGACTCCGAGTCGTTCCCGCGCAAGCACCGCCATCGCGAAAGGCACCCCGCCAGCGGTCACGGCTCCCCGCTTTCGCGGGAACGATCGGTTCGGCGCGCCCACAGGTCGGGCCGCCGCTCGCGCGTGAGTCTTTCCGCTTCGGCGCGGCGGAAGCCTGCCACCTTGGCGTGATCGCCCGAAATCAGCACGTCGGGAATTTTCTGCCCCTCCCACACCGCCGGGCGGGTATATTGCGGATATTCCAGCAGCCCGGCGGCGAAGCTTTCCTCGACGCCCGATGCTTCCTTGCCCATGACGCCGGGCAGCAGCCGCACGCAGGCATCGATCAGCGTCATCGCGGCGATCTCGCCGCCTGACAGCACGTAGTCGCCGACGGAAATCTCTTCGAGGTCGCGTGCGAGAATCACGCGTTCGTCGACGCCTTCGAAGCGGCCGCACACGATGATCACGCCGTCCTTCCCCGCGAGCGCTTCCACGCGCGCCTGCGTCAGAGGGCGGCCGCGCGGGCTCATCAGCAGGCGCGGCCGGTCGCCGGCAATCGAATCGATGGCGCGCGCCAGCACGTCGGGCCGCATCACCATGCCGGGGCCGCCGCCCGCCGGCGTGTCGTCCACCGAGCGATGCTTGTCGGTGGCATGCTGGCGGATGTCGGTCGTGTCCAGCGCCCAGATGCCGGCGCTCAGCGCCTTGCCCGCGAGGCTCAGGCCGAGCGGCCCGGGAAACATGTCCGGAAAAATGGTGAGCACGCTGGCCCGCCACGCCATCGTCTATTCACCCGGCTGCGCTTCGCGCACGTCGAAGGCGCCGTCCGGCGGATTGACGACCAGCCGGCCGGCCGCAAGGTCGATTGTCGGCACCACCGCGTCGGTGAATGGCACCAGCACGGTAGCGCCGCGCTCGGGCTTGATCTCGATGACATCGCCGGCGCCGAAATTGTGGATCGCCAGCACGGTGCCGAGCGCACTTCCGTCGGTGGCCACCGCCGCCAGCCCGATCAGGTCGGCATGGTAGAACTCGTTCGCTTCGGGCTGCGGCAGCCGCTCGCGCGCCACGTAGAGCTTGCAGTTGCGCAAGGCTTCCGCCGCGGCGCGGTCCGCCACGCCGGCCAGGCGCGCGACGAAAAAATTCTTGGCCGGCCGCAAGGCTTCGATGGTGAAGATCCTGCCGTCTTCGCTTTCCAGCGCAAAATCCCTGACGGCCATCGGATCTTCGGTGAACGACCACAACCGCACCTCGCCGCGCAAGCCGTGAGCGGCCCCGATCTGCGCGACGAGAACGCGGCCGCCCATCAGGTCGCGGCGGGCGCGGCCGGTGCGGCTTGACCGCCCTCCGCCTTGCCGGCGGCGGCGCGCTCCTGCGCCTTCTTCTTCGGCTTGGCCTTCTGCGGATTGTTGCGCGGCGCGCGCTTCATCACGCCGGCCTCGTCGAGGAAGCGCAGCACGCGGTCGCTCGGCTGCGCGCCCTTGGCGATCCAGCTCTTCACCTTGTCGAGGTCGAGCTTGAGGCGGTGCTCCGCCTGCTCGCGCGGCGTCAGCGGCGAGAAGAAGCCGAGCCGCTCGATGAAGCGGCCGTCGCGCGGGCTGCGCGAGTCGGCGACCACCACGTGGTAGAACGGCCGCTTCTTGGAGCCCGCACGCGCGAGCCGGATCTTCAAAGACATTTTTCGTCCTTTCTCGAGTCGATGTCAGTGCGTCAAAGTCATTTCTTCTTTCCCAGTCCGGGAAATCCGCCCAGGCCCGGCAGCTTGCCGCCGCCAAGGCCCGGAAGGCCGGGAAGATTGGGCGGCAGGCCCGGCATGTTTTTCGGCAGCCCCGGCGGCAGGCCTTGAGGGGACGGCGCGCCGGGCGATCCGCCTGGCGGCAACCCGGGCACGCCGCCCGGCATCTTCTGCGCCATCTCGGCAAGCTGCTCGGGCGACGGCATCCCGCCGCCGAAGCCCATCAGGTTGCCGAGCGCCGCTAGCGGCCCGCGCTTGCCGCCGCCCATGGCTTTCATCATGTCGGCCATGGTCCGGTGCATCTTGAGCAGGCGGTTGATGTCCTCGACCCTGGTGCCGGAACCGGCCGCGATGCGCTTCTTGCGGCTCGCCTTGAGCACATCGGGACTGCGCCGCTCCTGTGGCGTCATGGAATCGATGATGGCGATCTGCCGCTTGAGCACGCGCTCGTCGAGATTGGCGGCGGCGAGCTGATTCTTCATCTTGGCGATGCCCGGCAGCATGCCCATCAGGCCGGTCAGGCCGCCCATCATGGTCATCTGCGTGAGCTGCTCGCGCAGGTCGCCGAGGTCGAAGGCGCCCTTGCGCATCTTCTCGGCCACCCGCGCCGCCTTCTCGGCATCGATGGTGGCGGCCGCCTTCTCGACCAGCGAGATGATGTCGCCCATGCCGAGGATGCGGTCCGCGATGCGGGCGGGGTAAAAGTCCTCCAGGGCGTCGAGCTTCTCACCGGTGCCGATGAGCTTGATCGGCCGCGCCGTGACGGCGCGCATGGACAGCGCCGCGCCGCCGCGGCCGTCGCCGTCGACGCGGGTTAGCACGATGCCGGTGAGGCCCACGCGCTCATTGAAGGCGCGCGCCAGATTCACGGCGTCCTGGCCCGTGAGCGCGTCGGCGACCAGCAGCACCTCGTGCGGGCTGGCGGCGCGCTTGACCTCGGCCGCCTCCGCCATCATGGCCTCGTCCAGCGTGGTGCGGCCGGCAGTATCGAGGATGACGATGTCGTAGCCGCCGAGACGGCCGGCCTCCAGCGCGCGGCGCGCGATCTGCACCGGCTGCTGACCGGCAACGATCGGCAGCGTGTCGACCGCGACCTGCTGGCCAAGGACCGCGAGCTGCTCCATGGCGGCCGGCCGGCGCACGTCCAGCGAGGCCATCAGCACCTTGCGGCGCGCCGTCTCGGTCAAGCGCTTGGCGAGCTTGGCGGCGGTCGTGGTCTTGCCCGAGCCCTGCAGGCCGACCAGCATGATCGGCACCGGCGCCGGCGCGTTGAGGTCGATGCTCTGCGAGTCCGAGCCCAGCGTCTCGATCAGCTGGTCGTGCACGATCTTGACGACCATCTGCCCGGGCGTGACCGACCGGACCACCTCGACGCCGACGGCGCGCGCCCGCACGCCGTCGACGAAGGCGCGCGCCACGTCGAGCGCCACGTCGGCCTCGATCAGCGCGCGCCGCACCTCGCGCAGCGCCGTGTCGACGTCGGCTTCGGTGAGCGCGCCGCGCCGCGTGAGGCGGTCGAGAATGCCGGACAGTCGTTCCGACAGGCTGTCGAACATGCTGAACTGCCTTTGTCCTTCCCTCGTCATGCCCCGGCCCGACCCGGGCATCCATCCTCGATCGTTAGATGGATTGCCGGGTCAAGCCCGGCGATGACGACGACGACATTCCAAACACCATCGGCGCCCGAGGGCGCATCGCGCTGTCGGGCGTTGACCTCCGGCCACGCAGGGCCGGTCGGCTGCTCCTTGCGTCAAATCCTCAACGAGAGCGCCGGGAACCTAGGAGTTGCGGACGCCAGCGTCAAGGCTGCCGGGACGGGTCATTTCGCCGTCATGTCGGCGCGTTTTGCCACCTCGGCCCACTTGGCGATCTCGCTTTTCAGCATCTCGGCGAGCTTTTCCGGCGGGCCGCCGAACCAGCGGAAGCCAAGCGTGACGGCGCGCTCGTGCATGTCGGGCAACGCCAGGATGCGGTTGACGTCCCGGTTGATCTTTGCCGTCGCGTCCTTCGGCGTGCCGCTCGGGGCGAAAATGCCGTACCAGCTGGTCTCGTCCACGAAGCCGATGCCGCTTTCGCGGAAGGTCGGGACGTCGGGGAACTGTTCCGACCGGGCCGAGCCGGACACCGCCAGCGGCCGCACCTTGCCGGCCTTGATGTTGCCGATCTGGCCGCCGAGCGTGGTGATCCACAGCGAAATCCGTCCCGACATGATGTCCGTGATGGCCTGCGGCTGCGACGCGTAGGGCACGTGCTGGAGCTTGATGCCGGCCAGTTCGGAAAACATCACGGTGGCGAGATGCCCGCTCGAGCCCTGGCCGGCCGAGGCATAGTCCAATTGCCCGGGATGCGCCTTGGCGTAGTCGATCAGCTCCCTGACGGTCTTGAACGGCGAATTGGCCGGCACCATCAGCACGTCCTGGGCGGTGGCGACCAGCACGACGGGGTCAAAATCCTTGACCGGATCAAAGCCCTTGTGCGGCGCAATGGTGACGTTCACCGCGAGCGACTGGGCGCCGAAATGCAGGGTGTAGCCGTCGGGCGCTGCCTGCGCCGCCGCCGCGGCGCCGATGTTGCCGCCGGCACCCGGCCGGTTCTCGATGACGACCGACTGGCCCCACGCGTCGCCAAGCTTCTGCGCGATGATGCGGGCGAGCGTATCGAGCGTGCCGCCGGCCGAGAACGCCACCACCATGCGCACCGACCGGTCGGGATAGACTTGCGCGATGCCCGCCTCGGGCGCTAGGACGCCCAGGACGGCGACGAGCGCTATCGCGATTCGCCTCAATATCTCCTCCCCGGGTTCGCGTTTTATTCATGAAGTCGCGTCCAGCATGCGGCCCGTCGCCGCGATGTCAATCGCATCCCGTATGGTGAATTTGCCGCAAATTCGTCCCTGTTATCGCTAGGCTGCATCCCCGCATGAGGTTCACCCGCCGTCGTCTCATCACCGGCCTGAGCGCGGTGGCCGCCGCCGCCGGCGGCGTCGCCAGCGCCCGCGCCGCCCAGGCGCGCTACTACGAGGGCGCCATCTCGGATCATTTCAACGGGCTGCGCTTCGTCGACCCGCACGGCGTGGCGCCGAAAAGCCTGCCCGACCTGCTGCGCTGGTGGTCGATTCGCGGCGGCCGCGTCGCCTGGGCCGGGTCGGCGCCGAGCGCCTACGTCGACACGCCGCCGGCACGCGTCGACGGCAGCGCGTTGCGCGTCTCCTTCGTCGGCCATGCCAGCGTGCTGCTGCAGACCGGCGGGCTCAACATCCTGATCGATCCGGTGTGGTCGGATCGCGTCTCGCCGGTCGACTTCGCCGGACCCAAGCGCGTCAACGATCCGGGCATCGCGTTCGACGCCCTGCCGAAGATCGACGTGATCCTGGTCTCGCACAACCACTACGACCATCTCGACATCGCGACGCTGTCGCGCCTTGCGGTGGTGCATCGCCCACGCGTCATCACGCCGCTCGGCAACGACAGCATCATGCAGGCGTACGATCCTGCGATCATGGTGGAGGCTTTCGACTGGGGCGAGCGCGTCAAGCTTTCCGCCGATATTGACGTCACGCTGGCGCCCATGCGCCACTGGTCGGCGCGCGGCGTGTTCGACCGCAACAAGGCGCTGTGGGCCGCCTTCATCATCGCGACGCCGGCCGGGCGCATCTATCACGTGGCCGACTCCGGCTATGGCGACGGCTTCCGCTTCCGCGAGGCGCGCGGGCTGTACGGGCCGTTCCGCCTCGCCATCCTGCCGATCGGCGCCTACGAGCCGCGCTGGTTCATGCGCGACCAGCACATGAATCCCGAGGAGGCAGTGAACGCTTTTCTCGATTGCGGCGCCGAGGTGGCGCTCGCCCATCACCACGGCACCTTTCAGCTTACCGACGAGGCGATCGACGCGCCGGTGATGGCGCTGGCAGACGCGCTCACGCGACACCGCATCGCGCCGGACACGTTCCGCACGCTCAAGCCCGGCCAGGTGTGGGAGTTGTGAGGCGCATGCCCCGCAGGGTGGGTTGGGCCGCGTTACACGGGCATCGGAGCGAGGCACGGCGCGGCGCGGCGAAACCCACCGCGCGGCGTTTCATCATGGTGGGTTTCGGCGCGGCACGCCCAGCCACCATTCATCAGCCGAGTCGCGCGCCTCAACTCACCCTACGGAACTAGGCCGCCTTGGCGTTGCGCAAGGTCTCCCACACCTTGGCGGCCGTCGCCGGCATGTCGATGTGGTCGACGCCGAGCGGTTTCAGCGCATCGAGCACGGCGTTGATCACCGCCGGCGGCGAGGCGACGCAGCCGGCTTCACCGATGCCCTTCACGCCCAGCGGATTGGTCTTCGCCGGAATTTCCTCGAGCTCGCTGATGAACTCGGGAAAGTGCTCGGCGCGCGGCATGGCGTAGTCCATGAAGCTGCCGGAGACGAGCTGGCCCGACTGCGCATCGTAGAACGCGTGCTCCATCAGTGCCTGGCCGATGCCCTGCGCCAGCCCGCCGTGCACCTGGCCCTCGCAGATCAGCGGATTGATTGCCACGCCCACGTCGTCGACCGCGAAATAGCGATCGACCTTGACGTCGCCGGTCTCTGGATCGACCTCGACCTCGCACATGTGGCAGCCATTGGGAAAGTTGGGCGGTTCGGTGGCGTAGGTGCCGCTCGCCTCCAGGCCGACGCCGAACTTGTCGGTGATGCCCATGCGGTAATAGAACGCCTTGGCGACGTCCATCATGCCCATCGACTTGTCGGTGCCGACGATGCGGAACTGCCCGTCCTTGAACTCGACGTCGCCAGCCGCCGCCTCCATCAGGGTGGCCGCCATGGGTTTTGCCTTCTCGACGATGGCGTCCGCCGCCGCCTTGAGGGCGCAGCCGCCGAGCATCGACGAGCGCGCCGCATAGGTGCCGCGGCCGAACGGCACCTGGTCGGTGTCGCCCTGCACGAAGCGGATCGCCTCGAACGGCACGCCCAGCCACTGCGACACGAGCTGCGCGAACGTGGTGGCGTGGCCCTGGCCGTGGGAGAACGTGCCGGCCACGATGGTCACCGTACCGCCCGGATCGAAGCGCAGCTCCATGCGCTCGTTGAACACGCCGCCCTGCTCGATGAGGAACGCGATACCGCGGCCGCGCCGCTTGCCGTTCTTCTCGCTCGCCCGGCGGCGCCCGGCAAAATCCTTCCAGTCGCCGAGATCGAGGCAGCGATCGAGCAGGCGCTCGAACTCGCCGCTGTCGTACACGAACATGGTCGGCGTCTTGTACGGCATCGCCTGCGGCTTGATCAGGTTGCGGCGACGGATCTCTGCCTGGTCCAGACCGGTGGCCTCGGCGGCGCGATCGAGCAGCCGCTCGATGAGATAGATGGCCTCCGGCCGGCCAGCGCCGCGATAGGGGGTCAGCGGCGTCGTGTGGGTGAACACGCCCTGGCACGTGATGTGGATGGTCTGGATGTCGTAGACGCTGGGCTGGAAGCGCAGCGCGAATACCGACGGCACCAGGCCGGGTCCGGTCAGATAGGCGCCGTTCGCAAACCGCGCCTGGCTGCGCAGGGCGAGAATCTTTCCGTTCTCGTCGAGCGCCAGTTCGCCGAACACCACCTGGTCGCGGCCATGGGCATCTCCCATGAGGCTTTCGCTGCGCGTGGCCGTCCATTTCACCGGCCGGCCGATGAGGCGCGAGGCCCATAGGACCAGCCCGTCTTCCGGATAAACTTCGCTCTTCATGCCGAAACCGCCGCCGACGTCGGGCGCGATGACGCGGAAGCGCGTCTCAGGGAGATGGAAGATGTGCGCCACTTCGTTGCGCACGCCGTGCGGGTTCTGCGTGCTGGTATGCAGGGTAAAATTCTCGGTGCCGACGTCGTAGTCGCCGAGCGCCACGCGCGGCTCCATGGCATTGGCCGAGAGGCGGTTGTTGCGCAGCTTGACCGAGACCACGTGCCTGGCCTTGGCGAAGGCCGCGTCGGTCGCTGCCTTGTCGCCGAACATCAGGCCATAGCCGACGTTGCCCTGCGGGCAATCGTCCCAGACCTTGGGAGCGTCGGGCTTGGCCGCATCGTCGAGATGGGTGGCGCTCGGCAATGGTTCGTAATCGATTTCGATCAACTCGGCGGCGTCGCGCGCCTGCGCCAGGCTCTCGGCGACGACGGCGGCCACGCGCTCGCCGACAAACCGCACCTTGTCCACGGCGAGCACCGGCCAGAACGTGCGGTAGCCTTTCGGCGCCCCGAGCATTTCCGGCATCAGGAACGGCGTGATGGCGCCGAGCTTTTCCGCCGCTGCATCGGCGCCGGTGAGCACGCACAGGACTCCCGGCGCCGCCTTGGCCTTGGCGGTCTCGATCCGGCGGATGCGCGCATGGGCATGCGGCGAGTAGACCACGGCGGCGTAGCACTGGTGGGGCAGGTTGATGTCATCGACGTAGCGCCCGCGCCCGGTGATGAACCGCTGATCCTCCACCCGCCGCACCGACTGGCCGATCCCGAACTTGAGCACGTCTCCCCCCGTTTACCTTTTGCCAACCAAATCTACATGTTTCGCCATCAGACTACCGTTCGGGCGGCGGCGGCGGCAACCTGGAGCGTGCCGCCGGGGCGGCGTTTGAGTTCTGCCGGGTTTTTCCTTGGCGGTTCGGTCGCATGTTCTGCCAGGAAAGCGGTTTCCCCTTTTCCGGAAAATGCTTTAGAAGCGCTTCCGCGCCGGCGTGCCGCCATACGCCGCCGGAGTGAATTTCGCCGGAGAATCAACGATGGGTTACAAGGTCGCCGTCGTGGGCGCCACGGGCAATGTGGGCCGCGAAATGCTGGGGGTGCTGGCCGAGCGCCGGTTCCCGGCCGACGAGGTGGTGGCGCTGGCGTCGCGCCGCAGCCAGGGCGTCGAGGTGTCGTATGGCGACGCCACGCTCAAGTGCAAGGCACTCGACCACTACGACTTCGCCGACGTCGACATCTGCCTGATGTCGGCCGGCTCCGCCGTGTCCAAGGAATGGTCGCCGAGGATCGCGGCGGCCGGCGCCGTGGTGATCGACAACTCCTCGTGCTGGCGCTACGACGCCGACGTGCCGCTGATCGTGCCCGAGGTGAATGCCGAGGC
>Ga0126380_10000865_pt1 | contig 10789 bp, 6 predicted proteins | sample PanSoiMetPlot_26_FD_92544 | JGI IMG/M metagenome (GOLD analysis project Ga0126380, IMG submission 92544) | Tropical forest soil microbial communities from Panama - MetaG Plot_26 | ecosystem: Environmental > Terrestrial > Soil > Tropical forest > Bulk soil | place: Panama | collected 2016-02-17
AACGGTGAGATGAAGGCACACAACACGATCAGGCCAGCATCCACGAACAGCTTGGCGATCTCGCCGACGCGGCGGATGTTCTCCACCCGGTCGGTAGCGGTGAAGCCGAGATCGCGGTTGATGCCATGGCGCAGGTTGTCGCCATCGAGCATGTAGGTGTGATGGCCGGCGCTGTGCAGCCGTGCCTCCACCAGCCGCGCGATCGTGGACTTGCCGGAAGCCGACAACCCGGTGAACCACACGACGCAGGGACGCTGTGCCTTCACGGCCGCACGCGCGGCCTTGTCGACTGCGAGCCGCTCGAGGTGGATATTGGTGGCCCGGCGCAACGCGAACAGGATCATGCCGGCGGCAACCGTCTGGTGGCTGTAGCGGTCGACCAGAATGAACGCGCCGGTCGCACGGTTGTCCGCATAGGCATCGAACGCGATCGGACTTGCGGTGGCGATATTGCAGGTCGCGATCTCGTTGCCGTGCAGCGTTCGCGCCGCGAGCGGCTGCAGGTGGTCAACGTCGATCTTGTGCTTGATGGCGGAGACCGTGGCAGGGACCCAGCGGGTTCCGATCCGCATCAGGTATGAACGGCCGGGGAGAAGCGGCTCGGCGCCGAGCCAGATCAGGTGCGCGGCGCACTGGTCGGCGACCTCGGGCCGTGCCTGCGCGTCGGCGATCAGATCTCCGCGCGCCACGTCGATCTCGGGTGTGAAGGTCAGCGTCACGGCGGCACCGGCGGCCGCTTCGGCAAGATCGCCGTCCGCCGTGACGACGCGGGCGATACGCGCGAGCGTCCCGGTCTCGGCAACGACAACAGGATCGCCCGGCCGCACGCGGCCGCTCGCGATCGTGCCGGCGAAGCCGCGAAAATCGCTGCCGGCGCGGCTCACCCACTGAACGGCGAGCCGGAAAGGCTTCGCGGCATGATCCATGCCCACATCGACCGTTTCCAGGTGATGAAGCAGGGCCGGCCCTCGATACCACGGCATGTTGGGGCTCAGCCGGCGGACGTTGTCGCCGAAGCGCGCAGAGAGCGGGACCGGGACCACCGAGCGGAAGGCAAGCTGCGCCGCGAAGGCTTGGTAGTCGCTGACGATCGTTTCATATGCTTGTTGATCGAATTCGATCAGATCCATCTTGTTGACGGCCAACACAATGTCGCGGATGCCAAGCAGCGAGCAGATCGCGCTATGGCGGTGCGTCTGCGCCGTGGCGCCCTTGCGCGCGTCGATCAGGATGACGGCGAGGTCGCATTGCGACGCGCCGGTTACCATGTTGCGCGTGTACTGCTCGTGGCCCGGTGCATCCGCCACCAGGAACGAGCGGTGAGCCGTCGCGAAGGTGCGATAGGCGACATCAATGGTGATGCCCTGTTCCCGTTCAGCCTGGAGGCCGTCGGTCAGGAGCGCGAAATCGACGTCGTCGCCGGTCGTGCCGTAGCGGCGCGAATCCTCCCGCAATGCGGCGCGCTGATCGTCGAGGACCTGGTCGGCTTCCCACAGCATGCGGCCGATGAGCGTTGACTTGCCGTCGTCGACCGATCCGCAGATCAGGAAGCGCAGTCCCCGCAGTGATGCGGCGTCGTGGCTTGTGGCAACGAACTGCGCATCGTTCACTAGAAATAGCCCTCGCGTTTCTTCTTCTCCAGCGAAGACGCCTCATCGCTGTCGATCAGCCGCCCCACGCGCTCCGAGTTGCGCGCCATCTTGAGATCCTCCACGATGTCGGCGACTGAGGCCGCATCGGACTCCACCGCGCCAGTCAAGGGATAGCAGCCGAGCGAGCGGAAGCGGACGCGGCGCCTCTCGACAACCTCGCCCGGCTGCAGCGGCAGCCGCTCGTCGTCGACCATGATCAGCGTGCCGGACCTGCACACGACCGGACGCATGGCGGCGAAATAGAGCGGCACGACGGGAATGTCTTCCGCCAGCACATATTCCCACACGTCGAGCTCGGTCCAATTCGAAAGCGGAAAGACACGCACGCATTCGCCCGGACCGATCCTGGTGTTGAACAGGTTCCACATTTCCGGACGCTGATGGCGCGGGTCCCACACGTGATTGGCGCCGCGAAAGGAGAAGATGCGTTCCTTGGCGCGGCTCTTTTCCTCGTCGCGCCGGGCGCCCCCAAGCGCGGCATCGAAGCCGTGCAGGTCGAGCGCCTGCTTCAGGGCATCGGTCTTCATGACGCGCGTGTAGAGGGAAGCCCCGGAGGCAAACGGATCGATGCCGCGCGCTATCCCCTCGCGATTGGTGTGAACCAGGAGTTCCCAACCGAGCTCGCTGGCGCGCCGGTCGCGGAACGCGATCATGTCGCGGAATTTCCAGGTGGTGTCGATGTGCAGCAGGCGGAACGGCGGCTTGGCCGGGAAGAAGGCCTTGAGCGCGACGTGCAGCATCGCGCTCGAATCCTTGCCGATCGAATAGAGCAGGACCGGATTGCCGAATTCGGCCGCCGTCTCGCGCATGATGGCGATCGCCTCGGCCTCGAGTTCCTGGAGCCGAACGGACAGACGCTGCCCCGGCACGCGCCCCTCGCTTGCCTTGGTTGTGAGAGCTCTGCTTACACCTAGCATAGATCCTTCGGTTGGAATTGCGACCGGCCAATGACGCGCCCGGCCGCAAAGGCCGGGCTTGCGCGGGATTCGGGTGTGCCGCGAGGCGCCGTCGCCATGTCAAGGTGATCGCCCCGGTGGCATTGGAGCCGCCGGCCGTCGCCGTCTTATTGTTGCCGTTGAGGCCTGCGCCGGGGAGGACATTGAAGCGGTGCCCTTGATGCTGTTGTTTGATGCGTTGATGATGGATCCGGCGGCATTCGCGTTGATCGCGGTCACGTTGTTGGCGAACGTCGAGCCGTCGACGACGATGCTCAGCCCGGTGGTCGGTCAATTTCGGCCAAAAGTAATTTTAATTGGCTTGCCGATAGGAACTGCGAATCCCCGCGTTAGAATCCGACCACGGTTCCGTGCAGGTCGTAGGCGTCCGCCCAGTCGATCTTCGCCGTTGCGATTTCGCCGACGCGCAATGGACGGCGGCTCGTCACATGAACCACCCCGTCGATTTCCGGCGCGTCACCCTCACTGCGTCCCTTGGCGCCGGTGGGCGTGATCTCGTCGATGATCACCTTGAGCCGCTGCCCCACCTTGCGTTTCAGGCGCCTGATCGAGATGGATCGCTGGTGCCGCATGAAGCGATGCCAGCGCTCCTCCTTGATCTCGTCGGGAACGGCATCACCCAAGGCATTGGCTGCAGCGCCTGCCACCGCCTCGTAACGGAAGCAGCCGACGCGGTCGAGCTGCGCCGCATCGAGCCAGTCGAGCAGCATGGCGAAATCGTCCTCGGTCTCGCCCGGGAAACCGACGATGAAGGTGGAGCGCAGCGTCAGGTCGGGGCAGATCTCGCGCCACTGCGCGATGCGCTTCAGGGTCTCGGCGTGCATGGCCGGGCGCCGCATGCGCGCGAGGACGGCGGGGCTCGCGTGCTGGAACGGGATGTCGAGATAGGGCAGCACCTTCCGTTCCGCCATCAGGGGAATGACCGCATCCACGTGCGGATAGGGATAGACGTAATGCAGACGGATCCAGGCATCGAGCTCGCCCAGCTCGCGGGCAAGCTCGATGAAGCGGGCGCGCACGTCCCGATCCTTCCACCGGCCAGGTGCATACTTGATGTCGAGGCCATAAGCCGATGTGTCCTGGGAGATGACGAGGATCTCCCTGACCCCGGCATTGGCCAGGCGGTCCGCTTCGCGCAGCACGTCGGCGATCGGTCGCGAGACCAGGTCACCGCGCAGGCGCGGGATAATGCAAAACGTGCAGCGATTGTTGCAACCTTCTGAAATCTTTAGGTAAGCATAATGGCGCGGCGTGAGCTTTACGCCCGTCTCCGGCACCAGGTCGAGGAACGGCTGATGACGCGGCGGCACCGCCTGATGCACCGCCTCCACCACGCTTTCGTATTGCTGGGGGCCGGTGACGGCGAGCACGTTGGGGTAATGGGCGGTGATGGTTTCCGGTTCCGCCCCCATGCAGCCGGTGACGACCACCCTGCCGTTCTCTTTCATCGCCTCGCCGATCGCGGCGAGCGATTCCGCCTTCGCGCTGTCGAGGAAGCCGCACGTGTTGACGATCACGAGGTCGGCGTCTTCGTACTCGCGGGCGAGCATGTAGCCCTCGGCGCGCAGGTGGGTGATGATGCGTTCCGAATCGACCAGGGCCTTGGGGCAGCCGAGCGAGACGAAGCTCACCCGCGGCGGCTGCATGGCCTCGGCCTCCGGCGCGGACGCAGGGGGCTCGTCAACCTTGGCGTGGATCAGGGCCAGCGGGGTCGCGGGTGGCATGGACGATGCAATAGCGAATCCTTCTATCCTGACAAGGCGCCATCATCCGTCGGACCAGGGAAGGGGTGCGCGATGCCGTTAACGCGGCGATTTTTACGATTATCATCAACATATCGCGGCTCCCGCTTGTCAGCCGGCCACGCCGGGCGATAACAACTCGAACCGCAACGAGGGTTTCTCTTTGTCCAAACCGCGCATCATTCCGGTCCTGCTGGCCGGCGGCTCCGGCACCCGGCTGTGGCCGGTGTCGCGCGATGCCATGCCCAAGCAGTTCCTGCCCCTGATTGGCCGGCATTCAACCTATCAGCAGGCGCTGATGCGGGTTGCTGATCCCGAGCTGTTCGGACCCCCGCTGGTGATGACCGGTTCCGATTTCCGATTCTTCGCCCGCCGACAGGCCGAGGATCTCGGGATCGACGCCACGATTGTGCTGGAACCGGAGCGGCGGGATTCGGGGCCTGCCATCGCGGCAGCGGCGGCGCTGGCGCGCCAACGCGACCCCGAAGCCGTCGTGATGACCCTCGCTGCCGACCACATCATCCTCGACACCGATCTGTTCCGTGACGCCTGCCGGGCAGGACGCGAGGCGGCGCTGGCCGGGCGTATCGTCACGTTCGGGCTCAAGCCGACAGAGCCCAGGACCAGCTACGGCTATATCCGGCGCGGCGATAGCCTGGGGGTCGACGGCGTCAACGCCGTTGCGGCCTTCGTGGAGAAGCCGGACCCGGTGACGGCAGCGCGGTATGTCGCCGAGGGGTATCTGTGGAACTCGGGCAATTTTCTGTTCCGTGCCGAAGACCTCCTGGCCGAGCTCCGCCACTATGAGCCCGGCATCATCTCCGCCGTGGAAGGGGCGATCGCGCAAGCCAGCTCCGATATCGGGTTCCTGCGGCTCGCCGCCGCTCCGTTCTCGGAGGCGCCAAGGAAGTCCATCGACTATGCCGTGATGGAGAAGACGAGCCTTGCCGCCGTAGTAGAAGGCCGCTTTCCCTGGTCGGACATCGGCAGCTGGGACGCGGTCTATGCCGTCTCCGACCACGACGACAGCGGGAATGCGCTGCGCGGGCCCGCGGTCGCGCGCGGGGCCCGGAACTGCCTCATCCACGCCGAGGGTCGACTCACCGCTGTGGTTGGGGTCGAAGACGTCGTGGTGGTGACCACGGCCGACGCAGTGCTGGTCCTGCCGCGGTCGCGCGCCGAGGAGGTGAAGGATCTCGTCGCCAGCCTGAAGGCCGAGGGCCGCGCGGAGGCGAGCGACCACCGCCGTGTCCATCGGCCGTGGGGGCATTACGAAGGGGTGGACATCGGGGAGCGTTTCCAGGTCAAGCGCATCGTCGTGGTGCCAGGGTCCGCGCTGTCGTTGCAGCGGCACATGCATCGCGCCGAGCATTGGGTAGTGGTGCGCGGCACGGCGTCGGTGACGATCGGAGAGACCCAGAAGACGGTACACGAGAACGAATCCGTCTATATCCCCATCGGCGCCGTCCATCGGCTGGCAAATCCAGGCAAGATTCCACTTGAGCTGATCGAGGTGCAAACCGGCAGCTATCTCGGCGAGGACGACATCGTCCGGCTTGACGACGTGTACGGGCGCGGCTGACCATCTCCCGATGGACGGGCTGATTTCGGTCATCACCACGACCTTCGACCGCGAGGACGCGCTCGATGCCGTGCTGCGCGGCCTTTCCGGCCAGAGTGACCGGGACTTTGAGGTGGTGATCGCTGACGACGGCTCCGGGCCGACAACGGCGGCCCTGGTGGCGGACTGGACGCGACGGCTCGGCGTTCCGTTGCGGCACGTCCGGCAGGAGCACCGCGGCTTCCGGGCAGCCGAGATGCGCAATCGGGCCATCAGGGCGAGCTGCGGCGCATACTGCATCTTTCTCGACGGAGATTGCATCCCGCGCAGCGATTTCATTGCCGCCCACCGCCGGCTGGCGGAGCCCAGCTGGTTCGTGGCCGGCAACCGCATCCTGCTCTCGCGCCGCTTGACCGAAACCGTCCTGCGCGACCGCATGGCTGTGGAACGGCTCGGCCTCGGCACCTTCGTCCGCTGGCGGCTGCGCGGCGACGTCAACCGGCTGATGCCGATCGCGCACATCCCACTCGGGGCCGTGAGGAAGGCGAGGGCGGCGAGCTGGATCGGCTGCCGGTCGTGCAATCTCGCGATCTGGCGTTCGGATCTCGATCGCGTCGATGGCTTCGACTCGGCCTATACCGGCTGGGGCAAGGAGGATTCCGACCTGGTTGTGCGCTTGCTGCGCGCCGGCGTGCGGCGCAAGGATGGTCGGTTTGCCACCGGCGTCCTGCATTTGTGGCATCCGCCAGCCGATCGTTCGGCCTTGCCGCGAAACGAGACCCGGCTGGGCGAGGTCGTGGCCGGCGCGGATGTGCGCGCCGCCTGGGGCCTGTCGCGGCTCGACGACGTCCGTGCGCCGGCGGAGATCGGCGCTGGACCTGCGCCTGCAGCAGGGCCGTGGCCGGCGGCCGGCGTGCCGGCTTCCGCTGGGAGCAGCCGATGACCGAGATCGCGCAATCGGCGGCGGCTGCCGGGCTGCTCGATCGCGCCCGCTGGTCCAGGCTCGCCGACAGCCTCGCGGTGGCGGTGGCGGTCTCCCTGCCGTGGTCCACATCGGCCACGAGCCTCTTGATCGCCCTCTGGCTCCTCGCCGTCCTGCCGACGCTTCGGCCTGCCGAATTCGTGCGCGAACTGGCCCATCCGGCCGGCGGGCTTCCGGTTCTCCTGTGGCTGTTCGCGATGATCGGTGGATTGTGGTCCGAGGCAGGGCTTTTCGAGCAGCTCTCCGCCGCGAAGGGGATGCACAAGCTCCTGGTCATCCCGCTGCTGCTCATCCACTTTCGCCGCTCCGACAAGGGCGCGTGGGCTCTCGGCGGCTTTCTGGTCTCCTGCATTCCCCTTCTTGGCCTGTCGTGGCTTCTCTATGCTTGGCCGCAGGCACCCTGGCGGGGCGGACCGATGGCGGGCGTGCCGGTGCACGACTACATCGTCCAGAGCGCGGAATTCCTGATCTGTGCCTTCGCGCTCGTCCACCTGGCGCTCGATGCCTGGCAGCGCCACCGGCGCGCGGCCGCCTTGGGCATGGGGGTGCTGGCGCTCCTGTTCCTGGCCAATATGGGTTTCGTGGCGACCGGGCGCACATCGATCACGGCCGCGCTGGTTCTCCTGCTGTTGCTTGCGGTGCAGCGGTTCGGACGGCGCGGGATCCTTGTTGCCATTCTGATCGGGGCGGTTCTGGCCAGCCTGACCTTTGCCTCGTCCTCATACCTGCGCGGTCGCACGCTTGGCGTCATCGACGAGATCGAGCGCTATCGGACCACGAGCGCCGAGACCTCGTCGGGCTTCAGGCTCGAATTCTGGAAGAAGTCGGTCGCGTTCGTCGCGGAGGCACCTTTGGTGGGACATGGCACCGGGTCGATCCCGGTCCTGTTCCGCCGCGCCGCCACCGGCGAGAGCGGCATTGCGGCGGCCGTGACCGGCAACCCGCACAATCAGGTGCTGGAGATCGCGGTCCAGTTCGGCCTCATCGGGGTGAGCCTGCTGTTCGCCATGTGGATAGCGCATTTTCTCTTGTTCCGGGGAACCAGCCTCGCCGCCTGGCTCGGCCAGGCCCTGGTGGCGCAGACCATGGTTGGCTCGCTGTTCCTGTCCTACCTTTTGGATTTTTCCACAGGCTGGATCTATGTGTTCGGCGTGGGGGTTTTGGGCGGAATGGCGGCGGCGGAAGCCCGCGCCGGGGTGGTTGCGGATTCGCAAACCGCCGACGGTCTGCTTCCCGCAGGTCATCATCCCCCCGTTTCTCTCCACGCTGCGCGCGTTTCTCCGACCAGGTGAACGCGGCGAGACGTTCCCGGATATGCCTTCGTCCTGCAGTGATCCATGGTGCCTCGCCCTCCGCGGGCCCGGGTGCGTTGCCGGAAGCAGCGCAGAGCGGTAGGGCCGACGGTTGGCGACCCACCTCCGGGGGCTTTACAGGCTCGCCCCCGCTGGGCCATGTGACTGGACCGGCACGAGGGGCTGGTTCGGTTCGAATGAGGCCAGGCGGTCTCCGCAGCGATGCCGCGCGTCCTGGGGCGGGACTTTCGCGGCGTGCGCTGGCGTTCGCTCATCCGGCCAGGGCCGGGACGGGGAGTCATGGGTCGAGTCTCGAAGTTGACCTCGCGCAAGGCGCTGATCATCGCCCACGATCTCCTCACCACGGTGGCGGCGATCCTGGCGAGCTTCTACATCCGTTTCGAAGAGAACGGCCTTGCCGAGCGTCTCGACGGGCTTGCGCTCGTCCTGCCGGGGTTCGTCCTCTATGCCGGCATCGTCTATTTCATTTTCCGGCTCTACGAGGGGAAATGGCGCTTCGCCTCGCTTCCCGATCTCTTCAACATCTTCCGCGCCGTCACGGTCCTATCGGTCTCGCTTCTGGTGCTGGACTACGTCCTCCTCGCGCCGAACTTCCTGGGGACGTTCTTCTTCGGCAAGATCACCATCGCCCTCTACTGGTGCCTGCAGATGCTGTTTCTGGGCGGGCCGCGCATCGCCTACCGCTATTTCCGCTATACCCGCACCCGCCAGCGCGCCACCGGTCATGATTCGGCACCGATCCTTATCCTCGGCCGCGCCGCCGACGCCGAGGTCCTCATCCGCGCGGTGGAAAGCGGTGCGGTCAAGAAGATCTGGCCGGTCGGTGTGCTGTCGCCCTCGGCGGCCGATCAGGGCCAGGCGATCCGCGGCATTCCGGTGCTGGGCGAACTCGACGATCTCGAGCGCACCATCGCCGACCTGCAGGCGCGCGGCAGCCGCGTGGCACGCCTCATCCTCACCCCGAGCGCCCTCGATCCGGAGGTCGCGCCCGAAGCCGTGCTGATAGAGGCGCGCCGCCTCGGCCTGACCACGAGCCGGCTTCCCTCGCTCGAGGATATCCACGAGACAGACGGGCAGCAATTGCGGTTGGCGCCGATCGTCGTCGAGGATCTCCTCCTGCGCCCGAGCGCCAAGATCGACTATCAGCGCCTCGAGAGTGTCGTGCAGGGCAAGTCCGTTCTGGTGACCGGAGGCGGTGGCTCGATCGGGTCGGAAATCTGCGATCGCGTCGTGACCTTCGGGGCATCGCGTCTGCTCGTGCTCGACAGCCAGGAGGCGGGCCTGCAGGCGATCCTCGATCTCCTGGCGGCGAAGCAGACGCCGGCCGAGATCGAGGGGCGCATAGCCGATATCCGCGACCGCGACCGCATGTTCCGCCTGATCGGCGACTTCAAGCCCGAGATCGTGTTCCACGCCGCGGCGTTGAAGCATGTGCCGCTGGTGGAGCGCGACTGGGCCGAGGGGGTCAGGACCAATGTGCTTGGTTCGGTCAATGTCGCCGACGCGGCGGCCGCTGCTGCCACCCGCGCCATGGTGATGATCTCCACCGACAAGGCGATCGAGCCCGTTTCCATGCTCGGCGCCACCAAGCGCTTCGCCGAGATGTATTGCCAGGCGCTCGATGCCGATCTTGCGCGCCGCCACGACGGCGGCCGGCGGTCCATGCGTCTCATCGCCGTGCGCTTCGGCAACGTGCTCGCCTCCAACGGCTCCGTGGTGCCGAAGTTCAAGGCGCAGATCGAGGCCGGCGGCCCAGTGACAGTGACTCACCCCGACATGCTCCGCTACTTCATGACCATTCGCGAGGCTTGCGACCTCGTGGTCACGGCGGCGAGCCATGCGCTGGGGCCGGAGGGGTCGGATGCGTCGGTCTACGTGCTCAACATGGGCCAGCCAGTGAAGATCGTCGATCTCGCCGAGCGCATGATCCGCCTCTCCGGGCTCGAGCCCGGCCGCGACGTCGAGATCGTGTTCACCGGTGTCCGACCGGGCGAGCGGCTGGAAGAGATCCTGTTCGCGCGTGACGAGCCGACCGCCGAGACCGGGATCTCCGGCATCCTGGCGGCCCAGCCGGTGCACCCTTCGCTCGACGTCATGCGCGGCTGGCTCGCCACCCTCGAACAGGGGCTTGCCCGCAACGAGCACGCAGCCGTGCAGAAGGTTCTGCACGCCGCCGTGCCGGATTTCCGTGGGGCAGCGGCTTAAGCTGACTCCGCGCCCGATCGGTATGACAGCAATGGGCGCTTGTCTGGAGCCGGGAATTATCAGTGCCCTGTGCGGTCGCGCGCGAAGTCGCGGAGAGTCCAGGCAACAGCCGCCATACCGACAAGGCCGGCGACGGTGCTCCCCCAGCCGCCACCCACGGCCGCCGCGAGCGCCAGCGCCACCAGTAGCGCATCCACGAGCGCGATCCGCCCCACGGTGCCGATGACGCTGGACCCGTTGCGTGTCGCCTGCTGATAGAAGTGCTCGCGATGTGCCTGCCATACGCGCTCGCCGCGCGCCAGACGGCGCATCAACGTGATCGTCGCATCGGCGACGTAGTAGAGCGGAAGAATGAGGGCGGCGGCCGCGAGGCCGCTG
>Ga0126380_10000866_pt1 | contig 10787 bp, 13 predicted proteins | sample PanSoiMetPlot_26_FD_92544 | JGI IMG/M metagenome (GOLD analysis project Ga0126380, IMG submission 92544) | Tropical forest soil microbial communities from Panama - MetaG Plot_26 | ecosystem: Environmental > Terrestrial > Soil > Tropical forest > Bulk soil | place: Panama | collected 2016-02-17
ATCTAATGGACCATATCATGCAGGTCGTGGTCATGCAGGAAGGCAATGCCACACCGGCTGTCGACTTGAGTGCGCCCAACCGCGCGCAGCTTGTGCAACGGCCCGGCAAAAAGGCCAGCCGCTTCGTTCGCACCGTCATTGAGGACCACGACCGGCGTCCTGCTTGCCGAGGCTGTGTTGCGTAACGGCGAAGTAGAGGATGTCGTCGAGCGACAAGCCGCAACAGGGAGAATCACATGATTATCTATGCTCTTATAATTCTCGCCATCGCCGCTCTCGGAGGTTTGACACTCGCTGGTGTCTATGTGTTGCAGGGACGGCTTGCTCCCTGGCCACTATCGCTGCTGCACGCGGCGCTGGCCGCCATCGGCCTGCTTCTTTTGATCTATGCTGCGGTCACCAGCGGGATTTCCGCCGCGACGTTGGCCGCGCTGGTGATTCTCATTGTCGCGGCACTCGGCGGATTCTATCTGGCGTCGATCCATCTGCAGGGCGTCGTGGCGAAGAAATCCATCGTCTTCATCCATGCCGGCGTGGCGGTCATCGGCTTCCTGACGCTGCTCGGAGTCGTCGTCAACGTGCTGTAGCGACGGGAGCGACGACGCGATGCGGCTCTGGGGTCATCCGATCCATCCCATGCTGGTTCATTTTCCGGTCGCGTTCTGGACCGTCGCGGCGGCCGCTTATATTGCGGGCGCCGCGGGTGTGACCGAAGCCCCGGCGATTGCCAAGCTCAGCAACGGCGCCGGGTTGATCACGGCCTTGCTTGCGATGGTCGCTGGTTTGCTGGAGCTGCGCTCGATCGATAGCGGTAGCGAGGCGATGCGGGTCGCGACGTCGCACATGATGGTCATGGCGACGGCCTGGGTCTGCTTCCTTCTCGCGTTGGTGTTGACGATGTCCGAAGGCGTTGCCAACGACGGTTCGACGGCACAGCTTGCTGGCGTTTTCGGCGCCAGTGTGGGATTCGTGCTGATGAGCGTGGGTGCCTGGTTGGGTGGACAGCTCGTCTACGAATTCGGGATTGGAGGAGGGAGAAGCAGGCAGAATCGTAAATGAACTTCAAGCTCATCAGCACATCCTGATTTTTACCCCGCCGCCGACCGCGCGGACGCGCAGGCGCCGCCGCATTCGATGCCGGGCCAATCGTTGCGGCCCATGCTCGCCGGTGTGGGAACTGGCGTATCGGCCATCCTGGTGGGTCTGTGCTTCGAGGCCTATCTGGATCCGGCGCTCACCGCCACCCTCATGAATGCATTCGTACTCTACCGCTGACGCAGCGGGTGAGCGTCGCCGCACACGGCACCAAGCACGGCGCGTTGCCCGCGCGACAGGCCGGGGTCTCAGGTCGGTTTGCCTCCGGGGATCGCCACGCATAGGGTGTCGCAGATGTCGATGACGATCTTTAACCCCGAACCACGTCCGCTGGAGATCGTATGCCGGGATGGCGTGGTGCTCGGCGGCGATCTCTGGACCGGCATTCGCAAGCAACGCACCGGGACGGTCATCATCAATCCGGCGACCGGTGTCGCGGCACGCTACTATCGGTACTATGCGAGATTTCTGGCGGAACAAAGCTTTAATGTCGTGACGTACGATTATCGCGGGATCGGCCGCTCGCGTCCGGACAAGCTGCGCGGTTGCGGGTACTGCTGGCGCGATTGGGGTGAGCTCGACTTCGATGCCGTGCTGCGCTTCGCCAAGACGCACGATCCTGGCGGCTCGATTTTCGTCGTCGGCCACAGCTTCGGCGGGGTCATCCCCGGCCTGTCGGAAAATGCGCCGGTCATTCGCCGCATGGTGACGGTCGGCGCTCAGTACGCCTATTGGCGCGACTACGCTCCTGCCCACCGGGCGCGCCTTTTCCTGAAGTGGCATGTGGTGATGCCTGCCGCAACGGCGCTGTTCGGCTATTTTCCCGGAGAGCTTCTCGGGTGGCTGGAGGATCTTCCGGCCGGAGTTGCCAACGAGTGGAGCTTTCAACGTGCGCGGATGGAAACGAATCTTGCGGTGGAGACCAGGAAGGACGTCATCGAGCGTTTTGCCGCCACCTCGGCATCGATCCTTGCCATCGTGGTTTCTGACGACGAGATCGGGACGATCCCAGCGATCCGAAGGACATTGGAATACTATACGGGTGCGACGCGGATCGGTGTTGTCCTCTCGCCTGGCGATTTCGGTCTTGCGTCGATCGGCCATTTCGATCTGTTCCATTCCCGTCATGCCGCCGGTTTCTGGCTGGATACACTGATGTGGCTGCGCGAAGGCAGGAACCCCTGGCCGAACAAGCGCTTCATGGGCCCTGATCCCGAGGCCGATGAAAGCGTCAGAGCGGGCGCGTGTGGCTTGCCAATGTCATGATCCGCACACGAAGGAAGACGGCATGGCTGCGCAGCCGGTCAGGCATGATGCGTCGATCGAATTCTGGTTCGACTTCGCGTCTGGCTACGCCTATTTCGCAGCGCTCGACATCGATGCCCTTGCGCAGCGCCATGGACGGATCGTCATCTGGCGGCCCTTCACGCTCGGAGCCGCCTTCAAGGTCACCGGCGCCCAGGGCCTGAGTCGCACGCCGCTCAAACGAGAGTATGCGTGGCGCGATTGGCAGCGTCTGGCACGCCTCAAGGGCGTCATGTTCAATCCACCCAAAACCCACCCGATGACCGGATTGCCGGCGATCCGCGCCTTTTATCACCTCGAGCGAGAGGACGCCCGTGCGGCAGCTGCATTCGCCAAGAAGATCATCATTGGCTATTTCGAAGAAGCGCTCAACATCGACGACCCCCAAGCCATCGCGCACACGGCGCAACGCCTCGGCCTCGATCCAGACCTTACTCTCGCCGGCATGGAGGATCCGGAGGTCAAGGCCATCGCGCGTCAGCATAGCGAGCAGGCGATCGCTCGCGGAGTATTCGGTTCGCCGTGGATGTTCGTCGACGCTGAACCGTTCTGGGGCGGTGACCGCCTTCCCATGGTCGAGCGCTGGCTGGCCGAGGGCCCATGGTAGGGTGCAGCACCGGCAATCTCCTCGGGCAAGCTCTTCGAAACATCGAGGTGAATGACGGCGTCCACGGCGATCGATCCGTGCGCGACATCTCGCTCGCCAGCCTCGGCATTCCTGGCGTTAGCATCGCCGGCCGAGTCGGCTATATGAGTGATCTCCCGGCCCGATGGCGCCGGCCTTAACCCAAGACGATGCGCGTGCCACTGGGCGGCCGCCGAAAATGACCCTGCCGCCGCGGCACAATGCGGTCTATCATCGCTTCGGGCCGGGGCGATGCGTTTCCAATAAGACGGCCATGGGAGGAGATGTCATGAGGCGGTTGTGGCTCGGCGCCGCTTTCGTCGGCGCGTTGATGTTGGTCACGTCGGTGGCGCGCACCGACGTCGGGGCGCTGCTCGCGCCGGCACCGGCCGAGCAGGCCGGCATGTCGGCCAAGAAGCTCGAGCGCGTCCGCGAGGCACTCAACGGCGAGATCAACCGGGGCAATCTGCCCGGCGCCGTCGTCATGGTCGCGCGCAAGGGCAAGCTGGTCTATTCCGATGCGCTCGGATTCCAGGACAAGGGCGAAGGCCGGAAGATGGCGCTCGATTCCATCTTCCGCATCTACTCCATGACCAAGCCGCTGGTGTCGGTCGCCGCCATGATGCTGGTCGAGGACGGCGCCCTGCAGTTGACCGATCCGGTGTCGAAGTTCCTGCCGGCGTTCAAGACGCAACGCGTGAGCGTCGCGCGCGCCGATGCCGAGTTCGCGCGCCTCACCTATACGAATGTCGCCGCCGACCGCGAAATCACGGTGCAGGATCTGCTGCGCCATACGTCGGGCCTCGCCTACGGAGAGATCACGCAGAACGCGGCCGTCAGGGATGCCTACGCTAAGGCGGGCGTCTACCTGCCGGGCGTGCGCGATTATGACGCCCGCGACATGACGCCGGCCGAGGAGGTGGAGCGCGTCGCGGCGGCGCCGCTCGCTCATCAGCCGGGCACCGTGTGGGAATACAGCCTGTCGATCGACATTCTCGGCCGCGTGGTGGAGGCAGCGTCGGGCCAGCGGCTCGGCAATTTTCTCGAGGAGCGGCTGTTCAAGCCGCTGGGCATGGTCGACACCGCGTTCTCGCTCCCGCCCGACAAGCTGGCGCGGCTCGCGCAGCCGCTTTCGGCCGACCCCGCCAACAATCAGCCCATCAGGCTGATCGACGTCGGAACGGCGCCGAAGAACGATTCCGGCGGCGCCGGCGCGGTCTCCACAGGGGCGGACTATCTGCGCTTCGCCCAGATGCTGCTCAACCGCGGTGAGCTCGATGGCAAGCGCATCCTGTCGCGAACGACGATCGAGCTCATGACGTCGGATCATCTCGGGACGCGCATCGCCGCACCGACCACGCCGGGCGAGCTCCTGCTCGGAACGCCGGGCTACACATTCGGCCTCGGCTTCGCCGTACGCCAGGCGCCCGGAATCGCGGGTGTGCCCGGTTCAGCCGGCGAGTTCATGTGGGCTGGCTATGCCGGCACCTATTTCTGGGTCGATCCCAAGGAGCAGGTCACGGCCGTCTATATGACACAGGCGCCGAGCGTGGTTCGCGCATACTACCGCAGGCTGGTGAAACAGCTCGTCTATCAGGCGATTATCGACTGACCCTGCTGGTATCGGCGCTGAACGTCGACGAACGAACCCTTGCGCGGCTCGAGTGGCTCGCCTGCCACGAAAAACAAGGGCGCTTCGTCGACCGCGATGGTGGCCCCCACCGGGAACGCCAAGTAGGCCAGCGCACGCGGGCACATCGCGATCACAGCCTCATAGAGCGACGCTCTCCGAAGGCTGGATGGATCATTGTGATCGTGCCCGTCCGCCTGGCATCCGATGAACCAGCCCGAATCCCCGCCTTCGGGCCGCTGGCGGTCCATCAGGAATGAGCCTGAAGACGACAAGTGCGTGCAGACGAGACAGCTTTGCTGGAGCGATGGAAACGAGAGCGCCTCGGCGGACAGAACACTTTCCAACGTATCCTTGTGAAGACGCAAGTGAGCCAATGAATTCGTCAAGCCGGGCTGGCGGACCACGGGCATCGACTTCATGTCAGGCTCCTCGAAGCCCAAGGCGTTGTCGGGAAGCGCCACGAACCAGGCGATGCTCCACCCGATCTGCAGTGACTGACCGGCCTGAAAGCGCGAGCCTGACTGAACCATCTGCTCAAGGCCGGCGGCGAACCAGCGTACATCCTTCTCGATGACGTTGCGGGGGTTAAAGGCGAGCACCAGCTCCGCCTGGCCAAACTCGTGACATCTTGTCGTTGCAACCGAGAGCATACGATTCTGCCTCCTCGAGTCCGCGCTGGCCGCAAATGTTCGGACGCGTGCACGCCTGCGCCCCGATGGGCGGAGAGGTTCGTAAAGCCCGTTAGCGCAGTTCCTCACGTGGTTCCAGACAATACAAGTTGACCGACACGGCAATCGCTGCCACGGCCCCACCGGGCTTTCTGCACTACTCCCGCGCCGCCACTGTCGCGGCACGCGCTTCGGCAGCGCGCTGCGGATCGGCTTCGCGATCGCCGGCAAACCTGAAGGATGTCATGCTCGGGAACACGTCGTCGCGAAAGATCAGTGCGTGCATCAGTGCCACCGTGCCAATCTTCTGGTCTGTCGAATTTGAAGTTTCCTAAACGACCTCGCGGCAAACGGGGCAGGAACTTCAAATCGGCGGTCGTATGCGCAGCGCGCCACGGCGGGCGTTAGGATTTGCGGCGGCTGCCGCGCTTACGGCGCGACGGAGCCGCGGGCGTTCCAGCCGCGCCGCCTGTAGGGCCTCGTCGCGAATGGTCGGGAACGGTGGGAGCGTCGTGACAGCCTTTCGCGGCGACGCGCGCTCCACAGGCTCATGCAGGGCTTGCAGCAGAACTTGAATTCGTGACGCAACCCGCAGGAGGTCGATACGGCACCCAGGCTATGGGCGCAGTTCAGGCACACGCTCATGGCGCTTGTCCTTGTTGACGTGGAAGCCGGATTCGCACACCGGGGAATGGAACTGCTGCCCATCCCGGCTGGTGTAGAGGGCCATGCGGCCGCAGCCGCAATCGCATCGGCTTTCCCAACAGACGACGCTCATGACGCAGCCCTCTCGCGGCGGCAAACGGATCAGGTTTGTACGAGCATCAGTAGCCCCCAGGCGGGCATTGCGACTGTGACCATCAGCACAATGGCCCGGACCGCCGGCTGCGAGCCCGAAAAGAAAAGACTCGACAGCACGAGAACAAAGTGAGAACATTCACCACGGATCGAATGCTCGACCTTTTCCGGAGACGTCGCGGCCTAGCGGCCGGCACGAAACCATTGCTGAGAGAAATCTCTGCAGCGACGGACGGTTCTGCCGGACGTAAGCCATTGCCAACACGGAGGGACAAGTGAAAAAGCCGAAGGTGCTGCTGACGAGAGACGACTTTGCGATCGTTGCGAAGAAGTATGCCTTCGTCGAAGGTCATGGCTTGGCCGGCATCGCGGCGCTGTGCGACGACGGATCGACCAAATTTTTCACCGACATTCGATCGCCCACTTACAAGCAATACTTCAAGATCGATCTGCCGGATGACGCTAGCTACGAGACAAAGAAGTGTGCCGTTCTGAAGGCGGCGGACTGGAAGTTTCCGGACGAGTTCCAATGGGCCGAGACCGACGAACGCGGCGACATTATTCCAGGCACTGATACGGACGAGAGGCTGACGAAATGGCTCAACTCCAAGGTCGACGATGAGGGCATCCTCGAGGCCTGGGGTGGGACGACCATGAGCGAATATGCGCCCGGCTTCGCCTTGATGCGGTCCCTGTCCGAAGAGGACATCAAGAGGCTGGACCTCCGGGAAGGGAACCTGGCCAGTCCTGGGACATGGGTTCCGTGCGTAGTCTCGCAAGCGAGCCTGGAAGACCTGAACGAGGTCATCGCAGGCAAGGATCTGCCCTTCATTTTTGTTGACGATGAGGGTTCATCGGAAATGTAGTCTGCACGTCCGTCGGGACCAGTTCTCGATTCTTGTTGTCGCAACCCGTCGCGACAGCAGGAACAAACTTGCCGCCACGCGTGCGTGCCAAAGAGGCTGATCACCACCTCGGACTCCGTTGCATCAGCATCCGCGCTCACGAAGATATGGGTCGTGCCGGATGACCGGCCCGGATCCGGAACGATTTGCGAGCGCCGAGCCTGTGCGGCATCGAACGCACCAAGCAGCGCGGATCATCCCCCAAGCCCACCCTGCGCGGTGCTTACGTACCATAAACCACGCGGATGCAATTCGCCGGGCGTTGATGATTGCGAAAGGTCTGCCCGGCATGTTCGCCGCGGGGAGCTGTTTTGGGTAGGGGACAGCCATGACTCATGACTGCACAACCACACTTGATATCCGTCGTTACACCAAGGTGGCCGACAATGAGTCGATATTGATCGGCAATTTCTGTGCCTTTGCTCCGACGCCCGCAGGCACTGGCGGCGCGCGGACCACCACTGAGGCAAGCGGCGCATCGGCCCCGCCAGTCATCTCGCCGACCAAACCGGTCATCACTGCTGCCAAGGAGACAGCACGCTCGCGGCACACGGGCGCGCAGCTACGCCAATTCGCCGAGATGCGTCGCGACCCGGCAGTGATCCGGCGCCTGTTCGAGCGCGGCGAGTATCCTTACAGGTCCAAGCTGCGCGACCGACCCTACAACCTCCGCATGCTCGAGCTGCAACGCGAACTGTTGAAGTGCCAGCGTTGGGTCGAAGAAACCGGACAGAAGATCGTGATCCTGTTCGAAGGCCGCGATGCGGCCGGCAAGGGCGGAACGATCAAGCGCTTCACGGAGCACATGAATCCTCGCACGGCGCGCGTCGTCGCGCTGGCCAAGCCGACCGAGCGCGAGGGCGGGCAATGGTACTTCCAGCGCTACGTGAGCCACCTGCCCGCAGCAGGCGAAATCTGTCTGTTCGACCGCTCCTGGTACAACCGCGCCGGCGTCGAGCGCGTGATGGAATTCTGCACACCCAACGAATATCTCGAATTCATGCGGCAGTGCCCGATGTTCGAGCAGATGCTCGTGCGCTCGGGCTTCAGGCTGTTCAAGTATTGGTTCTCGGTGTCACGGGAAGAGCAGCTGCGTCGTTTCGTCGAGCGCGAGACCGATCCGCTCAAGCAGTGGAAGCTGTCCGCGATCGATCGCGCCTCGATCGACAAATGGCACGAATACACCGAAGCCAAAGAGGCGATGTTCTTCCATACCGACACCGCCGACGCGCCCTGGATGGTCGTCAAGTCGGACGACAAGAAACGCGCGCGCCTCAACTGCATGCAGCACTTCCTGTCGGCCTTGCCCTATGCCGCCAAGGACACCTCGATCGTGACCGGCCCGGACCCCCTGCTCGTCGGGACCTCCGCCCACGTCATCGGCCGCGACACGCACTTCATCGACAAGGCCGTCCACCCGCAGCGGAACCATGCGCAGTCACATCACTTGACGAGATCGGAATCGCCGGGCGAGCTCGGCGCGCTCCCGTGCCGGCTCAATGCCTAGACGAGACGAGCATGGGGGGCCTAAGGTAATCGGGCGCGACGAGAAACTTCGATGCTGCGTGGACGCGGTGTCGGCGCCGAATGGGACCTTGGCGTTCGAGGGTGAGTATCATTTGGTGGACGGTCGGCGGGTGACACCGAAGTGGTCCTGAATGTCGGCTTCGGCGGGCAGGCATGTATGGACGCGCATATGGGGATCGATGAAGACGAGATACTGCCCTGTTTGGTGGTGAAGCGGGGTCGATCTCCGCCAAACTTTGATTCACCTGCTGATTCATCTGGGTCTCCAACGAGAGACCTCACATAAATGTACGCCATCGCGTGGAGCTGGCCCAGTACGAGCGAAGGAGCTTGGAGCACTTCTGAGCGGGGGCAAGCACTCGGCACTCATGCTCAAACGAGCGCAGATTCTGTTGGCCGCGGAAGCTGGGGCGAGCGATGAGGAGATCGCCATAAGCGTCGGGGTTGGTGGGTCGACCGTCTACCGGACCAAGCGGCGCTTTCTCGAAGGCAACCTGGAGCAGGCGCTGAGCGAAGAGCCGCGGCCTGGCAGTCGCGGACTCGAGATGCGGCTGAAATCGGCAGCGCACCCGGTTCAGGCCCTTGCGGATGCGGCTGAGATGTGAAGCCGCTTGCCGGCCCGGGTTGGCACCTATAGGGTGAAAAACGAGAGGCCGGACGCCATGAATCGCAGCCCATTCGCCAAGGTCGTCGATGCGGTTCGCGGCCAAGCGCAGGACGCAGCGCAGCGTGCCGCGTCTTTCGCACCCGGCAGTCCAGACGCTCTCGTTGCGCGAGCGCTCGCGATCCTTGCCGAAGACACGATGGCGACCCCTGAAACGCGATTGGCCGGCTTGCCATTGCAGCGGCACCTCCTCAGCGATGGAACGGAGTGTCCGCTCCCCATCCGCTACTTCGACGTTCAATGCCTTGTCGCTACCTTCCTGGTGGACCAGGGACCGGCGGCCGTGCTGCTCAAGGGCACTGGCTTGCAAGCGGTTCCGCAGGAGGATGGAAAGGCGGTCGTGCTGCTCTATTGTATCGAGTATCGCATCACCGACATCGGACCTTACAACGAGGTAGGTTTGACGATCCTGGCGCGGGCGCCCGGCGATCCGATTCCGGCGATCTACGTGACGGATCTTCCCGTCACGACTGCGGCGGCGAACCGCGCCGGGCGAGAGATTTGGGGCTACAACAAGTTTCTCGCTGCCATCGATGTCAAGCGCGACGGCAAGAAGTTCTCGACCATGTTACGAGATCTCGACAACGTAACGATCTGCGCCCTGGAGGGAAGCCGCGGCGCCTCCGTCCCAGTGCCGCCGAACGACATAATCACCTTCACTCTACTCAATAGCAAAGTGATAAAAACCGTGATACGCGTGCTGACTCCGTCCCATGCCAGCAGCGGCGACGGTTTCGTATTGACGGTCGGGACGTCCAGGCATGCCATGACCAACAACCTGAGGACCTTGGGAATCGATGGAGCGCGCCCGCTGATGGTGCAGTATGCCGACCCGTTTCAGGCACTGTTGTTCCCGGGGCGCGCGTTATAGATCAGCAAGCGGATGCCCAACAAGTGGCGCATCGCAGAGTACTTGCACGCGCATCACGCGTCGCGCTGTACCAGGAAGTCTATGCAACCCCGCAGCCACTCGAGGTCGGGACTTGCCGGCACGCCGGCGAATGCCGAGCTTTCGAATTCCCGTGCCGCGGCCTCTGCAAACGTTGCTGCCGCCTGCTGCGCCCACTCGATGCTGCCGTTGCTCGCGATGATGTCGTGGAGTCGCAGCACTTCGCGCGGCAGGCGGCGCTCGCGCGGCCGCCCCAAGAAGTTGGTGATACACGCGCGATCCATCCGATTGGCTTGGGCGAGCGCATGGGTGAGTAGAAGCGTCCGCTTGCCTTCCCAGAGATCGCCGTTGATCTCCTTGCCGTAGCGCGCAACGTTTCCTTTGAGGTTGAGAATATCATCGGTGATCTGGAAGGCGAGGCCAAGCAGATAGCCGAAACGATCGAAGCGGTCGAGATTCCGATCCTCGCCATTGGCGACAAGCGCGCCGATCCGCATCGGATGAATGAAGCTGTACCAAGCGGTCTTCTTCAGGACCAGTCGCAGATAATCGTCCGTTCCGACGGTGAGATCGTTATCGCGCACCCAGCCGAGCTCCGTTGCCTGTCCTTCCAGCGTCTCGACGAGCAGGTGATCGACTTCGTCAAAAATGCGCAGACCCACGGCCGGTCCGAGCTGC